>Ga0209167_10001448_pt1 | contig 13927 bp, 11 predicted proteins | sample Coa_R1_9_FD_187154 | JGI IMG/M metagenome (GOLD analysis project Ga0209167, IMG submission 187154) | Surface soil microbial communities from Centralia Pennsylvania, which are recovering from an underground coalmine fire - Coalmine... | ecosystem: Environmental > Terrestrial > Soil >... | reverse complement strand
TTCGCATGCATGTGACCGGCTCGCTGAAAACCGGCGTATCGGCAAAAGACATCATCCTGGCCTTGATCGCGCAGATCGGCATTGGCGGCGGCACGGGCACGGTGCTCGAATACACGGGGTCGGCCATTACCTCGCTCGATATGGAAGGCCGGATGACGGTCTGCAACATGTCGATCGAAGGCGGCGCGCGCGCAGGCATGATCGCGCCCGACGACACCACGTTCCAGTATCTGAGCGGCCGCCAGTTCGCGCCCAAGGGCGCGGAATGGGATGCTGCCGTAGCACGCTGGCGGAAGCTTCCCAGCGATATCGATGCCAAGTTCGACCGCGAAGTGACGATCAACGGCGATGCGCTCGAACCGATGATCACCTGGGGCACCAATCCCGGAATGGGTGTTTCCATCAACGGCGCGATTCCGGAACCGTCGAGCGTTTCCGATCCCCTGGAACGAGACGCGCTGGCGAAGGCCCTGACCTATATGGGGCTCGAGGGCGGCAAGCCGCTGGCCGGGCACGCGATCGACGTCGTCTTCATCGGCAGCTGCACGAATTCGCGGATCTCCGACCTGCGCAGCGCGGCCAGCGTTCTCAAGGGCCGCAAGGTGAATCCGAATGTGCGCGTGATGGTGGTACCGGGTTCCATGGAAGTCAAGCGGCAAGCCATAGCGGAAGGCCTGCCGGAGATCTTCCGCGCCGCCGGATGCGACTATCGCGAACCGGGGTGCTCGATGTGCATCGCCATGAACGGCGATCAACTGCAGCCGGGCCAGTACAGCGTGTCCACCAGCAACCGGAACTTCGAAGGCCGCCAAGGCAAGGGCGGCAGGACATTCCTGGCGTCACCGATGACCGCGGCTGCCAGCGCCCTTACCGGGGTCGTTACCGACGTGAGGACGATTTTATGAAGCCATTTCTTCCTTTTGAATCCCGCCTGGTCCCGATGCCGAACAACAACATCGATACGGACCAGATCATCCCGGCGCGTTTTCTCAAGACCACCTCCAAAGATGGTCTCGACAAGCAACTCTTCTGCGACTGGCGTTATGACGCTCAGGGAAACCCCAAGCCGAATTTCATCCTGAACACGCCGCGCGGACAGAACGCCGAAATCTTGCTGGCGGGCGACAACTTCGGCTGCGGCAGTTCACGCGAGCATGCGCCATGGGCCTTGACGCAGTTCGGCTTCCGGGCCGTAATCAGCACCTCATTCGCGGATATTTTCAAAGGCAACGCGCTGAAGAACTCGCTGCTGCCGATCGTGGTCCCGCAGAAGATTCACGACAAGCTCTTCGCGCTTCCGGAAGACGCCCGCATCAAGGTCGACCTCGCGTCGCAAACCATCACGCTGCCCGATGGCGAGCGGGTCGAGTTCCCGGTGGACCCGTTTTCGAAGACCTGCCTGCTCGAAGGCATCGACGAGCTGGGATGGATTCTGAAGCAGCAGAGCGCAATAGCGGCCTTCGAAGCCAAGCGGGTAGGCTCGATCAACACCCTCGTCAACGCCTGAACCTGGGACACGCGGTGAAAGCCGCGTTTTTCGCCGCGTATCCGCATACCCTGTGCCGGCCAAACCCAGATCATCGGAGAACTCGGCCGGGCGGAATTGCTTCTTCCCGAATCCCTGGAAGCCGCCTGCAGCCGGACGGCAGCCTGCACGTTCCCGCGGCGGCGCCGCCGGCCGGATTCGCCGAATCTGACGGGATGGCGACGCGCGAGCAGGCCCTGACCGCGAACCTGCCTGACTCCCGCGTGGATTGCGTCCCCGTGCCGTCGAACTCCACGCCGCAGGCTGGAAGACGATTCTGCTGCGGCAGGACATTGCAACCAGCGATCTCGAAGGGTCTCGCGGCGGCCGAAGGGGTATTGACGGTGGCTGGCGGACGCACGTCTCATGCCGCGGTGGTTTCCCGTCAGCTCGGCAAGATATGCCTCACGTAAGATACGCCTGGTGGGGTGCGCCGCCCTGCGTCTTCGGACAACAGCGGCTCCACGATGGCGATGCCATGACCCTCGATGGCGATAACAGTCGGATCTACGCGGGCAGCTCCCGATCGTTCGTGAGCGCCCGGAGGCCGAACCGGCCCAGCTCACGGCCCGGCGTGAGGCAAGTCGGCGCCCTTAATGAAGCCTGCCTAAAAAAATCCCGCCAACGGGTACCAGAACTGCTATCGTTTTTTTAACGAGCGTCTTTCCTCAGAACTAACGATGCGGCCCTTTGTCCTGGAACTCGACGAATTACAAAACAAAATCCTTGAGATGGGCGGGCTGGTTGAAACCTCCATCCACAACAGCATCCGCTCCCTGGTGGAGCGCGACGATGCGCTGATGGTGAACATCTGGGAGTGCGAAGAGCGCATCAACCAGCTCGATATCGAAATCGACGAATTCGCCACCCGGCTGCTCGCGCTGCATCAGCCGGTAGCCCGCGATCTGCGATTTCTGACGGCCGCCATCAAGATCAACAGCGATCTGGAACGTATGGGCGATCTCGCCGTGAATATAGCGCAGCGCTCCATCTCACTGCTCGGCCGGCCTCAGGTCAAACCGCTGATCGACGTACCGCATATGTCGAAAACAGTCGAGTCGATGGTACGCAAAAGCCTGGATGCTTTCGTACAGCGCGATGAAGGCTTGGCGCGCAGCGTCCTGTCTTCCGACGATGAAGTGGATGATCTCAAGAACTCGGTTTACCAGGAGCTGCTGGGAATGCTGGAATCGGGCACGGCTCCGGCGGGAACCGCGTTCGATCTGATTTTCATCGCGCACAATCTGGAGCGGGTAGCCGACCACGCAACAAATATCGCGGAGGATGTTCTGTTCCTCGTCAAGGGAATCGACGTCCGCCACCACCACCTTGGCTAGGTGTCGCCCGGAAGCTGGGAGAGACCTTCTTCGTAACAGTTTCTTCACAACATAGTCATTCAACTGCCAGGAACCATCCCTAGACTAAAATCTCGCGGCGCGATCCGCCACAACTGGGACTGCTTTGTGCTCCCGGTACGGATCCGTGTCCGGACAGCTTCGCCCAGAGAATTTTCTGGGACTTCTTACGGGAGAAATTGATGAATCCAAGCAAGATATGCGGTCACAGGAGTTCGCTTCTATTAGCTTCGCTGCTCGTAGGAGCCAGTCTCCTCGGCGCCGCGGACGACGCAGGTACGACTACGAATTCAGCGACTGTTTCAGCCCAGTCGCAAACTGACGAGATAGCACACCTGAAAGCCACTCTGGCGGAACAGCAGAAACAGCTTCAGCTGTTGCAGCAGACGCTTCAGAACCAACAGACTCTGTTGGAAAAGGCGCTTAGTGCCAAGCCCGCTACCGCTATAACACCAGCGGCTTCTTCAGGGACGTTCAGCGGCGTTGGCGAGGTAGCCTCGACGAGCCCCGTAATCCCCACGATGGCCCCGAAGATCCCGGCCGCGCTGCCGGCCGCCTTCCCAAGCCCCGCGGCCTATCCAAGCCCGTCCGCTTATCCAATGCCACTGCCGCAGGGTCCGGCCTCGAGCGCTGCCACGGGCAATCCATGCGAGTCTCAGGAAAGCCCCGGCCCCGTTCCCGCTTACGTGCGGCTCGGCAGCGTTTGCATCGTTCCGGTCGGCTTCATGGACTTAACGCCTTTCTGGCGCGACAAGAACGCGGGATCCAGCATGGGTTCCAACTTCGGCAGTGTGCCGTATAACAATGTGCCTAACGGCAACCTCAAAGAAGCCCGCTTCAGCATTCAGAACTCGCGTCTCGGTCTGCGCGTCGACGGCGACTGGAAGGGCGCTCACTTCATCGGATATAACGAGTTCGACTTCAACGGCACCGGCGGAGCGACCAACTACAGCGTTACGAACGGCGCGGTTGTGCCGCGTCTCCGCCTGTTCTGGGTCGATGTCCGCAAGGACAAGTGGGAATTTCTCGCCGGCCAGAGTTGGAGCATGATGGTACCCAACCGAAATGGCATTTCCGCTTTGCCCGGCGATCTGTTCTACGGACAGGAGATAGACATCAACTATCTTGCGGGCCTCACGTGGACTCGCCAACCCGGCGTGCGCGCCCTCTTTCACCCGAGCAATCACGTGACGTTCGGCTTTTCCGTCGAGCAGCCTGATCAGTACATGGGTGGTTCGGCGGGCGGATCCGCGATCGTTCTGCCCGCCGCCTGGACGGGCCTCGCGTCGACGCAACTAGACGCCGGCGCGAACATAAGCGGAGCCAGCTTTTATGCCCAGCCCGCCTTCACACCGGACTTTATCGCCAAGGTTGCTTTCGATTTCTCGCGCCTCCACTTCGATATCGCCGGCGTCGAGAGCAACTTCAGGACAACGAGCCTCGCCGCGCCGTTCAACCACTACGACACCAACGGCGGCGGAGTTGAGTTCGGCGCGAATCTGGCGCTTATGAAGAACCTTCGTTTGATCACGACTGATTTCTGGAGTGACGGCGAAGGCCGTTACATGTTCGGCCAGGCGCCGGATTTCATTGTCCGGGCCAACGGGGCGCTCAGTCCCGTCCATTCCGGCAGCACCATCAATGGTTTCGAGGCCACCGTCAAAAACACCCTGCTCTACGCCTATTACGGTGGGATTTTCATCGAGCGCAATGTGGCGATCGATACCACCGGCAAGCCAGTCGGCTACGGGTACACCGGCTCCGCCAACAGCCAGAACCGCGCCATCCAGGAAATAACGTTTGGATTCAACCAGACGGTCTGGAAGGATCCCCGCTACGGCGCCATCAACTGGATGGGGCAATACGAGTGGCTGAATCGTAATCCCTGGTTCGTCGCACTCGGTTCGCCCAAGGAAACTCACGACAATACCATCTACCTGGATATTCGTTACACACTGCCGGGTTCCATGCCGAACTTTTAGGAAGGACCACACAACGGACTTGGCCCTGTACGGCATTTAAACAGTTTGTAACACGATTGAAACTCTGGGGTGGGAGACTCTATGTAGCCCACCCCTTTCTTAACTTCTGAATGAGGGGATAAATATATGAAAAAGCTCGTTGTTATGGTACTTCCCGCCCTCTTCGCCGCGACGGTATTTGCAACTGCGGCCATGGGAGCGGAAACAATCAACGGAGCGGGCGCCACCTTCCCGAACCCGATCTATCAACAATGGTTCGGCGAATTCAAGATGGCTCACCCGGATGTTTCGATTAACTACCAATCCCTCGGGTCTGGCGCGGGAATCCGCCAGCTCACGGAAGGCACGGTCGATTTCGGCGCTTCCGATATGCCCATGACGGATGAACAGATCAAGGCCCTGAAAGTAAAGGCCTACCATTTTCCGACTGTCCTGGGCGCGGACGTTCTCGCCTACAACATCCCAGGCGTTACCGGCGATCTCAATTTGACTCCCGATGTCATTGCGGCCATCTTCCTCGGGACTATTACCAAGTGGAACGATCCGAAGATCGCCTCGGCCAACGCCGGCGTGAAACTTCCGGCCAAAGACATCGAGGTCGTGCACCGTTCCGACGGCAGCGGCACCACCTTCGTCTTCACCGACTATCTTTCGAAGGTCAGCCCCGAGTGGAAGATGAAGGTCGGCGCGAACACCTCGGTGCAATGGCCGACCGGTCTCGGCGGCAAGGGTAACGAGGGCGTATCGGGCCTCATCAAGCAGACGCCCAATTCGATCGGCTACGTCGAACTGGTCTACGCCGTGGAGCAGAAAATGCCGTACGCCAACGTGAAGAATGCCTCCGGGAAATTTGTCAAAGCGAGCTTCGACAGCGTGACGGCCGCCGCAGCCGCCGCGAAAGACATGCCTGACGACTTCCGCGTCTCGATCACCAATGAAATGGGAGACAAAGTATACCCGATCTCCTCGTTCACCTGGCTGCTGATTCCGGTCGAAATCAAGGACGCAACGAAGAAAAAGGCCATCACTGAATTTCTCTCGTGGATGTTGACCACCGGACAGAAGGATTGCCAGGCGCTCAGCTATGCACCGCTGCCGAAGAACGTGGTCGCGAAGGAGCAGAAGCAGATCGCTTTGATCAAGTAGTCCGCACTTGTTATGGCCACATCGAGCGCCACGCTGACACCGGGAACGACGATCGCGCCGAAACGCCGTTTCGGCGGCGACGAGGTGGCTTATTTCATAACTCTGATTTTCGCCACGGTCATTCTTCTCGTCACCGTTGCGATCGTCTGGCAGCTGTGGCTTCACAGTTCTCCGGCCCGGGAAAAGTTCGGTTTTTCATTCCTGGCGTCCAAACTCTGGAACCCGGTGACCGACCAGTTCGGGGCATGGCCGTTTATTTATGGCACCCTGGTCACTTCAGTACTCGCGCTTCTCATCTCGGTGCCTCTGGGCGTCGGAGCGGCTATCTATTTGTCCGAGTTGGCGACGGCGAAACTGTCGAACGCTTTGACGTTTCTGGTAGAGTTGCTGGCCGCGGTCCCGAGCGTCATCTATGGTCTTCTTGCCATTTTCACGCTGGTTCCGCTGATGCGCGATTATGTCGGCCCGGCCGTACAGAATGTATTGGGTTTTCTGCCGTTGTTCAGCGGACACATCTTCGGCGTGGGCTACCTGACGGCGGGAATGGTTCTGGCGATCATGACCTTTCCCTTTATCATCTCGGTTTCGCGCGAGGCGCTAATGGCGGTTCCCCGCGAACAGCGGGAAGCCGCTCTGGCCCTCGGGGCGACGCAATGGGAATCCACTTTTAACGCGGTTTTACCGTTCGCCAAACTCGGCATCATGGGCTCGGTTTTTCTGGCCCTTGCCAGAGCGCTTGGCGAAACCATGGCTGTGACGATGGTGATCGGTAACGATCCCGCCATCCACACTTCGCTGTTCGCGCCGGGTTATACGATCGCGGCCGTCATCGCCAATGAATTTACCGAAGCCACCGGCAACACCTATCTTTCGGCGCTGGTGGAACTCGGGCTGGTCTTGTTTGCTCTCACGATCGTCATCAACGGCGTCGCGCAGTTGATGATTGTTCTGACGACAAAGAAAGGCTCGGCTAAAGCATGACGGCGCGCAACGCACGCAGAAAAGGCGTCAACATCTTCATGCTGGGTCTGTGTGCGGCGTGCGCCTTTGTTACAGTATCCACACTCTTTGTGATTCTCGGGTTCCTGCTCTACAACGGCGCAACCTCGGTCAGCCTGAATTTCTTCACCAAACTCCCTCTTCCGCCGGGGCAGGATGGCGGTGGCATGGCCAACGCGATTGTCGGCAGCGCGCAAATCGTGATTATGGCCACACTGATCGGTCTGCCGATCGGTTTTTTTGCGGGAATCTATCTGGCCGAATACGGCGGCAAGACCTTTGCCTTCATGGTGCGCTACGTCGCGGACTTGTTGAACGGCATTCCCTCGATCGTCATCGGTATCTTCGCCTGGACGGTGATTGTCGTGCCGGCACATCATTTTTCCGCGCTCGCCGGCAGCATGGCGCTGAGCCTCATGCTGATTCCGATCACCGCCCGCAGCACTGAGCAATTTCTTCTCGAAGTCCCCCGTGCGATGCGGGAAGGCTCTCTGGCGCTGGGAGCAAATAAGTGGCGGACGATCGCGAAAGTGATTGTTCCCGCAGCCCGAAAAGGCATTATGACCGGGATGATTCTGGGCGTAGCGCGGATCTCCGGAGAAGCCGCGCCGCTTTTGTTCACCAGCCTCAACAATCAGTATTGGAGCACCGGACTGTCCGAGCCCACGGCGTCCCTCCCGGTAATGATATTCCTTAGAGCTACATCGGCTTACGAAGATTGGCATCGGCAGGCTTGGGCTGCGGGTCTGGTTCTTTTGGCTCTTGTATTGCTCGCTAATATTGCGGCGCGAATGGTTATTTCCCGCGGGGCGTCGTTACCCAGATAATGCTGCCCGGATAAACGAATGACACGGTCAACCCAGATGAGTACACCACGTATGGCCATCAACCAGATACAAACTCCCATGACTTCGATACCAACTGAAGCCTCCACGCCGGTGCAGTCGGCCACGCCCAAAATGCGCGCCTCGAATATCAATTTCTTTTACGGAAAGTTCAAGGCGCTGCACGACGTCTCGATCGAGTTCGCCTCCAACAGAGTCACTGCGCTGATCGGGCCGTCCGGCTGCGGCAAGTCCACTTTCCTGCGCAACCTGAACCGCATCAATGAAACGCTGCGCGAGACGCGGATCGAGGGCCAGATCACCCTCGACGGCGAGAACATTCTCGACAAAGACGTAACCGAAATCAGGCGCCGCATCGGCATGGTGTTCCAGCGGCCGAACCCGTTTCCCAAATCGATCTTCGACAACATCGTCTACGGCCCGCGGATCAACGGCATGCTGAAGAAGACCTCGGCAGCGGAGATCGTCGAGAAGAGCCTGCGTCGGGCCGCGCTGTGGGATGAGGTAAAGGACAAACTGCACGAATCGGCCTACGCCATTTCCGGCGGCCAGCAGCAGAGGCTTTGCATCGCGCGTGCGCTCGCGGTGGACCCGGAAGTTCTGCTGCTTGACGAGCCGTGCTCGGCGCTGGACCCCATAGCCACCGCCAAGATCGAAGACCTTCTGGTGGGCCTGAAACACCAGTGCACGATCGTCATCGTGACCCACAACATGCAGCAGGCGGCGCGCGTTGCCGATACCACCGGCTTTTTCCTGCTGGGCCGGTTGATCGAGCACGACAAGACGGATGTGATCTTCAAGAATCCTTCGATGAAGGAAACGGAAGACTACATCACGGGCCGTTTCGGCTAAGGAGAATCTATTGCGTCCCTTCGAGGAAGACCTTCAGTCGCTCACCGACATGCTCCAGGAGATGGGCGCACTCGTCGCGCATGCCATCCAGCGGAGCGTACTTTCGCTGGTGGAGAAGAACGAAGATTACGCCCATCAGGTCATCCGCGATGAATCGCGCGTGGACCAGATGGAAATCACCATCGACGATAAGGTCGCCAGCCTGATCGTGCGCGAACAGCCGGTGGCGCGCGACATGCGTTTGGTCGTGTCCGCCATCAAAATCTCGACCGACCTCGAGCGTATGGGAGATCTGGCGGTCCACATCGCCGAGCGTGCGCTTTCCCTGATGACGCAGCCGCCGCTGCCGGAAACCGTGAACTTCGGAGAGCTCGCGAACCTGGTGGAATCGATGGTGCTCGGCAGCCTCGAAAGCTTCGTGAACCGCGACGCTCAGATGGCACGGGGCATACTCGAATCGGACGATGCCGTGGACAGGTCACGCAAAGCCATTCAGCGTCAGTTGACGGAGCTGATGCAGCGGGATACGACCACCATCGTGCGCGCTCTCGATTACCTGATCATTGCCCGCAAACTGGAACGTATCGGGGACCACGCCACCAACATCGCCGAAGACGTGATCTTCCTTGCGCAGGGCGTGGATGTGCGCCATCGGGTAGCCGAGGTAGCCTGAGGTAACTGGTGGGGCATGGCTTCGGCCTTGCCGCTGAGCTTCGGCTCAGCGCCGCTATTCGCCTTCCCCCGCGCCGACCGACGCCAGCGATACGCCGCGCCCTCCCGGAAGGCGCAGAGACAGGAAGGCGGCAGCCAGAACCAACGCCGCCGATCCCCAAAGACACCCCGCAAAACCCGCGGCCTGGAAAACGATCCCGGACGCCAGCGTGCCCAGCAGCCGCCCGCCCGCGTTCGCCATGTAATAAAATCCCACGTTGAGAGCAACACTGTCTTCATCCGTGTACGCAAGCACCAGATACGAGTGGACGGCGGAATTGATGGCGAAAATCAAAGCGAAGACAGCCAGGCCAACCATCAAAGCCACACCCCGATCCGCCCCTGCCAGCAATGCCAGCGCCAGGCTCGCCGGCACCAGCACCAGCACGAATGCCCACACGCCCGCCGCCGATCCGTCCACCGTTTTGTTTCCGAGCACACGCAGTATTTCCGGAACGGCTGCCTGGACGATGCCGTAACCGATCACCCATAGGGCGAGGAACGCTCCCACCGAATAAGACGACCATCCGAGCTGGCTGAGGAATACCGGCAATCCCACCACAAACCAGACGTCCCTCGAGGCGAACAGAAACAGCCGCGCGGCCGAAAGCCAATTGATCTCCGGGCTCTTCGACAGCAGAGAAGTGAACTTGACCTTCTTCTTCGATCGCCCAAGATCGCCCGACAGGAACGCCGCGGTCATGAGCAGCACCAACGTAAGCGCCGCCGCCATTCCCACCAATGCGCCAACGAAGCCGAACTCCGCCAGCAGCGCGCCGCCCACGAAGAAGCCCAAACCCTTGAGCGCGTTCTTGGAGCCCGTAAGCCGGGCGACCCACTTGAACAAGACACTGTCCTTGCCGTCCGGCACGACCACCTTGATCGCACTCTTCGAACTCATCTTGGTCAGATCCTTGGCGATCCCCGATAATGCCTGCGCGGTCATCACAAAGATCACCGATACCAGAACCGTCCAATGCTCGTTGAGCATAGCCAGCATCAGGAGGGAAAAGATCTGCAGCAGCAGGCCGCCGAACAGCGTCACTTTCACCCCGGAGCGGGAGGCGATCCATCCGCCAAACAGATTCGTGACGATCCCGAAGAATTCGTAAAACAAAAACAGGAAAGCGATCGACACTGCATCGTAGCCGAGCCGGTAGAAGTGCAGAACCACCAGCATCCGCAAGGCGCCATCAGTGATGGTGAAGCCCCAGTAGGCTCCGGTCACAAGAGCGTAACTGCGAAGGCTGGTCATTGTCGCATCAGGAGCGTCGCATCACGAACGGGTAGACAGCGACGCCGCAATCTTCTGCGCCAGCTCGACGAGCCGATTGGCGTAGCCCCATTCGTTGTCGTACCAGACGAGGATCTTCACCTGCGTGCCGTCGATTACCATCGTCGACAACGCGTCCACGATAGCCGAGCGTGGATCGTTGAGGAAGTCGACGGAGACGAGCGGCCGCTCTTCGTAGCCGAGTATTCCGGCGAGTGTGCTCTCCGCAGCCGCCTTCAGAAGCCTGTTCACCTCGGCAATATCAGTCTTTCTTTCAACTTCGAAGACGCAATCCGTGAGGGACGCGTTCAGCAACGGCACGCGGATCGCAACCCCGTTGAGCTTGCCGAGCAGTTCGGGGTAGATAAGCCCGATAGCGGTCGCAGACCCGGTCGTGGTTGGAATCAGCGACATCAAGGCGGAGCGCGCCCGCCGCAGGTCCTTATGCGGAAGATCGACGATCACCTGCGTATTGGTGACGTCGTGAATCGTGGTGATGACGCCGTGGCGAATGCCGATTCCTTCATGTATGACCTTGACCACGGGAGCGAGACAGTTTGTCGTACACGACGCGGCGGTGACGATATGGTGTTCATCGGGGTGGTAGAGATAGTCGTTCACCCCCATCACGATATTCAGCGCGCCCTTTGTTTTCACCGGAGCGGCGACGACCACTTTCCGGACGCCGCGCTCGAAGTACGGTGCCAGCGCCTCCGTCGTGATCAATTTGCCGCTGCATTCCAAAACGATGTCCACGCCACTTGATTCCCAAGGCACCTCGCCCGGCTTCGAACCTTCCGTGAATGCCACGTCGCGGCCGTCTACCGTGATGCGGTCCGGCGCGACCGTAGTCGGCCGCGTCCACCGCCCATGAACGCTGTCGAATTCGAGAAGGTGCGCCGCCGTCGCCGCGCCGCCCTTGATCTCATTCACGTGGACGATCGATACATCGGCGCAATCCCACGCGGCGCGGAAGGCAAGCCGCCCCATACGTCCAAATCCGTTAATCCCAATGCGAGTCATTCTTTGTCGTTAAGAAAGCGCAAGCGTTTTGAGTTGCTTCGAATGGCCGGTGTGTCGGGATTTGGAAGGCCATTGCGCCAGGTTCGCCCGGGCGCGTTCGCGGATTTCCGCTAAAGTCGGGAGCGGCTCGATGATCCTGCCGGCGATGATTACCGGTTTGAGCATGGCTTCCGCGCCCACCGCACACTCACTGTGCAGCGCGAGCAGATCGTAGTCCGGGTAACGGAAAAGCTGTTTGGCGCCGGGAAGCGTTTGCTTGTCCGGGCTGTTCTTGGCTGTGTGCCTGGTCTGGCCGGCATGTTCGATTTCGACCAGTTTGTAGATTGTGCCCATCGCGGGCGCATCGCCCGATGTGGCGAGTTCCGTCCCCACGCCGAATGCGTCGATGGGCGCGCCGGCGTTTACAATGGCCGCGATTTTCGATTCATCCAGATCGCCGCTGGCCATGATTTTCGTATCCTGCAATCCCGCGCCGTCCAGAATGCGGCGGACCTCTCGGGCCAGCGGAAGAAGGTCGCCGCTGTCGAGCCTGACGCCCCAGAGTGGTTTGCCGAGACGGGCGGCGGCGCGCGCGCCTTCGATCGTGTCGTAGGTATCGATCAATTGAACCGTATTGCCGCCAAGAAGCCGCTGAAGCTGCCGGAACGCTTCTGTCTCGGTCTCAAACGCCAACACCCAGGAATGCGCTGCGGTACCCATCACGGGAATGCCGAATCGGAGGCCGGCCAATGCATTGCTTGTCCCGGCACAGCCACCGATGAAGGCTGCCCTCGCGCCGAGCACGCCCGCTTCCGGAGTATGGGCGCGACGGGTGCCGAATTCGATGACATCGTGCTCGCCCGACGCATGAACGATGCGCGCAGCTTTGGTGGCGATCAACGTTTCGAAGGTCACTGCGGACAGCAGATACGTTTCCGGAATCTGGCCCTCGATCAACGGCGCCCGGATGTTCATCACCGGCTGCCCCGCATAGAGCACGGTTCCCTCGGGGACGGCGAAGACATCCCCGGTGAAGCGGAAACCGGCCAGGTAGTCCCAGAAGCCCGGCGGAGCGTTGCGGAAATTCTCGAGCCCCTGGAGATACGCGATTTCTTCCGCTTCAAAGCCGAGGCTCAGCAGGTAATCGACCGCGCGATGAAGCCCGGCGGCAAGCACGAAGTCGCGATTCCGCGGCAAATGCCGGATGGTGAACTCGAACGTCCCGATGTCGTGCTGCCTGCCCGCGGCGAAGTAGCCCGCGGCCATCGTCAGCTCGTAGAGGTCGGTAAGAAGGCCGTTCAAGCCGTCACTTCTTTTTCGCGGGCGCCGATTTGGATTGGGAAAGCTGCTGCTTAATTCCCGAGATGGCCTTCTGCAGATCGTCTACGTCCTTCGCGTCGATCGCATATACGGCAGGCTCGCCGTCGCGCTGCGCGTTGTAAGAACCGGCATCTTTGTCGATGGTGGCTTTTTCGGAGCGGTGATTATCGCCGGAAGTCACGCTGATGGCAAGCGTCTGCATGCCGGCCATTTTGTCGGAAAACTTCGAGGCGCTCAGATCGCGCAACTTGTCGATCACGGTTTGGAGCGTGCCGGCGTCGTACTGGGTCGATCCGGACATCCATTTATCAGTCGACTTCTGGTATGAGATTCCATTGATGTCGAGTTTCGTTACTTCATTGAAGCCGAAATCGAACACCTTCTTGTTGCGGTAATCCTCGACGCTCCTGCCGAGACTATCGCCGAGGTCGCCGGCAATTTTGTAGAAACCGGTCACGGCGCTGCTCTTCGCGTAATAGCCTGGCGTTTTGGCGTCCGTACCCTTGTGAATTTCGACGCTCTGAGTCCCCGTGTTATCCGTGACTGACGCCGTACCGACTCGTTGGCCGGATGCGTACTGAGCGGCCGCCGCTTTGGCATCGCTGTCGGCGGACGTCAGATCCATCTTCGCGTCTTTCAATTTCCGGATCAGGTCGTCCACCTGCAGGCTGTCGGCGCGCATCGGCTTGGGTTTGGTGATCTGCCAGTCGCCCTGAGCGTTCTTGCCGAACTCGAAGGTGGCGCCGCCCTTGCCCGTGATCGCTACGGCTGTCAGCTTGTCCTGATTGAACGTCAGCAGCCGCTTGTCGCGCAGGTCGTTGACGGTCTTGTCAAACCCGGCCTTCGTGTAGGTCGGTATCGTGTAGACCTTCGGATCGCTCTCCAGCTTGGCGTAGGTGCCGGTGCCGGCCGGCGTG
>Ga0209167_10001447_pt1 | contig 13928 bp, 14 predicted proteins | sample Coa_R1_9_FD_187154 | JGI IMG/M metagenome (GOLD analysis project Ga0209167, IMG submission 187154) | Surface soil microbial communities from Centralia Pennsylvania, which are recovering from an underground coalmine fire - Coalmine... | ecosystem: Environmental > Terrestrial > Soil >... | reverse complement strand
GAGCCGCAGGTGGCTGCCACCTGCGGCTCAGGCTCCTTCACCGCCTCCCATGCCGTCTGCCCCGGCGCGAGTCTCGGGATCGAGCTGGATCGATCCCTCTCCCCAAGCGCCCCAGACTTCTGAGAGCTGGGTAAGATTCAGCCAGCCCGCGCCCACCGTTCAGGGTTCTCTTCCATCGCCGCCTCCGCAGACTTTCAGCCCGCCAGCGCAGCCTTATGCGCAACCGGGCTACCCTCCAACTGCATACCCTCCAGCCTATGGAAAGGCTCCCTATGCTCAGGGATTTCCACCACAAGGTTACGCCATGCCTGTGCCCGCCCAATTCCTCCAGGGCGTTGGCGGCTGGCTTATGTTTTTTATTGTGTGCCTCACAATTATTGGGCCCTTGGTCGCACTCTTCATGGTAATAATTTTCTTGATGGCTGCCGGAGCGAATGTCAATTCAGATGCAATCCTGGCCAGGTTATTTGCTGTTTTTGCTGTCATGATCGTTCCCTACACGATTTGGGGAATGTTCGTGGGTGTCTCGCTATGGAAGATCCGTCCTGGGTCGGTGCGTCAGACCAAGCAGTACTTGCTTTGGGGCAGCATTCCTTTCACATTTCTATACGGCGTGATGCCTTATATGATCTTGCCCGCATGGCACAGAGGGCCCACGTTGGGAAGCTTCGCGTTCGGATTCATCAGCACAGGCGTGGTTCTTGCGCTGGCTTGGAATTCTTATCTAACGAAATCCCGCCGCGTGGCCATCACTTATCCGCAAGGCTAGCCTTTCGGTCTCTGCTTTTATTCCCCCAGTTTCCTCTATTTTCGCAAGTGGCGTGTCCATGAGAGAATTTCAGAGCAGGATTGTATCCCTCAAGCCGTTGAGTGGCGCGGAGGCCAGCGAGGACCATCATGCACGAAGCGGTAATCGTCAGCTCGATCCGAACGGCAGTTGGCAAAGCCTTCAAAGGAACTCTCCATACCACGCGCCCCGATGACCTCGGCGCCCTTGTGATCCGAGAAGCACTCGCGCGCGTTCCCGGTCTTGCGCCGAGTGAAGTGGATGACGTCATCATCGGTTGTGCCATGCCCGAAGCGGAGCAGGGAATGAACGTCGCGCGCATCGCCTCCCTTCGCGCCGGGTTGCCCGTCGAAGTTCCGGCCATGACCGTCAACCGTTTCTGCTCTTCCAGCTTGCAGGCCATCGCTCTCGCGGCCGACCGCATCGCGTTGGGCCATTCCCAAGTGATCGTCGCCGGCGGCACCGAATCCATGAGCATGGTCCCCATGGGCGGAAATAAGGTTTCGCCCGATCCCTGGCTGATGGACCACTACCCGGACGTTTATCTGAACATGGGGCTCACCGCGGAGAATTTAGCCAGGAAATATGGCATCACGCGCGAGCAGGCGGACGCGTTCTCCTACGCCAGCCATCAAAAAGCGCTGGCTGCAATTGCAGCGGGGAAATTCAAGAGCGAAATCGTGCCAGTGGAAGTGAATTCAACTGTCTATAGCAATGGCGCGAGCGCTGCAGGCGCGGGCGCGAAGGGCAAGGCCACCACCACGGCCGTCACTTTCGACACCGACGAAGGCCCGCGCGCCGATACTTCCATCGAAGCTCTCGCGAAATTGAAGCCCGCATTCCACGCGCACGGAACTGTGACTGCCGGGAACAGCTCGCAGATGAGCGATGGTGCCGCGGCCTCGGTAGTTATGACCGCTGAACGCGCCCACGAACTCGGCATCAAGCCTCTCGCGCGTTTTATATCCTTCGCGGTAGCCGGATGCCCGCCCGAGGAAATGGGAGTTGGCCCGGTATTCGCCATCCCCAAGGCGCTCAAGCTCGCAGGACTGAATCTCAATGACATCGATGTGATCGAATTGAATGAAGCCTTCGCCGCTCAGGCGCTCACAGTAATTAAGCTGGCCGGACTCGATCCCGCGCGGGTCAATCCCAATGGCGGTGCTGTGGCGCTGGGCCATCCGCTCGGCTGCACGGGAGCGAAGCTGACCGCCTCCATCGTGCGCGAACTCGCCCGCCGCAACGCTCGCTATGGATTGGTCACCATGTGCATCGGCGGCGGTATGGGCGCCGCCGGTATTTTTGAGCGGGTCGCTTAGCTCCCAGTCCGCAAGCAATTCATTGGAAGGTTTTTTCGTTTGCTACTTCCGCGTTACCTTCGACGTCTGCATCAACTGCATCTGTCCGCCGGCTTGGCTGAACCACTCCTGCAGCGTAAGGCTGTCCGGCGAATCCTGATGGGTGCTTTGCTTGAACGTGAATTTCGTGTCGCCCGTCGTGAAATCCCCGGTGAGCACAAAGTTGTCGCCATCCCAATCCCCGTGGGATTCATACGCACCGGGGAATCCATTGCCGAACGTGTACATCCGGTAGGCCTTTTCCTGCGGGTCCCAGGTTGTCACGTCCAGCCCTTCGATGTGCCCCTCCAACCCGTCCGCAATGAAATTGGCCACCAGCGAAAACCCGCCCGGCCCGGGATGACACGAATAAGTTCCATGTTCCTCGCCGCCGTTGGGGAATAGATCCGACTTCGGGTACACAGAATCAATTTTCCAGTCGCCCACCAGAAAACGAAGTCTGTCCACTTCCGGAGATGACTTCGTGGACTGCTGCGTCGAATCCTGCGACAGGTTTGCCTTGGCGCGTGAAAAAGATTTCGCCGGCCGGGCGCCGCCAGCCAAAAATCCAATTGCAATCAGCGCTGCGACTGCCGTGGCAGTCAATTTAACTCGCATGGAACTCCTCCTTAAGCCGCCTTCTCATGAAAAATTCGCCCCGGCCGCTCTTCCGACCGCCGGCCGGCGACTTCCACCTCTGCTTGGTCCACACCATATGTACAACCCGGATTCGCGCCGCGTGTTTCTGTGGCGCTCTTCAAATGTAACTCAGAATAATGGCCGCCGTGAATCGCCCCGCATTGCTCCGGGCGGGCCATGCGAGTAAGATGACTCATCGAAGTTGAATGACCGGATGCTCTCTTTGAATCGAGTTTCACGGCTCGCCTTCTCTTCAGAAAATTGAGATGCGAAAAATGTATCTTTGGGTTAACTGATGGCGCCAAATTCATCCTGGTATTTCGCCTACGGCAGCAACCTCAGCCGCGAACAATTCCGCACGCGTGCGGGACAAATCCTGGAAGAAATTACCGGGCAGCTAAAGAACTACGAGCTTCGCTTCAACAAGAAAGTACGCGGCGGTACCGCGACGGCCAATGTCCAGCAGGCCCCGGGTAAGAACGTTCACGGCGTTCTCTATCGAATTCCCGAGTCTGCTTATCGCACTCTCGACCGCTATGAAGGCGCGCCCGAACATTATCGGCGAATCGAATTGCGCGTCACCGCCTCAGATGGACGCGAAATCAACGCTCAGGTCTACATCGCCACCAAAGTGGAAAAGGGTTTGAGGCCCACGCCGCACTATCTGCAAACGATTCTTGATGGCGCGGCCGAACACGGTATGCCCGCCGAATATGTTCAGTCAATTCGCGCGGAAGCCGGCGCAAGCTGAGTTACAATTGCCTTTGCGCCACTGAATTTGAACGCCGTGCCAACCCGGCGACCGCAACCGCGAATTTGAGTAGCTTCGCAGAGGAGACTCCATGGCCACCACAGCGACTCCGGTAAGTCTCACCAAAGGCGGCAGCTTTCTTTTGGACCAGGCACGCCCCGAGCAGATTTTCACGCCCGCGGATATCACTGGCGATCAGCGCCTCATCGGCCAAACCGCAGAGGAGTTCGTCACCGAGGAAGTCTTGCCGCGCACCAAAGAGCTGGAAGAAAAAAAGCCCGGCCTGATGGTCGAGTTGGTGAAGAAAGCAGGCGAGCTGGGCCTGCTCGGCGGGGGCGTTCCGGAACAGTATGGCGGCGCCGGCCTCGACAAAATCTCCGTGACCTTGCTCACCGAAAAAATTTCCGTTTATGCGGGCTACGCGGTAACTCACGGCGCCCAAACCGGCATCGGCACTCTACCCATTGTCTATTTCGGAACCGAAGAGCAGAAGAAGAAGTATCTCCCCAAGCTGGCCACCGGTGAATGGCTCGCGGCCTATGCACTTTCCGAGCCGCAAGCCGGTTCGGACGCCCAGAACGCTCTCACTCGCGCGCAGCTTTCGCCCGACGGAAAGGATTGGATCCTCAACGGCCAGAAAATGTGGATCACCAATGGCGGTTTCGCCGATGTGTACATCGTGTTCGCCAAGGTTGACGGCGAAAAGTTTTCCGCATTCATCGTCGAGCGTTCCTTTCCCGGGTTCACTGCGGGAAATGAAGAACACAAGATGGGCATCCACGGCAGCTCCACCACTCCCATCTTTATGGAAAACTGCAAGGTGCCGAAAGAAAACTTGCTCCACGAAATTGGCCGCGGACACATCGTTGCCTTCAACATTCTGAATTCCGGACGATTCACTCTCGGCGCCTCGTGTGTCGGAGGCGCGAAGAACACTCTCGCCGTCGCCTCCAAATATGCCAAGGAACGCAAGGCCTTCGGCAAACCCATCGGCGATTTCGGCTTGATGAAAGAAAAACTGGCTGAAATGGCCATCCGGATTTACGCCGTGGAGTCCATGGTCTACCGGTCTGCCGGCATCATGGAACTCGCCATGTCTGCTTCGGACGCCACCACCGACAAAACGCAGCACACCATGAAGGTTCTCGAGGAGTACGCCATCGAAAGCTCCATTGCCAAAGTCTATGGCAGCGAGATGCTCGATTATGTTGTAGACGAAGCCGTTCAGATTTTCGGCGGCTATGGTTTTCATGAGGACTATTCCGTGTGCCGTGCCTACCGCGACAGCCGCATCAACCGCATTTTCGAGGGCACCAATGAAATCAACCGCATGCTCATCATCCAGATGCTGATGAAGCGCGCGCTCTCCGGTGCCTTACCGCTGATCCCCGCAGCTATGAAGCTCGCCGACGAAGTTCTGGCCGGCCCCTCCTTCCAGGAAGTGTCCCAGGGTGTTCTGGCCGAAGAAGCTCGGACCGTCGCGAACAGCAAGAAAATGTTCTTACAGGCCGCGGGTGGCGCGGTGCAAAAATTCCGCGAAAAACTATCCGAGGAGCAAGAGCTGATCGGAGCGCTCGCCAACATCGTCATGGAAATTTACGCCATGGAATCTTCCATGCTGCGCGCGCAGAAGGCCGCCGCCGCGCGCGGAGACGAAGCTGCGGGCCCTATGATCGACGCCGCCCGAGTCTTTATCCACGACGCTGGTGGTCGAGTCGAGGAGGAAGCGCGGCGCGCTCTGGGGGCCGTTCACGTAGGCGACATGCTCTCCACTCAAATGGCGGTGCTGAAGCGGTTCGCCAAGCGCGCTCCGGTGGACACCATCGGACTTCGCAAGCGTGTTGCTGCCGCCGTCCAATCCGCCGATCGCTATCCCTTCGAGGCTCGCTGAGCGCCTTGGCACGCGAAACGTTTTCAACTCAGTGGATACGCCCTCTCGCTACACCTTACTTACGCGGTTACCGCGCAAAAGTTGAGAATACGCAAGGTCTGCGCGGTTTCAATTTCCGTTTTGAGCCAATTCCCGGCAAAGGCACGCTCGGTTGTTTCGTTGGCTTCCTCATCGAGCCGTCACACTTCACTTATTTAAAGCCCGCAGCCCCTGAATGTCTCGTGTTCGCCTTCGTTGAGCCGGTTGGCGGCGCACTTCATACCGCTCAAGTCCTGAATAAAGACGGCCAAGTCCGCTGGACCTTTGAATATATCCGTTGGTTGACTCACCGGCCTCCCCGCTTCGAGTTTTTTGAAAATCAGCGTGCATCAATGGTCCGCCATTGCTCAATGCAGGATTGGCCTGTTGAAAAGTACCAGCACTTTTCACTGAATTTTTATACGGAGACACTTGCGTGGCTCGTCCGAAGTGGCTTAGTAAGACGTTGGCGGGAGTTGGGTATAGGAAAAGAAGCTTAGGTTCATCGATCCCAGGGCATCAATCCCGGAAAAGTGGATGATTTTTATCCTTTTTTCCCAAATGGAAAATAAATTCGACCTTTTCGAACCAGTCCCAGTACCGTTCAGACTACTGAAGTGGTTCTGTCTGGATATATTTATCCGTTGAATGAAATGATTGAATCTATTCTCGCGTAATACGCATCATAATCGTGTAGAATGTGTTTCTTCGTTGGGGGGATGGAGTGGAGACTTCAGGATCCGCGTTTGTAACCGTAGACAATTTAGAAGACGAGCGCCTCGAGGCCGTCGAGACGGACAAGGAAGCCATTGCTGAGCTTTCGGTTGTGCCGAAAACCAGTCGCAAAGCCTGGCGCAAGTGGCTCTACGCAATTCTTGCCAGCTACATTGTTCTGCAGGTTTACTACGTCCGCGAAATGCTCGCGGCGCTTTTGATATTCACGATATTTTTTGCTGTGTTCGCTTTCATCGCCACGATTGTTTACATCGTCGGCCGCGCCGGCGAGGCCGGAATTGTTTTGGCCGAACCTGCTGCCAAGCGCGGTATGGAAATTGCCGAGGGGCTCAGCAAAAAGACATTCCACCGTCAACGCTCAGTGATTGCCCCGTAATCGCGCTGGCTTGATCCGAGACCAGAAACAACGCCGCCGCGGCAATTTCGGCGGTAGTTTGCGGCCGCCCCTGCAATATCCCCTTTAGAAAATCTTTGAACATTACCGCGCCATCAATCCCAGTTCGCGCCGAAAGCGCCGCGCCCAATTCCTGCGACATATCCGTTTCCGGCACCGGGCCGGGCAGCACGGCGTTTGCCCGCACTCCGTGCTGCGCTCCTTCTGCGGCCGTTGTGCGCGTCAATCCCAGCAGGCCGGCCTTCGAAGTCGCATAAGCCGCGCCCCAGGGGATCGCCGCGCGCGCCGCCACGCTCGAAATGTTCAGAATTGCGCCACCGCCCCGCCCATACATTGCCGGCAGTGCCGCGCGGGTCATCAGGAAAGCTCCCCGCAGATTCGCTGCCATCACGCTCTCCCAATCGGAAGCGGTGATTTCTTCGATTGGTTTCACCGGGCCATAAATCCCGGCGTTGTTCACCAGAATATCCACTCCGCCAAATGTTTTCCGGGCGGCTTCCACAATCCGTGCGGCATCTTCTTCACGGCTCACGTCCGCCGCGATCCACGCGGCGCGCCCGCCCGCCGATTCAATCTCTTTGGCCGTGCTCTCCAGCTGGGCCCGAGTTCGCGCCGTAATCACCACTGCAGCGCCTTCGGACGCAAATCGCCGCGCGATGGCCCGGCCGATCCCGCGTCCTCCGCCCGTTACAATCGCCACTTTTCCGTTCAAACTCATTTGGACTCGTCTCCCTCTCTTATTCCGTACGCGCTCGCTCCCTACGTCACTCAACAGAATCCGAAGCCTAGCATAAGTGTCGCCGCTCTTCCGAACGCCCCCATACCGCCGGCCTGCCCTGAGCTAAGCAGAAGGGCCACCCGTCCGGCGTTTTCATCCTTGATTGCCCGTGCCACTTTTCCCCTCCCGCATTTTCCGCTATCATCTCCGCCGATTCGGTTCCGCCATGCCCCACAACCGCCGCATCATCGTTTATGTCGCCACCAGCGCCGACGGTTTCATCGCCCGGCCCGACGGCGGCATTGACTGGCTCGACCGCCCGCGCCCCAAAGGCAACTACGGCATGGGCGATTTCTACAAATCCATTGACACGGTTCTGTGGGGCCGCAAAACCTGCGACATGGCGCTCGACTATCAAAAGCGAGGCGTGCCCGGCACGGACTTCGATACCAAAGTCAGGAACTACGTTTTCACTCACCATCCGCCGCAAGGGCCCCCGCCAGCCGGCGTGGAGTTCGTGAACGAACCCGTCAAGCCATTCGCCGCCCGTCTGCGCGCGAAAAAAGGAAAAGACATCTGGGTCATGGGCGGCGCGGGCATCATCGCCTCGCTCCTCGACGAAAATGAGATCGACGAGTTCATCATCCATGTAGTCCCGGTGATGATCGGCGAAGGCATTCCGTTGGTCGCGCCACGCCACCGCACCGTCCGGCTGAAACTCCTCGCCAACAAAAAGTTTCCCGATGGAGTGGTCCGCCTGCATTACTCCGTCCGCAAGTAACCCGGATTCGGCATGGCATGTCCGATGCCGCCCTCCTTCTTGTTTGCGAAATCTGGCGTAGAATGCATGTATCATAGTCCGAAGGGATTTTATCGGCGCCTCCACTGTTGCGCCGGCTTGAAAAGGAGTGACGAAATGGCCGAGAGTCTTCAAGAATTGCTTGCTGCCGCAAAGACACTGAAGCCTTCGACCGAACAAAATGAACAGCAGCGGCGGAGCTTTGCCTTCGGCAATACAAATATCGAGAACCCACAGATTACCCGCGAAACTGTTGACAAAGAGGCCGAAGAACTAAAGCGCGGCTGAGGTTTCATGAACGCGGAGCCACAACGCCACAGCAAGGCTCTGGAAGTCGAGCTTATCGCTGACCCAGTCGAGAGGGCGAAGCAGGAGGCCAAGAACGGCCTTCGCCAATTCGACGAAGTAATCGAACAAACTGAGTACTGGCTGCAACCGGAGCGCCCCTTTCGACTTCGGCCGTCCGCGATTCTAAGTCTTCATCGAAAAGCATTGGAGGGTATCAGCGCATTCGCTGGCGTATGGCGACCTGCGGCGATTGCGATTGGCGGAAGTAAACACACCCCACCACCGGCCTTTCTTGTGTCTGAGATGATCGAGCAAATGTGTGATTATGTGAACGACAATTGGACGAAAACAGCCGTCCATCTTTCAGCCTATGTAATGTGGCGCATGAATTGGATTCATCCCTTTGTGGATGGGAATGGTCGAACGGCCCGCGCATTGTCGTATCTGGTCCTCGGCGTGAGAGTTGGGTCACGATTGCCCGGAACCAATACAATCCCCGAACAAATCTCCAAAGATAAGACGCCGTACTATGAGGTCCTTGAGTCCGCTGATAAGGCCTGGTCCGAAGGCAATGTTGATTTAAATGGGATGGAACGCCTGCTTGAGGCATTCCTTGCGAATCAATTACTATCAGTAATACATGCCGCAAAAAGTGAGAGGGTTCCCAACGTGCGAGATGCGAAATAGCTATCTCCCATTTGGTTCATCCTCGCGCGGCAAAGGATCTCTTTTGTCTGCTCACCAAACCAATTGATCTTGGCTTGCGTTCGAACAAGAACCGCCGACAAGATTCATCCAACGCAGGAATATTCTTTAATTCTTCCATTGACCTGGTCTATAACTCAGTAGTAATCTGCGCAGCAGACTTCGACAACCGTTTCGAATTGTCTCTCCCGAAATGGTTTTGAATCCTCTGCCGGACGCGTACAGGATCCTTGTTTTATGCGCCTTTCGTAAGAATATCATTCTACGGGGTTTTAAAGTGCTGTGGCATATACTCTTACGAAGTCATCTAGCTCGACCTTGTAATTCGCTGAAATAGCGAAACTTAGATAACTTAAGGATAAACGGCATAAACCCTTAGGAATGATATTCATTGGACGATGCGTGCCCGCAACCCCTTTGTAATGACATTCATGCAAAAACGATAGGGGAGGGGGGTCGCTCACATCGAACTAGCTGGCTCACCCCACAATCGCCGTCATTCCGGGGAGCCGTGTTCTGCGGGGCGACGAGGAATCTCGAAATTCTCTGGGCGGCCAAATTCGAGATCCCTCTCCCCGTTCGGATTTACCGCGAAGGGCTACACTATCAATTGAGAAATGACGCGGGCGGCTCGGATGCGATATGATAGCTTTCTTCTGGAGCGGATAACGACATGACCGATTCGCTGGTAAGGCTTTCCAGCCTGGGTGGAAACTCGGGCAATGGCGGCAAAATGCTGCTGCGCGTTCGCCCTCGCGGGTTTTGCGCAGGCGTGGTCCGCGCTGTGGACATAGTCGAGCTGGCGTTGGAAGTTTACGGTCCGCCGGTGTATGTCCACCATGAAATTGTTCACAACCGTTACGTCGTGGAGCAACTCCGGCAGCGCGGCGCGATTTTCGTGGAGACGGTGACCGAAGTGCCGCACGGCGCGACGCTGATTTTCAGCGCGCATGGCGTCCCTCCCACGGTCCGCGATGAGGCCAAGACCCGCGAATTGCGCGTAATTGACGCCACCTGCCCGCTGGTGACCAAGGTGCATCTCGAGGCGCTGCGCTTCGCGCGCGAAGGCCGCCAGATTATTTTGATTGGCCACAAGGACCACCAGGAAATTGTGGGCACGTCAGGCGAGGCGCCCGATCAAACCGTGGTGGTGGACAGCGTGGAAGCCGTGGACAGACTGAAGGTGGCCGATCCCGACCGGCTCGCATTTCTGACACAAACGACGCTGAGCCTTTACGACACGCAGGAAATTGTGACGCGCCTCCGTGAACGGTTCCCTGGAATTCAAGGGCCTGCCTCGGACGACATCTGCTACGCCACGCAGAACCGCCAGGAAGCCGTCGAAAAGATGGCGCAGGACGTGGATTTGATTCTGGTGGTGGGTTCGCCCAACAGTTCCAACTCCAACCGGCTGGTCGAAGTTGCGGTGCGCGCAGGAGTTCCCGCGAGGCTGATAGACGACGCCAGCATGATTCAGGCCGAATGGCTGGCGGACGTGAAGAGTGTGGGGCTGACGGCGGGCGCGTCGGCGCCGGAAGTTCTTGTCGAGCACGTGAGCGAGAGGCTGGCGGGGCTGGGCTTTACCGACCAGCGCGATTTTGATCTGATTCGTGAGGACGTAAGGTTTACACTGCCGCCGGAGTTGGCGGCGGTCGCGCCCCGATCCAGTTCATCGGGGCGGAATTAGTAGCTCGCCGCGCTGCGGCCACGGGGGAATTGGCCGCGCGCCCATCGTCTCACCTGGCCCGATTGCAAAGGGATTATTTTCTTCGGGGAAGGAGAAACCGTTGGCGGTAAAGATTGTCCGTCAGCCAAGGAAGATAGCGTTGATCGGCGCTCCCACCAGCGCTGCGGCTCTGGCCGGTGGACATGAGCGCGGGCCCGCGGCATTGCGCGCCGCCGGACTGGTGGATCGTTTGCAGGCCGCCGGATTTGAGGTCACCGACCTGGGCGATTGCGCGACGCAGGTTTTTCAGGTGGACGACGAGCATCCCCGCGCGCGGAACATTCCCGCCGTGGTTGCGGCGCTCAACGATTTGAAGCCGCGCGTGGAACAAGCCGTCAAGAGTGGCGCGCTTCCTCTGATTCTCGGCGGGGATTGCAGCATCATTCTGGCAACGGTTGCTGGCGCCCGGCGCTATTACCGCCATGTGGGCGTAATTTATGTGGACCGCGATGCCGATTTGAATGTCCCCGCGACCACACCTTCCGGTTGTGTGGATGGGATGGTGGTCTCGCATCTGGTGGGGCGCGGCGCGCCTGAGTTGGTCCGTTTTTGGGGAGAGCCGCCGCTGGTCCGCGAGCCGGACATCGTTTTGTTCGGAGTGGAGCGCCTCGACCCGCCCGAAAAAATCGCACTCGAGCGCTCGCCGATCCGGCGCTACCTCACCGAACAGATCCACCAAAAGGGAGTTGTCGCCGCAGCCGAGGAGGCTTCCAGCCGCATGCAGGGCGGGCAACACGAGTTCGTGCTGCACTTTGATGTGGACGCCATCTCCAGCGATGATTTTCGCGCCACGAATCGCGCGGCTACCGGCGGGCTCAGCCTCGGCGAAACTCAGCAGGCGCTGGCCGTTTTCGCCGGGCGCGAAAACATGGTTGCATTTGAAGTGGCCGCCTTTAATCCCGCCTTTGATCACGACGGCAAAGCCGCGAAAGAATTGATTGAGCTGGTCGCCGGAGTTTTGACGGTACGCCTGGCCGCGCTGGAATCGCCTGCGCAACTCGCCGCAGAGGCCAACGCCCCTGCGGAATCCGTTCACGAAAAAACATCCTCACCCGCGCCACAAACTACGGAACCTCAGGTTGGGGCGGCTCACGAAGAATCAGCAGCACCGAAGGCTGACCAGGAACCCACCACGAGCGGCCACACCGACACCGGCAACGCTGAGCCTTCGGGCGCTTGAGCAACCGCCCCTGGCATCGCTAATTCGTACTCTCAACTAATTATTCAGGGCCGGGCGGCTAAAACTTTGGTCCGCCATGAAATAACCCCGTCATCTCGAAACCGACGCTGAAGAAAACTGTGCCCGCGGCGTAGTGCACGCTGTAATCGTACCCTGCCTCGAGTTGGATCGAGTGCCTGAATGTTGCGTCAGCCGCGAGGTCGAATCCGTCGTCATCCACTAGAGCCGCGCCGCCCCGGGTCGTGGCCACCACTTCATAGACGCGGTGGTGCTTCGCATTCTTGCCTGTTTTCACGCCCTTCTTCAATATCCGGCTGTAGATTGTCTGCGGACCCCAGGGCACAACCTGATACACATCCGCTGTCGCCGTGAGCGGCCCGAACAAATCCACATCCGAGCCCGCTTGAAATTGGGCCTCATTGCCAAACGTAATGAACGGACGATGAATAATGCGTTGCGTTGGATTTGTGGTGCCGTTCAAGCTGTCGCCTACGTCAATATTCACGAATGGACCAAACCGTCCGATGGACCTGGTAATTTCGCTATCCCAATCATAGGTAACGTGCCCGGTGCTGAATCCCTTTGTGGTGCTTCCCGTCGGCGCCGTGACTCCGGCCGTGGCGTGGTAGTCCACAATATGCGTGTTGAGTTTGAACCGCACGTCCATATACAAGTTACCGATACCATTCGCTTGCGCAGCAAATCCCTTCAGCGAAGTTGGCGGAGTCACGAAATAAACGGGGACGCCAATGTCCGCACCCCAGTGCTTGTTGAAGTCGTAGCCCACCGCGCTATTCAAATCGAACATATTTGAGCCCGAGCCGGAGCTACCCTCAAACTTTTCGTAAATCGTGATCCCGCTGGATTTTGCGGCCGGCAAAGTTGTTTGGGCAGGCAAGGGAATGGCAATAACTGTACCAAGGGCCAGTAAGGCAACCAGTCCAGCCAATTTTGATTTTTTCTCGCTCATAGTGATGCAACCCAACATTGGCGATTTTGTTTCTTGCGGGCCATAGGTCACGAGTCCCAATGTGTCCAAAACTTATACGCGCAATTGGTTCTCTCGGCGGCCATTCCACCAATTCCCGAATCGCATCAAGAATCTCGGCGACGATGCACAGTCGAAGCCACTCGTCGATGCGCTCAAGGCATTCGATCAGCGCATGTGGAGGACCTGTGCGCATTTCGACTGTGAAGGTAACTCCGAAGATGAGACCGAGGAAGTGAAACTGGTGCAGGGCGTGGGAGTCGAACCCACAACGGGGAAAATCCCCAGCGGATTTTAAGCCCGCCGCGTATGCCAATTTCGCCAGCCCTGCACCGGCTAACGCGGCGAACAAAGAATAGCATGCCTGCTATCTCTGTGTTAATTTCAATGAATCGAGGTGGAGATCTGTCGAAGACTTCTGGAGTTAGAGCTCTAAGGCCGTCATAAACCTGTTACCTCCTCAGGGGTTTTAACCCCTGAGGAGATAATCAGACGGTCTACTATTGTTGTGTATCAGAGCCCGCCCCGCGCCCTGCGCCCGAACCCGCCCTCCCCGCATCCAGCGCATTCCAATTCATAATCGCGTTAAATCCGAGCGAGTAAGTCCCCTGCGTCTGCCATCGCCAGAACGGACGCAGCGCAAACATGACCACGTGACCTTTGCCCAGTGGCGCATCCACAATCGCCGCTCGATTCGCCAGCCCCTGTCCGTTAGCCAGCGTCCCCGAAAGCAGCATGTCATTCGGGTTCGACGGAAATTGCATCACCACGCGAGGACCCGATGCATTTCCGCCGCCTGCGCCGCCACGCCCTCCACCACCGCCTCCTCCACGGCCACCGCGGCCCCCACCCTGGCCGGTTCCTTGCGCCACGGCGGCAATATCACCTGCCGAAGGCCGCTGATTTGCGTTCGCCTGTCCGCCGGACTCATCCGCATCCCACGGTGAAATGTGCACGGGCACAGCATTCGGA
>Ga0209167_10001442_pt1 | contig 13969 bp, 11 predicted proteins | sample Coa_R1_9_FD_187154 | JGI IMG/M metagenome (GOLD analysis project Ga0209167, IMG submission 187154) | Surface soil microbial communities from Centralia Pennsylvania, which are recovering from an underground coalmine fire - Coalmine... | ecosystem: Environmental > Terrestrial > Soil >... | reverse complement strand
GACGAACTTCGCCATCTTCAGGATCAATGGCAGAGCGGCGCGGCCATCGGACCACGCGTGTGGAAGTCCGGATTCATCGACGGTCGAGGTCCATTCCAAGCGCCCACCGGACTCTACGCCGACAACGCGGCCGAGGCCGAAGCCGCCGTCAACCGTTACGCCGATCTAGGCTACATTCAGATCAAGCTTTACAGTTCTCTGAAGCCCGAACTCGTTCCCGGCATCGCCAAGCTCGCCCACTCCCGCGGACTGCGCGTGAGCGGCCATGTTCCCAATGGCATGATCGCCTCGCAGTTCGTCGAAGCGGGCGCGGACGAAATTCAGCACATCAACTTCATCTTCCTGAATTTTCTTGGCTCACAAGTCAAAGACACCCGCACTCCCGAGCGTTTCACCGCGGTCGGCGCCAATGCGGCCAAACTCGACCTGCAGTCCAAGCCCGTCAACGATTTCATCCAGCTTCTGCTCGACCATCACACTACCGTCGACGTAACCGTGGGCACGTTCGAAGGCATGTTCAACGCCCGCCCCGGCCAGGTCTCTCCCGACCTCGCCCCCGTGCTGAAGCGGCTTCCGGCGCAGGTGCAGCGTGGCGCTTACAGCGGAGGACTTCCGGTCACCGGCGAAAACGACCAGCTCTATAAGGACTCCTATCGCGCCATGCTGGCCATGACCAAGCGCATGTACGACGCCGGCGTTCCCATCCTGGCCGGCACCGACGGCACCGCCGGTATCATGCTGCACCGCGAGTTGGAACTGGAAGTCCAGGCCGGTATTCCACCGACCAAGTCGCTGCAGATTGCGACCTGGAACGCAGCCCGGTTGCTGAAGCAGGAGAAAGACCTGGGCTCGATCGCGCAAGGCAAGCGCGCAGACTTTCTGTTAGTGGAGGGAAATCCCGCCAAGCACATCAGCGACATCCGCCGTTGCCGCGTCGTCATGAAAGACGGCACGCTGTACAACAGCGGAGACCTGTACTCTGCGGTAGGAATCCAGCCGGCAGATTGAAAAACGCGGGCTTTGGGTCTTATTGACGGCTGATGGCTTATTGACGGCTGATGGCTGAAAGCTGACGGCTGATTTCCTATACCTGCTGCCGCGCCTCGCCCAGCGCCACACTCACATCCGCCTTTTTCTTGTCGCGATAAATCGTCACCTTCACCGTATCTCCAGCGCGATGTTTGTCCATCATCTGCGACAGATCCTGTTCATCCTGCACCTTCTCGCCGTCAATGGCCACGATTAAATCGCCACCCAGCATGATGGGAATATTTCCCAGGTACGCTCGATCATTGCCACCATGCAGCCCCGCCATATCGGCTGAGCCACCAGGCGTCACTTGAACGATCAACAATCCATAGTCGACTGGCAAACCGAGTTCATCCGCCAGCTCCGGGCCAATCGGAATCGTGCGCACGCCCAGCGCCGGACGCCGCACCCGCCCCAACGTCATCAGATCGTTCAGCACCGCCTTCGCTGTGTTGATAGGAATGGCAAAACCAATGCCCGCGCTCTGGTTCGCGTTCGACAGAATCATCGTATTGATGCCGATCACCTCGCCATGCCAGTTCATCAGAGGTCCGCCCGAGTTCCCGGGGTTAATCGCCGCATCGGTCTGAATGGCTTCGTCGATTCTCGCGCCATTTGGTTCACTGACCGGCCGGATCGAACTCACAATCCCGCGCGTCATCGTTCCGGCCAGCCCGAACGGATTACCGATGGCATACACCTTCTGCCCCACCTGCAAGTTGCGCGAATCGCCCAGCACTGCCGGAACCAGATCCGGAGCCTTGATCTGGATCACCGCCAGGTCGTGCGCCGGGTCCGTGCCCACCACCGTTGCTTTGTACTTCTTGCGATTGTGCAACGTCACTTCCACTTGCCGCGCGTCGGCGATGACGTGGTAGTTGGTCAGGATGTGACCTTCCTTGTCGATTACAAACCCCGACCCTTGCCCTTCCTGCGGCACCATCCCGTAAAAGAAATCGAAGGTCACGGCGCGTGATGTAACGTTCACCACCGACGGAATATTTTTCTTGTAGACGGAAATATTGTTCTGTTCTTCGTCGTCAAGCACACCGCCAGGTGCGGCCTCGGTGATCTCCACCTGCGCCGGATGGCTCAGCCAGTTCGAGGGATGTAATCCTCCCGCCAGCGAATTCGAACGCCAGGTCGTGAAATAGAAAAATCCGCCAGCGATAGCCAGCGTGAAGATCAGGGGCCGCAGGAGTTTCATAATTCAACCATCCGATTTCAACCACACAGGATAGGTACGATGCCAGGGAACCCAAAGGTTCCCTTAATTCAATTCTAAACAATGCACTGCCGCGAAGCACGCGGTCTGGATGCAGCACTGATTGAGTAATTGGAGTGTAATTGGAAAGGCCGGCTCGTATCAGGGATTCGCTCCCGCCTGCAGTTCTACCCAAACCGCTCCGACCTGCTCGCGTGTCCGATCCAGCGTGCCGGAATTATCGATCACATAATCGGCTTTCTTGATTTTTTCTTCGTCTGGAAGCTGCGCAGCCATCCGGCGCACCACTTCTTTGCGAGCGGCTTCCAAATCAATCTTCTGCCGCGCGGCGAAGCGGGCCACACGCTGCTCCGCACTGCAGGTCACCACAACCAGCCGGTCAAAGTGCTCGGCCGCGCCGGCTTCGAGGATCAGCGCCGCTTCGACTACAGCGACGGCTTGCGGATCCTGCCGGCCCATTTCCTGCATCCACTCATCCTGGCTGCGGATGACCACGGGATGCACGATGCGATTGAGTTCTTCAATTCGCGATGCCCGCCTCCCCGCCGGCGCACTCGCCGGACCGAATGCGACCTCGGCCAGTTTGGCGCGGTTCACACCGCCGTCCCGATTCAGAATCTCGCGCCCGAAGTGCCGTACCACTTCGTTGTAGACCGCTTCGCCGGGCTGCATCAGTGAGTGCGCAATCCGGTCCGCCTGCACCAGCCGCGCGCCCAGCGTAACGAACATCTCGCCGACTACCGACTTTCCGGCGGCAATGCCTCCGGTAAGGCCAACTTTCAGCATTCCGCCTCCGGACAAAAACGATTCACCACTGAGACACAAAGACACAGAGAAAACCAACAAGAAAGCATAGGTCTCTCTGTGTCTCTGTGACTCTGTGGTGAATTCCTGATTGAATAGTTATGCACGCGACAGTTCCGGCACGCGGCTTCCCCGTCGCATCTTCGCTGCCTTCACGGTATTGAACATCAGCATCGCGATGGTTAACGGACCCACGCCCCCCGGCACCGGAGTGATCGCGCCCGCAATCTCAGCGACTTCCGGATGCACATCGCCCATCAGCGTCGATCCTCTCTTGCGGAAGCCCTCTTCCCGCTTGGCGTTTCCTGCGAAGAACCGCTGGAACTCGGCAGCATCGGTGACGGCATTCATGCCAACATCGATCACGGTCGCGCCGGGCTTGACGAATTCGCGCGTGATCATTCCCGCCCGCCCGATGGCCGCCACCAGAATGTCAGCTCGCCGGCAGACTCCCGGCAGATCGTGCGTCTTCGAATGACACACGGTCACCGTGGCATTGGCATTGAGCAGCAGCATAGCGGCCGGCTTACCCACAATATCGCTCCGCCCTACCACCACGGCTTCCCGCCCGGCAATCGGAATCTTGCTGCGGTTCAGAATCTCGATGACTCCAGCAGGAGTGCAAGGCACCAGCCCGGGTCTCTGCGTCGACAGAAAACCGACGTTCACCGGATGAAATCCGTCGACGTCTTTGGCCGGATCGACTGCCAGCAGCACTTTCTTGGCGTCTACATCAGATGGCAGCGGCAGTTGCACTAGAATGCCATCAATCTCGTCGCGTCGATTCAGTTCCGCGATCACGTCCAGCAGTTGGGCAGTCGTGGCGGAGTCAGGCGGCGTCAACTGCTCGCTGTAAACTCCAACCTCTTCGCACGCCCTGACCTTGCCGCGCACGTAAATCTCCGACGCAGGGTTGTGCCCCACCAGCACCACGGCCAGGCCGGGGCGCACTCCGGCCGCGGCCATGCTCTTCACCTCCGCGGCAACTTCGCCGCGAATCTCTTGCGCGATCCTGGTTCCGTCAAGAATGAGAGCAGGCATTCGGTCTCCCGGAAAATTCTATCGCAATTGCGGCGGCTCGCCCCGGAAGGGAAATTGAGAAATTGGGAAATTTGGTAATTGAGCAACTTACGGGCAGATACGGTCGGCGATTTAAGCCTTCAAATTTCTCAATTGCTAAATTTCGCAATTACTCAATCCACACCGTTACAATGTCCGAACCATGCTTCCCCAAGACCTGCTGCAAATCCTCGTTTGTCCCGCCTGCAAACAGGCGCTCGAATACCGCACAAGTCCAGAGAGCCTAAAGTGCATGCAGTGCCACCGCGTTTATCCGGTGAAGGACGACATTCCCATCATGCTCGTCGATGAAGCGACCGTCGAACCCTGAGCTGGCCCTTTTCGCACCACACTATTGCATCCTCCACGGAGAACTTTCGTTCCAGTGGCTCATCGCCTCCGCCGCCCAGGCCGTCGATTTTCCGGCATGACACGACGTGCACGGATTCGGAATCTTGTACTTGTCCGTCATCGCGGGCGTCATGAACCGGAAGGTATGGCCGTGGACAAACGTCCCCGGCACGCCTTCCGTTTCGATCGCCGGCATGTGGCAGGCGACGCACTGGCTTCCCGCGCTGCTGTCCTTATGATGCGTGTGTCCTTCCAACGTCGCGGTGTGCGGCCCGTTCGCCGATGACGGCCCATGGCAGTTCAGGCAGATCTGACTCGCCGGCTTCCTGAGCTGCGCGTAATTCTCTGTGCCATGCACGTCGTGGCATGAAGCGCAGGTGATTCCGTGCCGGTACATCACGCTTTGCGCGAAATCGTTGCCCTGCATGCGATTCTTGTGGGCCGTGCAATCGGGAAAATAGTAAAAGCTGAGCTGCCCCAGCGTACAATCTTCGAGCTTCCAGAAGTCTCGCAGCCTTAGCCCCACGTTGTAGCCAACCGGCCAGTCGTAAAGTTTTCCCTCGATGGGGTTGGTCAACGGCTGTCCCTGGGAATGGCACTGGATGCAGGTGTCGTTGGCGGCCACGGAATCCATTTGCGCGGGATTAAGAATGTTGCCCGGCACAGGACGCGCAGCGTGCTCGCTCCCCGGTCCGTGGCAGCGCTCACATCCAACATTCCATTCCGCTACCTGCTTCGTGTGAATGTCGTAATCGACGGAATGGCAGCCATCGCAGGTCGGCCCTGTCGGCCGCTTCATGTTGTCCAGCGGATAGTACGCTCCCCACCAATCCCCGCCAGACGCCGGCACCATATAGGGACGCCAAGCCCGGTTGGCGACGTCCCACTGTACCGGCAACGGAAAATAATCGTCGCCGACCTTGGTGAAGTAACGCTGCTTCCACAGGCTGCCGTAAACGAACGCCACCTGATGTTTCGAAAACTTGGCGACATTGTTGGTGGCGAGGTCGGGAATGATGGCCTCGGGATGCGCGCCCGGATCCCGCACCACGTTCGCCATCGGCGTCTTCTTCCAGCGGGCATAGATCTCGGCGTGGCACTTCTCGCAAGCCTGGGAGCCGACATATTTCGCCAATCCGACGGTGGCAGCCTGCCGCGATTGTTCCTCGCGGGTGAGCGGTCGCAGGCTTCGAATGAACAGGACCAATTTCCATATGTTGCCCGATGACTCCGTGTGAGGATTTCCCCAGGCGGGCATTCCCGTAAGCTGTACTCCGTTTTCGATGATGTAGTGGATTTCGCCGTCACTGAGATTCTGCGTCGCCGCCGCGCCTAGGTCGGGCACCCTCGGATACAGATTGGTCCCCATTGGCGTCTTCCCACTGCCGTCGATTCCATGGCAGGAAGCACACTGCGCCAGAAACCACTCCCTGCCCTGCCGCTTGAACTCGGAAGTTGGCTCCAGCGGATTCCTCTGCGTGCGCTCCCGCCCCGGAATCGCCAGATTTCGCACGGTTCGGGCCAAAGCGGCTTCCCATACCGAGGGTGCGGTTGTAGCTCGGAAGCCTCGCCTGACTAACAGAGCACCGCAAGTCGCCGCTATGACTACGAGCGCGAGAACTGCCAGCAGAAACGCCTTCGAGATTTTCATTCGCTTCACGTTCCAACCCGGACCACCTACTTTCGCAGGGCCGCCTGCGGAGACACCCTGGGAAAGACATCCCCATCATTGCTCAGCGATGGGCATCCCTCGATGCCTCCACCGTGCAATCAATGCACGGACCCTGACTTCCGCGATGAACATTTTGCCCTCCGCCCCACATCCTTTAACACGATATTCACACTCCGGTAATACGATACCGCAATGCCACAGGAGCCCTTGCAGCTTCAAGAAGTGACCGACGCCCAGAACGGATTGCGCATCATCCACCTGACTGGCCCCGTCCTGCTCTCGAATTTCTTTCAATTTCAAGCCTTGTTGCGCGGCAGCACCGCGCCCAGACTGATCTTGGACCTCACTCAGGTTCCCTACATCGATTCCGCCGGAATCGGAGCTTTGGTCGGCGCCTACGTGACTCATCAGAAAGATGGGCGCAGCCTCGCTCTTGTCGGCGTTGCGCAGCGCGTGCGCAATACCATGCAGGTGACCCGGGTCGAACCGTTCTTCAGCTTTTTCGACAGCCTGGCCTCCGCCCAGAAAGCGGTAGCGAAACCCTGACTCGCTGCCCCGTCGCAGCCGGTCCTAAAAGCCCATCCCTGCTTGATCATCCTGGGTTGATCCCTGCCTCTGCGGCCAATTTTCCCGCAACGAGAAACGCCTGGAGAACATCGATCACTATGAAAATGTAGGCGAACGACCCCTAGCCAAGAACCTACATCGCGTGCCGAAAATCTCGACGCACGACGTTCTTTGTTCCCCCACGGTGCCACATCGACACATTGTGTCAGTTTTGAGATTACTTCTGGGTACCAAAGCCACCAGGAAAAGCCGGGGGCCTGTTTCAGGGTAGCCCGCAACTTTCGATATCCACAGGGGTTAAATCAATCCAGAGGGGATTGGGGAACGTATACAGAAAGTAGCTGGGTTGCGGCAATTTAATTGCATGCAACTTAGACAGATGCCGATGAGTCTAATAGGGCAATGGTAACCAGGTCGGAGTCGGAGGTGATGACGGCCATGACGAACACGAAAATGAGCAATCTCATGAACGATAAAGATAGATTCACCATGACCGAACTAGCGGCGCTCCGGAACGATCTCCTGCAAGGCGGCATGATCGATTCCTACGAGGCAGCCGAACTGCTGCAGGTGTTTCTCATGGGCCGCGGCTACGGCGTTTCTCCCAAGGCAGCCTTGGATGCGGCGGGCCGCGTCGAGATGGCGGGCTGCGCCCTGCCGGTCCTGCAGTTCGAGTTGGAGAACTTGGCAATGGTGATGTAGTCGTTCGCCCTGCGGGCCGGTGACCCCGCATCGCGAAATGAGACTTGAGAACTTCCGCCTTGCGCGAGAAGCTTCCGGCTTGGAAGACGCTGGCGGACAGCACATTTACGGAACAGATTTACAGAACTAATTTACAGAACTGATTTACAGAACTTGACATTCTGGGTCGCCGATCGAAATTAAGACCGACCGAACCAGTTCCACAAAAGGACAGCCGGGCCAACCAGCCCGGCTTTGTGGTTTTTGGAAGCAACTTCTACTTCGAAGCGGCCTGCGCTTTCGGGGCCAGTCGTTCCTTGAGTTGTTCCAGATAGAGGCTGGCGGGCTCGACAAGCGTACCCGGAGATTGATAGTAAGCTCCGTTGGCAGCCAAGTGCGGGCTCATGATCCTTCCCTTGCACTCGATCACCCGTTGAACGCTCCCGGAGGGTTTTTCACCTGGATGTCGTCCACAGTTGAATTCCATACCACGTTGAAACGCTCCCGCCCACCCGTGTCCGCTGCCCACGCTTCTTTTCATAGCCTGGCGAATCTCTCGCTCCTGCCCCGGTAGGTGCTTCCCCTGAGGCTGCGCTAGCGTGGATTTTTTCAAGAGTGATTTTCTTGCAATGCTGCCTGGGCAAGCCCCGACGGCTATGTAGAATAGCCGCATGAAACGCCGTCCCCTCCGCAGCCCGGTCGTCCTCCTGCTGGCGCTGTTGCTCTTGGCGAACGCAGTCGTCAGCCAGTCCGTCGCTGTCCACCAGGAGATTTTACACACCTACAATTTCCAGCCACACCTGCTGAGCCAGCAAGAAATCACGGCCAAGTCCGGAGTCCTCGATCAGTTCTGGAGTAAGGCCAAGGCGCAGCCGTCGGTCTACATCCCCGGGCTTCGGCAGGAGTTGGCCGACTTCAACAATCCGCCATTCTTCCTTTATGACGGCAGCATGCTGCTGCTCAGCCTTTCCGACACACCAGCCGACCGCAAGATCGCCCTCGCCGCCATGGCGCGCTGCAACCTGCGCGACGTACAGGCCAAGGACTACTTCATGCAGGTGCACCGCCTGGCCGCGCTCGGCGAAGACACCACTGCCGCGGCCTTTCATGTTCTGGTGCGACCCAAGTTCTCGGTCTTCATTCCCCAGCATGTGCTCACGCTCGGGCAGGACTACGTCCTGGTCTACATGTTGCTGCCGACCGGCCAGGATTTCTGGCTACAACCCGCAATCGACCACTTGAAGACGGAATCGGATTCAACCGCACAAAAGAGCCTGCTACTGCTGCTCTGGTACGCGCAGACCGACGCAGCAGATCAGGCGATCTCCACCTTCGCTGGAGATGCGGCTAAGTCTTCCGCATCTCGCACGTATGCGCAGGATCTCCTCCACCGCAAACAAAAGATCGGATCCGAGCAGAAGACACAGGCGGCAGACGAGACGGAAGCATCCTTGCGCCAGAAACGACGTGAACGCTTGAAGTCAGTCAGCGACGAAGCGCTGTACGACCTCGACGATTACACCGTGCTGCTGATGGCCAAGCGCAAGTGAGAGCGAACCCTTCGAACTACTTCGTGTCCTTCGCGGTTGACGGTTTTCTCTTTCCGGGGCTGCCAAACTACTCGTAACGCAGGCTCTCGACCGGATCAAGCAACGAAGCGCGGTTGGCCGGCACGGTGCCGAAGATGATTCCCACAATCGACGACACGACGATGGCGATGATCGCCGATAGTCCTGAAATAGGAAAGTGATAGTCGGTAAACAATCGTACCGAAAAAGGCAAGGCCAGGCCGACGACAATCCCGACCAGTCCTCCCGCCAGTGAAATCAGGACTGCCTCCGCCAGAAACTGGAAGCGGATGGCGCGGTTGGTCGCGCCAATCGCCTTGCGGATCCCGATTTCGCGGATGCGCGAGGTCACGGTCGCAAGCATAATGTTCATGATGCCAATGCCGCTCACCAGCAGCGTAACGAACGCGACCAGCATCAGGATTACGGTCAGGGCGTCTGCAATGCGCGCCGCAACTTCGAGCAGGTGACTCAGGTTCTCGACGCTGTAAACCGACCCGGCGCGATGCCGGGATTGCAGCACTCGTTTGATGGCAGCGGTGGCGGGGATCACGTCCTGTGTGCTGGCCACGGAAAAATAGATCTGGCGAACCTCTCCCGTTGGAGTAAAGAACCGGCTGACCGTGTAAGGGATCAACATGGTGTCTTCCCCAATATCGGACTGGCCGAATGTATCCACGCTTTCCCGGAAGACGCCGATGATGGTAAAGGGCAGTCCGCCGCTGAGCTTGATGATCTGGCCAACTGAATCCTGCGGGGCACCGTAGAGTTTCTGCGCGAGGGTTTGGGTGATCAATCCGACTTTGTTGCGGCCGGTCGAATCCTGGGAATCGAAGAAACGCCCCGCCAATAGCACAAGATTGCGCACCCGCAGGTAATCGGGATCGACACCCAGAAGCATAACGTCGCGCTGTTTGCCGCCTCCAATACTGATTCGGTCGCCCAAAGCTACCGTGGGCGAGGCGGCAACGACGCTGGGGACTTGCTCGCGTACCGCCTGCACATCCTCCACCGTCATGGGGTCGGGGGTTGAATCAATGCGCTGCCCGCCCCCCTGATAGTCGGCGTAAATCATGTTGGTGCCAATCGACTGCAACTGGCGCAGGATATATTGCTTTCCGGTAAGCCCGATCGTGGCTACAAGAATGACGGAAGCGGTGCCCACCGCCATGGCCAGCGCGGTGAGAATGAATTGCAGCTTATTGCTGCAAAAAGCGTCGTAAGCGAAGTTCAATACTTCGCTGAGCCCAATCGTGATCCGGCGCTGGTTTCCGACCGGTAAAGTTGTCGCAGTCGTCATCTTGAATCGTTAGATGTTAAACCTCGCCTCAGGGCGCCGCAATGTGCAGGACATGTCGTACCCTGAACATAGCACGAGACATACTCCGAGACTCTGAGTGTGCCTCTAAATCGAGGGATCGCAATTCGTCTCGCCAAATATAAGACAGGAATCTTTCTGCTCCTGCTCACCGCGGCGGCTTTGCTGACGCACGGCTATCATCCTTACGCCGAAGACGCGGAGATCTATCTTCCAGGCGTGGAACGAATCCTGAATCCGGCGCTGTTTCCTGTCGGTCAGGAGTTCTTCCAGTCGCACGCCAGCATGACGCTATTCCCGAACCTGGTGGCGTTTTCTCTTCGCGCGACTCATCTGCCTTTCGAGGCCGGATTGCTGGCGTGGCACGCTACCTCGATATTTCTGTTACTGCTTGCCAGCTGGCAGCTGAGCGGCATTCTCTTTTCGTCCGCGAAAGCGCGGTGGGGATCGGTCTGTCTGATTGCTGCACTGTTGACGATTCCCGTGGCCGAAACCGCGCTTTACCTTATGGACCAGTATTTGAATCCGCGGAACCTGGCGGCATTTTCGGCCGTGTTCGCCGTGGCCAGAATCCTGGAAAAGAAATACCTGCGCGCGTTCGCCTGGCTCTTATTTGCAGCAGCCGTGCATCCTCTGATGTGGGTCTTCCCCTTTTCCTTCTGCGCGCTCTGGATCGCGCTGGATGAAATCGACCGCCGCTTCGGAGACGCGAGAGTAATGGTGAGAGGCACGGCCATAGCGGGACTGGTCGTCCTCCTTGGCTTGCCATTGGCACGGGCGGCGACTCCGGCGTATCACGAAGCTGCCCGGCTGCATTCCTATCTCTACATTCAGGACTGGAAATGGTATGCATGGCTGGGGATTTTTGCGCCACTGGCGATCCTGACGTGGTTCGCAGAGCTGGCGAAGAGGCCCCAAAGGACGCTGCTGGCTCGCGCCTGCCGTGCCTTCGTGATTTACGGAGTGATTTATTTCTTCCTATCATTGGTGCTGGATCTTCCTTCAGGATTTGAAAGCCTGGCGCGGCTCCAGCCCCTGCGCAGCCTGCATCTTCTCTATATGTTCTTGTTCGTATGTATGGGCGGTTTTTTGGGTGAGTATGTGCTGAAGGACCGAGTGTGGCTCTGGCTCGCGCTGTTCGTAACGCTGTGCGTCGGGATGTTTGCGGTGCAACGATCCCTGTTCCCGGCCAGCGCAAATGTCGAGTGGCCTGGCCGACAGGCAGCGAATCCGTGGGCCCAGGCATTCGTCTGGATCCGCGAGAACACTCCTCCCTCGGCGGTCTTTGCGCTCGACCCCGACTACCTGCGTCTGCCTAAGGAGGAGGTCATCGGATTCCGCTGCCTGGCGCAGCGCAGCCGTCTGGCCGACTCCCTTAAGGACAGCGGAGTGGTCAGCATGTTTCCTCCCTTGGCAGAAAGATGGCGCGACCAGTTGCAGGCGCAAACTCCGTGGAGGAATTTTCGGGCCGAAGATTTTGCCCGACTGCGGGAGAAGTATGGCGTCAGTTGGGTCGTGGTGCAGCAACCCGGCGTGGAGGGCCTGAATTGCGCGTATCAGAACGCCACGGTGCGCGTCTGCCAGGTACGGTAGAGAATCTGCGGCGGCAGCTCAATCCGATTTTCTTCGCGAACTTCGCGGTTAGGTCTTTTGATTTTCTGTCCAGAAAAAGCCTCTAACCGCGAAGTTCACGGAGGAAAAGCCGCGAAGGACGCGAAGAGATTCAAACTGAGGGCGGGACGCCAGAATTACGGCGTTGCTTCTTGCCGCTGCGACCCGCCAGCTACGGCCACCGCCGCAAGAATCACAACCAGCGGATCAACCGGACGAAAATAATACGTCTCCGGATGAGAGATGTAGTAAGTGAGCGGAAAGAAGAGAAGCACGATCGCAAAGCGGACCCCGAGTGCTCCGTCGCGCTGAAACACGCGCCATAGTCCCAACAGCCCGAGTGCTGTCATCGTTGTGTTTACAAAAATGTTGGGCACATCCAGGGGCTCGTCCTTCAGATATTCGTGTGCGAAACTCCAGTAGCCCGTCCACATATAGACGATGCGGCGGAATGTCATCCAGACAAACCAACGGGGATGACTGCGAATGAAATCTTTCCCCTGCTGCAGCTTGTGGTCCATGTAGGCGATCTCGCCCACGCGCTCGTATTCCGACAGTTCCGCATCGCTGTGATTGGGGTGCAGGCTGCTGTTGACCCAGCGCGTGGAATAACCGTTGTTGCCGATATACAGCTCCAGTCCAAAGCCGCTGCGCACCGGAATGAAGCGGTGGAAGAGTTCGTAGTTGCGCACGAACCAGGGCGACATCACGACCATGGCGCCGAGCGCCGCGGCCAGCATGGGCGCTCTCCAGGACAGCTTCTGTCGATACCGGCAATAGAGCGTCCAGAGGCCGAGCAACGGAACAACCGCCAACACAACCGGCTCAGTAAGCGCCGCAATCCCGCCGAACAAGCCGAAGAGCAGCCAATCCCATGTGCGCGAAGATTTTTCCAGACGCCACGCGAAGAAGAACAGCCAGGCGAGTTCCAGCGTGACCAGGCAGGTGGACCAGGCCCAGTCCGCGCCGTAGTAGACGCCATACGGAGAGAACGCCCAGCCCCAGCCGGCCCATTTCGCGACCCGTTCGCCGAACGCCCGCCGCGCGAAAAGATAAACCGGCACGCAGGTAAGAGCCGAGAACAAACTGTTCAGCGAGAGAGCCGCGAGAACCGACGCCCTTGTTTCAATTCCGAAGACTTTGAAAATGCACGCGAGCACATAGGGGTACGCTGGCGGAAGAAGTGCGGAGAGCCCCGTGTCGGCGAACGGGCTGCCGAAGCCGTGACCCAAAACAATCGAGCGCGCGATTCTCCCGAACGCCCAGTGTTCCAAAACAAAGGGGTCCATCCAGTCCTGGTAGACGAATGGAATAACGGCCAGGCGAACCGCGAGGGCGATCGCGACCATCAGAATGTAAGGTTGAACGCGGGATGAGGAAGTAGTCTTAATAGGCATCAGTATAAGCGGCACACCCTTACTTCCTGATTCTTATACGGGCACGTCATAGCGTTCGCGTCGCTGGCAGAATACTGCGCGTCCGCGCGAGAGAGAACGACCCAGCTCACTCCAAATTCGCGATTCAGTCCCTGAAAATCGGCAGGCTGAAACCTGCGCCAGCCCTTCCGTGTGCTGACTTCCTTCAGCCATCGCGGGGCCAGGCGCGGCACGCGGCAGGCCATGCCACCATCTTTTTCATAGTCGGCGAGAACGCTCCGCTCGGCGAGGGCGCGGAAGCCGTGATAATCCTCATCGGGCAGAGTCTCGTAATGCGGATCGACGGCGAACAGAGCGTCCACTGGAGTGTTCTGGCGGATCCATTCGAAAGCCCGCAGCCAGCCGTTGGCTGGAGCGTTGTCTGCGGAGTTGTCTGAGGAAACGAACGGCAACTCCAGATGCGGAGACGCAGAATACATCTGGCGCTGTGCGTAGAACATACCGGCGCTCATCGGCAGAAATAGCAGGATCCAGCGATAGACGCGCCGGCGCAACACATACGATCCCAGGAAACCTCCGGCGATCAGAAAGAAAAACAAGTAGAGCAGGTGCAGATAACGCATGGGCTCAAACGGCCGTAATCGCTCAAGACCGGGCGGCAACATGACGGCCAGCCCCACGACGGTCTGAAACGCTCCATAGTAAAGA
>Ga0209167_10001440_pt1 | contig 13977 bp, 13 predicted proteins | sample Coa_R1_9_FD_187154 | JGI IMG/M metagenome (GOLD analysis project Ga0209167, IMG submission 187154) | Surface soil microbial communities from Centralia Pennsylvania, which are recovering from an underground coalmine fire - Coalmine... | ecosystem: Environmental > Terrestrial > Soil >... | reverse complement strand
AGGTGCAGCCCTGAGGATGAAAACTTCTGGGGCTTCGCCCCAGACCCCAGGATTTATCGCTTTCTGGCCAGGATTGATCTGGACTGGGGGAGCGAGGTTGGCTCGCTCCCCATCAATCCCGGCCCCGGGGTCGGCGCTCGGGTCGCATCCCTGCGTGGCCCTATCCTCCGCCCCGGCCGTCGTGGAGTTTAGCCCAACCTGCAGAGAGGAGACGAAATGAAATCTGGTCGAATTGGATCGTGCTCTACGGCAACTACGTCTGGGAGGCATGGCCGCGGTGCTCGAAACACGTCTGCGCCAGGCTCAGGCGGAATCCCTGGCGCCTCTGGATCTGATCTCCTGCCTGGTCACCGACGAGCTCACGCGTCGCGCTGACCGGTTACTGGAGCGCCGGCGCAAGCAAGCCCAGTTTCGCGACCCGCTCAAGACCCTCGACAATTTCGATTTCAACTTCAACAAGAAAATGAATCGCAGCTTGGTCTTCGAGCTCGCTAGCAGCGCCTTCATCGGCAGGCGTGAAGACGCCCTGTTTCTCGGCCCACCCGGCAGCGGCAAAAGCCACTTGGCCCAGGCCATCGGCCAGGCCGTCATCCAGCAGGGCTATCGCGTTCTCTACCGTGAGACCCACACGCTACTCGATGAACTCGCCGAAGCCACGCTAGACGGCACGCGCAAAGAATGCCTGGAATCGTTGGTGACCGTACCCCTGCTCATCCTCGACGATTTCGGGATGCGCAAGCTACCCCTGACCGCGGCCGAGGAACTGCTCGAGCTCATCATGCGACGCTACGAACGCGCCAGCACGCTGGTGACTTCGAACCGCCCGGTAGAAGACTGGGGCAAGCTCCTAGGCGACGCGGCCGCAGTCAGCGCCATGCTCGACCGCCTTCTTCACCACGGACACCTGCTGAAGTGCGGCCCACGAAGCTGGCGAACGAAATCAGACTTGCCGGAAGTGGAGCAGACAGGGTAAAACAACTCAGTCCTGGGACGGCCTCCATTGGCCGGTTTTGGGCTGATCATGAATGGCCGGTTTTGAGGTGATCACCGAGGCCCAGAAAGATAAAGCACCACCGGCGTAGGAGCCCCGCCTCCCAATTCGGGCCTCAGTTCGCCATAGAGAGTCTCGGAGTAAACAGTCACCAGCAAAAGGAGCCAAAGCGGAAGCATCTCCACACTTAAAATGCCGCCCAAGCCTGACTGCCGGAATGCATGGACGGTAAAGACAGAGAGAAGCCCTACTGCGAAATACCACCAAAAGAGCCGGAGCACGCCTCTACTCCCCGAAAAGCGTGTCATGCCAACAATGAATAGGGCGCAAACCGCGAAAGACATGGGCACCAGAATGAAGTATAACCTGTCAAAGAACGAACGGGTCAAAAGCCCGATCGCGACTTGGAAAGCTACTACGGCCACCATAAAGACCTTCCATGCACGCGGATCTTCCAAGCCAAGCGGTTGCCACGGCAACAGAGCTAATGCAGAGAACATCGCGAGGCCGTAACAGGGTATCGAAAGAAGGGGTGCAAGCTCCAGCTTGAGCCAAGTGAGATGCCTCACTGGCCCCCACGGCAACGCGCGAGGGTTATTGATGCCAACCAGGCCATACGAGCTTAAGGCTGAATACGCGGGAATCGCACATAACACAAGGAAAGAGCGTTCCTGCCGAAAGAATGTGTGGTCGCAGCAGATTGACTTGCGAAACGCCAAAACTGGCAAGATGAAGACTTACGATCAGGAAACCGTCGAAATAAATCGCGGCGAGGAGAATAGCACTGACGCGGGAGATGTTTGACAGTAAGGAGCTGATCCTCGATTCATCCACCGCTGCATACTACTACCTACGCATTGGGTAGAACAAGCGACTCCCTTGCCAGGGCGCAAGCTTCGAGCCTAGCCAACGAGACAACCGCTACTTCGCGGTTTTGATCTCCTCCCATATCTGCGAGAGCTGCTTGTCTTTCCTCAAGCGCAATACCAAGTTCACCCGCGCACCTACGTAGTAGAGCCATACAGTGCAAAAGCGAACGGCAACGAGTTCTGCGATGTCCCTGTAGCCCGACGATTGGCTCAGGGACTTTAGCGCTTCACCATGCGCGGGCAGAAAATTCTGGATCGTCCAGATCGTGGGGTGCGAGTGGAGTGAGAATAGAAAATAGGACACTCCGTGTTGCGGGTCCAGATTAACAGGCTTTCCGTCAGGAGAACGTTCGTGGAAGTCCGTTTCTTCAGCCATCTTACGAATTCCTTCGACGCTCCATTGGCTCGCGCCCTCCTTGAATAATTTGGCAGACTCCTTAATGACCCTTTCAACCCACTCCGGAGGGCTATCCTTGTAACCCATGTACTTTTCGGCGCCTGCGATGAGCTTACGAAGCACTTGTCCACCGAACCCGACATAACGATCGAGCCTGTCATCGTCGTCGTGATTTGTTAACCAGCGGATCACTATGGCAGCCTCACAGAGGGTGCGGCCCAGTATAACTGCGTCTCGCCTCCTCCCGGTTTGTGCCAGTACGCAGACGGACTCGTGCAGCTCGGCCATCCTGGCGAATAGAGCCAGGCAGACTGAATCCCGGTGGGTTTTGGCCCTGGGGAATATTTTGCATCTGACAAGCAACGTGGCCAGCCTTCGACATATACGACGCGCTTCCTGAACACTCATATCGTTTTTGTGCATGACGTAAGTATCCCACTTGCCGAAGTCAACCGGAGCAACTTGATGCCGACGAGATCATCCCTCGCCATTGTCCGGCCCAAGCAACCCGATCTAGACTAACGGTTTGGTTTCCTTCGTTGTCGTCTGCTCCCTTCCCCAACTGCGGCGGACGTCAGCCTCCAATTGCTCCTGCCTCGCTCGCACCCACGGGGCATAATACTTCTCAGTGACCTTGATGCTGCTGTGGCCGAGCAACACCGAGACGCGCTCCATCGGCACGCCAGCCTGAAGCAGTCCGACTGCGAACGTGTCCCGGAAGCGGTGCGCGTGGCCGTCTGGAATCTTCGCAAGCTCGAATACGGCTTTCAGTGTCCGCTGCCAGTCTCCGGTGGCACTCTCGATCCGCGATTCACCCGTCCAGAAGAAATACTTCTCACTGATCCTTGGAATAGCCTCAAGCGCCGTGAGAACGAAATCGGACAGTGGGCAATAGACGGGAGTGCCCGTCTTGGCCGTGTAGAGGAACAACTTGTCACCAGCAATCCGGCTTCGCTCGAGTGTGACGGCATCGCCGATACGCAAGCCGCTATGACGAAGCACAAGGACTAAAGCGCGGATGCGTCGAACATTCTCCGGGCCTCGGTACTTGCCGCCGCGACATTTCATTCCGTACTTCTCGGACGCCACCAAGATTTCGGCCATGTGCTCCGGCGTGAACGGCATCGTCGGGCGCTGTTTCACCTTGGGGCTTTCGAGCTTGCGGGCAGGGTTCTCATCAATCCATTTGCAGTCGTGGGCAAAGCGGACGAACGCGCGTAGATACTCGAGTTTCTTGAGGGCGCCGAGGTTTTGATTCGGCCAGGTCGCCCGGAACTTCCGCAACAAGGGCAAGTCCAATTCCCGCATGAAGCGGACTCCGCAGTCCTGAGTGAAGCGCTCCATCTGCCGCGAGAGTAGCTCATACTTGTAGATGGTCGGCTCCCGCAAGTTCCTTGCTTTGGCGTCCGCCAGAAACTCTTTCCAAGCCTGCGTGACGGTGACAGGATCCGGCTCTGCGGGCTGTGAGCCTTCCGCTTCCCATTCGCGGATGACTCCTTGGGCCTCTTCCCAATCGCGTGTGTTCAAGGTCTTGCGGATTTCCTGGCCGCCTATGAAGCCGTCCGCCCAAATCGGGCAACGGCAGCGGCGGTACTTCCTTCCTTCCAAACGGTGAGCACACGTCTGGATGTGCCTGCGATAGACCGTGAGCATGTGGTGCCTCGATTTCTCTGGCTGAGGGGTTGCCAAAAACGGGCAGGTCGGATAGATAGGTGGTAGCCATCTTCGGCCTCTCAGTCAGGCTGAAATGGTCAGGGGCCATCGGTTGTTAGTAGCAACCGGTGGTCCCGACTGCCTGAACACTACGCCCGCGAGCGTGCCGCTGTCAAGTCGGGATTGCATAGGCGCCGGTGGACGCGCTCGACTACCGATTCAGGAATGCGCAGCGTGGTGTAGCGGCGCTTGCTTCGTGAGCCATGATTCCCCAGCACGAGAACTCCCGGCTCGTGCTCGAAAAGTTTCCGGACGGGATCTGGACTGAGGGTCCACATCTCTGCGACTTCGTCCACGCTATAGTGGCGCTCTTTGAAACGCGCCACTGCCGTTTGGTCCGGGTGGTCCAAAACGATTCGGTCGCGCGCCAAACGAGAGGACTCCGCCTTAGACATTGCCCAGAGACCTGCCTACGGACTACTAATCCACGCCGGAGCGTGAATGTCAGGCACCGCCAACGTCGGAAGGGGTTTTTGGGCAAGCGTAGAACGCTCGTTGGGCAGTTCCCTTCCCGATGCCCAACTCCTCCGTGATCTCGCGCCAGGAGCGCCCCTGTGCGCGAAGAAAGGCCACTCTGGTAGCGTCCACGGCGACTCTCGGGCGTCCCGGTCTCTTGCCTGTTGCCCGAGTTTCTTTCGGGTCGGCGTGCACGAGCGCGACAATGAGACTCTGCTTCGCTTCCTGCGCGTCCTGGACCGCAGAACTGATCCCAGTAGTTCGTGCCTCTGTCGAATCGCCCATAGCATCCACCTCAAGCACCTTGCCTCTCGGCTTATCCTGCCGTATCGTTGCGGATAGAATCGACCGACAGTTGAAGGACCGGCTTCGACACTCAATTGCAGGCATAAGTGGACCAAGACATGCAGAAGCGACTCGAACGCTTTCTCTCCTGGCTGCTCGACGCCCGGTGGTTCCCCGAAACGAACCTCGAGGAGAAAAAGCAACTGAAGAGTGAGCTCAGAATGGTTCGCCGGATTACCGCTCGGATGGAAGCTTTCAATAAAGAACACCGCGATGTGCGGCTGAAGCAAGGTCTGGAGTTATGGCGGAGCTACCAGAGCACGGTCGCTTCCCTCGCCAAGACCCAGACTCGAACTGCGCCCCATCTCAGCGCGAGCAGCATGGCGAAGGGGTCTCCCGAAATTGCGCAACGGCTGATGTGCGCCGTCCTCGTCATCCGCAAGCTGTACCCGCAGGTCAGTGCCTACGAAAAGGCTCAGGAGCTTCTGGCCGACCCGAGCCAGCTGCCCTATCCGATCACGGTGTCAGAAGAAACGATCCAAGAGTTGCGGGCGGGAACCCTGCGCCGGCCGGTGACCGCGTCCGAATTGAACTACTTGAGAGATGGTCAGGACATTCCCATGCGCCCGTACTGGAGGAGTTTGAAGGCGCTCGAGAGCAGCGTGGCGAGGCTCGAGAAGGAGCTCACGGCGGACAAACACTCCAGTCAACTCGCCATTCTGCACAACCTGTATGCCGAGTACCTGTGGAGCCAGAAGTTTCAGGCTGGTTTTTCCAACGACGAGGCCGCTATGCTGAACGCCCTGGTTTCAACGGACGTGCCCGCAGTGGAGGGAGTTCTGAAGGGACCCCCCGCGTAGACCCTCAGGTTAGTTAGCCTCTCAACACAGGGACGCAACGGAATAGCACAGCCGCACAGCTCTGTGTTGACGGGACCCCCTAGGGAAACTGCGGTTGGAACCGCGCTAGACCCGACCTCATCAGCCGGTCTCGTAGACCCTCCTCGTTGTGTCGCAACAACATCGCCGATGCCGTCACAAAGCCCTCGTGCAGGGCATCGGCGAAGCATCGACAGCCACATCGTAGAACCCTCGATCAGGCGACGTAGGATTGGTTCTTGGGTCTTTGAAAACGTCGCAGGCTGGAGACATCACAGTTCCTTGTCTATATCGGTGAGCCCCTTACTGCGTGATCTACTGGACGGCCCGCCGATGGGGGCCGCTAGGAGGTGGAGCCCAACCGGGTTTCAGTCTGAAACATTCCTCAGTGGGAAGTGGCCGTTGTTCTCCGTTTCACTACTCCAGCACCCCCGGCTCGGTCTCTTCAACTCTCAAAAGGGGACCGTTGGCAGGCCTCTTCCCGCTCTTATAAGCCTTGCGCCCACGGAAAGCCGCAATACTTAAGTATATATATATATATATAAGGTACGCGCAGCACCGCATGCCGTTCCCGTCAGTCCCACCGCGGCAAGCCGATCCTTCGTCAGCGACCACCATTCGCGGAGTTCTGCTGCTCTTGCACGTCAATCCATCTCAGCGCTTTCGGCATCACGATCGGCAAGCTGACGCACGCGGACCGCAGCGGACTATTGAGTACCTTGCAACTTTTGAACGACTCACCACGGATGTTCGAGAGGGCTTGAAAGGTTCGCCCGGGAGGAGCAGCTCTGCCCCCAGTCAGACTGTTTAGAAAACCGCGGTCGAGCAGTTCACGCAACCGGTTGATTCCGCGGGGCGAGTTTATGACTTTCCGGATGGTTGAAAAATACATGGTTGCGGCCCAGTCGGGGTTACGGCTAGATTGCCGATCGTGAACCCGCCAATCTGCCACGGCGGGGAGTTGTGCGGACTCGCGGGTATCGCGCGTGTCGATCGGATGCAGGACTTCTGTCGCATGCAAAAGCAGGTCTCGATGCTTGGCGGCAGTTAGCGCGCCGTCGGCACGAAGTACCGTCGTGGCCCTCTTTCATTGACTCGGCCCGGGGTACGGTCTACCATCACGAGTGCAAGATAGACCTGATCGGCCAAAGTCGCTAATGTAACTGGTGCTTGCGCGTAAGGCGGGGGACGTTCATGGAATGCCCGCAGTGTCACTTCGACAATCCGCCGGGATCGATTCGCTGTGTCAAGTGTGACAGTGATTTCAACCTGGCGGGTGTCACGATGCCCGGCGCCGCCGACACGGTTGCCACTGGCGTCGCCTCCGGCTGGTCGAGACCTAATCTCGGGCCACAGAAAATTCTCAGTGCTCCCCAGGCTCTGAACCCAGGAAGTGTGCTGGGTGGGCGCTACGAAATCCTCCAAATGCTAGGTGAAGGCGGCATGGGCGCGGTCTACAAGGCTCGCGACCGCGAACTCGACCGCTATGTGGCGCTCAAGATTATCCGCCCCGAACTGGCCAACCAGCCGGAAGTCCTGCGGCGATTTAAACAAGAACTGATCCTGGCCCGCAAGGTGACCCACAAGAACGTCATCCGCATTTTCGACCTCGGCGAAGCTGATGGGATCAAGTTCATCAGCATGGACTTTATCGAGGGCCAGGACCTGCGCTCGCTGCTGAACCAGAAGGGCAAGCTCTCGCCGGAAGAGGCGACGGCCATCATGCTGCAGGTCTGCCAGGCGCTTGATGCGGCGCATGCGGAAGGCGTGGTGCATCGTGACTTGAAGCCGCAGAACATCATGATCGACGCCCAGGGGCGCACCACCGTCATGGACTTCGGCATCGCGCGCTCCATGGAGCTGACCGGGATGACGCAGACCGGCGCGCTCATCGGCACGCCGGAGTACATGTCGCCCGAACAGGCCAAGGGCCAGGAAGTGGACGCGCGCTCCGACCTCTTCACGCTGGGAATCATCTTCTACGAGCTGTTGACGGGCAAGACGCCCTACGTGTCGGACACGGTGGTGGCTACGCTGCTCAAGCGCATTCAGGAACGGGCGCGACCGCCGCTCGAGCTCGATCCTAGCATTCCGCGATATTTGAGCGACGTCGTGGTCAGGTGCCTGGAGATCAATCCCGCAACTCGCTACCAGAAGGCTTCCGAGATCGCGGCGGACCTGGAGGCCCAGCGCCGTCCGCCGCCCCGCTCCTTGCTCCTGCGCATGCCTCGCCTGCGAATGGTCGAGGACTACCCCATCAGATGGATTGCCACGGGGCTGATTGCGATTCCGCTCATCATCGCGGCAATAGTTTTCCGGGCGAGAATCTTCGCACCTCCCGTCAAGCCGCCGGCGCCCGCGATGCCCGGAATCTCGCTCGCTATTCTGCCTTTCCGCAACGCCTCAAGCGATCCAGCTTTTGATTGGCTGGGTCCAGAACTGGCAGAGTTGTTAAACACTGACATAGGGCAGTCGGCCCATTTGCGGATGGTTTCTTCGGACCGGGTCAGCCAGGTGCTGCACGATCTTCGCGTTGTTCCGGGTTCCGCTTTAGAGCCCGACATCATCCGCCAAGTCGCTGAATTCACAAACACCCGGACCGTGGTATGGGGACAATATGCAAAGTTCGGTGATCAGATCCGGATTGACGCGACCCTTCAGGATCTGGATCAGCAGCGGACGATTCGCCTGAAGGTTGAGGCGCCGAATGAAAAAGGGATTTTGCCGGCCGTCGCGGAATTGGCCAAGTCGGTCCAGGCAAATCTAGCCCTGCCTTCCGATGTCGTGAAAGAGCTTCAGGCGAAGGCCATTAAACCTTCTTCGAATTCTTTGCAGGCCCTGCGCTACTACAACGAAGGAATCGAGTTGGCCCGGCAAGGGAAGAACCTCGAAGAGCAGAAAAAATTTCAGGCCTCCACGGAGGAGGACCCCCAATTCGCGTTGGCTTATTCGAGGCTGGGCCAGGCCGACGCCAAGCTCGGATACGAAAGCGAAGCCGAGCAGGCCTCCCGCAAAGCTGTGGAGTTGGCTGACAAGCTCCCTGCACAGGAGAAGTACCTGATCGCGGCCAACCATGCACGGATCATGAAAGACTACCCCAAGGCGGTGGAAGCCTACGAAAATCTGGCCAAGGCCGCGCCGGACGACACTGACGTCCAGTTCGCCCTGGCCGGCCTGTACGAGGATACCGGGGACTTCGATAAAGCGCGGGCGGGGTTTGCGAAGGTGATCAAGAACGAGCCGAAAAATCCCGACGCTCTGCTGGCCATGGGGCGGGTGGAAATCGAGAGTGGAAACTCGCAGGGCAGTCTTGATTATCTTACCCGGGCCCTCACTCTTTCCATTGAGGTCGAAAACGATGAACAAAAGGCTAAGGTCCTTCAGGCAATCGGCGGGGCCTACCAGTTGCTTCACAAGCCGCAGGATGCGCTTCGGAATTATCAGCAGTCACTGGATATCAAGCGTCAGCTGAATGACAAGCTGGGGATTGCCGACAGCGTGGAGGCCATCGCTCAGGTGAACGCCTCTTTAGGTAAGCCGGAGCTGGCTCGAAGGAACTACCTGGAGGCTGTCCGATTGCGGCGTGAGATTGGCGACAAAAAGGGGCTCGGCGACACCTTGGTGAACTTGGGCGACCTTTACAGCAATCTCGGCCAGTACGATGAGGTGCTAAAAGCGTCGAAGGAGGGTTTACAGATCGAGCACGAAGCGGGCGACAAGAGCGCCGAAGGGTTGGTGCTGAACAACATCGGCAACGCCTATCTTTCTAAAGCCCAATACGAGGATGCGCGAACGTATTTTGAACAGGCTTTCCGACTGCGGCAAGAATTGAAGGTGCCGGCGGACATTGCTGACACGCTTCACAACCTTGGGGAGACCGCCCTAGATACAGGTGACTTTGAGCTGGCGCTAAATCACTACCTGAGTGCGTTGCAGCTCCGGCACAGCTCCGGTGACAAGCTTGGCGAGGCGAAGGATTCAGACAGTCTGGCCATCCTTTTCGGCTATCAAGGGAGATATGGAGCGGCTCTCAAGGCAGAAGAAGAGGCCCTCAAGAGTTTGCGAGAGGTTCATGAAGAAGGTTACTGGCTTGTCGACGTCACGAGCGATTATGGAAGGGCTTTGAGTCAGGTGGGGCGATTCGATGAGGCGCAGAAAGCGCTGGAGGAGTCTCTGGGACGGGCGCGCGACATGAAAAACGACGCCCTGATCGCCCAGATCCTGAACTTCCAGGGTGACCGAGCTTTCTATGCCGGCGATTTCAACTCCGCTCGAGGTCTTTATGAGCAGGCCTTGCGGACGGCCTCGCGGACGTCAGATCGTCACCTCGTCCTGGTCTCCAAGTTCAATAGTGCAAAGCTGGCCGTTAAGCAGGGACGGTCGTCGGCAGCCGCCAGCACGTTGAAGGGCCTGGCTCAAGAAGCAGACACACTGGGAATGAAGTATCTATCAGTGGAGGCGTCGAGTTACTTAGCCGAAGCGCTTCTCCAGAATCACGATTACTCGAAGGCCCGATTGGAGATCGAGCGCGCTGTTTCCAGGAGCGAAAAGATGGGTCTGCGAGCCGCGCTCGCCCGAGGCCATTACCAGATGGCTGAGTTGTTCCGTGTTACCGGTAACCAAGAAGAGTCCCGCCGTCACCTCGAGCAGGCTCGGCAAATCCTCGCCGATATCCGCCAGGAAGCAGGGGAGAGCGTGATGAAACGCAGCGACTTCGCCTCCATTTCGCGGATGCCATCCTGAGGGCTCTTCGCTAAATAAAAAGAGCCGGGCCGACGTGGCCCGGCTCCTTCGAGTGTTTCCGCTTTCAAGACCTCACTGGAGGTTAATGACCGTACAGGCGGGCGGAAACTCGCCCTGCCCCGTCGCGGTTCCGACCTGCCCGTTCGTGAAGTTCTCGTTGATCGAGGTGACGCACAGCGTCGTCAGACCGAGTTCAAAGCCCGACGTGTCCAGGTTGGCCTTGTATTTGTTGTCGGGGGTAATCTTAAAGAAATTAGGAGAGTTCCCCGGAACTCCAAACTCTCGCTCCGGAACGCCGTCTTGGCCTGTAACGGAGAGGGTTATGTTGTTTGGGAACGCGACTGCATCAGTGATGGGGTTGCCGGAAGCATCTACCACGCTAATGGCTAGTGAAATCGACGACCCGAGATTGACATTCGTCTTCGGCAGCGGACTTAAGAACGTCACCGAACTCCCCACGGAGGTTGGGCAGCGGTCGGCCACGTTGAAATCGTTTAACTTGGGAATAATCCCGCCCGTGCCGGAATCCCCTAGTTTGGTGAAGGTTGTGGAGTCGAATGCGAAGCTGTGGTTCGAGGCTGCATCCACCGGGGGAGGGCTGCTCGGGTCACGGAACAGCCGCGGGTCGCTAACGGAAACAGTCCCACTGCCTACACTGCAAGCCGGCGGGCTGTAAGACGGCGGGACGTTGTAGGTGACGTAGATGAAGATGTTGCCGCTGAACGACGTATTGGGAGGCGGGTTCGCGGCCCGGTAGACCACTGCCTTGCCGGCAACCGCAGTTCCCGCGAAATTCACCTGATCAGCATAGGGAATGGGTGTGAGCGTCGGGCCAGTAAGGGGAGGCGCACCCGTACAACTAAATGAATTGCCAGTCACTGCCTGCCCGCAGAAGTATTCATCGTAGCGGTGCAAATCGATCCCCTCGGTAGCTGTAAGGGCCAAGACAAACTTGGTGTTTACCGTGTCTATGGTCGCTCCCCAGGTGTGGAAGTTCGCGGTCCCAGGGGCGCCGAAGCCGGCCGTTGCCGAAACGTTCGTGCCCACGTTGTAGACGAGTGGAACGACGTTGAGCTCCGGTCCACCCTTCACGCACAGACCGTTCGGACTCGATCCCCCAGGCGTAGCGATCTTGAACTCGACAGCGCCCGTGCTGATGTTAAAACGGAAGACATTTCCGTTTTTGAAATCCGCAACCCAGGCTGACGTGCCGTTCGGGTCCAAGGTGAGGGCTCGCAGGTTGGAGGACTTCGTGAAAGTGAGGACAGAACCAGGCACGATTGCCCCGTTTCTATCCAACTGCACGACTTGATTAGAGTCCGCGAGCAAGAGTCCGCCGGTGCCGTCGAATGGCGGAAGAAGCCGCACAGCAAAGGCCTCGTTGAGAGCCGAAGTGCTGAAAGGCATGGGCGTGGGCGCGGCAGCGCTTAGATCCTCTTTGTCGACCACAAACCCTTCCCCGGTCAGATAAAGTATCTTCTGATTGTTGGCCAGATCAATCCAATCGCTGTTTATTCCTGTGTTGAAGCTTGCCGTCGCGATGGATGGGTATGTGATGTTCCCTGTCGAACTATCCGGCGGCAACGTCGGAGTGTACTTGAGAAGCCCGGGGGTGGTTGTTCCCGCGACGCCGCCAAGGCCCGCGTACAGGTTGCCGCTCGCGTCGAACATGACGGAAGTCGTGCCCACCCCCGTCGAAAGGGTTTGGAAGACTGAGTGGCTGTTGCCGTTTAATTCCGCTACCAGCCCGCTCTTTGTGTCGGTCGCGTAGAAATTTAGCTGCGAATCCCAGGCGCATCCCGAGGTCTGGTCACCCGACCCAAAGCCTGAGACCCCAATCGTCTCGACGAGGACGTAGTTTGGGCTCGAGTCGGTGCCTATGTTCGTATAGTGGAGATAGTTGCCGTGCCCGACGCCCACGAAAACGTCTCCCACGTTCCAGGAGACTTGCGCTTTCAAAACGCTGCCGGCACCGACTGCCAGAAGCAGTATGAGCGAAGCGCGAATAATGCTTAGTGTGATCCTGTTCATGGCCCAACTCCCTCCTTCGGGGTTTGTAGCCGAAGCGACGCGGCTGTACCGGAAACGCGCAGCCGTGTTCGACCTCTGAAGTCGTGCGATGGCAAAAACCTTCTGCGCGAGAATGTCTTATTCGGAGTGCGAGTACAGTCTAGCTTGGGCCTTGTTCCCTGTCTATAGAGAAGGCGAAAATCTGTCATCTCATAATGTGGATGTTGGTTATTAACATTGACGGTACAGATCCCGACTTCTACGGTCGCATACGGGAACTGGAATTCGTCTCTATGGAGGCGAATACTGTGGCCCGGACGATCGGTCGGGCTCAGATCCTGGTAGCTCATGATGCGGCGCCGTGGCCGCCCAACGAAAGACCATTTTTCCCATCCCGCCAGCGGCACACCTGGCGGGTACAGAGTCTCACCCGTGGATGGAGTCACGGACCAGTGTGCGCAGCAAACTCCGAAGGAAGGGATGCCGAGGCACGGCAAGGACATTCGCCGCTTGTCTACTTCACTTTTGTGTCGTCCAAAAGACAAGATGAGGCCTGCGACGACTGTCGCTGTCACTGTAATGCAGGTCGAAGACTCTACCAGGGGACTTGCTAATCACCACGCTAGACTAGCCCACCGGCCTGGTCGCCAAGCCGATGACTCCCCCCTGGTCGGATTCAGGGTCAGGCCCGCGGGCAGCCTTCCGGCCGTGATCGCGAAGCTGTAAGGCGGGACCCTCCGGTCGCCACAAACGCCGATGCGTAAGAGCCTCCAAGCGGAACGGTGCTCGCGGGCACGTCAAACGCGAGTAGTTACACACACGTTCCGCCGCTGCACGTCTGCGTGACCGCGCACGTGCCTGCGGCTCCCGCAGCGGCCTGCCCCTTCCGATTGATGATGTGCGAATGACCGCATGACGCCCGCCGGAGGAATGCCCACGGGTGACAACCCCATTGTCCCGTTGGATCGTATTCGCAAACTCTACGGCAACTCGCCCGGCGAATTCCTTTGACGGCCAGGTAATGTGGGAGGTCAGCTATTTCCCGACGGCCGCTTCGACTACCAACTTTTTTCCGTCAGCGTGACGCAGGCATTGGAAACAGTGGGGTCGCAAACAATGGTTGTGCTCGGCACCACCACCGTTCCCGTCACGCTTGCACCATTAACCGACCCCGAATATGCGGCGGAGGTCGGCGCGACAGACGTGTCAGTCGTAGTTCTCCCGGTCTTTCCGGACGTGCAGGAAACACTGGCAGTGCCGTCCTGCGCGCTGTTGTAGAACGTGAGACCAAGGGTGGCGACGACCCCCTTAGGGCATTTAAGGATGGTTTCGTTACGTATCCAACCCGAACCTGAACCCGCATCTACTGGAACGCTGGTGACCAGCACGGTCATGGCTGACAATGTTAGAACGCACAGAGCTCCCAAACCGCGCAGTGACAAGCGTCCTCTCTTGTTACGCAGAATCGGAGCACGCTGAGTGCTTGGTGTCCGTGCCTCACGAACGACGAAGGTGTCCTGACTTCCGTTAGAGGTTGAGCGACGGTTCTCTGACCCGGTTCGGATAGAATCGGGTTGGGAAAATCTCAAAAAAGGAGAACCGTCGTGGAGAAACCATATCACATCGTGGGGAAGG
>Ga0209167_10001438_pt1 | contig 13991 bp, 15 predicted proteins | sample Coa_R1_9_FD_187154 | JGI IMG/M metagenome (GOLD analysis project Ga0209167, IMG submission 187154) | Surface soil microbial communities from Centralia Pennsylvania, which are recovering from an underground coalmine fire - Coalmine... | ecosystem: Environmental > Terrestrial > Soil >... | reverse complement strand
TACCTGGGACGCCTCGCCGTCAAAGGCCCAACGGGCTGCAAATATCTGCAAGACGAGCGCCAGCGAAACTACGTGCAGGGCGGCTGGAACTATCCGGGCGACGCCTACCGCCGCGACGCCGACGGATACTATTGGTACGTCTCTCGCATGGACGACATGATTCTCTCGGCCGGCTACAACATCTCGGGCCCCGAGGTCGAACAGGCGCTCATCGCCCACCCCGACGTCAAAGAAGTTGCCGTCGTAGGCAAGCGCGATCCGGCAAAGGAGACGAACTTCGTCAAAGCCTTCGTCGTGCTTGCCGACGGCTGCGCCGCGACCGGCGCAAAGGCGGACGAGCTGCGCGAGTTCTGCAAAGCCCAGATCGCGCCGTTCAAAGCGCCCCGCGAGATCGAGTTCGTCAACGAACTCCCCCGAACCGAAACCGGCAAACTCCAACGCTACAAACTCCGCAACAACAACAACGTGTCATCGTAACACTCCCGTTGTCATCGCGAAGTCGAAGGATGACCTGGCGACCACGTCACGCGCGACTCGCGCCGCCGTCCCTTGCATCTGCCCAGTGTTTTTCTCAGCTATGCTGGCGTTCTGCCATACCTCGAGGGCAATCGTTGGAGTGTCTCTCGCAATGGCGTTCTGTGTGACGAGTTTCCGCGGTTGCCCCGAACCGGCGGAGTTTTCCGCGGGAGGCGATTCGGCAAGGAAGATCATGCGCGCTCCAACGACCGGAGCGGACAATCCCCAGAGCGCCGCTAGCGAGCTCGCAGATCCAAAACGAATCGACTAAGTAATCGACTATTCGTCCCCCGGTAAAACTGCGGTCGCTTCGATCTCTACTTTCGCACCGTCTTCGAGCAGATCCGCAACTTGCACGAGCGTCATCGCCGGATAATGCGCGCCGACGATTTCGCGATACGCCCTACCGAGCGCGGCGAGGTTGTCGCGGTACTCTTGCTTATCGGTGACGTACCACGTCACGCGGATGAGGTGCTCGGGATCTCCGCCGGCGGCGCGAAGCACGGCGACCACGTTGTGCAGCGCCTGGCGCGCTTGCTCGATGAAGCCTTCACCAACCAACTCGCAGCGCTCGTTCCAGCCGATCTGACCGGCGACGGCGAGGAAGCGGCCCTCTGCCACGACGCCGTGGGCGTATCCGCTAGGCCGCGGCCAACCTTGGGGTTCGATCCTGCGACTCACCGCGCAGCCTTTTCCCGCACGCCCGCGCGCAGCCTGTTACGACCGAGCGCTAGATAAAGGTTCGCCGCCCTTGTTAAGCAAACCAAGTCCGGCAAGTTTGCAGTCGCGCTGGAGCCGAAAGGGGCAGCACTTATGTCCGTCACGCAACCTCCCAAAGATACGCCGTTCGGGCTCGAGCCGAATGTGGCGGCCGGGCTTGCCTACCTCTTCACGTGGGTGGGCGGCCTAGTGATGCTGCTCGGGGGCGGCACGAACAAATTCGTGAAATGGTCCGCCGCGCAGTCGATTACGATGTGGGGCCTATATTGGTTGGTTTGGATCGTCTGGACGTTTGCCACCATGATGGTGCACCCGCTGCTCCTGTTGTCGCCCCTCCTTTGGCTGTGGGCGCTGCTGTTCTTCGCTCTTTGGATCTGGACGACGATCACGGGGTTCCAGGGAAACGAGCTACGCCTTCCGGTCATTAGCGGGTTGACGGAAAGCATTTTCAAGACGCAGCTTTAAGAGCGGGCGCTCGAACAAATAGGTTGCCGCCGTCGCGACGGCGATCGCAAGTACAAAGGCAAGCTCGGTATACCGGGCTTGCCACTTTGCGTCCTCGTGAGGATTTCCGGTGTACGGCGGGACGTGATGCCAGAGCAGCTCTCGCGCGATGATCTGATGGTACAGGTAGAGATTGTAGGAGATCGCGGCGAGAAACCGCATCGGCGCGTTATCCAAGAGTATCTGCCACCATCGCGGGCTCGCCAGCGAACCCAGCGCCATCGCGCTGAATGCCACGCCGAGCAGCGGCCGGCCATCGATTTGCCACACGCCCGACCACTGATCGGCAAACCGGTAGGCAAAACAGTTCGCCAGCAGGACCCAGAGCGCCGCAAACCCGCCGATCGCGATCAGCGGAGCAGTCGCGCGCATGGCGGGCGCTCGAAGCAGATGACCCCGAGCGACAAAGAGATGCGCACTGAGCATCCCCAGTCCAAAGACGTCGAGATAGCCGGGGAGATTCTCTTCATATTGGCCGAAGAGCGTGGTGAAGCAACAGTGAGCGAACCAGGCGCGCCACAACCAAGCGATCGCGATCATCGCGCCTGCCGATAACCACGGCCGGCGCGCAAACGCCCACCAGATCAACGGAAAGACACAGTAAAACTCGACTTCGACGGCGAGCGTCCAGAGTACGCCGTTGATGCTGCCGTATCGGTCGGGGAACCAGGTATGAATAAACAGCAGGTGGGTAGTCAGGTCCGGAACGAGCGCCGCGCTCGGTTGCCTTTGAGCGTAGCCAAGCGCATACGCGACTCCGATCGAGAGGACGTAGGAGGGGACGATCTTGATGAAGCGGCGCCACGCGAAATGACCCCAGGGGGGCGGCGGCCGCCCCAGCTCCGCCGCTCGGAAGAACGGATACGAGATGACGAAGCCCGAGAGAAAAAAGAAGAGCGTGACGCCGGCGAAGCCGGTGGCCGGCAAGAAGGCGAGCCAAGAGGGCGGGGAGAGCCACGAAATCTCCCAGACGTGGTACCAAAGGACGAGCAGGACCGCCAGACCGCGCAAGCCGTCCAGAACGCCCAACCGCGGATTTTCGTGCAACCCGCCGCTCGCCGCCATGCGACCCCCCATTTGACGCCAAAAAGAGGCCCTGATATAGTTGATGCTCGGTCCCACCTGCGGGTGAGGCCGTTGTTTGTGTCGTTTACTTTTGTGGGGAGCAAGCCATTCCGACGATCAACCAGCTAGTGCGCCGCGGGCGAGAGAAGACCGAGCAGAAGGTCAAGACGCGAGCATTTCGCGTGATCTTGACCGGGCCCAAGCCGGGCCATCCAGATTTGCCGACGCGCGCATTCGAGGTAACTGGCAATCCCCAGCGCCGCGGCGTCTGCACTCAAGTCAAAACGGTTACTCCAAAGAAGCCCAACTCGGCGCTGCGCAAAGTCGCACGCGTGCGTTTGACCAATGGTGAAGAGGTGACCGCGTACATCCCCGGCATCGGCCACAATCTTCAGGAGCACTCCGTGGTCCTAGTGCGCGGCGGGCGCGTCAAGGATCTCCCGGGCGTTCGCTACCACATCATCCGCGGCACGCTCGATACCGCGGGCACCGCGAACCGCAAGCAAGGCCGTTCCAAGTACGGCGCCAAGCGCGAGAAGAAGAAGTAATGCCGCGCAAAGGACCGGCCCCCAAACGGCAGATTCTGCCCGACCCGAAGTTCAACTCGAAAGTGCTGGCGCGCTTTATCAACAAAGTCATGCTTTGCGGCAAGAAGTCGACCGCCGAACACATTACCTATGGTGCGCTCGAGATCGTCTCCGAAAAGACCGGTCGCGACGCGATGGAAGTCTTTTCGCAGGCCCTCTCCAACGCGATGCCCTTGGTGGAAGTGCGTCCTCGCCGCGTCGGCGGTGCGACCTATCAGGTGCCGATGGAAGTCCGGCCCGATCGCCGCCAAGCGATGGCGATGCGCTGGCTCATCGCTTTTGCCCGCGCTCGTAACGGGCGCTCGATGGAAGAGAAGCTCGCGGGCGAGTTGCTCGACGCGTCCAACAACACCGGTGCCACGATCAAGAAGCGTGAAGACACGCACAAGATGGCCGAAGCGAATAAAGCTTTCGCCCATTATCGCTGGTAACCACTCCTACTAGATAAAAGACCATGGCTGCAAGGGAATATCCGCTCGAACGCACGAGGAATATCGGCATTGCCGCGCACATCGACGCCGGCAAGACGACCTGCACGGAACGCATCCTTTTCTTCACCGGACGCGTGCACAAAATGGGCGAAGTGCACGACGGCGCCGCGACGATGGATTGGATGGTTCAAGAGCAGGAGCGCGGCATCACGATTACGTCGGCGGCTACCGCAACGACGTGGCGCGATACGCGCATCAACATCATCGACACGCCCGGGCACGTCGATTTCACCGTTGAGGTCGAGCGCTCGCTTCGCGTCCTCGACGGATTGGTGGCGCTCTTCGATTCGGTAGCGGCCGTGCAGCCGCAATCGGAGACCGTGTGGCGCCAGGCCAACAAGTATAAAGTCCCGCGGATCGTTTTCGTCAACAAGATGGACCGGGTCGGCGCCGACTTTTTCAACGTCGTCGACAAGATTCGCGAACGCCTCGGAGCGCGCGTCGTTCCCATTCAGGTGCCGATCGGCGCCGAAGACAAGTTCAAAGGCATCGTCGACCTCTTTACGATGAAGAAGACCGTCTACACCGACGATCTGGGCTCGACGATGGAACAAGAGGACGTGGATGGCGAGCTGCGAGAGCTGGCCATGGAGTGGCGCCAGCATTTGGTCGAGGCCATCGCCGAGCAGGACGATGCGCTGCTCGAGATGTTCTTCGAGGGCAAAGAGTTGCCGATCGACCGCATGAAGACGGCGTTGCGCAAGGCGACGATCGCGGGCACGGTTCTTCCGATGCTCTGCGGCTCCGCGTTCAAAAACAAGGGAATCCAGCCGCTCCTCGACGCGGTCGTGGAGTACATGCCCTCCCCGCTGGAGGCCAAGCAAATCGTCGGCAAAGCGCCGAAGACCGGCGACGAAATCACCCGCAGGGCCGACGACGCCGAACCCTTCTGCGCGCTGGCCTTCAAGATCGCGACCGATCCCTACGGGAATCTCACATACTTTCGCGTCTACTCGGGCGTCTTGAACAAGGGCAGCTACGTGCTCAACTCGCGCTCCGGGCGCAAGGAGCGCATCGGTCGAATCCTGCGAATGCACGCCAACCACCGAGAGGACATCGACTCCATCGGTGCGGGCGATATCGCGGCGGCGGTCGGACTCTCCGACACGCGCACCGGCGACACGCTCTGCGACGAGCGCTCGCCTATTGCGCTCGAGTCGATTACCTTCCCGGAGCCGGTCATTCACCAGGCGATCGAGCCCAAGAGCAAGGCCGATCAGGATAAGCTTGGGCTAGCGCTGACGCGTCTCGCGCAAGAGGATCCGACCTTCCGGATGCGCACCGACGAGGAGACCCAGCAGACGATCATCGCCGGCATGGGCGAGCTGCACCTCGAGATCATCCTCGACCGTTTGCGTCGCGAGTTCAAGGTAGAGGCCAACGTCGGCAAGCCGCAGGTAGCCTATAAGGAAGCGATCACTAAGACGATCGAAAAGGAAGGCCGCTTCGTGCGCCAGTCGGGCGGCAAAGGACAGTACGGCGATGTCTGGCTGCGCGTGGAGCCGCAGCCGCCGGGCACCGGCTTCGTCTTCGAATGGAAGATCGTCGGCGGCGCCGTTCCCAAGGAATACAGCAAAGCCGTTCAGGAAGGCATTCGGGAGTCGGCGCAAAGCGGCGTGCTTGCCGGCTTCCCCGTCATGGATTTCAAGGCCGTCGCCTTCGATGGGTCCTACCACGAGGTCGACTCGTCGGAAATGGCCTTTAAAATCGCTGCCTCGATGGCGTGGAAAGAAGCTAATCGGGCGGCCGGCCCGATCTTGCTCGAACCCATAATGAAGGTCGAGGTAACGACGCCCAAGGAGTACATGGGCGCGATCAACGGCGACCTCAACCGCCGTCGCGGCGCCATCCATGCCACCGAAGAGGCGCCGGGCGGTGCCCAAGTAATTACCGCTCACGTGCCGCTTTCGGAGATGTTCGGATACGCAACCGACATGCGTTCGGCGACGCAGGGGCGGGCGACGTACACGATGGAGTTCTCGCACTACGAGAAGGCGCCGAAGTCGGTGGAAGAAGAGATCGTGGCGAAGGCGGTCGGAAAGAAGCTGGCCCCGGCATAAATTGCCCGGCCTCGGAGCGTTGACTTGGGAGGTTTTGGTTGATACCATTCGGGTCGTGGCGCCCCCTCGACGGGGCGTTTACCGCGTAAGAGCGGAAAAAGAAGCATCCAATACGCCTGGACCCGTGTTCTAGATAAACGGCGCACTGCGCGATGATGTAGTGCACTAAAAATAAGGCGCGTAGCGCCAAAGCACTGCTGTAAGTGCGGTGAACTTAATTTGGGGACCCATGCCGCGGAGTCGGCATGGGGCGCGTAGCGCCAAAGGGTTGCGCGAAGTGCAACCCGCTGTGAAAGGATAGAGATGGCTAAACAAAAGTTCGAGCGGAACAAGCCGCACGTAAATATCGGCACGACGGGACACGTCGATCACGGAAAGACGACGTTGACCGCTGCGATCATGCATTGCCTTTCGACAGAGGGGCTCGCGCAGAAAGTCGGCGTCGACCAAATCGACAACGCTCCCGAAGAGAAAGAGCGTGGGATTACGATTGCCATCTCGCATCAGGAATACGAAACGGCGAAGCGCCACTACGCGCACGTTGACTGTCCGGGCCACGCCGACTACATCAAGAACATGATTACCGGTGCCGCGCAGATGGACGGCGCGGTCCTGGTCGTCGCTGCGACCGACGGACCGATGCCGCAAACGCGCGAGCATATTCTGCTGATGCGCCAGGTCGGCGTGCCGCGGATCGTCGTTTTCCTCAATAAAGTTGATATGGTGGACGACGAAGAGCTGCTCGAGCTGGTCGAGTTGGAGATCCGCGAGCTGCTCTCGCAGTACGATTTCCCGGGCGACGACACCCCGATCATTCGCGGTTCCGCGCTCAAGGCGCTCAACTCGAGCGGGCGCAAGGGTGACGCCGATGCCGATCAGATCTTCAAGCTCATGGACACCATCGACGACTACATCCCGCAGCCGGAACGTCAGGTCGATAAGCCGTTCTTGATGCCGGTGGAAGACGTCTTCACGATTACCGGGCGCGGCACGGTCGGAACCGGTCGCGTCGAGCGCGGTCAGGTAAAGGTTGGAGAAGAAGTCGAAATCGTTGGCCTCAAAGAGGAGACCAAGAAGACGGTCGTGACCGGCATCGAGATGTTCCGAAAGCTGTTGGACTCCGGAATCGCCGGCGACAACATCGGTGTGCTGCTGCGCGGCGTCGATCGCAACGAAATCGAGCGGGGCCAAGTGCTGGCCAAGCCCGGTTCCGTCAAACCGCACAAGAAGTTCAAGGCCGAGGTGTACGTGCTCTCCAAAGAGGAGGGCGGACGGCACACGCCGTTTTTCGGTAACTACCGGCCGCAGTTTTATTTTCGGACGACCGACGTAACCGGAACGATCAAGCTCCCCGACGGCGTCGAGATGGTGATGCCGGGCGACAACGTGCAGATGGACGTGGAGCTCCACACGCCGATCGCCTGTGAAGAGGGTCTGCGATTCGCGATTCGCGAGGGCGGCCGCACGGTCGGGGCGGGCGTCGTAACGTCCGTTAGCGAATAGGGTCTATACACAAATGGCGAAACAGATGATCCGCATACGCCTCAAGGCGTACGATCACAAAGTGCTCGATCAGTCGGCCGAGCGGATCGTTGAGACCGCCAAGCGCACCGGCGCGTTCGTCAGCGGCCCGGTGCCCCTGCCGACCGAGATCAACCGCTTCTGCGTGCAGCGCTCGACGAACAACGACAAGAAATCCCGCGAGCACTTCGAAATGCGGACCCACAAGCGGCTCATCGATATCCTGCAGGCCTCGCCCAAGACGATGGACGCCCTGATGCACCTCGACCTCCCGGCCGGCGTGGATATCGAACTCAAGGCCTAGCCCGCTCCCCAAGCAGCCCCTCTTTCGCCCGCACTTTATGGCTGCGGGCGTTTTGTTGTGTCGTACGCAGGGAATGTCTGTTAACGCATTAACGAATTAGCTGCTAGAGGGCTCGGCGGTCGGGGGGCCCCTCGGTTCGCCGAGCTCCTTTCAACCTTGGATATAAAGGAAGGAGCACCTATGATACCCATCCGTGGCTCACTGGTAGTGGGCCTTGGCAGCCTGGCTTTGGCGTTCTCTCTCGCGGGCTGCGGCGCCCGCAGCACCGCGCTCGCGCCGGTAAATCCCAGCCTCGGAGCAGGATCACTCGGCCAGGGCGTTTCGCCGCTTGCCTTGACCCTGCCCGACCAGCCCGACGGCAAGTCGTGCAAACTGTCCTCCAACGTTCGAAACTTCAACAAGACCGCGATCAAGATCGGCAACTATATCTGGTTCGCGAGCCTCTTCAAGGTCTCCGGCGGAACCCGAAACCACCTCGAAATGCTTGTCACCGACTCGAAGATTTCGTTTAGCACCTCCAAGCGCTCGTACACCATCAAGGTCCCGAACATGCGCTTGTCGCTGCGTGGAAATAATCGCGTTCGGCTCGGTTTCGGTTACCGTCCGGACTCCTGGGAGCTCCTGGCTCCGCCGAACGAGGAAGGGAAAGTATTTCTCGACGGCGTGCCGTTTCAAGTCGATCACTATCTCCCCGGAAGCCTGAAAAACATTACCTGGACGGCTAAATTCTACGGAAGCGAGCGCAAGAAGATCAGCTGGCAGTGGGGCGCCGCCGTCTATTCGCAGTTTAGCTTGCGCCCGAGCAAGCTCGGAGTGAAGCCGGTCCGCTATCGCAACGGCAACAAAGACTTCACCGGAACGCCCGAAAACTTCAAGCAGTGGCTTATTGCCGGCGCAACCGGCAAGGGCGGCAAAGAGTATCGGGGCAAGCTCGGCGACACGGTTGACGTAACCCTGTGCCGCTAAGCCCGCTCATCGATGCGTCGAACCCGCGGGAGCCTTCGGGCTCCCCGGGGCACCTTTCGGCCGGACCGAAAACGTTTGTTGACGCATTAACGGCGCCATGGTATAGTCTCCGAGCGGCCAAGGGGTCACCCGGTGGGTGATCTTTTGCTCCGCGTTCACTTCGGATTTGGTAACTAGCCTTGGTAAGGAAGCTAGTCCTCCTTGCCATGTCCAGAAGGAAGAAACACATGAAGTACGACGATAGCGTCGGCCGAATCGTTGGCTTTGGGGCTTTGGCCCTGGGTCTGACGATGGCGGGCTGCGCTGGAAACGTTAGCCCGATCGGATCGACCTCCGGCGGCACGGGCCTCGTGCCCGGAGCGCAGAGCGGAGTTCCCGCGGGTATCGCCTCCCCCGACAAACGCCACCGTCACCACCGCTACTGCGCGGCCGTGACGGCAACCCAAAACTTCAACGGGCAAGCGATCGCCAAACGTTCGTGGATTCTCTTCACGAGCGTGACGCAGTTCCCCGGAAATCAAAACGGGGCGCGAGTCCAGATGAAGGATTCCAAGATCATCCTCAACGACGGCCTCCGCAACTATAAGATCAAAGGTCCGGACATGGACTTCAGATACGGAACGCCCAATGTCCGCCTGCGGTTCAACCCCGGAGACAAGTTCGCGTTGGGCGGCTGGAGCATGAAAGCTCCGTTGAAGACCGCCGGTAACGACTTCATCGACGATATCGCTTGGCGCGTGCCGCGTGCACTGCCCGGCAATATCAAGAACGTTACCTGGTCGGCGAAGTTCTACAGCCGGTCGGACATCCAACAGCTAAAGTGGCAGTGGGGCGGCGCGGTCTACACGCGCTTGACCGACAGCTACAGACGTCTGGACGTCAAACCGCTCGACGATCAGAAATATCCTCCGTATAACAACGACAAGGCCGGAACTCCCGAGCGCTACAAAAACTGGGTGACTCAGGGCGCGACCGGCGGCGGCGGCAACAACTATACGGGCGTCGGCGGACCAACCGTCAACGTCACGCCGTGCCGTTAGGCCGGCCATCTATAAACGCGGAACTTGGGGAGCTGGCGGGAGCTCCCCGGGGTCCTGCCTTCCCACTCAACTTTCGCAAAAAGGTAGGAGCATTATGTCACAACATCACTTAGTAAAAGGCCTGGCCGGCCTGGGAACTACGGTCCTTGCCCTGCTCATCGCAGGCTGCGGCGGCGCCGGTAGTCAGCTCGGCTCGGCTCCCGCAGGCCAAGGCCTCATGCCGTCGTCCACGGGAGTCTCCGATGCGATGACGTTCGACCGTCATCACCGTCATCGCGCGTGCGCGGCGACGGCCAACACGTGGAAGTTCAACAACACAGCGATCTCCAAGGGCTCGTGGCTCTACTTCGCGAGCATCTTCACAGTGCCGGGACCGAAACAGGCTGAGAAGATCACGATGACCGATTCGAAGATTACCTTCGTCGTCGGCAACAAGACGGTCCGCCTCAAGGGTCCCGATATGGTCGCGACGGTCGATTCGTCTGGTACGGTGCACTTGAAGTTCAAGGGCCGGAAGTTTGGTCGTTTCTTCGGCGATAACGGCGAGTTTAAGCTCGTCGCGCCGGAAGGCACGGCCGGGAACGACTTCCTCAACGCCGTCGCTTGGCGCGTGACCCGCGACATCCCCGGCAACATGCAGAACGTCACCTGGTCGGGCAAGTTTTACAGCAAGACGGGGACGAAATTCATGTGGAAGTGGGGCGCGGCGGTTTACACGCGTCTGAGCAAAGACTACAAACGTCTCGACGTCAAGGCGCTCGACGACCAGAAATATCCTCCGTATAACAACGATTCGGCCGGCACCCCGGAGCGCTACAAGAACTTTGTAACGGCCGGCGGCACGGGCAACGGGCACAACCAATATATTGGCGCACCGAGCCCGCCCACGAACGTTACGCCCTGCGCATAGCCAGAGGCAGACAGGTTCCCAGGGAGCTGGCGGGAGCTCCCTGGGTCCCACTTTCGCAACATTACAAACTTCAAAGGTAGGACATGATGAAACACGATTACGCCTCCATAGGCCTGACAGGCTCTGGGGCTCTCGCATTAGCCCTGCTCGTCGCCGGCTGCGGCGGCAACACGGGCGTCGGGCCGGTGCCCGGAGGGCAGAGTCTCGCGCCGGCGGGCGTTCAGACGGGTCGGGGCGATTCCTCGGATATGACGTCGCCGGACCGCCGGCATCACCATCGTGCGTGCGCAAAGGTTACCAACTCGCAGAACTTCAACGGTACGGCTATCGCTAAGGGTTCGTACATCTGGTTCTCGAGCGTCGAGCAGCTCGGCGGCGGCCAGAGCGCTGCCAAAGTCGAGATGAGGGACTCGAGGATTCGATTCACCGACGGAACTCGCAGCTACGAGGTCAAGGGTCCAAACATGCGGCTTGACATCGGTAAGGCCGATGTAAAGCTGCACTGGCAGCGCTTCGACAAGATCTTCCGGGGTAGAGAAGGTCGCTTTCTCATGAAGGCGCCGTCCAAGACCGCCGGCAACGACCTCCTCAACGGCATCGCCTATAAGGTGCCGCGCGATCTGGCCGGCGGCATCAAGAATGTCACCTGGTCGGCGAGGTTCTATAGCAAGAACAGCGGAGTCCAGTTCCACTGGCAGTGGGGCGCAGCGGTCTATACGAAATTCAACCGCAACTATAACCGGGTGGATGTCAAACCGCTCGACGACAACCACTACCCGCCGTACAACTCCGACCACGCTGGCACACCGGAAGCGTATAAGAACTACGTGACCGGCGGCGCGACCGGTGGCGGCGGCGCCAACTATACAGGCGGACTGGGCCCGAGCATCAACGTAACTCCCTGCAAGTAGGCGGCTCCGGCCGAATTCATTGCAACCGCATGCCGCTTGGATGAACGGCACTTTGGCTTGGTAACCCGACGGGTCGGATGCAAAAGCATCCGGCCCGCTCCATTTTTTAACAGAATTCGCTGCGCAGCACTTCGACGAATGCGTACTTTGCCGGGAGAAATCGGGTAAGAGAACCTCGAGTTCCCAGGGACGTTGAGATTCGTTAACGCATCAACACTCGGGTAGCTCGGGCGACCGAGGGGCCCCACTCGGCTCCACCCTGGTTTTGGACTTAAGATTTAGGCCTTCGCGACCTTCCCCGGCCTTAAGACCCTGCGGATATTATCACTACTTCCTCTTAAAGGAGAATCAGAGATGTTTGGCACCCTTGGCTTCTACGGCCGCTCGCTCACGGTAGCCGCAACGGCTGCGACCGCGGTACTAGCCGGCTGCGGCGGCTCTCAAACGGCCAATCCGGCGATGCAGCTCAATCCGCAAGTGCACGCGCCGGTGAGCTGGGCTCTCGGCCCGAACTCATCATCCCTAAGCGACGACGCACGTAAGTGCAACGGGGGCGGTCCCGTCAAGCTCACGCCTTGCCGCATCCACTTCACCAAGTTGAGCGACCAAGCCGTCGCCGTATCGGTCAAATATCCGGGCGACCCTAAAGGTACCCTTACCGAGACCGACAACTGCGGTGACAGGGCAACGGTTACCGGCTCGGGCGGCTCTTGGACCGTAACTCCCGGGACAAAGAGGCGCAGATGCAAAGCGGTCTTCGCATACAGCAGCAATGGCAAGGAACACGGCTCGGCCGTCCTGCGGATCGATAACCGCGACGTGCACAAGAAGCACTAGTTTTAACGGGACTTTTGGCTTGGAACCCTACGGGCCGGATGCGAAGGCATCCGGCCCGCTCCATTTAAGCAACTCCCATGGAAGTAAAATCAACTTACCTCGGAACAATGATCGGCCTGGCGACGGTTGCCTTCGGCCTGATCGCTGCCGGCGCGTGGAACAAGTTCATCAGCGACGTCATCGCGCTCTTTCTCAAGCCGGGCAACGGCGTGCTCGCAGAGCTCATTTATGCCGTGATCATAACGATCGTCGCAATCGTTGTCGTTCAGAGTCTGGCAAAGCTGGCGGAGAAGGAAGCACAGTTGACGGCGAGGCTGCCGTTCGTCGAAAAGACCGGGGAGTAGCTCCGGCAGCACCGCGGGACCGCTTTTTCAGTGCAGGGGTTGTCGCGCTTCGCTGAGGAACGAACGGCCATGCCCATCGACCTTCACGAACTCCGGTCGCGTTCGTTCCACGGCACAAAACGCCGCATCTACCATTTGCTCGAAGAGATGGGCACCTCGGGCGACCAGATCTGGCCCTTTGCCTCGCAGCCGTTCATGCGTTCTCCTGGGCCGCTGACGCCCGGCCGGACCGAAGAATGGCACCTCGGGATTCACAGCATTCTGGAAGAGGCCGTTCCCGAGGAACGGGTCGTTTGGCGTTTCCGCAACGATGGTCTCGACGGGACGCACGGGTTCCACCTCTCCACGGTCGGCAAAGAGACCGTCGTGGAGTATCGCGTGGACGCAATCTTGTCGGACACCGACGGCCGCCTGCTCTGGAGGCGTTTCGAGGACCAGTTCGAGCGTTCGACCGAGGCGCTCTTCGATAAACTCGCCCGCGTTCTCAAGCGATAGGGAACTCCGCAGTGCCCGACCCGGTCGACTTCATCGATGTCGCGGGGCTGTTCTCCGACGAAGAGCGGCTGGTTCGCGACACCGTGCGCGCGTACGTGCGCGAGCGCGTCTTGCCCCATGTCGCCCAATGGTTCGAGGAGGGAACGCTTCCGCGCGAGCTCGGCCTAGAGCTGGGCCGCCTCGGACTCCTCGGCATGCATCTCGAGGGTTACGGCTGCGCTGGCGCGACCGCGGTCGCCTATGGCATTGCCTGCTTAGAGTTGGAAGCCGGGGACTCGGGGGTGCGCAGTTTCGCCTCGGTTCAGGGCTCTCTTGCGATGTACGCGATCCACCGCTGGGGCGACGAGGCGCAAAAGGGGCAGTGGCTCCCGCCGATGGCGCGGGGTGAGGTAATCGGCTGTTTTGGCTTGACCGAGCCGGACTTCGGCAGCAATCCGGCCGGCATGCGAACCTATGCTCGCCGGCACGGATCCGACTGGGTGATCGACGGGACGAAAATGTGGATCACCAACGGCTCGATCGCCGATCTCGCGATCGTTTGGGCGCAGACCGATGACGGCATTCGCGGCTTCATCGTGCCGCGCGGCACGCAAGGCTTCTCGGCGGCGAATATCGAGCGGAAGCTGTCGCTGCGCGCCTCGGTTACCAGCGAGCTGGTACTCGACGGCTGCCGGCTTCCGGCCGAGGCGCTGCTGCCGCTGGGCGACGGCCGGGGGCCCC
>Ga0209167_10001434_pt1 | contig 14024 bp, 12 predicted proteins | sample Coa_R1_9_FD_187154 | JGI IMG/M metagenome (GOLD analysis project Ga0209167, IMG submission 187154) | Surface soil microbial communities from Centralia Pennsylvania, which are recovering from an underground coalmine fire - Coalmine... | ecosystem: Environmental > Terrestrial > Soil >... | reverse complement strand
TGAGGCTTCTTCATTGAGCCAGGGGGAGGGCCGACAACCGGACTCTCCGACGCGTATATAAAGGCGTTCCGCCGCGGGCAGACCGACAGCCGCGGCGTAGTCTATCTCAGTGACGAGTACTTCCGCTTTTACAAGCTGGCAATGGAGGAGGCGAAGAAGCGCGGCATGGAAGTCGTGCTCTACGATGACTACTCCTTTCCCACCGGGACTGTCGGCGGCCAGCTCTTTTCCAAGTATCCACAATATGCGGCCAAGAGCCTGGAAATGACGGAACGCGACGTCACCGGTCCGGCCAGGGCGGAGTTGGCGATTCCCCAGGGGATTTACATGGGCGCTGTCGCGATGAACCGCGATACGTTCGATCTGGTGGACATCAGTGATCGCCAGGTTTCAAAGGCCGGGGCCCAGTCCAATATCGTATGGCAAACGCCCAAGGGGAATTGGAAGGTGATGGCCTTCTACCTCACGGAGGGCAAGGCTCGCGTCGTCGACTATCTGGACGAGAAGGCCATGGACACGTTCGTCTCCATGACCTATCAGAAGTACCAGGAGAATCTCGGGAGCTACTTCGGGACCCTCATCAAACAAACCTTCTACGATGAGCCGGCCTTGCATCACGCGGATCGCATGTGGACCCCGACCTTCAATGCGACCTTCCAGAAGCGCCACGGCTACTCGCCGATGAAGTATTATCCGGCGCTGTGGTACGACATCGGACCGCAAACCGCGGCTGCGCGGAATGCTCTGTGGGGACATCGCGCCGAACTGTTCGCGGAAAACTTCATCAAGCGTTTGAACGACTGGTGCGCCGCGCGGGGCCTCCAGTTTGGCGGGCATTTGGACCAGGAAGAGCCGGTGAATCCGGTGTCCGTTACCGGAGATCTGCTGAAGGTGTTCCAATACCAGAGCCTCCCTACGGTGGATGACATCTGGTGGTACGGGCGTTCGAACGTTTCCTATAAGATCGTGACGTCGGCGGCGTTTAATTACGACCATCCGATCGCCCGCGCCGAGACCTACGCGGCGTACAAAGGACTCACGGACAAGATCGCCTTTCAAGTGGCCATGGATCAATATGCGATGGGTATTAACGCGCAGATCCCGGCGCGCACCGAGCAGCCGAAGCGCGCCGAGCTGAACGATTACGTGGGGCGGCTCAGCTATCTTCTTCAGCACGGCCGTCATGTGGCGGATGTGGCAGTGCTATATCCGATCGCGTCATTGCAGGCAGCCTACCGTAACGTTGGCGGCCACCAGTTCCCGCTGGGGCCGGGGGAGAAAGCTCCCGACATAACCGAGATCGCGTATGCGCGCGAGGGTGGTCCTTGGCCTCCTGAAGCCGACTATCAGGACGTCGGCGAGGCGTTGTTCCGGGGTCTGCGCGTCGATTACACGTATCTGCATCCGGAGGTGTTGCGGGACCGCTGCGTCATCGACAGCGCGAACGGCGGCACCAAACTGATCCTGAACAATCCCGAGAATCGCGAGGAATACCGGGTCTTGATTCTGCCCAGCGGCAGAGTCCTCTCGGCCGTGGCCGCGGCCAAGATCAAGGAGTTCTATGACAAGGGCGGGCAGGTAATCGCCACCGGCGTGCTTCCCACCCAATCGACGGAATTCGGCAGAGACAAAGAGGTGCAGCGCGCCATGGCGGATGTATTCGGCGTCTCGACGGATGGTCCGCTGAAGGCCGATGTGAAGCGCGCGCAGGATCGCGACAATCTGTACGTCTTCTGGTATTTCATCAAGAAGAATCCAGCCGGCGGGACGGCGATCTTTATCCAGCAGCCGCATCCCTGGTTATTGGATTATGTCCTCAAGCTGGTGCTCCCGCTTCGCGACGTCGGTTTTGGCGCGGACATTCAGGGGGCGATGACGCCGCCGAAGCGCGGCGCGGACTACGACGGTGCGCTCACCTACATTCACAAGGTGAAGGACGGCCATGACATCTACTTTTTCGCGAATTCATCGCCGAAAGCCATCGACACGAAGGTGGTCTTGCGAGGAGATCGGGCCTTGACGATTTGGAATCCGCATACCGGCCGGCAGGGGCGGGCGGAGTTCACGGCTGGCGATGCCACAGGGCAGCGAATTACCACGGTGCATTTGACGTTGCCTTCGGTGTCTTCCCTGTTCTACATAGGAGACTCGACACCGGCCGGCCGCTAGAAGGAAACGCCCCAAATTTCGGGGCTTTGCCTCACGGCGTCGCCCCTTAAGGTCGCCTCAATCGAGCCGAGGGAATCGGTAGATGGTCTTCATGAGATTGTTTGTAACTTTCGTGCAGAACGAAAGTACAATACAACTCTAGTCGGTCGTCGACAGGAGAGTATGCCTCGACAAGAGTCGCCCTTACAGTCTCTTAAGATATAGAGAGCGTTCTTGAGCGGCTCAGCGGGGCTCACTGGACATGCCCTCTTCCCAGGTGCTCCAGCCTGAGAGCATACCGTAGGGCACTTGGTCGAGCAGAGCCTCGACACGGCGGATCTTGCCGTTCTCGATCTTGAACATCTCGGCGAGCTCCCAGGTCCATGGGCGGGTGGGGCCGCTCGACGCGTCTGTGCCGTCGGCCATCTTGTAACTGCGATACTTGCCGGCGGCGTGGTCGAAGAAGACGAAGCTGAAGACCAGGCCGCGTTCCGTATCGACGGCCACGAAGCGGCGGTCGCGGATGCGTGTGACGAAATGGAAGTAGCCGGATGCGAACTGCTCCTTGCATCCTAGGGTCGCGGGATTGAAACCGGCGACCGGTGGCGGCGCCGGCTCCGCCTGTTTGGGTGCGCCGCGTCCGCCTGGGGCGGCGGCGAAGCCGGAGCCGGTACGGAAGTTGGGATTGTGAGTGGTCTGCTGGCCGTCTTCGAGTCGCTCGCAATCATCGGCGAAGAAGCTGTAGTTGCCTTTGCCGTCGTTTTTCTCAAGAGCGCTGAAATACATGTTGGCGGTCTTGATGAGATCGTCACGAGAAGCGCGCTCGGCCGGCGGGATGGCTGAGAGAAAAAGCGGATTAGGATTGCCGAGAGTCTCGAGCTCTTTCGCGCCGGTGCCTCCGCTCAAGCCGGTGCGCACGACGAAGGTCTCGATCTCGGCGATCTGGCGATTCTCGATCTTGAGGCGGATGGCGATGGGCACTTGCACGGCCTGCGGCCCGGTTGCCTCGGTCATCGTGGTTATCATGGCGACATTGCCGGTTTGCGGATCGTCGACGAAGAGGCGGTACTTGCCTTTGGCGGTGGCGGTGCGCCAGAAGCCGTCGCCGGGATCGAGGCGCTGGCCGTTCTCGGTGTTCTTGAGCTTGGCGGAGAGTGGCAGGCCCCTGGGGTCGTGGGCGATCAGCGCGTCCATGTATTGGTCGGCGAAGGATTCGAGGCAGGCTCGATCGCAAGGGCCGGATTTCGTGGCCTGCGGGAAGGCCAGCGCGGCAAGAGCAAGCGCGAGGGCAGCGGCGATTCTCATTTCGCCCCCGTCGCATCTTTGCCGCGGTCGGAGAGACCGCTTTCCCAATCGCTCCAACCGGAGGGCATGCCGTAGGGGACGCGCTCCATGATGGCCTCAATCTGATGGATCTTGCCTTTCTCGATCTGGAACAGCTCGGCGAGCTGCCAGGTCCAGAGCTGCGCGGGACCGGCAGTGACCTTGCGGCCGTCGGGAGTTTCGAAGTTGCGCGTATCGCCGCCCGAGTGGTCGAAGAAGATAAAGCTGAAGACCAGGCCGCGCTCGGGATCGACAGCGACAAAACGCCGGTCGCGGATGCGGGTGACGAAGTGAAGCAGGCCGGAATCGAATTGCTCCTTGCAGCCCCACTGGCCGGAGTAGCCAGTGGCGGTCTTGGGGTCGGGGCGCTTCTGCCCGGGAGGCGTCGGCTGGTTGGTGCTGTTGCTGCCGTTCTCGATACGGTTGCAATCGTCGGCGAAGGGATAGACGCCCTTGCCGTCGTTCTGCTGCATGCCGGTGAAATACATGTTGGCGACCTTGATCAGATCCTCGCGCGACATCCGCTCAGAAGGAGGGACGGGATCAGTCCATTTGTAGCCGATGCGCTCGAAGCCTTGCGCGGAGGAGGGGCTGCGCTGGATGAAGGTTTCGATCTCGGCGATCTGGCGATTGGCGATCTTGAGGCGCAGGGCGATCATGGCGGGCGTTTTCTCCTCGCTGATGCTGCCGAGGAACGTGACTTCCTGAGCCTCAGTGTCGGTGACGAAGAGGCGGTAGGTGCCCTTGCCGTCCATGGTGTTCCACAGGCCGTCGCCGAGCGGGAGTTTCTGGCCGTTCTCGATGAATTTGGCGTTCTTCGCGATGGGCGCTTTGGACGGATCGTGGGCGATCACGGCGTCGAGGTAACGGTCGACGAAGGCTTCGAGGCAGGCGCGGTCGCAGGAGCCGGACTTGGATTGCGCGGCGACCATGGAGGCGAGCACGACTGCGGCGGCAATGGGTGTGAGTCGCATGATGACGCTCCGTTTCGTCTGACAGACGATTTTATCAAGGTTCACTCCTCGCCGTGAGAGAATACAATCGTAAGAGGCACACTCTTCTCATGAATTACGAGCAAGCCATCAAGGAACTTCAGGACACCCTGATTGTGATTGGAGAGATCGAGCGGCGTCAATCCGCGTTGCTCCGCGAACACTCCGAGCTACTCAGCGAACACGCCGATATGCTCCGCGACACCGAGGTGTTCCGCCGCCGCACCGACCAAAACCTTGCCGAGATCACGGATAAACTTAACGGTTTGATCGGCTACGTCGATGGAATGCCGCCGCCCCGGCCATCCTAACGCAGCGCCGTGAGCACAACGGGCAAAATCGCGGTAGTGACGGGCGGGGGCAGCGGGATCGGGCGGGCGGTCGCGCAGGCGCTGCATGAGGTCGGATATTCAGTGGCCATCGCCGGGCGGCGCGCGGCGGAGTTGGAGAAGACGTCGGGTGGCGAAATGCTGGTGGCGCCGACGGATGTCAGTAAGCCGGAGGATGTGCGGGCGTTGTTCGTTCGCGTCAAGGAAACATTCGGTCGCCTGGATCTGCTGTTCAACAATGCCGGCATCGGCGCGCCGAACCTTCCCATGGAAGATCTGACTTTCGAGCAGTGGAGCGCGGTAGTCGGCGTGAACCTCACGGGTGCGTTTCTATGCGCACAGGAAGCCATCCGGATCATGAAGGCGCAGCAGCCGAAGGGCGGGCGGATCATCAATAACGGCTCGATATCGGCGTACGCGCCGCGGCCAAATTCCGCCCCGTATACGGCGACCAAACACGCGATTACGGGACTAACGAAGTGCATCTCGCTCGATGGGCGAAAGCACGACATCGCCTGCGGGCAGATCGACATCGGCAACGCGGCGACGGAGTTGACCGAGAGAATGGCGGCGGGTGTCGCGCAAGCCAGCGGCGCGATGATGCCGGAGCCTCGCATGGACTTGAAGCACGTCGCCGATGCGGTGCTGTACATGGCGAGTCTGCCGCTCGAAGCCAACGTCCAGTTCATGACGGTAATGGCGACGAAGATGCCGTTCGTCGGCAGGGGTTGATATACTGAGGACCGTTTTTACCGGAGCTTAAGATGAAACATCTCTCACTGTTCGTTCTCTTCGTGCCCATGGTTGCCAGCGCCGCGATTCAAGAGCCCGTCAAGACCGACGCGGGCCAGTTATCAGGTGTCGCAGGCAAGAATCCCGAGGTCAGAGTGTTCAAAGGAATTCCGTTCGCGGCGCCGCCTATCGGCGATCTGCGATGGAAGGCTCCGCAGCCGGTGGCGCATTGGGATGGAGTGCGCGCGGCGGATACGTTCGGCTCGCAATGCGTGCAGGGCGGAGCGGGAGGCGGAGCTCGCGGCGGGGCGAAGGGTGGAGCGCCAAAAGGTGGAGCGCCAAAAGATGGAGCTGCGAAAGGCGGCGGAGCGAGAGGCGGCGCCGGAGGCGTCTCCGGCAGCGAAGATTGCCTGTACCTGAACGTGTGGACGGCGGCGCAATCGGCGTCGGAGAAGAGGCCGGTGCTGGTGTGGGCGTATCCGGGAGGATACACGCAAGGCAACGGAGCATCGCCGGCGTTCGATGGCGAAGCGCTCGCGAAGAAGGGCGTGATCCTCATCACGTTCAATTACCGCGTAGGCGCGTTCGGATTCTTCGCACATCCGGAGCTGACCAAGGAATCGCCTCATCATGCCTCCGGCAACTACGCGCTGATGGACCTGGCGGAGACGCTCCGCTGGGTGCAAAAGAATATCGCGGCGTTCGGCGGCGATCCGAGGAACGTGACCATCGCGGGCGATTCGGCGGGTGCGGCCATGGTGGCGATGTTGACCGGATCGCCGGAGGGCAAGGGACTGTTCCGGCGCGTGATCTCGGAAAGCGGAGCGTGGATGGGCCTGGGCGTGTCGAAGATGACCACGCTCGCCTCGGCCGAGCAAAATGGTGTGCGAATGGCGGCCGCGCTGAACGCGAACTCACTAGCCGAGCTGCGGGCGAAATCCGCGGCGGAGATCCAGGGCGGAGGACGCGGCGGCGGGCCGGTGGTGGATGGCTGGTTCATTCCGGAGGATCTATCGAAGACGTTCGAGGCGGGGAAGGAGAACGAGGTCGATATTCTCGTCGGATCGAACCAGGACGAGGGGACGTTCTTCGGTGGGCCGCAGATGGCGGCGCAGTTCTCGGCACAAGCGAAGATGCGCTACGGCGACCTGGGCGAAAGCTATCTGAAAGTGTATCCGGCGGGCTCCGACGAAGAAGCCACGCAGTCCAGCCTGGCGAGTTTTCGCGATGCGCTGGGATTCCATCAGCGCAAATGGGCGCAGCTTCAGGAGAAGCGGGGGAAATCCAAAACCTACGTGTATTACTTCACGCACGATCCCACGCCAGGGCCGAATTCGCGCGGCGCGACGCACGGGGCTGAAGCTCCGTACGTGTTCCAGAATCCGGGGCGGGCGATGTGGACGGATCTGGATAAGCAGCTCTCCGACACGATCTCGTCGTATTGGGTGAACTTCGCAACGACGGGCGATCCTAACGGCAAGGGGTTGCCGAAATGGCCGGAGTATCGCGAGAAAAGTTCACCTCACCGAATGGTGCTGGGAGACAAGGTGGAGGTCGAGCCGGCCAACGACGCAGCGCATCTGGCGTGGTGGGAATCGTACTATCAGAAGCTCCTGAAGCAATAGCTGCCGTTCGCCACACCCAGATGTGTCCAGTCCGCATGCCAGCTGAGACTTGCTGGGGGGTGAGAGGCGATTTGGTAAACTCATGGCGATGGCGCTGGAGGCGCCTGAATCCTAATAAGAAGGAGCAATCTCAAATGTCGAAACAAGAAGAAGGCGGTCTCATCCTCAAACTCTACGAACTGCGCCGCGAGGAGACGATGCGCAAGGCGCGCGACTGGTACTTCAGGGATTTTAATCCCCAATCGATGGCTGACGTGAATGCCGCGATGTTCGGCGAGCATAGCGGACATCTACGCATGGTCGTGAGCTATTGGGACATGGCGGCGGCGCTGGTCAACAACGGGGCGATCAGCCTGGAGCTCTTCAATGACAGCAACGGCGAACACATTGGCGTCTTCTCAAAAATCGAGCCGCTGCTCGGCGAAATCCGAGCCGCCTTTGCACCACAGTTTGTCGCCAACCTCGAAAAGCTGATTGACGCCACGCCCGACGGCCGGAAGCGGGCCGCAGCTGCTCGCGAACAGATCAAAGCAATCCGCGCTCAGCTTGCCGGAAGACAAGCCGCGGCCGCTCAAAATTAACCTCGGCTTAGGCGTAGGCGGCTTTGGCGAAATCCGCCAGCATCCCGGCTCCCTGCGGATCGAGGAACGGGAAAAACTGCATCATGATCACCGCGCACAGCGATCGATGCGGGTCGATCCAGTAGAACGTGTTCTCGACGCCCGCCCACATCAGCGTCCCGGCGGGCAGGCCTAGCGGCGACATCATCGTATTGAGCAGGAATCCGTAAGTGTACTTGCAGCCGGGGCCGACGTCGAGATCGGCGGTCAAACTTGCGTCGGTGCTCTTGAGGCGTTCAATGGGGATCGCGCCGATTTGATTGATGGACATCAATTCGACCGTCTTGGGTCGCAGAATCTCTTCCTTGCCTGCGCCGCGGCCCTTGCGCAGGATCATCTGCGTGAAGCGAATGTAATCGGCTGCCGTCGAAAAAAGACCACCGCCGCCGTTGTACACGGTCGGGGGTGCGGGTTGCGTGCGCGGATCCTCCTTGAGCTTTCCGTCGGGCTGGCGGCGGTAGGTGCTCACCAGGCGATCGAACTTCTCGGGAGGAACCAGGAACGACGTGCTCTTCATGCCCAGGGGCTGGAGGATATTATTTTGAAAATACTGTTCGAGCGTCAGGCCGCTGATCTTCTCCACCAGTTTTCCGGCCCAGTCGACACTGGGTCCGTAATGCCACTTCGTGCCCGGCTCGAACATCAGCGGGATGAGCGGCGCCACGGCCGTGGGCGGAGCGGATGAGCCGCTCACCTTGTTGTACTGGGTAAGCGTCGGGTTCCAGTTGGCGTACGCAAAGCCCGAGGTGTGCGTGAGCAGGTGCCGCAGCGCGATCGGCGTTTTTGCAGGCCGCAGCATGGGCTTGCCGGAGGCGTCGAAGCCTTCCAGTACATCCAGTTTCGCGAGCTCCGGCAGGAACTTCGACACAGGCTCATCCAGCTTCACCTTGCCTTGCTCCACCAGTTGCAGAGCTGCCGTGGTGGTGATGGCTTTGGTCATGGAGGCGATGCGGAAGATGGTGTCGACCGCGGCGTTGACCGAGGATGCCGAGTCGCGCTTGCCGATAGTGCCGCTATAAGTGACGTGATCCGCGTTGCCGACGATGACGGTCGCAGTCGGGATGCCGTGTTTCTGAAGGCTCGAGCGCAGAGCATCGTCGAGCTTTGCGGGGTCGATGTTCGGGGCTGCCCATAGCTTGCGCGAGGGGGCGGTGAGGGCGAGCGCGGCTGCGCCGAATTGCCTGCGTGTAAGGAAAGTCATAGGTTGCTTTTGTGTCTCAGTACCCGGTTCCACCACATGATGAATCCGGTGATAAAAAGCGTCGCGGGTAGCAGGCCGAGCGCGACCCACGCGGCTTTGGTTTTGTTGCCGGCAAAATTTCCGAAGTGCAGATAGTAAACCCAGCGCAGAACCTTGTCGCCGGCGCTATAGTGCGGGACAAAACGACGGCGGCCGCCGCCCTTACCGTTGGAGCCTCGCGTCGGCGGCGGCGGAAGCAGGATGGCAGGTTCGTCGACCAAAACAAAAACCGGGTTGGGTGGCGCGATCAGCCCGGCGTCGGGGAGACGGTAAAAATCGAGCGGAGCGTAGTGATTCACCGCCCGCTGAAATGGCTCCGGGAAAACCAGGTAGATCCCTGTGAAAGCCCACATGAAAACCAGCGCGAAGGTCCAGAATCCGATGACGCTGTGCAGTTCCCAGTTCAGGCGCTTCCAGTTGGCTTTGGGATTGACGATCAGGCTGTAGCGCCATTTGCTGAGGCCAGGCCACCACAATGCCGCGCCGGTGAGGCACAGCAGCGTCAGAAAAATGGAGGCTACTCCGTTCACGATACGGCCCTTCGGGCCTGAGAGCAGATTGGTATGGAAATCCGAAAACCAGGCGACAGCGCTGATGCCCCAAGGCACGGAGCGCCCGAGGTCCGCGCCGGAATAGGGATTAAAAAGACGCTGCTGTTTGCTGCTGCCCTTCTCCAGCCAGATCTCGGTGGCTTGATCGGGGCGCTTGGATTCAAACAGAAACGTGATCGCATAGCCGGGATAGTCGCGATGGGCGATGTCCCTGAGCTGGTCCTGCGTCAGCCGGACGCTCTCCACGGCGACTTTCTTGGGACCGTCGCCCAAAGCTTTGAAGATTTCGTTGCGGAAGACGATGGCGCTGCCGCTGACACTGATAAAGACCACGTAAAGGCCCAGGCCGATACCGGTCCACAGGTGGATCTGGAACAACGCCTTGCGGAGCCAGACGCTCTGCGGCCGCCGCAGCCATTGTTGCCAAAAGGACATCCCACCTATGATATGAGAGAACGATCGAGAACGCACCCGTGACAGCGACCGAAAAGCCGCGCACGTTTCGCGCGCCGGGGCGCGTGAACCTGATCGGCGAGCACACCGACTACAACGACGGCTTCGTCATGCCGGCGGCGATTGAATTCGCCGCGTATGTCGAGGTGAACCAGCGCGCGGACCGCCGGCTGGTGGTGCGCTCCGAAAACTACGCCGAGACCAGGGAATTCGATCTGGACGACCCCGAGCCGCGTCCTCAAGGCCATTGGAGCGATTACGTGCGCGGCGTGGCGGTGACGCTCGAGCGCGCCGGACGGCACATCACTGGCGCCGATCTGCGAGTTCGCAGCGACGTGCCGATGGGAGCGGGATTGAGCTCGTCGGCCGCAATTGAGGTCGCGACGGCGCTGGCCCTGCTGCGCGACGTGCAAATCGACAAAACTACGCTAGCCACGCTATGCCAGCGCGCGGAAAACGAGTTCGTGGGAGTTCGGTGCGGCATCATGGATCCGTTCATCGCCTGCCACGCCAGGGCGGGACACGCTTTGATGCTGGATTGCCGGACGCTGGAGTATCGCTTGTCGCCTTTGCCGCGGGGCGTGAAGCTGGTCATCGCCAACACCATGGTGCGGCACTCGCTTGCGGGCGGCGAATACAATCGCAGGCGAGCCGAGTGTGAAGAGGGCGCGGCGTTTTTCGGCAGGTCCCTGCGCGATGTAACGCTCGGCGACCTAGAGCGCGAGCGCGGCGAGCTCGCGGAGATCGTATACAAGCGATGCCGGCACGTGATCACGGAGAATGCCCGCGTGCTTGCGGCTTCGGTGGCTCTCGAACAGGGGAATTTGCCGGCATTTGGAGAGCTGATGTATCAGTCTCATCGCAGTCTCCGCGACGATTTCGAAGTGAGTTGCGCCGAGCTGGATGCACTCGTCGACATTGCGGGCAGGGCGCCGGGAGTCTATGGATCGAGAATGACCGGAGGCGGCTTCGGAGGCTGCACCATCAGCCTGGTGCAAGAGCAACATGTGGAGGCGTTTCGGGAGGCCGCGGGGCGCGTTGCGATTGTTTATGTTTCTGGCGCCGTCGAGGGCGCAGGTGAATTATGAATTGCACGGTTCCGGGGCCTGCGTCGTCTGAGTTGATAGCATAAGGAGCGCTATGAAAACGAGAGCAGTTGGATTCACGATCTCGGCCGTGCTCGCTGCATCGAGCTTTGGCCAAACCCCGGCTGGACAAACGCCCCAAGCGACGCAGGATCGCGTCTTCCATTTGACCCACGTCACTACCGTCCAGGAGTTTCAGGAGGTCGCGAATGTAGTTCGCACGATCACCGAGGTTCGGGATGCGTCCTCCGATAACGCCCAGATGGCGCTGACAGTGCGCGGTACGGCCGAGCAAATCGGACTGGCGGAATGGCTCGTCAAGCAACTGGATCAGCCGGCGGGAGTGACCAGCAATCCAGCGTCGCTCGAATACAAGGGATTGTCCGAAGCCGATGCGCAGGGACACACGACCTTGGACGGTGTCGCGCGAATCTTCTATTTCGCGCACATGGCCACCGTCCAGGAGTTTCAGGAAGCAGTGAATGCCATCCGCACGGTCACCGAGACTCGGCGGATGTTTACCTACAACGACGGAAGAGCCATGGTGGTGCGCGGAACGCCCGCTCAGATTGCGATGACGGCGTGGCTGGTGCCCCAACTGGATCAGGCGGACCCGGCGAAGCCCAGCTCAACGGCGGGCGAATACAACGTCGGCGCCGACGACGTGATGCGCGTGTTCTACCTGGCGAATACCCAGACGGTTCAGGATTTTCAGGAGATCGCCAACGCGACTCGCACCACCATCGAGATCCGGCGGATGTTCACCGTCAATACTCCTCGGGCGGTTTTGATTCGCAGCACGTCCGACCAGATGGCGATGGCGCAGTGGCTGCTCGGGGAACTCGATAAACCCGCGGGGGGCCCGCCAAGCCCAGCCTCGGGCGAATACCGAGTGCCTGGCGCGGCCGACGATCTCATGCGCGTATTCTATATCCCCAGCGCGAAATCCGTCCAGGATTTTCAGCAGATCGCCAATGCGGTTCGGACCGCCACTGCGATTCGGCGAGTGTTCACGAACAACGCCCGGCATGCCGTGGCCGTGCGTGGAACGGTGAACCAGCTCGCGCTGGCGGAGACCTTGATTCACGATCTATCGAGGTAATGCAGCTCGCTTGCGGAGCGCAGCCGTTCCGCCGCGGCTTCCGGCGTGATGTCGCGCTGCGGCCAGGCCAGCATTTCGTATCCCACCAGGAACTTCCGCACCGTCGCCGAGCGCAGCAGCGGCGGATAGAAATGGGCGTGCAGGTGGAACCCGGCATCATCGCCACCTCTGCAAGGACGCTGATGAAATCCGAAGCTGTAGGGGAACGGCGTCTCGAATAAATTGTCGTAGCGGGTGGTGATGCGCTTCATCACGTCCGCCAGATCGTTACGCTCCAGGCCGCTGAGTTGCTCCAGCGTGCCCGTATGCCGCTTCGCGATTACGATGGTCTCGAACGGCCACACCGCCCAGAACGGCACGCTGACGGCGAAGCTCGAGTTCTCGAAGATGCGCCTCTCGCCCGCGGCCTCACCCGAAGTCTCCAGCGCAAGATAGTCGCATAGCAGGCACCGGCCGTGATCCTGCAGATATTGCCGCTGCGACTCCTGCTCCTTGGCGATCTCGTTGGGAAGCGTCTGGTTGGCCCAGATTTGGCAGTGCGGGTGCGGACTGCTGGCGCCCATGCTGAATCCGCGATTCTCGAAAATAGTGACGGCGCGGATGAACGGTAACCCGGCGAGCCGCTCTGACTCCGTGCACCACGCAGTCACCACGTTGCCGATTTCTGCCGGGTTCATGCGGCCCAGCATCAAATCGTGGCGCGGCGAAAAGCACACGACGCGGCAAACGCCTCGCTCCGATTCCGCCACAAGGAGACCTCCCTGGTCCATATGCCGGTTCGGCGATTCCGGCAACAGCGCGGGAAAATCGTTGTCGAAAGCGAAGGTGCCGCTGTAAGCCGGATTGCGCTGGCCGTTCGCGCGCGGATTGCCTGGGCAAAGGTAGCATTCCGGATCATACGGATCTGAGCGAAGGCGCGTAAGCGCCTCGATGCCGCCCTGCCACGGCCTCCGGGTACGCTGCGGAGACACCAGTACCCATTCACGGGTGAGCGGGTTCAGACGTTTGTGTGGGTGTTGGTCCCAGACCAACACGTTAGTCCCAGGCCGGCACGCTTAGTTACTCGTCATACTTCGGCGGTTTGATGCGGCCTTCGTACAACGCCTTGTTATTCTCTTCGCAGGAGTACTCCATGATCGACTGATCGGTACGCAGAAGGAACTGGCGCACGGTCTTCCAATCCTGTGTGTAGGCCTTGGGATCGTGAACCGCCATTTCATAGGTGACGTGGCCAAAGTCGGGGCGAGTCCACTTCTCGGTCAGGACCAACTGGTCGCTATGCGGATGGCCGTTGGTATCCAGCCGCGTCTTCCCATTGAAATTGACTGTTTCGATCACCAGCGTGTCGCCTTCAAAGTGTCCCACCGAATCGCCGAACCACGTCGCGATGCCTTTTTGATGCGGCCGGCCGTCGATGGGGAACAAGTGAAACCAGGTGTTCTGCTCGAACAAGTAGGCCATGAAGTTCCCGTCCTGCATGACCTGGAGCGGATCGGGCGAGTTGATCGAGCGCATCAAACCGAAGGGCAGGCAAGCGCCGGTATAGTCGCCGTTGGTGGGGTCGTAGTTTTTCCAGTTGGTGGCGGCCCAAGGAGTGTAGGGAAGCAGTCTGGGACCACCACCGCCGCCACGACCACCCCGGCCAGGCGCTGCATTCGGGTCCGGTGGCGGGGGCGGAGGAGCCGCGACACCGCGGGCGGCGCGATCCTCGTTGGGAAAGGGTTTCCCGTTCATGTCGGTGGCGCCCGCGCTCATGTCGGGAGTATAGGGCCGCTGCCAATAGCCGCTAAAGTCTACTTTGCCGTCGGCTTTCCGCGGCGCGGG
>Ga0209167_10001431_pt1 | contig 14048 bp, 16 predicted proteins | sample Coa_R1_9_FD_187154 | JGI IMG/M metagenome (GOLD analysis project Ga0209167, IMG submission 187154) | Surface soil microbial communities from Centralia Pennsylvania, which are recovering from an underground coalmine fire - Coalmine... | ecosystem: Environmental > Terrestrial > Soil >... | reverse complement strand
AGACCTCAGACAGGCCCACGCCCAAATTGACTGGCTCGTGACCCGTTGCCGGCCTTGCCGACGTTCGCCCAGTGATGCCGCAGGATGCCGGCCCCGCCAGAGTCGGCACAGATGTCCCAGGAGCGTTAGCTCGTGTTCTGGCCATAGACGACTTCGGCCGGCGTGGTTGTTATGAGAGGTGAGCTTCTGGCAAACTGGGGAAGTTGCCCTCAGCCAAATCAGATTAGGGTTGGGCGAGTGTTTCAGAAGGCAGTTTCGGCGGCTTCCTCTTTTCTCGGGCTTCTACATTGAACAACTTGAAGTCGGAATACTCGTGCCGGTTGCGGAAGGCTCTGCCATTCCACTCTACCGTTACCGCAACGTCGCGGGGTAGCCACAGCTTCGAACCAAGTCCTGCGAAGTCGACCTCACCGTACTTAATATCGGTCGTCTGCCTGGTCAGCCGAATCTCTGGAAGTGGTTTCAATAAGTCTGTGCGCAGTCGCTGACACTTTGTTGACTTGGAAAGACTCGAGCATGGTGGCTGTTCCCGGTTGCTGAGCGAAGGCCACCGCGTGGGTGTCATGACCATTGATCCGCTGGCGACCCAAATACCGAAAGGTCGCGCCGTGTTGGTAGGCCGGATGGAAGACCACCAACTCCGAAGCGAAGCCCTTCGTGGTCATGTACTGAGTGCCCGAGACCGAAAACTCAGCGGGCTTTCCCCGAGCATCGGTCCTGTACTCCTCCAACCCCAAGGCCGCCGCATCGGGTTGCGACAGAAGCAAATACTGAAACTCCTGGTGAAGAGAGTGTCCGACCTTCTCACTTGGGCCGAGGTGTTCCACGGTGATTTCCTCAAGCGAACTCGTGTTGGGAAAGTTCTGGAAAAACGCTTTCACGCCTTCTCCCACTTTGCGAAGAATCGGGCCTAATTCCTCTTGAGATTTGTGCTGGCTGCAACCCTTTGAGTTCAGGGACAGCTTCAACCACCTCGGCAAGGGGCATCTCGACCACAGACGGCGTCTTCCCTTCGGACTCCAGCTGCACCCGCAAAGTCATCGTGATCCACTCTGGCCTCAACCGTGAGGGCAGTTCCTTAGCCTTGCGGCCACCCAGGTAGCTCTCCATCTCAGCCTTTGCCTGGTCGGCGGCACCTTGCTGGATCAGGGCGCGAGCGCGCAGGTAATGTGACTCTTCCGGAGCACCGCCCTTAATCGCCCTCTCCAAGTACTGGTCAGCGGTTCTGGCGTTATTTCCGAGAACGTATACCCGCCCGAGCTCCTGAAGTGCCAAGGGATTAACGGGATCCAGTGCGAGCGCCTGCAAGAGAAAGACGGCTGCCCGCCTGAGGTTGCCGCGCCACGTCTCCAGCACGCCCAGGATGAGATAAGGTTCCGGTCGCGCTTTACCCTCTTCTTGGGAGTTAAGGGTGGCAGCCTCAGTGAATTTCTGATAGCGCCATACCAGCTTCCCCGCTCGAGCAGCGCCAAGCCGAACAGGGTAGCCAGCGCAATTCCGAGGTTATTCAGCGCCAGCCAATTCTCCGGATCGAGCCGCGTCCACTCACGAAATTCTGCAATGGCTCCGTCGATGTCACCTTGGCTCTGGAGAACGGAGCCAAGGTTCTCGATGGCGCTCGAGTAGTCCGGCTTCAGGCGTACCAGGTCGTTGTGCGCTACCGGAAGATCCGGTTTCAGATGAACCGCCTGGCGATATTCAAGTATCGCCTGGTTCAACTCGCCCTTCGACTGGAGGGCACTCCCCAGGTTCGTGTGCGCCTCGGGAAAGTCGGGCCTCAGGCGTACCGCATCGCGATACTCGCTCAGTGAGTCATCGCCGTCGCCTTTGGCCTGAAGCGCCACACCCAAGTTATAGTGGGCAAGCGGATAATCTGGCTTCGCGCGGACCACCTCGCGCAAATGACTGGCAGCGCCTTCAAAGTCTCCCTTAGCCCAAAGGGCAAAGCCCAGATTCTTACGGACCACGGGGGAGTCGGAGTTCAAGCGCAGTGCTTCCCGATACTCCTTGATAGCGCCTTCGAGGTCGCCTTTGTACTGCAACGCGATCCCCAGGGCGGAATGGGCCCCGATCAAGTCCGGCCTCAGTGTGGGCATCAGCATCGTTCGGCCTCAAGCGCAAGGCCAGGCGATACTCCTCGATCGCGCCGTCCAAGTCCCGGTCGCCGAGCAGTTCATTCGCGCGGTGGTAGTGCCCAAGGGCCCCCGGAGGGTTTGGCGTGTGGAGGTTCCCGGCTCTGGCGCACAGCCTCTTGCGATGCCCAGGGTGCCGCAGTGAGTACGGCAGCGAAAAGGAGCAAGACCGCAGCGACAGATCTTGGCTTCATCTGGATCACTCCCCGTCACCGTGCCTGGACGTTCCGGGGCAGGGCAGCGCTTCAACGGAATTACATAGCCACCAGCCGCAGGCGTTGTAAGTTAAGGTGGCCGTCGTCAATCTTTGGCAGATGATCTCGGGGGTGTTCTGGCCCGCCGCGGGCCGGATCCTGGGTATGATTAACACACTCTGGACGGACGACATTATGGTGCTGATGCGTCCCGCCTACCCCGGAATCGCATACGGCGCAGCCGCCGCGTGGCAGCATGATTCGATGGATCGGAGTCGGTTCTTTGACGACTATGCCGAGGTTTGCTACGCTGCTCCCGTCTCCACCGAGGTCGCGGCCGGTCTGAAATCGCTGACTCGGGCCGAGACGCTTCTGTCCACAGCCATGGGCGAGGAGACCTCGCCCCATTTGTGGGATCCGCCATTTGCCGCGCGCCGATTGGCGCGGCTCCGCGCGCACCGTGAAGACCTGCGCCAAGCTCGGATTGAAGCAGAAGAGGCCCGCGATCATCTGTCCCAAGCCTTGCGCCTGGGTGGAGACCACTTCAGCCTCGCGGACTTCATGTTGCAAGCGCGCATGCTGGATTACGCTGGCATGAGGAATCTCTACGCGGTAGAGATCGCGGACATCTGGCAGCAACTGGGTTCCCGTCCGAAGGCTGAGGACGTCGACTTCTATGACGGTGAGATCGCGAGTCACGACCGTAGCCGCACGGCCGACCTGATGGACGCTGTTGCCGACCTGCGCGAGGGCTATCGGCAGGCTTGGAACGACGCATACACCCCTTACCGTCGCGGGACCGTCCTGGCCAAATTCGACTCCGAATTCCAGCTATGGTGGAACTTACAGCGCCGGCTGAATCAATTCGCGAATGGATTCCACGACGGCGATACGCTGCCGCCGCTCGAGTCGTTCCCCGCCGATCGTTGAAGCGCACGATAGGGGCGCTCCGAAGCACCCACCGGTAACGCCCGCCGCTCTCTGCTTTCCGCCTTCTGGCTTCATGTCGCCCTCCTCCTCGAACTGTCCGGGTCGCGTGCGAGGGCGAGTCGTAGCCCGACCAGCGTATCACGGCCAACCCTGCGGGCTCGCATACATAACGCCGAAGCCCGCCCGGCCGAAAGACTGTCTGCAACTTATGCGGTCCCGGCTGTCGCCCAGCGTAGAGGAACAAATCGATCGTAAACCCTTCGCCGTTATCGGGGATCTATCCCAAATTGCCAGCTAAGAAGTCGTTGCGATCAAGGCAGTCCCCGCCCCGACGTGGTGCCGACGGTTTCATGTTGGGCCGGGGCAGTCCTAGCGAGATCAGCCCAAACAGGAGTAACATCTCCTGAGGGTTGTGAAAACCGATCATGCATGAAAATGAGATAATCCCTACATTCAGGCGAGAGCTGTGCCACCTGTTTGGTTACGACGAGCAACTCAAATTCGTCGGTATCGCCCAACCTCCACCATCGGCAGTCGAGGTCAAAGCGTCTTTGGGCCCTCGCGATTTCCTCAACTATGCTATCGAGGACTCGGTCGCACTTGAGAATGAAAGAAATCGGATTAACTGTCTCGGAAACTGCAAAAGGGCGATTGATTCCCAGGTTGATCGCCTAATTGCGCGGCTGGGGTTTCTCCCGCTCGCTAGAAAGGAACGCTGGAAGATTCCAAGAAAGATCCAGTTCATCTCCGAAATTGGAGTTGTGGCTCCCAGAATTCTGCATCACGTTAACCAGGTAAGAAACCGCCTTGAGCACGAGTTTGCTCCCCCTTCAAAGCAGCAAGTTGAGGACGCTTTGGATGTTGCGACCTTATTCATTTCCTATGCGGAGCTGGTTAAGATCCCAGTGATGAATTGGACCTTGGCCTCTAAGCTGAGTGTTCGCTACGACTACGATGAGATGGTATTCCTTTTTTTCGAAAAGGACCCATCAGATTTGCAGGAAAATGAAATCTTGCCGCGGTTCTCTTTGGCGTATGGCGAGGATAGATTTCAGGATTTCTATGATCTTTTGGTGAAGATCGTTCCGCTGATGGAAAGAAAGCATCGTTTCGATGAGGACCAATAGGAACCGCTTGGAGCTGACGGCTCGCGCGACTCGTCGAGCTTCAACGAGTATTCGGGCGTGAGCCCGGATGAGCAAAAACGGCGCTGCGGTTTGATCATCGACCGCGTGAGATGCCCTCCGAGCCGCGCACGCGAATTTGATGGATCGCGCACCCAACGAAAAGCTGTAACGGGCGATTGGATCACTCGACCGCCAACTTCCGCCGGTCCCGGAGGCCGGGATCGTCAGCAAGCATCTTCAGGGGCAGCGAGAAGTCCGGCTTCGAGGAAACAATCCACCGACTGGCATAGAGCATCTGTAACGAGTTCACGCGAGTCACAACCTGAGGATTGTGGGCGGAGGGGGTGCCGGCGTCCATCGGTTCGATTTCCTCGTTCACGCGATCCCGATCTTCTTTCATCTGCGTTAGCAAAGCTCCCGCACCTGCCGGCAAGGCGCCCGATGCGATCCTGCTTTCAAACTCCTCGTAACCGTCTCTAACCCTTCGCGCGCCCTCGAACAATTCCTCCATCAACGCCGGATCAGTCATCGCAAGACATAGCGTAGGAGTCAGAGGGAGATAGATCGTCACACCCGGCGACGCGAGGCCCAAGGAGCCGGGGCCTCGTCCAAAATCGTTATCCAGAACAACGGGATGATCCCCGACATGAAACGGATCATCGAACGTACTCCCAATGAGGTGCCAATATTTCGAAATAAAATAAGGCCCATATTTCCGGGGCGCTTCGGCCAGCATATCCATCGAAAACGCCTTGATCTCCTCCTCGGAAAGCATTTTGAAATTAGAGACTTCGGAAGGCTCGATACCCCGTTTACGAAGGGCCTCCGCGACGCCTTCAGTCAAGTCTTTGATGCGATCGCGAAATCCCTGCGTCCGAAGCAGCTGTACAGCGCAGAAGCTCGCGATGGTGAAACGGTCCCCCTTCGTGAGAGCGGGCAATTTCTGGTCGCGGACCAGCCGAACGAGTATCGGACTTAGGAAGCCTTCGAGCTCTGAGAGCGGTTCTTCGAGGCTTAGCGTGTGGCCGTCGACTTCGACCTCGTAGAATCGTGTGCCCGCCAACACGCCCCTGATATTGGCGGGAAAAACTTTGCCGCTCTGCTTATCGAAGCACCAGACTTGCTGGCTCCCCTTTTTCGCCGATGGGTCGTTGGCGTGTAGCCGCAACAGCACTTGAGGCACGTAATGTTGCAGTTCCGCTTTTCCGTCTGTCCTCATTTCAGAGCACGGCCCTCCAGCTCGCGGTACATCATCAGTTCAACAACATTGTCGACAAGGATTAGAGCGAGACGTAGTTGTAGCAAGGAGCCGCCGAGAATGTATTTCTTTGCCTCTTCGATCTGTTCGTAGATTAGGCGGACTCCTTCCATGCAAGCGATTTTATCACTGTTTGGACACCTCGAATCGGTCCGGGCGACAGGCGGATTGCCTCGCTGGCGTCCAACGGCGCGCACGTTCGGCGAGCGAGAACCTGATTACAGGGAGTTTGCCTCGGATTTGGCGGATCGGTCCTGCCTTGTCGCCTACTGTTTACCTATCTGCCCGAGTATGCGCCTTGGATCGCGCGGTGGGGTGGGACGGCTAGTTCGGGTAACTGAAGCCTCGTGCAGACGAAGCTGTCAGAGGTGCTCACCCACGACGCGTGCCTGTCCGGGGGTTTTGTTACAGGCTCTTAAGAATGCGCGAACGAGAGAAATCGCCAAGCCAGGGATATACCCCCTCACGTCCAGCCCCTCCCCCGCCAAGGGAGGAGGGGTGCCGCGGCCGTCGTCCTCGACGGCAATCGCCGCAGCGGTCAAGCTTAGAGTGCGGCCTAGAGTGCGAGGCTAGTTTAAGGGCTAGTTCACTGGCGGTGTGGGCTCGCCGGAAGGCAAGCGAGCGCGAGCGGAATCGGCTGCCGGGCGGGCCTGCACTCACCGTTTGAGCTCCCCTGAGGCACGTTTCGGGCGCGTTCGGGGGACTTGAAAGAGGGTGACAAAGAGTGTCAATCGGGCAGTGCCGGAGGGTCGATTTTTTGGTAACTTGTTTATTTCCAGCCGCTTAGGGGAGTCCTCGGGAGTGACACATTTTGTCAACTCGGGGTCTTACGTCGCATCGAGCCCTGCCATGTGTTTTCATAGAGTTACGAAGTCTTTGCGGCGGAAATGAGACAAATGAGACGCATGAGACACCCCCCCAGCCGAAGGGAAATAATCAACTATTCCCAATTTGGAACTGAGCCTCGCACGCCGTCGGAACCGGCAATCCGTCGAAAGACCCTGGCGGTCAGAAGCGCCGGTACCGAATCAGTGTTATATACTGTCTCGTTCCGAGCGCACGACCGTTCCCGGTAGAAGACCACCGATGAAAGGATGTCCTCTCATGAGCCGTTTATCGCAGGGGCGATTTACACAACAGGAGGCGCGATGTTCTATTTAGTTTGGGTTGTACTCATTGGGGTTTTGGCCGGATGGCTTGCAGGACAGATTACGAAAGGACGTGGCTTTGGTCTCCTCGGGGATCTGATTGTAGGCATTTTGGGCTCACTGCTTGGCAGTTTCTTGTTTGGATTGATTGGGATAGGCGCCTATAGTTTGCTGGGTCGCCTGGTACTATCCGTCGTCGGTGCCATCGTCCTGCTCTGGTTGATTCGGTTGGTCAAAAGAGCATAGCTGAAGCGCTTCTGGGCCGTGCTCCAGCCCACTAAGCGGGAGCGGACCGCACTGGCGCCGCTATCGCTGGCTACCGCATCGATCATGCCGCTCTCAGTCATTCACCTCGATCGATTCGACGAAGTTGCCCGCTCGGCGAGGAACGAAACGCACCGTCACCTGTCTGCCCGCAAGAGCCTCTAAGTCCGTCAAGCTCAGGCGCTCGCCGCCGGCTTTGATCCAACTCGAGGCCGTCACTCGGAAATCAAACTCCGTCGCGCCGGAGCGGATGATCTTTACCGTGCGCTCATCATCGCTGCGGTTGGGACTCGGCTCGATAATCGAGGTCTTCTGGTCGGGACTCGTCTGGACGGCGAGCACGACTAAATTTTGCTCCGGCACAACCATGACCATGGTTCCGGCGATCGTTTCGGGTCTTCCGAAACCAGCACTCAACTCCTCCGAAGAAAGGCTGGATCGCGGTCCGGCACCGAACACTGCCACACCCGCCCCTAGGATGATCGAAATAAAAAGACACATGAAAGCGCTCAGCTTCTTCATGGATAATACCTCCTCGTGAAGAGTTCGCGGTTCTGCCCTGCCTTGCACTTTTGGACGCCCCCAGGAGTTCGGCAGGTTGCTCTTGGGGACAATCTGCTGAAAGGAGGGGACTTGTCTCATACTTGGAGCCCGTATGGCTGATCCTTCCAGTTCGTCCGGTCCGAGCCCTAGACGATCCGATCCACCGAGCGTGATTTCCCACCAAGCAATTAGCCGCCCGATGGAGCACGTTCCCTTTTCGGCGGAGGCGCATTCTGTTGCTGCGCTCTGGCGGGGGGACGGCTCGGTGGTTGAGCCGGATTTCCACGCGGTACGGCTCGGGCGTTCGTGCGAGCAGCGTTGGGCTCTGTTCGCGTGGCTTGACTTCTTACCGCGGGCGGAGCTGCGTGCGCGGGATGCGCAATGACCGGAGGACGTGTAGGAGTGGGGACCGATCTTGCGGTCGTCCGAGCCGTCATGCGACCAGTGGCCTCGTGCCTTGCGGGAACTCTCTCCAGCGGTGCACTGCGCCTGGGCGGCGGAGCAGCGTGCGCGGTGATCCGTCTTCCTGGCTCAGCCCTTTGATGCGCGGCATTCGGGGGATGTGTACGACTGGGGACCGATCTTGTGGCCGTCCGGGCGGTCATGCGACCAGTGGCCTCGTGCCTCGCAGGAGCCCTTTCTAGTGGTGCACTGCGCCTGGGCGGCGGAGTAGCGCGCGCCGTGATCCGTCTTCCTGGCTCAGCCCTTCGGTGCGCAATGTGCGCAGCATTCGGAGGATGTATACGAGTAGGGACCGATCTTGTGGTCGTCCGAGCGGTCGGGCGACCAGCGGACTCGTGCCTTGTGGGAGCCCTTTCCAGTGGTGCGCTGCGCCTGGGCGGACCAGCATGCGCGGTTGCAGCCGGGGGTGGGATGGCGCGTGAAGGGGTGGCTGTCCTTGGACGCGCGTTGGTGGTCTGCGGAGCCATCGTGGCGTTTCGGTTATTTCGAGCACCACGGTTCGCCGCAGCATTGTTCGAAATGCCTGATCGGCTTGCCATAGCGTGATACGGAGCCCCAGCCCGGCTGGCGCGGACGACGCCGGACCCGCTAAACACCCCCGCCTTAGGCGTTGCAGCGATTGCCGGCTGGCCGTGGTTCACGGAGGCCCATTCGTGGCGATTGGCACGGGCCGCCTGCTGCTGCTGTCTCTGCGCACCCGTCGGCGGGTCATGTGGCGCGCGGGCTGCGGCCAGTTCTGCAGCGGTTGGTCGGGCAGTTGTCCCGCCACTACTGCCGTTAAAGCTGGCACCGCTCGGCGTGATGTTGTTGACGACGGTTGTGTTGTAAACATTGGTGATATTCGTGGTGCTTACGTTGCTCACTGCGGTGTTGTAGTAGAAGAGGCCGTTGTTCCAATATCCGCCCAGGTAGCCCACGCCAAAGTAGCCGAAGCCGTAGTCAATCCCGCCATAGAAACCAACCGTTGGCCCCCAGTAGCCCGCATCCCAGACGTACACGCCGTCGTCCCATGCCCAATAGCCAGGAGTCCATAACGCGCCACGGAAGGGAGCGAGTACCCAGGTGCCGGGTACCCAATAGTAGCCGACAATCGGGTCATAAGCCCAATAGCCAGGCGTCCAGATATAGCCGGCAGCAGGGCAAGGAGGCTGCACATAAACCGGCAGGAGCGGCGGAACGAGTGCAACAGATACGCGGACCGCGACCTCTGCAGAGGCTGTAGCCGGCGCGGCTGCCATCATGAGTGCAAAAAGAATCAGACAAATCGTTCCTTTGATTATCCGCCCCGGATGCTGCGAACAGGAATGGCCGTCATGAGTCCGCGATCCTAGGAGCTTCTTCGCCGCGGGATCATCAGCGCCTTCGATCGCTCCCGCCAGTCTTTCCTTGGCCTGTCGGCTTGAGACTTCCTGGCCTAAGAAGAAAGGGTTTGTGGGGAATCTGCATCGTTTGGTCACCTGAGCACCTCTCAGCCCCTTCTGATTTGTTAGATGCGCCGGTGTAAAGAAGGCGGATTCATCGTGCGCCGGACAGATTAGCCGATGGGCAGGTAAGTGCTTGCTGGACTGTGGGGTTTGCCCACTCTCATCTTCCAACCGCTCGTGGCCAACCCGAGGGTCGGCGGGATAGGCGCGGCCGTGGTCGGGGCTCATCTCGAGATCTCCGTTCGTTCCACCTGTAAGGGTTCAATCATTCGCGAGCTGGCGGAATTTAAGGCAGCGTGCAGCTCGCCGGACTCACAGACGTTGACGGCAGCAATGCCTGCCCCGATTCCAACATCCCCAGCTTGGGCGCTAACTTGTTGGACGGCAATAGCTTATTCGCTCTGCACAACCTTATTCACCCCCATCCTACATCAAACAGAGTGTTAGCCCGGCTGGTCGGGGGAACCGAGCAGCTGGGGAAAGGAAAAAGGTGAAGTGATGATACGACTTTGGAAAGCATCGGCAATTGCCATTCTGGCGCTACTTACGCTGGCGCCGATAGCTTCAGCAAAGAAGAAGAAGGTTGTCATCTATTACCAACCTCCTTCCAGTACCTCGTGGTATGAGGTCCGCACGGTCAAGAGCGGGGCCCCGGTGTACACGTACACCATCCCTGAAAGCAAGGGATCGATCTACGTCTACCAGGCGGCTCCTCCGACGACCACGGGCACTGTGAGGGTCACCGCCCCCGCGCCGGATTCCACGTTGTGGATCGATGGCGACTACGCTGGCACCACGGGGAACATCACGCAAGTGGCGCTTGAGGAAGGCAGCCACGACATTCAATTGCGCGATCCCCAGGGCAGGAGGTTGTTCGCAGGTAGTGTCGACGTGGTTGCTGGCCGAACGACCGTAGTCAAGCCTGATATGGAGCGGTGAGTAGGCAAGGCAACCTCAGTTTGCGGATTCGCTTTTTCAGTTGATCACCCATGACAAAGGCGACCGCTAAACGGCGTTGAGCCCGGGGACTAACCCTGGGCTCAACGTTCTCTAGTCGTGTGGCGTGAACTCGTGAAGCTCGGCAGGTCCGCAGTAGCGTGGGTCTATGACGGTCTATGACCTGCGGTCTTTCGTTTTCAATGATTTCGGGTCAAGGAGTGCCGCTACAGACACCCAGGCGGGTGGCGAGTTTTTCAGTGACGCGACACGAGGCTGCGGTCACCAGAATTGGCGTTCTAAATTAACTCGGTAACTTGTGCCGTCCGCCAGCATCGGTCCCGCATCATGATCCGACGGTTAAGGATGACGCTTATCAGTTCGATCTGCATCGCAGCAATTGTCGTTCTCACGCGTCCAGCTAACAGAGGAGTTCATCCTCGGGATACACCACGAGAATCAACGGCTGCGGTCTGGAAAAGCGTGCCACCGGGGACCCCCGTGCAGGCCCAGATGCAAAACGTCGCTCTCCGCCTCGATGAAACGATCATTCTTCACATCCGGAAGCTGCGGGGTGAGCTGGTTAGTACCACCACGGATATGCCCGCGACCTTCGATGATAAGCACTCTTTCATGCCGCACATCTTCTCCGCTGAAATCGGTATCAGCGCCGCTCACTTGTCAGATCTGATGAACAGTACGTTTTCGCCTATCCACGGTCCCCCCTGAGCAATTCAAGGTCGGCGTGGAGGGAGATCGAATAAAGGAGAGCGGATTATTGCACAAGGGCATCGTCATTCCATTCGAGGTGGAAGGAAAGCTTGAAGCCACGCCGGCCGGCAAAATCAAGATGCGAGCGGCCTCGGTGAAATCGGCTCATGTTCCTGTCAAAAAACTAATTCATCTGTTTGGCCTGGACGTCGCGGATTTGATTGATTGCCCTCGTGATCACGGTTTCTGGCTGGAAGGAGACGATCTGGTGTTGGACCCGGACCGAATGATTCCCGCTCCCGCGGTTGGAGGTAAGGTCATCGATGTTCACATCGAAGGAGATCAACTGATCGAGGTCTTTGGGCCAGCGGATGCAAACGCTGCCCAGCACACGAGGCCGCTCTCACCACCTCGCACTGGGTCTAATGGCTACATGTATTTTCGGGGTGGGACACTGCGCTTTGGAAAGCTCACGATGGCCGATGCTGATCTTGAGATTGTTGACGCCGACGCGACGGGTCCATTTTATTTCTACCTCGACCGGTACAGTGATCAATTGGTTGCTGGTTATTCAAAGACGACGCCTGATTTGGACTTGTGGTTGTCATGCCCGACTTCAACAAGATGGGCAAGCTGGCCAGTGAGCCCGGTTCGACGGCTCGATAGTCCGGTGGCCCGCAGAAATGCCGCTTTGAGATGCTCGCTGCTCGGAGGGGAGGCGAAGTCCACAAAGTTCGGGACCCCGGTTTCCGAAGGCAAGCTAAATACGCAACAAGAAAGCTGAAGGGGCAAGAAAGGGCTGTGCCGAACCGCGAACCCAAGACCGAACCTCCAGTACGAAAATGGCCGATCGTCCTCGCTGGCCTGCTCGTCCTCTCTCTGGCCGTGGCCGCCTTGGTCAGCACCCGCCTTTCGCCCTACATCCGCTCCTGGACCGTCAAAGCCTTGGGAGAGCGCTACGAGAGCGACATTGCCTTCGAAAAACTCGACGTCTTGTCAGTGTTCCCCGAGATCCAGGTGAGCGGCAAGGGAGTGACGTTGCGTTACAGAGGCCGCCAAAATGTGCCTCCGCTCGCCTCCATCCGGAGGTTCTCGGTGGAGGGAAGCCTGTTCGGATTCCTGCGCTCCCCGCGACGTTTCAGCAGGCTGGAGCTCGACGGGTTGGAAATCAATGTAACCCACAGCCAGGAGCAGGAACAGAGCGCGGATCGCGACGAAGCAAAAAAGAAGAGACGACAGCTTTATCCCTTCGTGATCGCCGAGGTCGTCGCCAACGGCACCGTGCTCAATGTCTTTCCCAGGCGTCCGGACAAACCGCCTCACACCTTTAACATCTCCAAACTATTTCTGCGCTCGGTCGGAATTGGACAAGCGATGTCCTTCCAAGCCACGCTGACCAATCCGACTCCGCCGGGCCTGATTGACAGCACCGGGAAGTTTGGGCCATGGCAGGCCGATGACCCCGGCAGGACGCCCGTCTCCGGCACCTACACCTTCGGTCATGCCGACCTGAACGTATTCCGCGGCATCGGAGGAACGCTTTCGTCGGAAGGGAAATACGAAGGTGTACTGGATCGAATCGAGGTGCAAGGTGAGACCGACACGCCAGACTTCACCGTCACGATCAGCGGCAATCCCGTGCACTTGAAGACGGAGTTCATCGCCATCGTGGATGGCAGGGACGGTGACACGCTGCTCCAGCCCGTCACAGCCCATTTCTTGAGTACGACGCTGGTCTGCAAGGGCGGGGTGATAGGGAAGAAAGGAGTGCCAGGCAAGACCGTCTCACTGGATGTCACTACCTCCGGCGGGCGGCTCGAAGACCTGATTTACATTTCGGCCAAGGGTGAAAAGCCGCCCGTCGTCGGCGATGTGAGCCTGCATACGAAGTTTATCGTGCCGCCGGGCAGCCAGGAAATCGAGGAAAAATTGAGGCTGGACGGGGAGTTCCAGGTGCGCCAGGCCCGATTCACGATGCCGGAGGTCCAACAGAAGTTAGAGGCGTTGAGCCGACGCGGACAAGGAGTGAGAAACGCTCCAGAAGATGAGACCACAGCCTCGAACTTCAAGGGTCACTTCAGGCTGCAGAACGCCGTGATGACGTTTCCAGAGCTGACCTTCACCGTTCCGGGCGCATGGGTCGGCTTGCACGGCAGCTACGGGCTGAAGAGTGAGCAACTTGATTTTCATGGCGCGCTGCGTTTGCAGGCTAAAGTCTCCCAGACGACCACTGGGATCAAGTCCTTCCTGCTCAAGGCTATTGATCCGCTCTTCGAGAAGAAGGGAGCGGGAACGGTTTTGCCCCTCAACATCACTGGGAACCGAGACCATCCCTCTTTCAAAGTCGACATTCGCCGTGCCATCTTCAAAAGGTGAAAGGTGAAGTACTCATCCAGGGTCTCAGCACGGGCGGCGTCCCGACTGAAGCGTGGCCTCAAGCGCTGGGCACTTCCGGAGCCTTCCATGACCCGTCACCGAGCCTTGCCGGGCAGTCGCCCCTCATTCCGCAGTCGGACTGCACTGCTGGAGTCGGCACAGATGTCCCAGGAGCGTTAGCTCGTGTTCTGGCCATAACAAACGTTTTTAAGCGACTTGGCCTTCTCCGGCCATTTTACTCCTGGGACGATTGTTCCGACGACATAGTTCTCGGGATGAGACGGAAGGTTCGGGCGAATATGGATGACGGTAACCGTTGCAATTGCGTCGGGTTGCTTTAAGGGTGCGGAGTTGGTTTTCTGCATCGTGGCGCGTTTCGCCTTGTCATGCTTGAACAGGGACCGCGTCCACTGATCGAAGGTGTCCTGACTTCCGTTAGAGGTTGAGCGACGGTTCTCTGACCCGGTTCGGATAGAATCGGGTTGGGAAAATCTCAAAAAAGGAGAACCGTCGTGGAGAAACCATATCACATCGTGGGGAAGG
>Ga0209167_10001430_pt1 | contig 14050 bp, 7 predicted proteins | sample Coa_R1_9_FD_187154 | JGI IMG/M metagenome (GOLD analysis project Ga0209167, IMG submission 187154) | Surface soil microbial communities from Centralia Pennsylvania, which are recovering from an underground coalmine fire - Coalmine... | ecosystem: Environmental > Terrestrial > Soil > Unclassified... | reverse complement strand
TTATACACAGAGCGTGACCAACAGCGGTCCCGCGACGGCGAATGCTCCCGTGTTCACAGAGACGCTTCCCGCGAATACCATCGGGGTTTCCTTGACTGGTCCGGCGGGATGGACCTGCGTTCTGGGCACTCTGACTTGTACGGACACGACGACCATGGCGTCCACAACGACCGCGAACTTCACTTTCGTGGTGAAGGTGAACACCAATGTGGCGTCGGGAACCACGATCACCCAGACCGATTCGGTTACGTCTACGACGGGCGATCCCAACAACGGCAACAACAGTGCCACCGTGAACGTGCTGGTCGCGGATTCGGCCGATCTTTCGATTGCGAACACCGCCAGTCCGGTCCCGGTGCAGGCCGGCAACAACATTACCTATACGCAGGTTGTGGCCAACGGCGGCCCGAGCGCAGCGACAAGCGTGACCCTGACGGACGCGCTCCCGGCGAACACGACCGCGGTATCGCTCACCGGGCCTGCGGGATGGACTTGTTCGCTGGCCACGTTCACTTGTACGAATCCCAGTCTTGCCCCCGGAGCGCCAGCGACCATCACATTTACCGTGAAGGTCACGGCGGGGACGGCGGCCGGCACAGTGATCAACGAAACCGCCAGCGTCAGTTCCGCCACAACGGATCCCAACTCGGCGAATAACAGCGCCACTGCGGCCGACGTGGTGGCCACCGCGGGAGAAGCGGATCTGGTGACGACGAATGCTGCCGCTCCCACTTCGGTGGCAGCGGGCAGTAATGTCACCTACACGCAGAGTGTTACGAATAACGGTCCGGCGGCGACGACTGCCGGTATGACCTTTACCCAGACCACGCCGCCGAACACAAATTTCCAGTCGATTACTCCTCCTGCGGGATGGATTTGTGGGACTGTGCCGGCGGTGGGTAGCTCCGGAACTATAACCTGCACCGACAGCGGCGCTCTGGCTGTAAATGGTACCGCGAACTTCACGTTGGTGTTACAGGTGAATGCAGCCACGCCCTCCGGGACGAACATCACCGAGACCGACACGGCGACCGCGACCAACATAGTACCCAGCCTCACTACAAATTCCGCGAGCGCCACCGTGATTGTGGGCAACGCCAACAGCGCGGATATGGCGATCGTGAAAACGGCGACTCCGAATCCGGTGACGGAGGGAACTCCGCTCACCTACTCGCTTGCCGTGACCAATAATGGTCCGGCATCCGCTACGAACGTGACGGTCACCGATACACTGCCCTCAGTGGTGACATATCTTTCGGCGAACACGACGCAGGGATCGTGCTCCGAAGCTGGCGGGACCGTAACCTGTCTGCTGGGTACGATGGCCAACGCTGGGACGGCGACGATCACCATTCTGACCCTGCCCAATGCGCCGGGGGTGGTGACGAATACGGCAACCGTTTCAGCGGACCAGACGGATCCGAACCTGGTAAACAACACGTCGACTCAGACCGAGACGATTGTGGCCCCAACCAGGATTACGCTGCAGTCGTTCTCGGCGTACGCCGGCACCGACAAGAACGGCGCGAACCGCGTGTTGCTGACCTGGAAAACGGGCGGCGAAGCGCACAACATCGGATTCAACGTTTACCGCGAGCAGAACGGAAACCGTGTGCGGATGAATTCATCGGTGATTGCGGGCTCTGCGCTGCTGATGAGTGGAGCCTTGCCCAAACACTCGGGCAAGAACTACGCCTGGATCGATCCTTCCGCAGGTCTGACCGGCGCTACCTATTGGCTGGAAGACATCGACGTAAACGGCACGCGCACTATGCACGGTCCAGTTTCCGCACGGGCGGGGCAACCGGGCAACGACGCCTCGGCGGCTGACGCGCGGATGTTTAGTCAAATGAATCAGGCTCAGCCTGTAGCTCCGGGAAGCCAGGGGAGTCATTTCGTTGAAACGTTGCCGCTACTGCAGCCCCCGACTCGGAGTCAGATGGCCAGGCAGTTTGAACTGGCGGCAAATCCGGCAGTCAAGATTTCAGTGCAGCATGAAGGCTGGCACCGAATTTCGCAGCCCGATCTGGTGAAGGCGGGACTTGATCCCAACGTCGATCCCGAGCAGTTGCATCTTTTCGCGGAGGCTGTCGAACAGCCTTTGCGGATCACTGGCGCGACGGCTGGCCCCGGCGGCTTCGGCCCGCAAGCGGCCATCAATTTCTACGGCACGGGCATTGACAACGTGTTCTCTGGCACCCGAGTCTACTGGCTCGTAGCCAGCGAAGGATCAGGTTTGAGAATCTCGACGTTGCAGGCATCGGCGGGATCGAATCAGCCTCCTGCAAACTTCAATGCGACGGTGGAATTGTGGCAGCACACCACTTATTTCGCGGCGCTGCTCACGCCGAACGGAGATAACTTCTTCGGCGCCTTCGTTTCGTCCACGCCTGTAGACCAGGTGCTGCAAGTGCCGCACCTCGACGTCAAATCGACCCAGCCGGCGCGGCTGCAGGTGTCGCTCCAGGGCGTGATCACGGGTTTCCCGCACAATGTAACCGTTGTGCTGAATGGAACCAGCGTGGGCGACGTCACGTTCACTGGCCAGGCCAAGGGAACACTCAACGTGAACCTGCCGCAGGGTCTGCTGCAAGAGGGCAACAATACAGTAACTCTGACCGCGCAGAACGGCGACTATGATACCAGCCTGATCGAATTCATCCGCATCACCTATCCGCACGAGTATGTCGCAGACTCCGACGAATTAAAGTTCACTGGACGCGCGGGCGAAGAAATCAAAGTCGGCGGCTTTGCCAGCGCGCCGACAGTACTCGACATTACGGATCTGGATCGTCCAGTACAACTTACGCCACAAATCACTTTGAGTAACGGTCAGACCGAAATCGCGGTGCAGGTGCCGTGGGCGACAACGAACGGGGCTACGTTTGCGCGGCACACCTTGCTGGCAGTAGCGGACGACCGGGTTATGTCTGCGGCAGGCGTGCGGCCGAACCATCCGTCACATTGGCACAGTCTACAGGCTGGCGCCGACATCGCGATGGTGACGTATGAGGAATTCGCACCGGCTCTGGCTCCGTTGATCCACGCCCACCAGGCGGAAGGAAAATCGTCTGTCGTAGTGCCGGTGAGTGATCTCTATGACGAGTTTAATTTCGGCGAGCGCAGTCCGTATGCCATCAAGCATTTCCTCATGACCGCGCGCACGAACTGGAGGAAGCCGCCGTCATACCTGTTGTTAAACGGGCGGGCCTCGCTCGATCCCAGAAATTATCTTGGTTTTGGATATCTCGATCTTGTGCCCACCAGCATTTTGGCCACGGGCAGCCTCATGACGGCATCCGACGACTGGTTCTCTGATTTCAGCGGCACCGGCATGCCGATGATTGCCACCGGCCGCCTGCCCGTCGGCACTCTCGACGAAGCTACAACGGTTGTTGGGAAAATCGTCGCCTACGAAGGCAAGTCCACGAACGGTTCGTGGACCTCGCAAGCGTTAATGGTTGCCGATAAGGACGACACCGAAAGCTTTAGCCAGGATACGCAGACTGTGCAGGCGCAGTTGCCGACGTCGATGCAGGTAACGGACGTTCTCACCGGCACAGTAGGAACGACCGCGGCGCGGGAGGACATCATCAACGGCATTAACTCCGGCCAATTGCTGGTGAACTACCTTGGACACGGCTCCGAAGACCAGTGGGCGGGCTCCGACATCTTCGACACGAATTCGGTAGGTTCGCTTACTAATGGATCGCAGCTTCCGGTCTTTCTGATCATGGATTGCCTGAACGGATTTTTCCAGGACGTTTACGGACAGCCGCTGGGGGTAACGCTATTGCTGGCACCGAACGGCGGTGCTGTCGCCGTTGTGGCCTCGAGCGGCCTAAACCAGGCTCCGCCGCAAGTCTTGCTCGACACACTGATCGTGCAAAGTGCTCTCAAAACGGGAGGGTCGACGCTGGGCGAATCGATTCTGAATGGCAAGTCGCAGATCAGCGATCCCGACGTGCGCAAAACCTACGTTCTGTTCGGCGATCCAGCGATGCAGGTCAAACAGCCGTCAACTCACTGAAGCTCTTTCGGCCGCAGCTTGCGCTTCCTCGGACTGCTATCAGGCTCTTCTTTTTACGACGCCGCCGGCACCGCCGCAGGCAGGCTCGCAGTCTGCCGAAGAGGCTCAGCCAAGGCCCGCATGACGCGCCCGAATCCAGCAAAATCCAACGACTGCGGACCGTCGGAAAGAGCGCGCTCGGGGCAGGGATGCACTTCGATGATCAGACCGTCGGCTCCCACCGCGACAGCGGCGCGCGAAACCGCCGCAATCAGGCTCTGCTTACCGGTTCCGTGCGACGGGTCGGCGATTACCGGAAGATGCGACAGATCGCGGGCCAGCGCGACCGCGGCGAGGTCGATGGTGTTGCGCGTTTCGGTTTCGAATGTCTTGATGCCGCGCTCGCACAGGACGACCTGATTGTTTCCACCGGCGAGCAGATACTCTGCGGCCAGCAGCCACTCCTTCACGGTTGAGGACGGGCCCCGTTTGAGCAGAATGGGTTTGTTCACCGTCGCCAGACGGCGCAACAGCGCGAAGTTCTGCATGTTGCGCGCACCCACCTGCAGCATGTCGACGTACTCGCAGATCAGGTCGATGTCCTCAGTACTCATGACCTCCGTGATCACCGGCAGTCCGGTGATTTCGCGGGCTTCGCGAAGTATCTTGAGCGCTTCGAGGCCCAGTCCCTGGAAATCGTATGGAGAAGTACGCGGCTTGTAGGCGCCGCCGCGGAGCATGGCAGCTCCGGCGCGCTTCACGGCGTGAGCGGTGTCGAGCAGTTGCTCGCGCGACTCAACCGAGCACGGGCCGGCGATCACGACCACCTCGGGTCCGCCGATCGCGACACCGTTGATGTTCACGACCGTGCGCTCCGGCTTCACCTGCCGGCTCACCAGTTTGAAGGGCTGGGCGATGGCGACGACGTTGTCGACGCCTGGGGCGACCTGGAGCGCCTCGATCTCGTGGCGACGTCCGCTGCCCACAGCCGCGACGATGGTGCGTTCGGTGCCGCGCGTGACGTGAGGCTGGTATCCGGCTTCCCGGATCCGTTCGATCACGTGGTCTATTTCCTGAGGTGTGGCCTTTTCTGACATATTGACGATCATCGCGGTTCTCCTTTTTCTCGCGGAACCTGTGGTTCCTAAAAACAAAAACCGCGATCTCTGGATCGCGGCTTGCGGCTGAACTTGTTTAAGTCTGGGTGGCTGTTATTGGCTCATCCTGACCCCAAGCCGGGCCGCCGCCGCTTCTCTGGTAAACCAGCAATAAGCGGTAAGGACGGTGCCTGGGGTAAATCGTGTCATAGAGTTCTTTCGCGTAATACAGATTCGGGCACAGACGGTTACTGCAGCGAACTGGCGACGCTAGAAAATGCGGTGTTGGCATTCGACCCGATCAAGCGTACTGTGCCGACCACCAGAACCAGAATCACCGCCAACATCACCGCGTATTCCGCAATGTCCTGCCCTGCATCCTCCGACCAAAGCCTGCGAGTCGCATTGAACATTTGTAATCTCTTCGGCCGCGCAGTTCCTTGAGGGGATAAAACCAAGCTCGATCTCACCCATGATGCACGCGCCCCAAGGTCCTTGTCAAATGTGCGCTTTGAATATCTTCACGCAAAATTAGGAAGGTGGAATCGCCCCGGAAGGCCCAGTCTCCGTCGCATTCGCCGGGGCGGGCGTGGCCTGTTGAACCAGGTCGCGCGCAGACTGTCGTGCATCCTGAAGAATACGGTTCGGAAGCAAGCCGAGATACAACGTAGCCGCAATGCTGACCGCGAGCGCCACTCCCAAGCCGAACGGAATAGGAGTAGTGGGTACGGTCTTGCGTGGTTCGCGCATGTACATCACGACAATGATGCGGAGGTAATAGTAAGAGCCGATCGCGCTGTTGACTACGCCGATGATGGTGAGCCAAATCAGATTCGCCTTTACCGCAGCGCTGAAGACGTAAAACTTGGCGAAGAATCCACCCGTCATGGGGATGCCGATGAGCGAGAGCAGGAATATCGTGAAGGTCGCGGCCAAGAGCGGCGAGCTACGGCCCAGGCCTTCATAGTCTTCAAGCGTCACGTAGCGTTCGCCGGCGTTGGCGAAATGGCTGACCACCGCGAAGGCGCCAACGTTCATGGCGGCGTAGGCGGCGGTGTAGAACATGATGGCGGAGATGCCACTGGCGGAAGTCTCCGGGGAGGTCATGGCGAAAGCCACAAGAATATAGCCGGCGTGGGCGATCGAAGAGTAGGCCAGCAGGCGCTTTACGTTGGTCTGAACCAGAGCGCCCACGTTCCCGAGCGTCATGGAAAATGCCGCCGCCACCCAGATCAGCCAAAAGCGTCCTGGCGCATTAATCGCGAATACGACCCGGAGCAAAACCGCGAAGGCCGCGGCTTTGGGCGCAGTTGACATGAATCCCACGACCGGAGCCGGAGCGCCCTCGTAAACGTCAGGAGTCCAAATATGGAAGGGCGCGGCCGCGACTTTGAATCCCAGGCCAACAAACATCAGGGCCATGGCCACGTAGACCAGAGGCTGGACCGGGCCGGCTTGCAATTTCTGGCTGATGAGATCGATGTTCGTGGATCCCGTGGCGCCGAACATGAGCGCGACGCCGTACAGAAAGAACGCCGTGGCGAAGGAGCCGAGAAGAAAGTATTTCAGCGACGACTCGCTGCTCGACGCCTCCTGCCGGCGAAAGCCGGCAAGAATGTAGGTGGAGATCGACGAGATCTCGAGTGCGATGAAAATCAAAACAAGTTCAACAGCGGACGACATCAACGCCATGCCGACAGTGCCGAAGAGAATGAGCGCGTAGTATTCCCCGGCACGAATCCGCTGCACCGCCATGTATTCGAACGAACTCAGGATGACGACCGCGGCGATCGCGATCACCAGAAAGTGGAAGAACACGCTGAACGTGTCAACCCGCACCATATTCGAAAACGCAAGGCCGGGAGACTGTGCCATGTACCAGGTGGTAAGAAGTGCGGCGAGCGCGCCGACGAATGCGATCAAGCCGAGCGTTTTCTGGCTCTTCTCTTCGTCAACGAGAGGATCGAGCACCATGACCAGGATGCCGAATGCAGACAAGACGAGTTCGGGCAAAATGCGAACGTAGTCGACGGATTGCGGAATCGTCTGCGGAATCATCTGCAACAGAGCGGCGGGATGAACGAGGATCGTCATGGTCCCACCAGCTTGCTAACCACTTGCGGAATTGAACTGAGCGCCGCCTGCACCGCGGGGTCAATCGCAGCCAGCCACAGAATCGGAGCGACTCCCATGATCAGAGCCGCCGCCGCGCAAGGCCAGACCGCAGCTTTTTCAAAACCAGAAAGATCGGGCAGGGAATTATTCACTTCGTGCGTGACCTTGCCGTAGAACACCCGCTGGTACATCCACAGGAGATAGCCTGCGCTCCAGATCACGCCGGTGGCTGCGAGGATTCCGTAGACCGCGCGGTCCTGAAATGCGCCGCTCAAAACGAGAAATTCGCCGATGAATCCGTTGAGCAAGGGAAGTCCGACAGAAGCGAGCACGATGAACAGAAAAGAGGCAGCATAAACCGGCATGGGGGAGGCGAGCCCGCCGAATTCCGAAATCTCGTAGGTATGGCGGCGTTCGTGGAGAATCCCTGCCAGCATGAACAGGCCGCCCGTGGAAATGCCGTGCGCCAGCATCACAAACATTGCACCGTTCAATCCAGCTTGAGTAAAGCTGAAAATGCCGAGCACGACGAATCCCAAATGGCTGACCGAGGAGTAGGCGATCAGCTTCTTCATGTTCGGCTGCACCAGCGCCACGAGCGCGCCGTAGATGATCCCGATCAGCGCGAGGACCATGATCCAGGGAGCGTTGTGCCGCGATTGTTCGGGGAACAGGCCCAGGTTGAAGCGCAGCATGCCGTACGTGCCCATCTTGAGAAGTACGCCCGCCAGCAGCACCGATCCCGCGGTGGGCGCTTCCACGTGGGCGTCGGGCAGCCAGGTGTGGAACGGGAACAGCGGAACCTTTACCGCGAAGGCCAGGAAGAATCCAAGGAAGAGCCATTGTGCCGCGGCTGGGAAGTTGGCTACTTCGCCGCGCGCGATCTGATCGCGGATTACTTCATAGTCGAAACTGTGCGTTTGCGCATACAGCCACAGAATCGCCGCCAGCATAAACACCGAGGCGATCATGGTGTACATGAAGAACTTAACTGCTGCGTAAACCTTGCGTTCGTGGCCGAAAATGCCGATCAACAACGCCATGGGTATGAGCGTCGCTTCCCAGAAGAAATAAAAGAGGAAGAGGTCGAGCGATGTGAAAACGCCGATCAAAGCGGTCTCGAGAATGAGCAGAATGATGAAGAATTCCTTCACCCGGTCATGCACCGACTTCCACGAGATCAGCACGCACAGCGGCGTCAGGAATGTGGTCAGAATCACCAGCCACAATGAGATGCCATCGATTCCCATGTGGTAGTGAATTTTGGGTGCTGAAATCCATTGGTTGTTAACTGAGAACTGGAAGCCTCCTTGTCCGCGATGGAAATGCACGGCCAGATGCAGCGAGAGAACAAACGTCAGCAGCGAAATGACAAGCGCAAATATGCGGATGTCGCGATCGCGGCGCGGCAGCAGCACCAGCAACAGCGCACCCGCCAGCGGCGCGAATGTCACCAGGGTCAGGATGTAGGGGCTGAGGTTCTCGATGTTCACCGACCCACCCCCAGCCAGATCATGTAGGCGATGACTACGGCCGATCCAGCCGCGATCCAGCCCGCATAGGATCGCAGGTTGCCGGACTGCATATGGCGCACTTCGTCCGAAACATGACGTGCTCCGTCGGCGGCGTTGTTCACCGTGTCGTCGATGATTTTGCGGTCGACCCCTTGCCACAGAATACTGGTCGAGCCATCGATCAGCGGCTTAACGAAAAGCTTCGCGTAAATCTCATCGACGTAGTACTTGTTCAAAACGGCCGTGTAGAAACTGCCAAGAGCGTCGGCGACTTTCTGCGGCAGATAAGGCTTGCTCACGTACAGCACCCAGGCCAGGATTGCGCCCAAAACAGCGACGCTCACGGATACGAACATCAGCAGCAGTTCCGTGCCGTGGCTTGCGCCTTCACCCGCGGCCTGTGCAGCTTCGGGTGAGCCGAAAACGGGAGCGAGGAAGTGCTCGAAGCGATTGCCAATACCCACGAATCCACCGAATACCGACAAGAAAGCCAGAATCACAAGAGGAGCCAGCATGACCACTGGACTCTCATGGGGTTCGCCGTGGCCGTGGTTTGAGTCGCCGTGGGACGCGTGCGCGCGTCCGTGTTCGTCGACCTGTATGCCGTGATAGTCCCCCCAAAAAGTCATGAACAACAGTCGGAACATATAAAACGAAGTGATGAAAGCGGTCACCAGACCGAACAACCAGTAGACCCGATTTGCCTGATAAGCCTGCCACAGGATTTCATCCTTGCTCCAGAATCCCGCGAGCGGCCATATTCCTGCGATGGCAAGGGTCGCAATCAACATAGTTCCAAACGTCCACGGTATGTAGGTGCGCAGACCGCCCATCTTCCGCATGTCCTGCTCGCCGCCGACAGCGTGAATCACCGAGCCCGCGGCCAGGAAGAGCAGGCCTTTGAAGAAAGCATGCGTCATCAGGTGGAAAATACCGGCCGAAAATGCCCCCACGCCGCACGCCATAAACATATAGCCGAGCTGCGAGACAGTGGAGTAGGCCAGCACCTTCTTAATGTCGGTCTGCACGATGCCGATGGTCGCGGCGAACAGCGCAGTGAGCGTACCGATGATTGCGACGACCATCAGCGCACTGGGCGCACGTTCAAAAATCACATGCGAGCGCGAGACCATGTAGACCCCGGCCGTGACCATGGTCGCCGCGTGGATCAGCGCCGAAACCGGAGTCGGGCCTTCCATGGCGTCGGGTAGCCAGACGTACAGCGGAATCTGCGCTGACTTGCCGCAGGCGCCGACCATCAGCAGAATTCCGATCGCCGTGAGCAGCCCCGCGCCAGCAGTCTCTGGAGCCAGTGGTCGGACCTGATCGAAAACCTGCGTGAAGTTCAGTGAATGATAGTGCTGGATGATCAGGAAAAGGGCGATTAGAAATCCGAAGTCACCGATGCGATTGACGATGAACGCTTTCTTCCCCGCCGACGCCGCCGAATCTTTCGTGAACCAGAAGCCGATCAGCAGATACGACGCCAGGCCCACGCCCTCCCAGCCGATAAACATCACCAGATAGTTGTTGGCTAGGATCAGCGTCAGCATGAAAAACATGAACAGGTTCAGGTAGGTAAAGAAGCGGTAGTAGCTGGGATCGTCCCACATGTAGCCGACGGAGTAGACGTGGATGAGAAATCCGACGCCGGTGACCACCAGCAGCATGATCAGCGAAAGTTGATCGAGGTAGAGAGCGAAGTCGACGGTGAATGTGCCGGAGCGAATCCAGTGGGCAACGTATTCCTGGTAGGGAAGCGCGAACGATGAGAGACGCAGCACAACCGACAAAGCCCACGCGAACGCCGCGCCGGAAAAGAACAGGCCGACCGTGCTGGCCGCGGTCCGCGAAGACCTCTTTCCCAGGAAACCATTGATCGCAGCGCCCGCCAGGGGCAGAACTGGGATCAGCCAGAGATTGAGAGAGGACGTCATAGTTTGAGCTGATTCATAACTTAAGCAGGTTCACCTGGTCCACATTCAGAGTCTCGCGCGTCCGGTAGACCGCGATGATGATCGCCAGTCCGACAGCGGATTCCGCCGCGGCCACCACCATCACGAAGAAGACGAAGATCTGTCCGGCCAGCGCATGCCAGTGCGTGGCGAAGGCGACAAACGACAGATTTACACCGTTGAGCATCAACTCAATCGACATGAAAATCGTAATGATGTTGCGCTTGATCAGGAATCCGGCGACGCCGCAAGCGAACAGGAATCCACTGAGCACGAGGTAATAAGAAAGAGGAACCATCAGTCGGTCCTCCTTGCTAGAGCGTCCGCACGCGCGGTCGGCGGCTTGCTGGCCAGCACTACCGCGCCCATGATGGCAATCAGAATCAGGATAGAAGTGATTTCAAACGGCAGCAGAAATTCGTGAAAAAGTAATTGTCCAATGGTCTTGGGATCGCCGGGAAGAGCTCCTGCGGCGACAGCTTCAGTCCCCGAATGCCGCAGTACGACCCAGCCGACGAGAATGCTTCCCAGTAACATTCCCGGGATGCCGAACAAGACCGCGACACGACTACCCTTGGTACGTTCTTCCACTCCGGCGTTCAAGAGCATGATGACGAAAACGAACAGCACCATGATCGCGCCAGCGTAGACGATGACCTGTACGGCAGCGACGAACTCGGCGCCCAGCAAGAGGTATTCGCCCGCGAGCGCGGCCATTACCGCGATCAGCGAGAGCGCGCTATTAATAGGATGAGTCTGCGCCAGCAGGTTGATCGCACCCGCCACGCAGACGGCCCCGAAGGCCAGAAACAGAATCAGATGAACACTCATTAAAATTCTCAGAGGTTAGGGGCTAGGAGTAAGGGATTAAGGGCCAGATGGAATGCTCTTGTATCTGACCCCTCACCCCTAATCCCTGGCCCCTGCTTTCCTACCATGCCACTGCGATCGCCGTCGCGATCAGATTCGCCAGCGCCAGCGGCAGCAGAAACTTCCAGCCAAACGACATCAACTGGTCATAACGGAAGCGCGGCAGCGTGCCGCGCACCCAGATATACAAAAAGAGAAACGCGAAAATCTTCGCCGCAAACCAGAAGAGCGGCAACACCGCCTGCAGGATGCGAGGCCCGAAGAGGGGTCCGTTCCATCCTCCGAAAAACAAGAGCGTAGCGAGGCACGCAACCGTGATCATGTTCGCGTATTCGGCCATGAAGAACATGGCAAACTTCATGGCGCTGTACTCAGTGTGGTAGCCCGCTACGAGTTCAGTTTCAGCCTCCGGCAGGTCAAACGGGATGCGGTTGGTTTCCGCGTAGGCCGCCATCAAGTAACAAAAGAAGCCGATGAACTGGCCGTGAAAAATATTCCAGCGTGGAATGAAACCCCAAAAATGTCCGCCTTGCGATTCGACAATCGCGCGCAAGCTGAAGCTGCCAGACATGATCAGCACGCCGACCAGCGAGAGTCCGAGAGAGATTTCGTAACTCACCATCTGCGCGCTGGCGCGCAGTCCGCCGAGCAGGGAATACTTGTTGTTCGACGACCATCCTGCGAGCGCCACGCCGTAAACGCCGATCGAAGTGACGCCGAGAATCAAAAGCAGGCCAGTATTTACGTCGGTGACCTGAAACGGAATGACATATCCGCCGATTGTGATCGAGTTGCCGAACGGGATGACCGCGATCGACGTCAGCGCAAAAATTACGGCGATCAGCGGCGCCGCGATGTAGAGCGGCTTATAGACATGGGGCGGCGTCAGGTCTTCCTTGAATAGAAATTTGATGCCATCGGCCGCCGGCTGCAGCAGGCCAAACGGACCCACCCGCGTGGGTCCCCACCGATTCTGCATGTGGCCGACGACTTTGCGCTCAAGCCAGACCGTGTAGGCGACTGCAGTGAGCAGCACGCCCAGAATGATTGCCGACTTGATGACCGACGCCAGAATGTAAAGCCAGATTGGCAACGCGTTCTTTCCCCTTCAATCGCTCAAATGCAAGTATTAGTCGGCCGCGACCTCCGCGGTGTTCACTTCGTGACTCTCCATCACTGACTTCAACGTGCGCGAGTAGCGTCCCAGCGTGCCGGAGGTGAAAAGGCCGTCGTTGGCCGGCGAAATCGAGTCCGGCTTGTGCGTCGCCCCAGCACCACTCTTCGCCAGAGAAGTGTGTTCGCTGTTGCCGGCCAGCAAATTCATACGCGAGACGTCATAGCCAGGAACCAGTCGCTGAATCTCGTCGAGGATCGCCATGGGATCGAGCGGGCTCAACTTGGGCTCCAGGCCTTGCATCTCGAGCCACACGGCATGGCGGTCGGCTTCGCCCGATTGTGCGCCGCGAGACTGACCCATGTCGGCGCGAGTGCCGCCACCGAAGGGAACGAGTTTGCGAACCTCGAAGCCCATCGCGTCGGCGATGCGGACGATCATCTCGAAATCCGTTTTCGTGCCGGAAATTTCACCGGCCTTCTTTACCAGTTGAATGTCGCCGCAAGTGTTGGTCATCGTGCCGGCCTTTTCGTAAGCGTTCGCGGCGGGCAGCACCACGTCGGCCATGACGGCAGTCTCGGTCAGAAACATGTCCTGCACGACGACGAAGCTGTTCGAGAAAGCAAACGGATCGATGTTCGCGCGACCAACGGGATTCGATCCCACCACATAAAGCGCCTTCAACTTGCCGCTCTTGCCGGTTTCCACCATGCCAGCGAGATCGAGACCCGGGGTCTGCGGAATCGTCCACTCCTGATGGAAGTCACTGCGGCCCGCAGTTGGATGATAGCCGGGAAGCAGGTCGGGGTAGAGCCCCATATCCGCAGCGCCGCGCGAGTTCGCGTAGTCGGCGAGGCAGACGAATTTCGCGCCGGGAATACCGGAACCGAAGGCCGCGAGACTGGCAATGTCGTTGCCACGAATTTCCGAGCCGAAGATGACGATGAGACTCTGCTCGGCGCGCATCTTGTCGCGGAGGGCGATCCAGGCGTCTGTGCTCGTCGCCGGTGTCGCCAGGGCATCTACGGCCGCGTCGTCTCCCGACAAGAAGCTCGCGACCTTGCCCTCGGTTCCCGCCGGGATCTGCGTAAAGCTGGTCGCCTGCCTCTGCAACTTGATTAGCTGAGAGTTAACCACATAGAGCCGTGCGCGGTGCAGGCGCACATTGTTACGAATCTGCCATGCCAGTAGCGGATGCTGCTCGGTGAGATCGTTGCCAATCAGTAGAATTGAAGGCGCGCTGTAGACGTCGGCCATACTGGCGGTCGCGTTGGGCTTGCCGCGCAAAGCCGCCGAAAGGGCAGGGAAGTCGGCGGTGCGGTGATGATCGACGTTATTCGTTTTCAGAACGACGCGGGCGAATTTCGAGAGCAGGT
>Ga0209167_10001429_pt1:0-12500 | contig 14069 bp, 12 predicted proteins | sample Coa_R1_9_FD_187154 | JGI IMG/M metagenome (GOLD analysis project Ga0209167, IMG submission 187154) | Surface soil microbial communities from Centralia Pennsylvania, which are recovering from an underground coalmine fire - Coalmine... | ecosystem: Environmental > Terrestrial > Soil >... | reverse complement strand
TCCGTCCACTTCGACCGCTCCCTGGGCAATGAGGCGCCTCGCTTGGGCCTTGCTCGATGCCCATCCCTGCTCGGCAATGAGTTCGGCGAGCTTTCTGTGACCTGCCCGAACGGAGCGCGCCATTTCGGCCCCTTCGATACCGAGGGGGAGAGCTTCCCGACCCGCGGACCCCTCCGTTTTTACCTTGTTGACCCAGTGCCTCCTCGCTTGCTCCGCCGCATCGGTCCCATGGAAGCGCTCGACCATCAGGGCTGCCAGCTGGATCTTGGCATCCCGAGGATGCATCTTCCTGATCAGAGCGAGATCTTCTTCAGTCAGCAATTCATAATACCGGTACATCATGGAATCGTTGATCGACATGATCTTCCCGAAGATCTCTTCCGGGGCGTCTTCCAGCGCGACATAGTTTCCCAAGCTCTTGCTCATTTTCCGGACGCCGTCGGTTCCCTCCAGGAGAGGAAGCGTGATAACGACCTGAGGCTCCTGCCCGAAACTGCGCTGAAGATCCCGACCCACGAGGAGGTTAAATTTTTGGTCTGTCCCGCCCAGTTCGACGTCGGCTTTGAGCGCAACGGAGTCGTACCCCTGAATCAGAGGATAAAGAAACTCGTGAATGCCGATCGGCTGCCGCTCTCGATACCTCTTCTGGAAATCATCCCGTTCCAGAATACGCGCGACACTGTACTGCCCGGCTAATCGGATTAAATCCTCGGCAAGCATCTTTCCCATCCAGCGGCTATTATAATCGACCTGGGTCTTATGGGAATCCAAGACCCTGAAGACCTGGCGCGCATAGGTCTCCCCATTTTGGAGAACCTGCTCGCGTGTAAGAACTTTTCGGGCCTCGGATCGGCCTGTCGGATCCCCGATCATGGCCGTGAAATCTCCGATCAGGAAAACGACCTGATGGCCCAGCGCTTGGAACTGGCGCATCTTCTCAAGGAGAACGACATGTCCGAGGTGCAGATCGGGTGCGGTAGGGTCAAAGCCGGCTTTGACGATGAGAGGTCGTTTCTCGCCGCGGGAACGCCGGAGTTTTTTGACCAAGTCCTCTTCGAGGATGGTTTCGACGGTTCCTCGCTGTAGAGTGGCGATATCCTCCTCGATTGAATTCATCAAAGCGTCCAGGCTCCAAACCTCGTGAGGTGCAGAGAGGGCCCCATTGGACAGATTCGAGGCCGATCTTCAGGCTGATTGAGACGGGATCGAGCGATGGAACCAGTTCGGTTTTAAGAAAGAACCGGAGGTCTCTTGCTCTGCGCCAGGGGCTAAGAGCGGTGAGCCGCCTTCCCGGCAGGATGCGGGTGTCTTTGCGCGGGAGGGAAGGACCTTCGCCCTAGGCTAACCTTCGGCCTCCTTTTGCAAGTACGCCTCGTATTCTTTGGAGTTCATGAGGACATTCAGATCCGAAGGATTGCTCATTTCAATGGCGACGATCCAGCCCGGCCCGTAGGGTTCTCGATTGATCACTTCGGGGGTTTCCTTCAAGGCCTCGTTCACCGCGACGATCTTTCCAGCGACCGGCGCATATAATGGCGAGGTGGTTTTGGTCGATTCGATCTCGGTGATCTCTTCGCCTGCCTTGACGACCCGACCCACCTTTGGAATATCCAAGTAGACGATATCTCCAAGGGCATTCTGAGCAAAATCAGAGATGCCGACCGTGGCCTTGTTCCCATCGATGCGAACCCACTCGTGCTCCTTATGGTATTTCAAATCTGCTGGATACATCTTCGCTCCTGCTTTGTAAGTGGTTTTTTACCATAAACTACCCGCCTCGGCCTGTCAAGGGTCCATGAGCACAATTCCTCCCCAGTTCCCGCGTTCGATCGACTCGGGCTTTGGGGCAGAGGAGGAAACCGCCAGGAGGCGCTGATGAGAATTGGGTAAAAGCGCCCTAAGCCTTCCGTCCAAGGCTCGCGATTGTATTGACGGGAGCCGTATTACGTAATAGTCAAAGCTCAGGCTTCGCAGTGCGAGCAGATCCTGTCCCCGATTAAAAAGTCCCTCTTGCGGAGCCTTAAGAGCCTCCTCGAAAATGGTTACACCCCAACGCGCTTCCGGCAAGGCTTGTTTCGTCTCCGAAACCCACTGCGCCACCCGCCGGGCGCGCCAGCCGGCCCATCGCCAAAACACGGGTGGATACTCCCCATCTTTGATCTGAGCCAACTGCCCGGGTGTGATTCTCTCAGAGAAATTCTTTTCGAACTCCGCAGTCCATAACGGGTTCCACCCTTCATATCGACCGACCGAAAAATTAAGGAGAAACCCGTCGATCCCCGTTTTTTCGGCATCCCGGAGCAGCCCTGTGAGATACCGCCAGACGTCGCTTCGCAGCAGATCGGGACGATGGGAGCCGCTGATTCTACCCTCCTCCACCCGAAAGGTCTGATCTTCCCACTCCGGATGTAAGCGGGTGATCCAAGTCATCTTTTGCGGGAAGACCTCCCCCAATACCATCATCCCCTTTAGGTGAGCAATCGGGACGATTCGGTTCAACCGATCGGAGACGACCGGGGCTCGATCTGAGGAGAAGAAGGCCCCCTGATCCCCCAAGATCGGGATAATCAATGTATTGATACCCCGGCCCTGCAGGTCGTCGAACCGACCGCGTATCGCCTCGGGTGCTTCATCGCTTGAGACCCACCGCTCGCCGTAAACCCACCGAGAAGACCGGGCTTCTTTCTCTAATAATTCCAGCCGGGACTGCGCCTCAGGGATATGGCCGTTGGATGGAAAATTGGAAAGGAAGAACCGATATTCGGTAGCAGCCTCATTTTGCATTCCCGCCGCCTCATAAGAACGGGCGAGCATCCAATGCGATTCCGAACGTAAGGACGAACCCATCGGAAGGCTGTTCGCTTCCTGAAAGACCTCAATGGCGCGGGAGTATTCTGCAGCCTGATAAAAGAGAATCCCCTGCGCCACGAGATCGATGGCCGGATCACGAAAAAGTTGCTGCGGCTCTCCGGGCGCCGTAGCGCAGGCCTGAAGCGCCAGGACTGCACAGATCAGACCCAGAAGCGCTTTGTCGGACACAGCAGATCGAAACGCTCCTGGCAGGCGCAGAAGACGGCAATGGGGCCTCGAGGCAGGACGCATCTAAGTCAGGTCCGGACCTTGGTCAGGTAGAGTCCCGCCAAGACAAAAGAGAGTCGATCGATCTTTCCGGGCGTCGAGGTCGGGACCACATACACGGCGGGGTTACTGGAGGCGCGAAACAGGCTCGTGGCGCCAAGGTCGACCAGGCGCAAAGAATTCAGAAGCGAGGGATCGAGCAGCGAGCGACTCCGCGATTGAGGCATGAAGTGCGAGGAAGTCAACCGGCGAAGCCTCTTCTCGGAAAAGGGGAGGAGCCATCGGATTCGCTCTTCCATCGCCTCCTCGATTTCGGAGAACCGGCCCGCCTGCATTTCATCCGGCGTCAACAATGCCGAGGCCACCATGCGGCGCATCCCCTTTTCAGAACCCTTTTCTTCGCTCGAAAGACTCAACTGCAGGGCAAGGTAGTTATAATGAATCGGGGATGCGCCCCTCGCCCAGGACAGGACCAAGGTCTCCCGCATCGGATCGGGAATCACTTCCTGAGAGGCCTCGAAGGCAACCCAAAGCTCCCCCGCTCCGGAGGAGGGCTCCGGGATCGATTCCGGCAACGCGACCACGAGAAATGGGGCCCGAAACGTCCCCCGTCCCTCGATTGAAACTTCCCCCTCCCCCCGTCGCCCCCTCAAAATCTTCACCGGCGTATCGGCTCCGATCACTTCTCCCTGATACTTGCGGACAAGATCGATAAACAGCTGATTTAACCTTGCGTCGCCGCCGACCAGACGGATGGCTCCGCGCTGAAGACCTCCGTGAAGGATCAACAGATCCAGGACGCTCATCTGGTCGAGGGGCTTTTGAAAAGCAAAAAGGGATTGAAGACCGAGAAAGGATTCCCAATGTGGATCGGCCAGATGGTGTCGGATAAATGCCAGCGCCTTTTGAGCCCCGGATCCTCGAATTGATTTTCGCTGGTTCCACTTTTCCCGAAAGATCGCGATCCGATCCCTCAACCCCCGGGGTTCAAGGGAGGAGACCCGGCCTATCGCCGGGTAGATATCCAAGTCGTTCTTATCGAGTTCCGTCAATAAGGCTCGAATGCCTCCGTAGCTTGGACCAAACTCCCGTTTCAAATCGTCGAGCAACTCCTCGCGATCGGAGGACAGGTCAATACGCTGGGAGGGAAGCACCACCTGCAACGGCGGCGCCATTCGATGATAATAGCCCTCCTGGCGCAATATGGGCACCGAAAAGGCGAGCTCGGAAAAAAGGGTATCGGCCAACCCTCCTTTTTCGAAGCCGAAATAGAGCCAGGGGCCGTGCGCAAAAGAAAAGGAAGGATAAAGATGAGCGGGCAAGGCCGGGGACTTCCCTAGAGTCACCACGCTAACCCGGCGTCCTGAGCGGGCGAGAAGGGCGGCAATGGCATAGCCACGCCACTCCTCCGCGACGACGATCACCTCCGGTTCGGCACCTTGACGGCTGTTAATGATGGCCCCCAAGCGTGGTCATTCTCATCCCTTCGCCGTGGAGGAAAAAAACGACGCGGTTACCGAAAGCCCTGCTATCCCGACCGCCGGCCGAAACGGGCTACCGAAAAATTTCGAGGGAACTGAAGAAGAACGGTATCTCGAACGCCGCTGATTCGGCGGAGTCAGACCCATGAACCAGATTGGACTCGATACTCGATCCAAAGTCGGCGCGCAGGGTTCCCTTATCGGCTTTTCCGGGATCCGTGGCCCCCATGATGGTCCTGTTTTTTCGGATTGCATCCTCTCCCTCCAACACCATCGCGACCACCGGGCCCGAAGCGATAAAGGCCGTGAGGCTTTCAAAAAAGGGGCGCGCGCGATGAACGTGATAAAAACCTTGCGCCTCCTCCTTGGTCAGCCGGGTCAGTTTCATCGAGACCACCCGAAGATCCGACTTCTCAAATCGTCGAATGATTTCTCCGATCACGTTTTTTGCTACACCATCGGGCTTGATAATTGACAATGTCCTCTCGGTCAAAGCGTCTCCCCCTACAGCTGAACACCGGCGTAAAAGATAGCCCAATTGGTACTCAGTGTCAACTGCGTTACCGCCCTCTGCAGCCCGACCCGGATGAGTGACCGTCCGGACCTTTTTCCCAAGTTTCGCTCCCGGGATCCAGCTTTTGCCTTGATCGACGCGTTCCTCTTGTTTATGATGATCCTCGATGACTCGCGCACACCATGGATACTGAGACGGCTCCCGGCGGTTCCCCGAAGGGCTGGCGTCTCCTCGATTCAGAGCCCGACGATCCTTACCGGAATATGTCGATCGACGAGGCGATTGCCCAGACGGTTCGGTCCGGCGAGCTCGCCCCAACGCTTCGGTTCTACGCCTGGCGAAGACCTGCTGTATCGATCGGCTATTTCCAACGCCTCCATGAAGCAGTCGACCTCCCGCGCTGCCTCAAGGACAACATCTCCGTCGTTCGGCGGCTGACCGGAGGCAAGGCCGTCTTTCATAACCGTGAGATCACCTACTCGGTGGCGGCGCCGACTCTGCGCGGTCTTCGTAACATCCAAGAAACCTACCTCACCCTTTCAAAAGGCATTCTTCAGGGCCTTCAACGATTGGGGATCGCCGCCGAATTGAGCCATTCCAGAGGGCAGGCCGCGGGGACTTCTTTTGACTGCTTCGCCCACGCCGCACGAAACGAAATCGTCGTTTTCGATCGAAAACTGGTCGGGAGCGCCCAACGGCGCTGGAGGGACGGATTTCTGCAACATGGCTCCATCCTCCTCTCCCTGGATCGGCCGCCCCAAGGCTATATTTTAGGTGCCGATCAATCTGGAGCAGCGATTTCCCTGAGTGAACTGTTGCCCCGACCCATTGACGTAAAAGCCGTAACGGAGGCGATTGTCTCAGGCCTCCAAGAGGTCCTCGCCTTGCCCATCGCCCCGGGCGTATTATCGGCACAGGAAATCGCCTTGGCGGAGCGCCTCGAGGAGAAATACCGAGGGTGGACGGCTCGGATTTGACAACCCTTGGATGCCCGCTATACTTGAATGAGAAGAGGCAGAAAAACGCCAGACTCCGTCACCGAAGAGAAAACCCCCTTCTTTCCTCTGGATCGGACCGAGGCAGGAGACCGGGTCGCGAACCTCCCAAGGAAGACCTCGTTAATTTTGTTGACATCCGATTGTCCAAAAAGGTAGTATTCACCCGTTTCATGCCGATGGATAAAAAGCGATCGGGCAGCAATGCCGGCATATTATCGACCCTGAGATTTCTCTCCGCGCCATCCTTTTGCCTTTCGGCCGGCTTATTCTTCTGCCTGATTGCCCCTCTCTATCTTCCGCCGACTGCAAATGCCCTAGGACCGATCCAGGACGGGCAGCCGACGGGCCCGTTTCTGGGTCCGCCGTGGCCCCCATCCAGCCTGCTGGTCAATGTGCCCAAGACCCGTTCCGGCCCTCCGATCGGCCTCCCAAGGCCTGACTCCGAACCGGGCGCGCCTCCCGCTTCCTCCCCAACCCGCGACGAGGTCAAACCGGCCGGTCCTTCTCCCGAGAGCGCTCCGCAAGAAACACTGATCACGGTCGGACCGACTCCACTTGAAGAAATCGACGAGGCGGATACTGCACCGGAAGACTTCTTTGATCTCGACGCCCTGCAGCCCTCCTCGCCAACGCTTCCGCCGGAAATCACATACGACGTCCCCATCGACATCAATGGATACGTCAAGGACTATATTGTCCTATTTCAGACGCGCCTCCACGAAAAATTCGAGCTGTGGCTCTCCCGATCAGGTCGATACCTCAGTTTAATGAAGGAAATTTTCCGAAAAAATGACCTTCCCGAAGATCTGGTGTTTCTTGCGCTGGTTGAGAGCGGATTTAACCCCTATGCCTACTCGCGTTCGAAAGCGGTCGGACCGTGGCAGTTTATGAAAGGAACCGCACAGAAATATGGTTTAAAGGTTGATCGGTGGCTCGACGAGAGGCGGGACCCCATCAAGTCGACCGAGGCGGCCGCCCACTATCTGAAGGATCTGTTTGGAATGTTTAATTCATGGCCCCTCTCACTCGCCTCCTATAATGCAGGGGAGGGGAGGGTGATGCGGGCTCTAAACCGCTCCAAGGTCAAAGTCGAGACCTTTTGGGATCTCAGTGCAAGCCGATACCTAAGGAATGAAACCAAGCACTACGTGCCGAAGTTTATGGCCGCGACCATTATCGCGAAAAATCCCAATAAATTTGGTTTTCAGACCGATTACAAGTCCCCGCTCGCCTATGACGAGGTGAACATCAGCCGGCAGATCTCATTGGAGACCGCCGCAAAAGCCGCAGAGATCTCCTACGAAGAGATCAAGGAACTCAATCCCGAACTTCGCCGCGGAATTACTCCGCCCAATTTAACCAGTTACCCGCTGCGCCTCCCTTTGGGTAAAAAGGAGCTCTTCCTTCAAAACCTCAGCAAAATACCGACCAAGCAGATTGCGGGGGAATTAAAGTCCATTCCCGAAATCACCGTTCAAAAGCACCGAGTCCGGCGGGGGGAGAATCTGAGCAGGCTCGCCCGACGCTACCGAACCAGCGTTGCAAAGCTCCAGGAAGTCAACAACCTGACGGAGAAAAATTCCCTCCGCGCCGGGAGCGTCCTTTACATCCCCACGCCCGAGGAATAAGCCCCTTTTCCTTCCCCCAAACCTCATCCGCGAGGCCCCCATCGTTCCGGAGCTCTCATTTCGAATCAAATTAGGATGTTGGCTTCTTCTGAGGGCCCTGCTCCTGCCCGGAGGAACCGGACGGAGCTTTTTCGCCCGGCGAGGGCAACGCCCCCGGACTGGGAGAAGCGGAAGGCGGGTTTCCGCCGGGAGGGTTCAGGACGGAGCCCTTCGATCCGGGAAAGGAACCCGAACCGGCCCCTTGAGCGGGATTGGGCGGTGCGGGTCTTAAAACAGCGAGGCGGGCTTGTGCTTCGGATGACCAAGGAGAGCCCTTAAAGTTCTGAACGGTCTTCTCGTAGGTGGCAATCGCATCAGCCTTGTTATCCTGCGCCTCATACAGACGTCCCATCTCATAATAGGCTTCATCCTGATTTAAGGCCTTGGCATTCTCTGTAATCCTCTGAAATGCCTTCAAGGCTTCAACGGGTTTTCCCGTCTGCTGGAGCACGTAGGCGAGTTTGGTTTCAACGAGAGGGGCTAAGGGAGCCTTCTCTCCGTACCGGTCAAGGAACTTCTGGTAGGCTTGTATGGCCTGATCATACTCCTTAAGTTCAAACTCGGTGTTTCCAACATAATATTGAGAGAGGGACGCGGCCGAGGTCCGAGGATATTCTTGAACGACCTTCTGAAAGAGCGCCAATGCCTTCTTATAATGCTCGTTCTTGTCCTTGAACTCCTTCCTCTCGAGAATCGCCGCCAGCTCCGGATTCTCATGATAAAGTCGCGTCGCCTCATCCTCGATAGCCCACGCCCGGGCCTCCTTCTGGGAGGAGATCTGCCAGACGACCAGCCCGGCCAAGACTCCCAAGGCCAGAAGACCCAAGAACCCCCAGGCGACCTTACGGTGGCGTGCATAGGCATCCGCTAAGATCGCCCCTTCCTGCAGAATCAGGTTCGGTCCTTTAGATTCCTTCTTTACGGCCCGAATTCGGTACGGCATGGCGTCTCCCGGCACGCTCACAAGACCCTTGCATCGAGGATCCTGCTTACGCCAAACGATTATACTAGAAAATGAACGGCGTTTTGTCAAGGGATTCCCAGATTTGGTAGTGACTCATTTTGGGAAAAAGCGTAAAATACCAACCCATGAGTGCTGCCGACATAAAGATAGCCTATGACGGTGAGGCGTTACGGGCTGGGTCGATGGATGTTAGAGAATTAGCCCCAGCGTTGCTTGCAATCGGCTCTTTATGCCAAGAAGCAAATCGCGTCTTGAATGGTCAGCAAGCGGAAATTTCGGTAAGCGTAAAGTCAGATTTTAGGCCGGGTTCGTTTGAAGTAAATCTCCAGGTACTTCAGAGTATCAAGGAACAAGCTAGGGCGTTCCTTCTGGGAGATGATGTAAAGGCGGCAAAAGAGTTAGCGGCTCTGATAGGTTTGGTGGTTGGTACAGGTATCGGGCTAATTAAATTTGTTAAATGGCTAGGCGGCCGAAAACCCGCAAACACTACGACGCTTGATACTGGAAACATAAGAATAGAAATTAATAATACGACTATCGAAAATAGCCGAATTGAAATTAAACCAGAAGTGGCAAAATTATATAACGATGAAAATGTCCGTAAAGCGTTACAAAGTGTGCTGAAGCCGCTAGAAAATCCAGGCATTGATGTATTCGAGGTTCGTCAAGGTAATAGCATTATCGAATATGTAAAACGAGAAGAATTATCTTATTTTTCTGTGCCTGTAATAGAAGAAAAAGCCCTTACTGAAAATGAGCGAACTGCGGCTTTTGTAATTATTAAACCCTCTTTTGATAAAAGCTTAAAATGGGTCTTTTCAGATGGAAATATGAATTTCAGCGCAGACATGGAAGATGGAAATTTCTTGGACAAGCTTGACCAAAGACAGATTTCTTTTACAAAAGGCGACGTCTTAAAGGTCAGACTCTATACAAAGAGCCTTTATACCGATAGTGGACTGAGAACAGAGTATAAAATTAGAGAGGTCTTAGAAATAATGCACTCTCCAAAACAAATCCCGCTTCTTTGATCTGCTCTGTTTAATCCAATAAATTAACTATCTCTTCCATATTCCATGCGTGATCCGAAACTCCCGCCGCCATCGCTGGAGTAATCCGGAGCGATTTATGAATCCGAGCAAAGTTATAATGCATATAGTGAAGGGAAATCGCGTGTTCGTGATTCTGAATCTTCTTTGAGAAGGCATTCGTAAGCCTGGTAAACCTTCGCAAGCACATCCGTAGTGTGAGGTTTTGTCGCTCTACGAAGCTGGTTGAGATATTTTCCTCTTCCGGCTCCCCGCTAATCTTCTGTGTGCGCGTCCCGCAGCACTCGCCAGGGCTATACTTTCCCTCCAATGTGGGATCGGTCGTATAAAGCTTTACCAGCATCGCATAATCAACCTCTGATCCGAATGCCCCTTCGATGGCATCAAGATAAGCCCTGTGACCGTCTGTGGTCAGCTGAACTCGATTAGATAGTCTTGAGGCAAGATTTCGAATAAAGAGTTTTGCGTATTCACCATCGCGCCGTCCTACCATCCAGCAGGGCACCAGCTTCGTATCGGCGCAGAGGGCAACCCAGGTCCATATGTCCCCGAAGCCGTAATTTCCTTTTTTCTTCTCCGGCAGGTTCTTTTCCTTGGCATAGCAAAACGACCAGATTTCATCACACTGAATTCGCTTACAAGGAAGGTTGCGCAAGACTCGGTCCTGATATTCCGCACAGGCTTTCCCGATCTCAGGGAGAAGCTTCAGAGCGGTATTAAAGGCTACATCAGTCATCCGAGCGGTGGAGCGAAGCGAATTACCCTCTACCAGAGCCGAAACGATCTGAACCCGTTTTTCAGTTGCCAACTTATTCATAAGTGTATTATGCATGAGCCGCTCAAGCATTGTCAAGTGGAAAATCATTTTACATTTAAAAAATTTTCTAAATCAGGTTGTAAGGGGTGGTAGCAAAAGAGTATAATACTCGCACCTGGGGGTGCGACCTAAACGCCTACGCTATTTCTTCTTACGCCGGACTTTGATCCGGAAAGATTTTTTACCGTAAGATGCAGCGTAGATGCGTCGTTTGTTCTTGAGGGTGACATACTTTGTGTAAATGATCTGGTAGTCACCGTCATGAACTTCGGCTGTCCTTCCCATATAGCATCACCTCCTTCTCGCGGATGAGAGCCGCGGGTGGCGTCACGGTTCATCCGCAATCAGAGGTGGCCTATAGAAATTTCCCCCAGGTGCGAGCAATATACTCTTCCAGCCTCTTGGCGGGGGGCGTGGAAAGGTCGGAAGATATCTCACTTAGGTCATAAGTGCCTCCATAAAGGGTGTGGGGGTGGCGGGGTTTGCACCCGCAAGCGTTCGTGAGAACGCACCGAGTTTAAAGCTCGGTGCGTTTGCTTTTCACCACACCCCCTCAGAGAACGGTCGGGGAAACGTCTTGGCGGACATCCCCGACCGTTCGGTAGTGTCTGAGTTTGCCAAAGAAGCGATTTCTTCTAAAGACCAAACGTGATCCGATTACAGCATTTCTATTTTCCTCGCTCTTTGATATAATAACATTGTGGGTCGGGTGGTACGGGCGACGGGATTCGAACCCGTAAGCGCCGGCAAGGACGCGGCGGTTTTAAAGACCGCTGTGGTTACCGTTTCACCACGCCCGCATTACAGAGAGCGGTCGGGAAGATGTTCGCCAAAACACTCCCCTGGCCGCTCTTTTTAATTCTATGTTTTATCTACAGCCCCCTTTGCCGCCAAAACCTGAGCGATCCCGGAAAAAAAGGCTGAGATTCTTTCTGCTGGCCATCCAGCAAACTCATTCATATCGACCTTAACCGATATATGGAATTGAACGACGCCATCTCCTGTAGGGGGCGCGAACATCATTCCCGGTGCTGGCCTAGCACTTTCCTTTTCGCGGGGCTCTAGGCTTTGTTCTGTCGCCTTTTCGGCCTGCTTTCCAGCCATCGTAGTGTCCCTCACAAGAAGGATGTCGTTCCCTTCCTTCTTTACAATATTGGCCACGCATAAATAATCAATCAATTGCTGTAGCTGATTTTTATATTCGGGTCCAGCCGAGACGGCATCAGCCAGGCTAGCGACCGCCTCATTCTCACTGGCACGCCTGAAGCTTAAAAGCGGCAAGAGCGTTTTAGCAAACCACGTTTCCCGTAAAAGCGGGGCCATTTTATGGGCGGCTATTTCAGGATTCCATTGATAGGCATGGTAAAAGCTCGCTACTTCTTGCGATGGAATATAACCCCCACTGTCCGCTCTTTGAAGGAATCCATTTTCAGCAAAAAAACCATTCAATAAAGAGACCGTGTTGGGGTGCATTTTAACGACCTCTGAAACCTCAGTGTTCGTTACAGGTTTGCAGGTTGGACCGCTTATAGCAGCGTACGCCCTTAATATGTCTATTTGTTTACTAAAGGTGATCCTTGAGCTGGGTAATGACTTTTTGGGCTTAGACCGCAGCCCGTTGTGGGTAGAACCATCTGACTCCGCCACGGGTGTGGCGGCCTGATCCTTCGATTGCTCCATTTGACACTCCTTATGATGTTCGCCTGATAAACAGCATATCGGCTTTCGCGGTTCGTGTCAAGTATGAATCGGAGGAAAATCGAAGACGGGTATTAGTCCGGTTTTGACCATCTAGCCTTGGCGGCTTTCTTCGCGATCTGCTTCCGCTTCTTAGCCGTGAGCTTCTTCGCTCTGGATTTTCCGCCTTTTAAACCGCCTTTACGCCCGATCTCGGCAAGATACTCGGATATGGGAGAACGCTTGGTGGGTTCC
>Ga0209167_10001427_pt1 | contig 14073 bp, 12 predicted proteins | sample Coa_R1_9_FD_187154 | JGI IMG/M metagenome (GOLD analysis project Ga0209167, IMG submission 187154) | Surface soil microbial communities from Centralia Pennsylvania, which are recovering from an underground coalmine fire - Coalmine... | ecosystem: Environmental > Terrestrial > Soil >... | reverse complement strand
TTCGGGCGATGTTTGGAAAGAAGAACGCGATCGGGCCTCGCGTCGGCTTGCTTTCGATTGGCGAAGAAGAAACCAAGGGCAACGAGCTCACGCGCGAGGCGTTTCTCTTGCTGAAGCAACTGCCGCTGAACTTCGTGGGCAACGTTGAAGGGCGCGATCTGTACAACGGGCAGGTTGACGTGATCGTCGCCGATGGATTTGTGGGCAACGTGGCGCTGAAGATCTCCGAAGGCGTGGCCAACCTGGTACGCACGGCGCTGAAAGAGTCGCTCAAGGCGACCATCACGCGCCAGGTGGGAGCGTTGCTTTCGCGCAGCGCGTTTACCGATTTCAAGAAGCGACTCGACCATACCGAATATGGCGGCGCTCCGCTTCTGGGAGTGAAGGGCGTGTGCATCATTACGCACGGCTCGTCGAACTCCAATGCGATGAAGAACGCGGTGCGCGTGGCGGCGGAGTTCTCCAAGCGTGGGATTAATGATTCGATCGAGCGGCGGCTGGCCGCGCTGCGGCCTGCTGCGGTCGAGGGTACTGTACCGCTTGGCACCATTTAGTTTCATCCTGAGCGCGTTCTCTGCGCGAAGGACCTGTGCACTTCTGCGGAAATGCAAGTTGCATAGGTCCTTCGCGCAAAAACCGCGCTCAGGATGGCAATATTTATGATTTCATGACTGACTCCAACATCATCGCATTCCTGTTTCCCGGCCAGGGCTCGCAGACCGTCGGCATGGGCAAGGATTTATTCGACAAATATCCTGTCGCCCGGCAGACGTTTGAAGAGGCTGACGAGGCTCTTGGCTATAAGCTCTCGCAAGTATGCTTCGAAGGGCCGGAGGAGCAGCTTCGCCTGACGGAGATCACGCAACCGGCGATTCTAACCGTGTCTGTGGCGGCGCTGCGCGTGCTGGAGACGCGTATTCCCATGGCGTGCTACGTCGCGGGGCACAGCCTGGGTGAGTACGCGGCGCACGTAGCGGCGGGGACATTCAGTTTTGCCGACGCGGTGCGCACCGTGCGCAACCGCGGCAGGTACATGCAGGAAGCAGTACCGGTGGGCGTCGGCGCGATGGCCGCGATCCTTGGAATGGACTTCGAGAAAGTTGTGGCTGTCTGCCAGGACGCGGCGCAGGGCGAAGTCTGCGACCCCGCGAACATCAACTCACCTGAGCAGATCGTCATCTCCGGCAACACGGCCGCTGTCGAGCGCGCGGCGAAGCTTGCCGACGAGCGCGGCGCCAAACGGGCCAAGCTGCTGCCGGTGAGCGCACCTTTTCATTGCTCGCTAATGAAGCCCGCACAAGACCGACTGCAGGCTGATCTCGACGCCCTCAAGCTCCAGAAACCCGTCTATCCCGTTGCCTGCAACGTGGAGGCGGAACTGGTTACCGACGATCTGCGAGCGCGCGACACGTTGGTCCGGCAAGTTACAGGTTCGGTCAAATGGGATCAGTGCATGCGTCTGCTGATTGCGCAGGGCGTGCAGACGTTTATTGAAGTTGGGCCGGGAAAAGTTCTATGGGGGCTGATGCGGCAGATCGACCGCTCGAAGACCACGTTCAATGCGGGCGATGTTGCGTCGTTGAGCAAGACGTTGGAATCGATCGGTCCCCACAGCGCCTAGAACTCGTCCCGCAATCCGACTGGCGAGATCGCCGCAGGCCCTCAAGGGCTGAAGCCCCATCCTTTATTCCCCGCGGACAGCACAACTTAAGCCGCGCCCTTCCCGATTCATTTCATCGAAAGATCAGATCGCAAGGCGGAAAGCTCATTGTCTTATCGGACTTCTCCACCCAGACCTGCGCGTGCTCTGCGCGATCGTTGACTACCACGTCCACGACAATTCCGCTGCCGCCGCCTGGGCAACTGGCAGCGCCGAAGACCTTTTGAGTCTTAATGACTCCCCACTCGCCGCCCGGGCCCCAATCGCGGTAGAACTCGTTGAAGGGATACTTCGGGTGCTCATCAGGATGTTTCTGCCACTGCGGATCGTGCATCCAGATGCCGTAGGCCGTCTGGTAGTCCTGCTTCTGCAGCGCGTCGAAGAAATGGCCGACCATGCGCTCTTGCGGCCAGTAACGAAACCACCAGCCCAGGCCAAGCACAATTAGCACGACGACGATGGACAGAATGATTTGCTTCTTCCGCTTGCGCTCTTTGTCGAGATCGACTTCTTTAGCGTCCAGAAGGGTCATACCTCTCTAGCATAACGGACACGGCGGACTGGTGAAAAGTTCCAGGAAAGATTGTTCTACAGGGTTCGTTTGAACAGCGGAATCGCAATGCCGAGCGTAACCGCGGCGAAGATCGAGAGAAACAGCATGTCTCCCCACACGGCCGACAACGAGGTTTCCTTGAGGAGCAGGCACTTGAAGCCGTCGACCGCGTAGGTGAACGGGTCGCACTTCGCGATCACCCGCAGCCAACGCGGAAAGGCCTGAATGGGATAGACCGAGCCGCTGGGAAAAAACAGCAGCGTGTTGAGAATGCCGAACATGGCGCGGGGCACCAGCGGATCCTCGATGCGCACCATCAACAGAAACATCATGGTGTTGAAGGCCAGCGAGGTCAGCACGATCATAATCAGCAGGCCGAACATGGTCACAGGATTAAAAATCGTGCCGATCCCAGCCATGAGCGAGCCGATGATGACGATGATCACGCCCGTCATCACCGCTTTGATCGCGCCTGCGAGGTTTAGTCCCAGTACGAGTTCGAGCTTCGTGATGGGCGTGACCAGGTAGCCTTCGTGCACACCGCGGGCCTTGTCGTCGATATAGAGCATGCCGCCACCGATCATGACCGACACGAACATGGCCAGCGCCAGCGACCCGGGCAAAAGATATTTCATGTATTCGATATAGGGATAAAGCTCGACAATGTCGAGCGCTGTCTGCTGCAGAATGCGGGGCGAGACCGTGGGTTGGTTCAGCGAATTGGTCAGGTCGGCGAGTTCGGACTCGACCGCCGAACTCATGAAGTTATCGCTGTTGTCGACGACCAGCGCGATGCGGGGATGGTTCTGCTCGTACACGCGCCGGGAAAATTGCGGCGGAATAATTACCGCGCCTTCCAGCTTGCCGTTACGCACATCTTCCTTCGCTTGCTGGTCGCTCTCGTAGAAGATCGGGACAAAGGTGCGGATGTTGACGCGAACGGAGTCGAACGCTTCACGGATGCGCAATGCCTGCGGGCCGCCGTCCTGATCGACGATAGCGACGCGGGCATCGTGGATCTTTCCACCGAAGGCGTTGCCCAGAATGATCAATTGCACCAGAGGAAAGATCATCGACGCGAGCATCAGCGCCGGCGAGCGGAAGAATTTGCGCATTTCGCGCTCGACAATGGCCATCATTCGATTCATAACGTACACCCCGGCCTGTTCATGGTTGCAACCCCGGCCGTTGCGGCATCACGAACGCGTAGGCCTTCTGCAGTTCGTCGCGCAGCTGTCGCCCGGTGTAGTGAACGAAAACGTCGTCAAGCGTTGTGTTCTGAACGGTAAGCGACTTCACCGGCACCTTCTCTCTAACTGCGAGTTCGACGAGTTGGGTGGTGGTGCGCGATCCGTTGCCGGTGAGAACGCGGTACATGCCCGCGCCTTCGTGCTGCACTGACGTGACATCGTCGAGCCCGTGCAGTCGCTGCTCCCAGTCGGCAGGCGGATTCTCGAACTGGGCTTCAATCACGGTCGATCCCGGCACGCTGGCCTTGAGGGCCATGGGCGCGTCGAGTGCAACCAGTTTCCCGTGGTCGACAATGGCGATGCGATCGCATAAACGATCAGCTTCGTCCATGTAGTGGGTCGTGATCAGAATGGTGAGCTGGCGATGCTCTTTGATATTTCCCAACATTTCCCATACCGCCACGCGCGAAACCGGATCGAGGCCGGTGGTCGGCTCGTCGAGGAAAAATATTCTCGGATGGTGCACCAACCCGCGCGCAATCTCGAGCCTGCGCCGCATACCGCCGGAGAGCGTCTTGGTCGCCGCATCGCGCCATTTCGTAAGGTCGACCAATTCCAGGAGTTCATCGATCGACTTCTTGCGCTCTCTCGCCGGAACGTCGTACAGCTTCGCGTAGATGTTCATGTTTTCTTCGACGGTCAGATCGAGATCGCTGGTGAGCGCCTGCGGAATCACGCCGATCATGCGCCGCGCCGCGTTCGGCTCTTTGGCCACATCGTGTCCGGTAATGCGCGCTTTGCCGGCCGTGATCGGAATCAGCGTGGTCATCATGCGGATGAGAGTCGATTTTCCGGCGCCATTGGGGCCGAGCAGTCCGAAAATCTCGCCTTCCTTCACGCTGAAGGAAACATCGTCGACGGCGGTGAAATCTCCGTACTTTTTGACGATGTGCTCGACCTCGATGGCGGAGGGAGCCGTGGGATCGTAGACGGGCTTCTCCAGCACGCTCGTGGAACTGGCTGCGCTCGTCTTGGAATTCGAGTCGGCCATCAGCGTTGCTCCGCGGCGGCGGCGCTCTGCGTGCTTCCGCTCTTGATCTGTTCGGGCGAGACCAGCACTTCGGCCGTCATGCCGGGCACCCACGCACCTTTCGGATTCTCCAGGCGAATCTTCAACACGATGGTTTTGATGTCGCGCTTCATGCGGCTCACGTCGCGCTGCGTGGCGAAGTCGCCTTCCACGCTCTTGAAGAACACTTTGCCGCCGGTGATGGTTCCTCCCGGCAGGCGGACGCGCAACACGTCGCCATATCCGATATGGTCGGCGTAGGTCTCCGGAATTGCGGCTCGCGCCCAGGTGTCGCTCAAGTCGACAATGGTGACGATGGGCGCGCCGATGTTCACCACTTCTCCCTGACGCGCGGCGCGCACAGAGACGGTTCCACTGACCGGCGCATACACGTTGGTGTAGCCCAACCGGACCGCGGCCTGATTTTTCTGCGCAATCGCATTCTTCAGGTCAGCCTCGGTGGAAGCCACGGTACTTTTCGCAGCATTCGCCTGCTGGGTGCGCGCGATAGCCGAGTTCAGGTCCGCTTCGGCGGCTTTGACCATATCCTGTTGTGCCTGCGCCGTGGCCCGCGCTGCCTGCAGGTTCGTCTCCGCTTGTACGCGGTCCTGATCGGATGCGACGCCCACTTGGGCCAGTTCAATCGTCCGCCGGCTGTCGCTTTCGGTGCGCTCCAGAGCAGCTTGTGCCTGCAGCAACTGCGCCTTGGCCGACGAAAGTTTGGCTTGAGCGTTGGCCACGTCGCTCGAAGTGGATCCTGAAGTCGACGCTTCGGTGTGCTGCATCTCGGCGACTTTGTGTTGCACACTGGCGATCGCCGCAGTGGCTGCCGCCTCCTGCGTCTGCAGTTCCGAGGGATCGAGCACGGCTATCAAATCGCCAACCTTGACGGGCGTTCCCTCATCCACCAGCAACTTCTGGATACGGCCCTCGACCTGCGCGCTCACGATGACCTGATTGGCGTCGACCGTACCGATCAGCACCAGGTCGCGCGAGTGGTCGGTGGAAAACAAATAGTAGGTCGCAGCGATCGCGAAAATGACTCCGAGAAGAATGAAGAAACGATTACGCGCGTTCATCGGCGTACTCCTTGCGTTGGCGTGGCGTTGCGTTCCGGACGGAACAACGCGGCCGAAATGAAGTCCAGCACGGCGGCGCGCCTTTCGGCGATCCGCTCCGGCGCCAGAGGATTAAATCCGACAATCTTATGCATCATGGGGGCGCTGCTGAAATAGAAAATGATCATGGCGACGATCGAGGGAACAAAATGCACCGGGTTGACGGGACGAAACTCGCCGTCGGCCGTTCCTTTGCGGATTACTTCGCTGACCTTAGCGAAGATCGGCTGAATGTAGTTCTTGATCACCTTGTCGATGTGCGGCGACTGGCCGTCGCGGGCCCGCATCATTTCGCGCTGCATCAGCCGGGGATAAAGTTGATTGGAAGCGATGAAATCGAAATACGCGCCGGCGTAGGCCATCATCTTCTCGCGCGGCGGCAGATCGCCTTCGAGCACGCGGAAGACGGAGTTCTTTAGGCCGGAGAACGCATCGTCGAGCACGGCGCCGTAGAGAGTTTCCTTGTCCTTGAAATAGTAGTAGAGCAGAGCCTTGTTGACCCGGGCCTCGCGGGCAATGGCGTCGGTGCGTGCGCCGGCAATGCCGTACTCGGCGAACTCCTGCGCGGCTGCCTGCAGAATGGCCGCGCGGCTTTCCTCGGGTTGGCCGCGGGATCCCATGCGGCGGTGTAAAACGTGACGGTGCTGGAAGAGGCGAGCCATGGATGTTTGACCGAAGTACTTAATTAACCAGTTAGTTAGATTATACACGAAGCCCGAAGATGCACAACCCGTCGCCAGGACCATCCTCGCGGTGCCGCTCCACTCTGGACTGATGTTTCTCTTGGCGCGGAAATCCCGCGGCGCGCGACGAGGATTCCAAGTGGTCGTGTTCTAATAGTTCGACTCTCACCATGCTCACGAGGACCCCCTCCATGAAACGGCCGTTAATCCTGCTGGTTGCAATCTGCACGTTCTTTTCAGTTCCTGCTCGGACGCAGTCACTACAAAAGCCAGACCGCCAGGTTGCGGTCACCATTGACGATCTTCCGGCAGGCATGGCCGATCGCCTGCCTGCGGCGGACATCACGGCGATGACGGCTAAGCTGCTGGGCACGCTGCGCGATCAGAAGATTCCGGTCGTGGGCTTCGTCAACGAAAGGAAACTCTACAAACTGGGAGAGGTTGACGAGCGCATCAAAATGTTGCAGATGTGGCTCGACTATGGATTCGAACTGGGCAACCACACCTTCAGCCACGCGTCGCTCAATCAGGTTGGATTGAAAGCGTGGGAGGACGAGGTGATTCAGGGCGAGAGCGTGACTCGTCTGCTGCTGGCGCCGCGCAAAGTGAAGCTGCGTTATTTCCGCCATCCCTATCTCGACACCGGGCGCGACCTGCTTACGAGGCGAGAAGCGGAGGCGTTTCTAGTGGACCGCGGGTATCGCATCGCTCCGATTACGCTCGACGGTTGGGACTGGATGTTTGCCGGACTCTACGAAGACGCCAAGAAGCGCAACGACACCGCGCTGCAACAGCAGATCGTGAAGGAATATCTCGCTTATCACGACGCGGTGTTCGCTTACGCCGAGCAGCTTTCGGTTAAAGTTGTCGGCTATGAGCCGAAACAAATTCTTCTACTGCATGCGAGTAATCTGGAAGCCGACCACATTGGCGAACTGATGGACGTTCTGCGCAAGCGCGGATATCGCTTCATCACGCTGGGGGACGCGCTGAGCGATCAAGCGTACAGCCTGCCTGACACTTATGTGGGCGAAGAAGGCACCGGCTGGCTCGACCACTGGGCGATCACACAAGGCAAGATTCCGCAGGGCGCCCCACCCTTTCCGCAGTGGGTGATCGATCGTACGAAGGAATTACATTTGTCGACCGGAACGGTGCCGGCTCCGACGGAGCCTTAACTAAGTTCGATTGCGCTCACAACCACGACAATCGCCACTCCAGCGATGCGGCCGAATCAGCCAACTACTCTGCGCCGCCGGCAATCGACGGCACCAGCAACACTTCGTCGCCTTCCTGGAAAGCGTAGGTTTGTCCGCCGAGGAAGCGGATGTCTTCTTCGTTCACGTAAATGTTGAGGAAGCGGCGGACCTGGCCTTTGTCATCGCGAAGATGCGGCTTGAGCTCGGGGAATTTTTCGTCAAGGACGGAGAATAGCTCTCCGAGATTCGATGCCGCGCATGAGATGGATCCTACGCCGGCGGTGTGGCGGCGCAGGGCGGTCGGAATTTGGACTGTGATCGGCATCGCTTACGCTCCTACGCTAGTGGCGACGACTCCGGGAATATCCGCGGGCGCATCGGCGGTGTTCAGAGTTTGTTGCAGGTAGTTCTCGAACTCCGCCAGCTTGGGGGCGATCGCGCGTTCGGTTTCGTAGACGCCTTCCAGCACGTCGGTCGTCTTCAGTCCGTTGCCGGTGATGCACAGCACGGTGGTTTCTTCGGGCAGGATGCGGTCCTGACGGTACAGCTTGCCCGCTGTGCCCACGGTCACGCCGCCGGCGGTTTCGGTGAAGACGCCTTCGGTTTCGGCCAGCAGCTTGATCGAGTTGATCACTTCCGGATCGCTGACGTCTTCGCTCCATCCGCCGCTGCCCTTAATGACTTTGATGGCATAGTGTCCGTCGGCAGGATTGCCGATCGCCAGGGAGCGCGCAATGGTCTGCGGCTTCTGCGGCTCGATCTCGGAGCTGCCGGTCTTAACCGCGGTTGAAATCGGAGAGCAGCCGGTAGCTTGCGCTCCGAAAAACTTTACTTCCTTCGCCTCGACCAGCCCCAGCTTGATGAGTTCATCGAATGCCTTCTTGATCTTTACGATCAGCGAACCGCCTGCCATGGGGCAGACCACATTATCCGGGAGGCGCCAGCCCAGTTGTTCGGCGATTTCGAAGCCTACGGTTTTCGAACCCTCAGAATAGTAGGGCCGCAAATTGACGTTGACGAAGCCCCAGCGGTGTTCATCGGCGATCTGCGAGCACAGGCGGTTGACCTGATCGTAATTGCCGGCGATGCGGACGACTTTCGCGCCGAAAACGTTGGTGCCGAGAATTTTTGCGGGCTCGAGGTCGGAGGGAATGAAGATCCACGCTTTCAGGCCTTCGCGCGCGGCATGGGCGGCGACGGCGTTCGCCAGGTTTCCGGTCGAGGAGCAGGAGACGGTGTCGAATCCGAAGGCCTTCGCCTGCGACAGAGCGACGGCGACTACGCGATCTTTGAAGCTCAGCGTGGGCAGGCAGACGGCGTCGTTCTTGATGTAGAAGTTCTTCGCCGCTGCGGTCGTTCCACTCAACTGCTCAGCCAAACGTGGAGCCTGAAGCAATGGAGTGAAGCCGACCGGCAGCCGCGGTTCATAGCCCTGGGGGAGGGGTAAAAGCTCGGAGTAGCGCCACATGTTCGGCGGCCGCTGGGCGATGCGCTCACGAGTAAAAGACGTTTTCACCGCGTCGTAGTCGTAGGCAACTTCCAGAGGGGAGAAACAGTCATCGCAGATGGAGCGGGGCTGGTTTCCCCAGGTCCGTCCGCATTCTCGGCACCGCAGTTCGTAGTGAGACATGTGCTACTCGCTTTCTGTTTCTTTCGTGCTGCGAGTAGCCGAGGACGAGCTCGAAAAAAGCGACCCTAAAAAGCGAAGGCCTCTTTTTTCCTGGAATGGGAAAAGAGGCGTCGGGATGCAAAATATAGCTCGCATGCCGAATCCCATGTTCCCTGTTTCCAGGAGAGAGTTGGCACCAAGCACCCGAGATATATGATCCCGGATCGGTTGCCGTGGCGTCACAGGGCTCGTCCCTCAGCCACTCTGCATGAAATTCAGGTTTGCTCCCCACTAAAAACGAAGAGCAAACTTGTCTCAACAATGCTACAAAAGCCCCAAGCACTCGTCAAGGACAAAATCAACCACGAGCATCCTCGCTATACTTAGCGCTATACTTAGCGAAAAAAACAGAGGTCCGAGGTTTGTGGCACCCACCCTTCGCGAAAGCATGCGAAAGATGGGGCATGCACTTGCTTTGCCGTTCGCATTAGAGGATGAGCACTTCACGCGTACTGTAGTCACATGGTGGCGGTGACTTGTGTACATTGCACCTGCGGCTTGAATACTCTACGTTGTCAGATCAGTGGAAACGAGAACGCAAAAACAACGCCACCCTGCACACACGTCAACTGACCTATCGGCCACTCTGACTCTGAATCGCATTCAGCTGGGAAAGCGGCGAAGCAATCGGATGGCGCTTCACAGTGCCGTGGGGCTCTCGGGTCAGGATCGCCAAAAAAGCTCATTTACGATTCCGGCCAGAGCCACCAATCTGAATCGGCATGGGGCGGCCGTCCAGCTGCAACGTGAATTGGTGGTGGGCTCGGTCGTCGTCGTGCGAAACAACCGTGGTACCGAGGTCTCTGCTCGTATCGTCGCGCAGTTGGGTGCACGAGAGGGAGTTCCGACGTACGCAATCGAGTTTATCGAAGAGGGCGATGGCGCGGGGAACTTCTGGGGAATCACATTCCCGCCGAAGAGTTAGAAAGGCCGAGCTCCACCGTGAGCTCAAGCCCAAAAGCAAGCGGACAGTACTGTCCGCTCCACACGCGCTTGGTAACCCCTTGAGTGGCGTCAGCTGCCGCTAACGCCGAAGGCTCTGAAATTCTCCGGCTGCTCGCTCGCAGGCTGCTCCCAATTTTGTGAGCGGACCGGCGGGGTGCGGTCCCTGCCCTCGGTTAGAACGGTTCCCGGTAGCCGGAAGTTCCCGACCATTTTCTGCAGATCGAGAGCCAGTCCCGAGAGGTTCTGACAGGCCTTGGCAGAGTGTTGGGCGCCGTCGGACGATTCCTTCACCAGCGTGGCGATCTGCTCCATGTTCTGGTTGATATCGTCCGACGCCTTGGATTGTTCGGTGGCAGCGGTTGCAATCTGCACAATCATTTCGCGGACATGCTCAGACATCTGGATGATTTGCTTCAGCGACTCGCCGGCGCGGCCGGTAAACTGCACGCCGACTTCGACCTGCGAACTCCCGGCCTGCATGGCGCCAGCCGCGGTCTTGGTGCCGTCCTGAATGTTTTTGATCATCTGCGAGATTTCCTTTGTGGCTGAGGTTGTGCCCTCGGCCAGCTTGCGGACCTCGTCGGCGACTACCGCGAACCCCCGGCCATGTTCGCCGGCGCGGGCTGCTTCGATGGCGGCATTCAAAGCCAGAAGGTTGGTCTGGTCGGCAATCTCGTCGATGACTCCGGCGATGCGGCCGATCTGCTCGGAACTCTTTCCCAGTTCCTCCATTTTCCGGGCTGTACCTTGCACGGATTCCGCAATAGCGCGCATCTTGGTCAGCACATCTTCCACGATGGAACCGCCTTCGCGGGCGGTTTCCGCGGCGCGCTGCGATGCGACGGTTGCGATGGCGGAGTTCTCCGAGACTTGCCGCACCGTGGCCGACATCTCCTGCATGGCGACCGCCACGTTCGAAGTCTGTTCGGTTTGCGCTCTTGCGCTTTGGGACTGCTCGTTCGCGGCCGAGGAAATTTCCTCGCTGGCGCTCGCTACGTGCTCGGCCGTGGCCGCAATCGTCTGGATCAGATCGCGCAAGTTGTTCTTCATGGTATTGAGGGCGAGGCTGGCCTGGCCGATTTCGTCGGCAGAATCAACCTGCACGTCGTCGATCGCCAGATTGTTGGCTGCGATCTCCTGCATTTGGGCCAGCATCCTGGACATTGCGACCGATATCACCCGACCGATCCCGGTGGCCATGGCAAATCCAGCGACCACCGCGCACGCCAGGAAGCCGATGATCCAGTAACGTGACGAAGAATAAAGGTCAGCTCCTTTGCGCGTGAAATCGGCGGCGGCTTTGTCATTCACATCCACTTCCGCCTGCAGGGCTGTGGCGGCGGCCTCGAAGGCGGTGTTGCCCTCGGACTGCGCCAGCACATTCGCCTGGTACTCATTGTCCTTGGTTAAAGTCATGACTTGCACGTGCACGGCAAGGTACTTCTCCCAAGCTTGACGAAACTCCTGATCCAGACCGCGTTCTTCTTCGGAACTGAGCAGAGGCTCATACTGTTTTTCGTGCTGCTCGATTTCATCCCGCGCCTGCTTCATCGCGGCGTCCCATTTTTCTTTATGTTCATAGGCGAGCAGGTAGCTCAGTTCCGAACGGCGCATGGCGGCGGTGTCATATTTAAGGCTTCCCAGCAGCCGCACGGAGGGCATCTGACGATACACGATCTGTTCCGTGGTTCCGTTTACTCGGGAGACTTGTACCAGCGAGAACATGCCCAAGCCGATCATCAGAATCTCGATGATGCCAAAGGCAACGGCCAGCTTTTTGCCAGTGTTCAGGTTGCGAAACCAATCCATGGTGCCGCCTTTCCAGCGAGGACCTGCGCCGCACACATACGCGGGACAATTAAGACTCTTATCGGCACAAGAGGCCTGGCGCTTGAGGGTGCGAACCACGGTTTTTTGATCCCGAACCGTCGACGACACATTTAGGATGATCAGGTGTCAGTCGGATCAGGGAGACCCTGATCGCGGCGATTTCGGAGGAAGAATGAACACACGCAAGTTCTGCGCGACATTTGTACTCGTAGCAACGTTTCTCCTGGCCGCCAATGCGATCGCGGTTGCCGAGGACTCCTGCGAACAGCTGATCACGATCGGCATCCCCGGTGCCAAGGTTACGTTCGCGCAAACCGTGGCCGCTGGAACATTCGCAGGGCCGCCTTCGCCCATCTCCGGCCGCGATCTGACTGCGCCCTACAAGAACGTTCCCGCATTTTGCCGCGTCGTTGCTGAAGCGAAACCGACCGCAGACTCCGACATTCGCCTCGAAGTCTGGTTGCCTGCCGCGGGATGGAATGGCAAGCTGCAAGGCATTGGAAACGGCGGATTCGCGGGGATGATCGACTACTCGCAACTCGGTGCGGCCGTCACCAAGGGCTACGCTGCCACCGCTACCAACGCCGGCCACGACGGTTCGCCCATCGATGCGACGTGGGCTGTGGGGCATCCAGAGAAAGTCGTCGACTTCGGCCACCGCGGCATTCACGAAATGACGCGCGTTGCGAAAGAGATCGTGCACGCTCTCTATGGAAAGACTGCGCAACGCTCTTATTTTGCCGGTTGCTCCGACGGCGGCCGCGAGGCGCTGATGGAGGCGCAACGCTATCCGGCGGATTACGACGGCATTCTGGCGGGGGCGCCAGCCAACGATTGGACTCCGTTGTTATCGACTGCCGTGTCAGACACGCAAGCCCTCACGCTCGATCCCGCCAGCTTTATTCCTCAGGCGAAAATTCCCGCGATTGCCGCGGCGGTTCTCGCGGCCTGCGACGAACTCGACGGCGTGCGCGACGGAATTCTGAACGATCCCCGGCAATGTCATTTCGATCCGGCGACCATCCAGTGCAAAGCGGGCGAAGCTACCGACAAGTGCCTGACCACACTGCAAGCCGCCGCGCTGAAGAAAATTTACGCCGGGCTGCGCGATGCAAAAGGCCGCGAACTCTTCCCGGGATACCTGCCGGGCGCTGAAGACGGACAGGGCGGCTGGGGACTCTGGATCACCGGACCGGCTCCGGCCAAGAGCCTGATGGCGTTCTTCGGGCTGGGGTTCTTCTCGAACATGGTGTATGAGGATTCCGGGTGGGATTACAAAACATTCACGGCCGAGAGCGGGCTGAGGGCCGCGGAAAAAACGGCCAGCGCACTGAACGCGGTCGACGCGGATTTGCGACCGTTCAAGGCGAGAGGCGGAAAGCTGATTGTGTATCACGGCTGGAACGATCCGGCGATTCCGGCGATCAACACCGTGAACTATTACGAGAGCGTCGTCGCGAAGATGGGTCAGCGTGATGCGAGTTCCTTCATGCGCCTTTATATGATTCCCGGAATGCAGCACTGCGACAACGGCCCCGGCGCGGACTCGTTTGGACAAATGGGGCGGTTGAATGTCGACGATCCGCAGCACAGTGTGGATGCCGCTCTCGAGCAGTGGGTGGAGAAGGGAACGGCGCCGGCCAAGATTATCGCGTCGAAGTACGCTGCCGAGGATCATCAGCGCCCGACGATGACCCGGCCGTTGTGCGCATATCCGCAGGCCGCGAAGTATAAAGGCAGCGGAGATACGAACGACGAGGCGAACTTTGCATGCGAGGCGGCAAAGAAGTAGAGCCGGGCGCGGCGGTTTTCGACCAGGAATCGGAAGTCAACAAACAGCAATTATCAGTGCCCCTTACCGGCTGTACTGATTTCTCTTCTTGTCCTCATGCCGCTCCAGGCCAAGCTGGATCAGCCGGTCGATCAAGTCGGCATACTCCAGGCCAGACGCCGCCCACAACTTGGGATACATGCTGATCGCGGTAAACCCAGGCATGGTGTTGATCTCGTTCAAATAGATTTTTCGCGTTTTCGGATCCATCAGGAAGTCGACGCGCGCCAGGCCTGAGCAATCCACCGCCTGGAAGGCGGCCACTGCGAGTCCCTGAACTCTTTTCGTTTCCGCTTTAGTGAGCCTCGCCGGAATAATCAGCTGCG
>Ga0209167_10001426_pt1 | contig 14083 bp, 13 predicted proteins | sample Coa_R1_9_FD_187154 | JGI IMG/M metagenome (GOLD analysis project Ga0209167, IMG submission 187154) | Surface soil microbial communities from Centralia Pennsylvania, which are recovering from an underground coalmine fire - Coalmine... | ecosystem: Environmental > Terrestrial > Soil >... | reverse complement strand
CGTCAGCTATTGGCATGGGGCCGCCGGGAATGGCGGCCGCAGGCAGGATTGCCTACCCTACACGCCGACAAGAGCATTCCGGAACAGGTGACTTTGGACCTCGGTGTCGCTGACCTGGTGGAAATCCCTGTACCACCGGCCCACTGCGAAGAAAGGCTCGGGCGCCGCGAGGCATACAACGTCGTCGGCCTCCCGGGTCAGGCGCTCACAAGCCTGGCGGGATCCTATGGGGACCGCAACGACTACCGCAGCCGGGTTGAGGGTTTGAACGGAGCGTGCGGCGGCCGTCATTGTGCTTCCCATGGCGAGTCCGTCGTCCACCAGAACTACGGTGCGACCCCGGAGTTCGAGCGGTGGCCGGCCTCCGCGATAGAGTTCTTCACGGCGCTTGATTTCGGCCTGCTCCCGGCTCACGATCAGGTCGATTCCCTCGTTGTCGATACCGAGTTCCCGAATCAACCGCTCGTCCAGCACGCGCACGTGGCCGGCAATTGCCCCCATGGCCAGTTCGGGTTGCCAGGGAACGCCGAGCTTGCGAGCGACCAAAACATCCATCGGAAGATGCAACCGCTCCGCGATCGCGAATCCCACCGGAACGCCACCGCGCGGCAACGCCAGGATCACCGCATCAGCGGGGACCTTGTGAAAATAAAGCTGGTCTGCCAGCAGGCGGCCGGCTTCGAGACGATCTGCAAATGGAAGATTAATCATGAAAATCCTTCCGGTTTCGCCCGTTGCCTTTTTGAGAGCAGATGGATCGCCATCGTCGCATGCTGGTTCGCAGCGACTGCCAGCCCATTTCTCTGCGCCAGAAGGCACGGAAGGCGGCCATCCCTGCGCCAGAAAACGCAGAAATCGATGTCGTGCCATGAGGCGGACTCCCAGCCTGGCCAGGAGGCCGCTTGGCAATCGGCCGCAGATCAGCAATCCGCCCCACGGCCAATTGTCGCCTGGCACGCTATATGCACGTGATCAATGGCTGATGGAAACCGAAATCAAGGTTCCCGCGGGGGCAGTCGACCTCACCGCCGACGTTTCGCTTCCCGAGCGCGCGGCGGGGGTGGTCATCTTTGCGCATGGCAGCGGCAGCAGCCGTAAGAGTCCCCGAAATCGGTTTGTGGCCGGGGTTTTGAATGGGGGCGCTATCGCTACCATTCTGATCGATCTTCTGACGGCCGAAGAAGAGGCGGTCGATATGCACACCGGGGAATTGCGTTTCGACATCCATTTGCTTGTCCGGCGCCTGATTGCCGTAACTGACTGGGTTGGCGGCCAGCCGGAGTTCAAGAGCCTTGGAATCGGTTATTTCGGCGCCAGCACCGGCGCAGCCGCCGCTTTTGAGGCCGCCGCGCAACGTCCGGAGATGTTGAGGGCGGTAGTGTCCCGCGGCGGCAGACCGGACTTGGCGGGTCCGGTTCTCGGCAAGGTACCGGCGCCAAGCCTCTTTATTGTCGGAGGAGAGGATCGTTTGGTTTTGCAAATGAACCGCGCAGCCATCGCGCAATTGCCGCGCGGGACGGAACGGCGCCTTGAAATCATTCCGGGCGCAACACACCTATTCGAAGAACCCGGAGCTCTGGATCTGGTGGCGGCACTGGCGCAGGATTGGTTTCAGAAGTATTTGAAGGCCGGGGCAGCCCGGCGGGAGACGATATGACATTTAAGCCGCAGGTTACATTTCGCAATATGGAGAAGGTGCCGGAACTGGAAGCAACGGTCTGGAAGGAAGCGGGCGGGCTGGATCGTTTCTTCGATCGAATCACAAGTTGCCACGTGGCGATCGAACAGCCCCGGCGGCAGGAGGCCGGGGGGTTGTATCACGTCCGGGTCAGCCTCGGCGTTCCCGGCGGAGAGCTGGTGGTGGATCGCGACCCTACTCTGCATAATGCGGGCCGTGCCGTCCGCGAGGCGTTCCGGGACATGCGCCGACAGCTGCAGGACTATGCGCAACGCATGCGGGGAGACACGAAGCGGCATGAGGGAGCGTTGCTGGGAACGGTGACGGAGTTGTCTCCCGAGGGAGGCTTCGGCTTCCTGCAAGCCGACGGGCGCGGCGTATATTTCCACCGCAATAGTGTATTGGCTGGCCATTTCGACCGGCTGCGCATCGGAAGCCGGGTGCGGTTTGCCGACGAAGCGGGCGAAAAAGGGGCGCAGGCCAGCAGCGTGCGGTTGGTCCGGCCTGCGCGGCAGGGACGCCGTTCCGCGACCCATGCCGTGCTGCCTGGCACAACCAGGGAGGGGGCGACATCATGAGAGTGCTCATTGCCACGGATGGTTCAGAGCTGGCGGCAAACGCCATGCGGACAGCGACGCGAATTTTGAATCCGGAAGATCGCCATTTCGATTTGCTGTGCGTAACGCCGGCGTGGAGTCGAGAGGAGGAGAGCGCGCGACGAAGGCGCTATGAGGTGCGCGCTCTTGCCGAGTCCACAAAGATTCTCGATTGCGCGAAGGCGGCGATTCGCGGCGATGCGACGGATGTGCGGCGCATCAGCGAAACCGGATCTCCCGCCGTACTGATAGCGGGCAAGACCGAAGATTACGATCTGACCGTGATTGGCGCGCTGGGAAGCGGAAACAGGCGGGACGCTGGTCTGGGGCCTGTGGCGAGCGGGGTGGTGGCGCACGCCCTTGGGCCTGTGCTGGTGGGCAGAGCGATGCGGAGCGAGGACGGTCTCCGGATACTGATCGCGATAGACGGCTCCGCGGCTTCTTTTCATGCGGTCGAAACGGTCGGGGAACTCTGCGATCTCAATTCGGCCGAGGTCTGCCTGATGTACGTCGCTGAAACGCCTTGGGTTCAGCTGGGATTGGAAGGGGACTGGGCTTCTTCCTCGGAAGAAGAAATTGAAAGCAGCGAGGCCGGAGTGTTCGAGAAAGAGCTCGTGAATGAGGGCGAGGCGCTCATCGAGGACGCGCGCAGGCTGCTTCGGCACGATCGTGTTCTGGTGAACAGCCGGATCGAAGAAGGCAGCCCGGCGAACGAAATACTGTCTGAAGCGGAACGCGGGCAGTATGACCTGGTCGTGCTTGGCGCGACCGGCAATCGCGATCTGAAACATCAGATGCTGGGCAGCGTGTCGTCGAGAATCGCGTGGGAAGCTCCTTGTTCGGTTTTGATTGTTATGGAGCCTGGCGAAACCGGGTAGCTACCCGGGACGCGCCGCGATCAGGAAAAACGCGGCTGTCGTCTTCAAGGTCTCATTCCCTGTCGCGGATCATTCGGCAATCCTTGAGCCAAATCGAGGCTGCGTGCCTATGCGGCGCAAGTGCACTTCCGCTGCGGAAATTGGGGGCAAAGGGGCGAATATCCCATCGATAATACACAGCTTTGAGGCATGGCGCTTCTCTTGCTGAAGAACGGGCGGAGGCTTCAGATGGCAGTCATCGATCGTTGGCTTGAGTATCTCGACAGGAAGCACGTCCGCTATTCCCATTCCGTGCACTCCGCGGCGCAGACAGCGCGCCAGACGGCGGATGCGGAAAGAGTGAGCCCGCATGACTTCGCAAAGACCGTGGTGTATTTCGGCAGCATCGGTTTCGGAATCGCGGTGGTGCCGGCCGATGCATTCGTGGATCTGGGAAAAGTGTGCGGCGTACTGGGATTGTCTTACATTGGCCTCGCGAGTGAGGCGGACCTCGCGAAGCTTTTCCCCGATTGCGAAATCGGCGCCATGCCGCCCTTCGGGGATGCGTGCGAATTGCCCGTGATTATGGATACCGGCATTTCGGGAGACTTCATCGCTTTCACTATCGGCACGCACCGGGACGCGGTCCGCATGAGTTTCGCGGACTTCCAGCGCCTGGCGAAGCCCACGGTGGCTTCGATTGCGGCACCTCAGGAAGTGTTGGTTTGAAAGGCTCCTTCTTATGCTTACTGGTGAAGATCTGAAAAGGCTGGCGGCGATTCAGCAAGCCGGACGCCTGCTGAAGAGCAAAGGCGCTCGGTGGGGGGTATGCACGCGGGAAGCCAGGGAAAAATCAAAGTTTTTCGGGAATCCGGAATGGGCGGGGCTTCGCCCTGCCCGCTGGCCTTCCCATTGATTTAAGCGCGGTTTGTGGCAAGCGGCGTCGAGCGGAAGCTCGGCGGCAAGGCCGAAGCCATGCCACCGGCGTGCGCAAGTTCAACTCATTGCAGGGTGTATTGGCGCAAGTGGAGCCGGGCGTAGACCGTTATGCCGCTCGAAACGAGAATTTTGTTCTCGTTACGCAGTCGGTCCATAGCGAGAGGGACACGCGCCAAAGGTCAGGCGGAAGCTATCCGGTATCTCGGCAGAGCGGACTCCATCAGCCAGCGAATCTGGCGCGTTTCGAATGGCGAGGAACAATAGTCGGTGGCGCCGGCTTCGAGGGCGTTCAGCCACTCCGTCGTTTCAGGAATGCTTGTAACAACCACAAAGGGAAGAGTCGACTTTTCGCGCCGCAGCAGGCGCAGCAGGGCGAGGTACTGCGACGGATCGCCGCCGGCAAATATCATGTCCGCCCTGGTCAAATCGAGAACCGGGGTGTTACCGGGCTTTTGCTCGATCCGGTGCCGATCGACCGCAAGGGCACGGCGGATTTGATCGGCAATCGTCTTTTCCACGCCAATTAGAACTATATTCGCCATGTGGTCACGATGAACTCCAGGTTACCAGCGTTTGGAATTCAAACAAGCTGGGAAAAGTCCTGGGTCGATTAACCAAAGCGGTTCACCAGCCGCGCGAGGAAGTATGCAGACGCGGCCGCCAGGCTGCCGACCACCGCGGTTTCAACCGACGCGCGGAGCATGCGAATGCCTGTCACTTTTCCTTTTGCCGCTCCGAAAGTCAGCAGCGCGGCGAGCGTCAGGCCGGCGCTCCATGCGAGGGCCACGGGAACCGCCAGCCGCATAGCATAGGGAACCAGAGGCAGGATGCCGCCCGCAATATAAGACAGTCCAATGGTCAGGGCGCTGTTGCGGGCGCGGGCGGGCGCGGGCCGTTCCAGATCCAATTCGTTTCGCAGCATGAAATGGATCCAGGTGCGGGGATTCGCCGTGATGGCGCCCACCGCGCTGTCCAGCGTCTTATCGCGCAAGCCGTAGGCGGCGAGGATTTCGCGGACTTCGGCACGCTCGGCTTCCGGTGCGCGCTGAATGTGGCGCTGTTCTCTGGCCAACTCGGCCCGATAGTGGTCGCGGTCGCTGCGTCCGGCGAGGTAGCCGCCGAGCCCCATGGCAATGGAGCCCGCGGCCAGTTCCGCGATGCCCGCCACCAGCACGATAAAGCTGGAGTCGACGGCCGCGGAGAGACCAGCGGCGAGCGCGAACGGGACGGTCAGCCCGTCCGACATCCCGAGGATGATATCGCGCACGACGGCGCTGCCTTTGAAGTGGGCGTCCGATGTCGCGTCCGAATGATCCATTACCGACCTGGAGCAATCCGGCCGCCAGGCCGCCCTAATGGTATCTTGCAAAGCAGTCGCCCTTATGGCCAAGGCTCAAGCGCCGCGAAACCCCCGCAAGACCCTCCCGAGGCTCGTTGACAATACGGTGGCGACGCGTCCCGGGCTCTCGTTCCCCGTAGTGGCGGTCGGGGCTTCGGCCGGTGGTCTGGCGGCGTTCACGGCGCTGCTGCAGGCTGTGCCCCCAGCCACCGGGATGGCTTTTGTGCTGATCCAGCACCTGGAGCCGCAGCATAAGAGCGCGCTGACTGCGCTGCTGTCGAAGGCGACGAGCATGCCCGTGGCGGAGGTGTCCGACGGAATGACCGTTGAGCCGAACCACGTCTACGTGATTCCGCCCAACAAGGACATGACGATCCGCGGCGGGGCGCTGCGGCTGTCGCCCCGTTCGCGCGCCTCCGGACTGCCACACCCGATCGACAATTTTTCGGCGGCTCTGGCGGAGGAACAGGGCAACGCGGCTGTCGGCGTTATCCTCTCCGGCACGGGAACGGACGGGACCTACGGTCTGAAGGCCATCAAGGCAGCCGGGGGCGTGACTTTCGGGCAGGATCCGCAAACGGCGGAATGGTCCGCCATGCCGGTGAGCGCGATCACGGCCGGGTCCGTCGACTTCGTTTTGCCGCCCCGGCTTATCGCCGCGGAGTTGGCGCGGATCGGCCGCCACCCGTACCTGGCCGAGGCGCGGGAAGTTCCGGAAGGCAGCGATCTGGATAAGATCTGCGTGATTCTTCGGTCCATGGTGGGAGTCGATTTCCGCCTGTACAAACAGACCACCGTACGCCGGCGCATCTCGCGAAGAATGGCGCTGAAAAAAGTTTCGGCACTCAACAAGTATGCGCAGATGCTGCGGCAGAACCCGGAAGAAGCGCAGGCGCTGGCGGATGACTTGTTCATCCACGTAACGAGTTTCTTTCGCGATCCGGAGTGTTTTCGGGCCCTCCGAAAACGCTCCCTGGCGAAGCTGCGCATGAAACCACCAGCGGGAGACGCGCTTCGCATCTGGGTGGCGGGATGCTCTACCGGGGAGGAGGCCTACTCCATTGCGATGTTGCTGCTCGAGGAACTGGGAGAACGGGCCGGCCGAGTCAGAATTCAGATCTTCGGGACCGACGTCCAGGAGCGCGCGGTGGAGCAGGCGCGCGCCGGGATCTACACGGAAGCAGCGGTTGCCGGGGTGTCCGCGGCGCGGCGGAAGCGCTTTTTCATCCGGGCCGACAATGGCTGGCAGATTCATCAGTCGGTGCGCGATCTTTGTGTTTTCGCGCGGCACGATCTGGTCAGGGATCCGCCGTTCTCCAGACTGGACCTCATCAGTTGCAGGAACGTTCTGATCTACATGGGCCCGGCTCTGCAAAAGAGAGTGCTGTCGGTATTTCAGTATGCGCTGAAGCCTGGCGGCTTTCTCTTCCTGGGGAACTCGGAATCCATCGGCGAGGACTATGCCGAAGTATTCGGCGCGAAAGACCGGGTCCACCGGATCTTTTCGCGCAAAACGACTGCGGGCGCCGCTCAAGGGCTCTATTCAGCCGCAGGCGATTTTCCAGGGCCGGAGCCCGCTCGACCGCAGGCGGTCAGCGCGGAGATCGATTTCCGGAAGGAAGCGCAAGCCATTCTGCTCGATCAGTATACGCCGCCCGCACTGATAATCGATCAGGATTTCCGTATTGTTCATTTCCAGGGAGACGTGAGCCGTTATCTGGCCCCGGCCACGGGGCAACCCAGCTTTCACCTGCTGAAAATGGTACGGCCCGAATTGGTGGTGGATCTGCGTGCGACGATCCACCGGGCCCGGAAGACAGGTCTTACAGTCCACAAGGACGATGTGCAGTTTCAGCATCAGGGGCACCCGGCCGCCGTACGGCTGGAAGTGCGGCCGCTCAGAAAACGCAAGGGCGCGAGTCAGGATCTCCTGGTCGTGTTTCAGAAGGTCGAGCCGGCCAGCGCCCCGTTAAGGCTCGCCGAGGGGCGAAGGACCGGCGGCAGGAAACAAGCTCCCGGGAGAGCGGAGAGGCTGGAACGGGAACTGGCGTCCGCCCGGGAGCACATGCGCACGCTGATTGCGGAAAACGAAACAGTGAAGGAGGAAATGAAGACGGCCCACGAAGAGGCCCTGTCGAGCAACGAGGAGTTGCACAGCACCAATCAGGAGTTGGAAACGGCCAAGGAGGAATTGCAGTCCACCAATGAGGAACTCATCACACTCAACGACGAGTTGATGCATCACAACGTCGAGTTGAACGCTCTGACGCAGGACCTGACCAACCTGCTGTTGGGCGTCGACATCCCGGTGCTGGTGCTGGACGCCGACCTGCGTGTCCGCCGGTTCTCTCCGGTGGCGGGCACATTGCTGAACCTGATCCCAGGCGACGTGGGTCGGCCGTTCAACCATATCGCTTCCAACCTGGATATCTCCGACTGGAAGGAGCTGTTTTCGAAAGTCACGCGCCAGGGGAAACTGATCGAGCGCGAGGTCAGCGACCGCAACGGCCACCGGTATTCGCTGCGCGTGCGGCCATACAAGACTCCCGACGGCAACATTCAGGGCGTGCTGGTGGTGATGCTGGACACGGACCTGATCTACCGCGCGCGGGACGAGGCCCAGAAATCCGGCGACTACGCGCGCGCCATCGTCAAGACGATTCACGAAGCTCTGCTGGTTCTGGATGGCGAGTTCCGGGTGCTGACCGTGAACCAAAGCTTCTGCGACGTGTTCCGGGTGCCAGCCCGGGAAATCCGAGGCAAGCCGTTCTTCGGATCCGGCGCCGGCCAATGCGGCGTTCCAGAACTACGGGAAGGGCTCCGGAAGGTTCTCTCGAAGGGATCTGAGATCAAAGACCTGGAACTCGACCAGGACTTCCCGGAGATTGGCCGCCGACATTTGGTGTTCAATGCCCAGCAGATCGAAAAGACGCAGACGATCCTGATCGCCATCGAAGACGTCACGGGGAGGAAACAGGCGCAGGAAGAGTTGGAAAGGAGCGAATTCACGATCCGCGCCCTGCTGGATTCCTCCAACCAGTCCGTTGTGGCCGTGGATGGGAATGGAAAGATCGTGCTGGTCACCAATTCCACGGAGAAGATGTTCGGCTACAGCCGCAACGAAATGTTACAGAAGCCTCTCGAAATCCTGATTCCGGAAGACGCCCGAAGGCGTCACGCCGAACACCGCAGAGGTTTCTTCGCCAACATGCAAAACCGGCCCATGGGGATCGGGCTCGATCTCGCGGGCCGTCGTAAGGACGGCACGACTTTCCCGGTCGAGATCGGCCTCAGCGGCATCGAGACGGCTGCGGGCAAGCTCGCGGTAGCTTTCGTAACCGACATTACTCAACGGAAGCAGATGGAGCAGGCGGCGAAAGCACATACACAGGACGTTCAGGCTCTGGCAGCCAGTCTTCTGACGGCGCAGGAAGACGAACGCCGGAGAGTATCGCGGGAATTGCACGATCAGATCTGCCAGCAACTGGCTTCTCTGGCCATAGACATTGGCGGGCTTGCGGCCGCGCCTCCGCTTCCCAGGCAGACGCAAAGCCGGCTCAGAACCATACAGGATCGAGTGGTGAAGGCGTCCGAGGAGACCCGGCACATCGCGTACGAGCTGCACCCGTCCGTGCTCGACGACCTTGGTCTGGTGGCTTCGCTGCGGGACTTGTGCAGGCGGTTTTCCGAGCGGCACACCGGCATCACGGTGAAATTCAACGATGTCGCTCTGCCCGCCGGATTACCCCGTGAAGTGGCGTCGTGCCTGTATCGCGTGGCGCAGGAGGGCCTGCAGAATATCGCCAAACATGCCAATGCCAAACGAGCCTCCGTCGCTCTCACCCCGCGGAAAGGGACGCTCGGGTTGACGATCGCCGACGATGGCGCGGGTTTCGATCCGGCAGTAGTCAAAGGGCGGGGAGGGCTCGGATTGATCGGCATGGAAGAACGCGCGCGTCTGGTGAACGGGAAGTTGTCGATCGCCTCGCGGCCGGGCCGTGGCACTCGGGTTGCTCTGGAAGTCCGCTTGCCTGCCGGCAGCCGATGACACGCACCCGCATCCTATTGGCCGACGACCACACGCTGACGCTCGATGGCCTCCGCGCGGTCCTTGAGCCTCACCACGAGATCGTCAGGGCGGTGACGGATGGGCGGGCACTGGTGGAAGCCGCGCTCAGCCTGAAACCCGACCTGATCATACTCGACATCACGATGCCGCTGCTGAATGGCATTGACGCCGCGGTGAAGATCGGGAAGAGTCTCCCCGGCGTGAAGCTGTTGTTCGTCACGATGCATGTGAACCCCGCCTACCTGGAGGCTGCGCTCAGCGCGGGAGGGACGGGTTACGTGCTGAAATCCGCCGCGCGCGAAGAGCTTCTGGAAGCGATAAAGGACGTCCTGGGCGGCCGCATTTATGTAAGCCCCGGACTTTCGAGCGAAGATCTGAGCCGGTTCAAAAAACCGTCGCTCGCGGCAGCCGCTCTGCGCCTCACCGCGCGGGAGCGCGAGATTCTGCAGCTGATCGCCGAGGGGAAGGCCGCCAAGGAGATAGCTTTCATTCTGAGTATCTCGGCCAAAACGGTGGATTTTCATCGGGAAAACATCAAAAGAAAGCTTGGCTTGCGGACAACGGCCGAATTGACGAAGCACGCGATCGAGCAGCGATTGATTTAATTAGGTTGCGTGAATTCGCGCAGCCTCGGCCGCACCACTCGGGACTTGCAGGATAACTCAGGGCAACGGACCGGTTACGCGGAGGGCATGCCGATTGCAGGACCCTGTGCGAAGGGGCTCGATATGCATCCAATTGCGGAACGGGCAGACGACAAAGAACTTCGGGAGACTGTTCTCCGGCATCTGGAATGGGATCCGGAAATCGGCTCGCAGGTTATCAACGTCAAGACAGACGAAGGCGTGGCGACATTGACCGGTTTCGTCCGCAGCTTCGCGGAGAAAGCCGCGGCCGGGAAGGCGGCGAAATCCGTCTACGGTGTCAAGTTCGTGGCCAACGACATCGAAGTGCGAGCGATGACGCGTACCGATCCCGAGATTGCGCGCGACGCCGTGGAGGCGATGAGGCTCGATATGAGAGTCCCGGAGGCTCGCATCAAAGCCGGCATGCGCGAAGGCTGGATCACGCTGGAAGGGGCAGTCGATTGGAACTATCAGCGCGAGGCGGCCGACAGCTGTGTCAAGAGGCTTTATGGCGTGCGCGGCGTCACCAACAAGATCGAAGTGAAGCCCAGGGTGTCGACCACCGAGGTCAAAGCCGAGATCGAAGACGCTCTGCGGCGCAGCGCGGGCGTGGACGCAGGGAGAATCGACGTTTCCGCGCAGGACGGGGTGGTGACGCTGCAGGGAAACGTGCATTCGTGGCGGGAGAAAGAAGAAGCGGCGCGCGCGGCTTGGGCGGCTCCCGGCGTCAACGTCGTGGTGGACCACATGGCAGTGGTTTCATAAGAGAGAGAACGCGGGCCGGAAGGCCAGCGGCAGGGGCGAAGCCCGGCCTCATCGCTTCATGCTGTAACTCACTTGAAACACACGCTTTGTTCACTCTTGTAATTTACTCAACCGACATTCATCCGTAACGAAACAGCAGCGATTCCCTTGGTATATTCCCCTGAGTCGCGCAATTTGCGTTTGATGATTTCAATCGGAAGAGAGGAAAGATCACAGTGAGGATACGAAGCGTACTATTGGGTGTTTTGGGGGTGGCAGCAGCGTATTCCGGTTTTGCAGCCGAAGGTCCAGCCGTCGGAGGTATTCCCCGCCTGGATCACGTGTTTGTCATCATGATGGAGAATCACGGATACAGCCAGGTTGTGGGAAACCCCAACCTGCCGTATATAAACGACCTCGTTGGGTTCGCCAATACGGCCACCAACTATTTCGCGATCGCCCATCCCAGTTCGACGAACTACCTCGAGATCGTCGGCGGTTCCAACTTCGGCGTGCACACCGACAACTATCCGGACTGGCACAACGCCTACTGCACAACCAACCTGGCGTCCGGAATCGTCGCCACCGACAGCCCCGCATCTCCCAATATTTGCCCGATCTTCGGCACGGGAACGGATGCCGCCACGCCTGCGATCGACACGACCAATGAGACCTCGGGCCCTCCGGGCGTGAATAACATCGACGGGATGCAGTCCATCGCGGCCGCCCCCAATACGGTGGGAAAAACGATCGCCGATCAGCTCGCCGAAGCCGGGCGGACCTGGAAAAGCTATCAGGAAGGCCTTGGCACCGAAGGCGCCGACAACATCAACTACAGCGATGGTTACTACAACAACAATACGAATTTCAGCCAGATCAAGCCAGCCCAGACACCCGCTTTGACGTCGGCCGGTATCGTGGCGCTCTACGCGGCCAAGCACAACCCGTTCGTCTACTTCCGCAGCATTCAGGAAGGATACCTGCCCGGCAGCAACCTGTCGAACGTAGTGGATTTCACCGGCGCGAACGGCCTGTACGCCGATCTCGCTTCCGGCAACGTTCCGACGTTTTCGTTTATCGCGCCCAATCAGTGCAACGATCAGCATGGGCGCGGTAACGCGGGCCCCTTCTGCGCTTTCGATCCGAACGATAACGGCACCCAAGCCGGCCTCAACCCGGCGCTTATGCAGCGCGGTGACGTCGCACTGAAGCAGATCGTCACGGCGATCAAGGAATCCCCGGTCTGGAAGCAGGGCAACACCGCCATCGTAACGGTATGGGACGAAAACGATTACAGCATCTCGCCGACTGTGAACCAGGTCCTGCTGATTGTGGATACAAACTACGGCAGTCATGGAATACAGAGCTCGGTGCCTTACAATCACTTCTCGCTGACGAAATCGATCGAAGCCGGTCTGGGACTACCGTGCCTGAACCATGCGTGCGACAGCAATGTGGCTGTGATGTCCGATCTTTTCGGCACCAGCTATACCAGCAGCGAGCGCAGGTCGTCGGGGCTGCAGAGCCGTAAGAAGGATTAGTCGAATACCGCCCGCTTCGGGAGAACACGGTACACTCGGCTTCAGCGGCGTCTCTCTTTCGTCGAAATAGACGCGGCTGAACCGCGTGTACCAGTCTCGGCCCGGCAGCCGTTCAGTTGCAGAATCAGAAGCGGCCGGCGTCCACGTCGCGGATGAACTCGACGACCCCCGCGACATAGGTCTGCTGGTCGTCGTACATCGCCATGTGGCTGCCGTTTGGACAAAACAGATAGCGGCCTTTCCTCACCGCTTTGGCGATCCTTTCCATCTGCGCGGGTTCCATGGTGTCGTGACGCGCACCGATGGCGAGCGTGGGAACGGCGATTTTCCCCAAGTCGCCTGTGCGATCCCAGTTGGCCAGTTTCCCGCTGCCGCCGAGCTCGCTCGGCCCCTGCATCGGGACGTAGATTTTCTGGTTGATCTTGTTGAAGGCGCGATTCACCGGGTCCGGCCACTCGGCAGCCGGCATACGGAGAACATGGTGTATGTAGTGGTGCTCCAGCAGCAACTCCATGTAGCGCGGATTGGCATAATCTTCCGCGGCTTCGAGAACCTTGATTTCCGCGAGCGCCTGCTGGTCCATGGCCGGCATCAGCACTTTTTGTGCGTAATCGTTGTAGACCGGGAAACTGGCCACCATGTTGGAGACGATGAGGCCCTTCAGATGCTGCTGGTATTTCAGCGCATACTCGGTGGCGAGGATTCCGCCCCATGAGTGCCCGAGAAGATAGAAGTTGCTTCGATCGAGCCGCAGGGCCTGCCTGACCTGCTCCACCTCCTCGACAAACCGTGGCAGCTCCCAGAGTTGCGGGATGTCCGGTTGGTCGCTGTACGCGGAGCCGAGCTGGTCGTAATAGTAGTATTCGATGCCTGCGCCGGGGAAATAGCTGTCGAAGACTTCGAAGTATTCGTGCGTCGCGCCCGGTCCGCCATGCAGGAGCAGGACCTTGACCCGCGGGTTGTTGCCGATGCGTTTGGTCCAGACGTGGAAGATGCCCTTCGGGGTCTCGATAGGAATCATTCTGGCCCCGCCGCTGAGAACGTCGTCGCGGCTGGAGTTGTCAAAGTAGTTGTTTTCAGTCAAGGGCTCGCCTTTCATCTGAGGCTAACGCATGAGCGATAAGATCGTTCGATGCAGCATCGCTCGAGCAGCAAGCGTTCCGTGCTCAAAGCCATTACGTATCGAGGCGTCATCGTCTGCCTCGATTTCACAGTAATCTACCTGCTGACGGGCAAGGCGATGACGGCGGCGGCTTTTATGATCATCAGCAACATCTACACCACCGTTGCCTACTTCCTGCACGAACGCCTTTGGGCGCGAATCGGGTGGGGCCTCGAGCCGCCGAAACCGTCGGAATCCTGAAGTATACCGATCGCCTGATGGCGGAGCTCAGTTATACGAAAGGCCCGGAAGCCCCTTTGTGGGAGATGACCCTCGCCGACGCTCTGGCGCGTACGACGGCGCGGTTCCCCGATCGAATGGCTCTGATCGTACGGCATCAGAACCTGCGTTATACATGGCGCGAGTTCGACGCGATGGTCACGCGGGTAGCGCGCGGTCTCTCCGGTCTGGGGCTGCGCCCGCGGGACCGGGTGGGTATCTGGTCGTCGAATTGTGCCGAATGGATCCTGCCACAATACGCCTGCGCGCGCGCGGGATATGTGCTGGTGTGCGTGAATACGGCGTACCGGTC
>Ga0209167_10001425_pt1 | contig 14105 bp, 10 predicted proteins | sample Coa_R1_9_FD_187154 | JGI IMG/M metagenome (GOLD analysis project Ga0209167, IMG submission 187154) | Surface soil microbial communities from Centralia Pennsylvania, which are recovering from an underground coalmine fire - Coalmine... | ecosystem: Environmental > Terrestrial > Soil >... | reverse complement strand
GTAGCCGCCGCGGAAGCCGTACAAAGGGGCCCTGAACACGAATCCGGGCGAGTAAAAGCCCCAGCCAAACGGGCTGTAGAAGATCCCGTCGTAGGGGAGCCAGGTATAGGCGCTAAAGTACGGATCCCAGAACCAGCCCGGATAATACCCGGCGTAGTAGGCTGGGCCGCCATAGTATCCTTGAGCAAAGCCGCGAGCCGCGTCCACATTGGCTTCGGCCAAATAGGACGATCGCAGGCTGCCCCAACGGTAGAAGTTATCTTCAGCCGCGGTTTTATCGAAGCCGCGCGCCTTCAGTTTAGCGGCGTTCAGGTCGAACTCGTGCCCGCCCTGAACCGTGAAGGTCTTGCCGCCAAGGGTCACTTCGGCGCGTCCGTCAAACACGCGCACCTGGCCGTGCACGGCGTCGAAGTCGTACAAACCGTTCTTCATGAGCCGCACCCTGGCAGGCCCTTCATGGATCGCCAAGTGGTTCGCGGGCAGAATCTCGCCAGCCTCCACCATGGCTCTTCCGGCTTGAATGGTCAGCGTGGTGTCCGCAAGATCCGGCGAATTCATCAGGATGGAGCTATTGTTATCCAGCCTGAGCAGCACTCCCGGGGTAAGCAGAAGTTCGACTCTGCCGGTTTGCGTCGCCAACGATTGCCCTGCCTGTATTCGTGCCGAGCCAACTGAATTCTGACTCAGGGGCTGAGCCCCTATGGATGCCTGCCCTTCCACGTAGTTCAACACGCCTGGCTGTGGGACTTGCTGTGACTGAACCCCGTTAGGATTCACATCAGCCCACACGGGAAAACACAGCACCCCGGCCAGGAACAAGCTTGCGATTGTTTTCCATGACCGCATATCTGTATCCAACCTTTCTACTGGTTAGATGCGGCCTCTTCAGAACCGGCGCATCCCCAATAAAAGGTAGAAACCAAATCGGATAGGCAGTAGGGACGCCTAGTATTCCCACTTCCAGAGGTTGGCACCGACGGTGAAGCCCGCGCCGACGGCGGCAAAGAGCACCATATCGCCCTTCTTGAGCCTCCCGCCTTCGAGGGCATCTCGCGCAGCCAGGGGAATGGTAGCGGCGGTGGTATTGCCGTAGCGGTCGATATTGATGATCACCTGGTCATCACGCAACCCGAGGCGCTGTGCGGCGGCGGTGATCACCCTGAGGTTGGCCTGGTGGGGAATGAACAGTTTGATGTCGTGGGGAGTGAGGTCATGGCGGTAGAGCAGGTCGCGGCAGATTTCGTACATCTTGGTGACGGCGTACTTGAAAACCTGCTGTCCCTCCTGCTTGACGAAGTGCTGGTGGTTGGCGACGGTCTCGGCACTGGCGGGCAGGCGGCTGCCTCCCGCAGGCATCTTGAGAAAATTACCGCCGGCGCCATCGATTTCATTGAGGAAACCGAGGAACCCCTCGCCGGGCTCGGCCGGTTCGACCAGCATCGCGCCCGCGCCGTCGCCGAAGAGCACGCAGGTGGAGCGGTCGGTGTAGTCGATGATGCGCGACATGGTGTCGGCCCCGATCACCAGCACGTTCTTGTGCGCACCGGCTATGACCAGGTGCGCGGCGGTGGTCAAGCCATAGAGGAATCCGGAGCAGGCGGCGACCAGGTCGAAGCCCCATGCGCCCTTGGCTCCGATGCGATTCTGGACCAGGCAGGCGGTAGAGGGAAACATCATGTCCGGGGTGACGGTGCAGAGCAGAATGGCTTCGATATCGGAACCGGGGATGCCTCGCTGGGCGAGGGTCGCGCAGGCGGCCAGTACGGCCATATCCGAGGTGGCCATCTCCGGAGGGGCGATGTGCCGCTCGCGGATTCCTACCCGCTGCATGATCCATTCGTCGCTGGTGTCTACCAGTTTTTCCAGATCCTGATTGGTCAGAACGCGCGGCGGCACGTAGCAGCCGAGCGCGGTAATCTTCGCACCACGCATAAACTGCTATGTTACATTCTTGGAGCCGTCCGTGCAGGAGAGTGCGCTCGAGTCCGTCGAAGTCTCTTTTGTCCAAACCTATGAGCGGGTTTTCCGGCAGCTTCGGCCACGGACTCCTCTGCCTGAAGTTCGCGTCGAATTCAAGCGCTACGCCAACGCCAACGCGCAGGTGAAATGGGAAGACGGGGTTCTGCTGGTGCGGCTGGCGGACACGCTGGCGAGCGCTCCCGAGGATGTGCTGGAGGCTCTGGCCGAGATCCTGCTCTCGAAGCTATTCCGCAAGCCCGTGCCTGCGGCCAGCAACGACCGCTACCGCCGCTATCTGAACCGCCGCGACGTGCGCCGGAGCCTGGACCTGGTGCGGCAAATTCGCGGACGTAAGCAGGTGGAGCATCCGCAAGGGCGGCTCTACGACCTGGATCAGATGTTCGAGGAGTTGAACTTCCGCTACTTCTTCGGGCTGATGGCGCGGCCGCGGTTGGGCTGGAGCCCGAACGCCTCGCGCACGCTGCTGGGGCACTACGACCCGTCGCATAACGCCATCGTGCTGAGCCGGATTCTGGATGGGCCGAACACGCCCAGGCTGGCCGTCGAATACGTCCTGTATCACGAAATGCTGCACCTGCGCCATCCGGCCGAGCACCGCGGCGCCCGGCGCTGCGTGCATACTCGGGAGTTCAAGGAGGCCGAGAAGCAGTTTGAGGGGCTGAAGGAAGCCAAGGCGCTGCTGAGGAAGCTATTGGGGTGACGAAATCGAGCGAGCGGCGTCTGGGTAAAGGAAGTTTTGGAAAGCGAGGTGTCGTCATGAACAAGCTCCGCTTGGCGGCCGTTTGCGCGATGGCCGCGTGCCTCGGCGTTCCGCGGGCGCAAGCGCAAGCGCCATCCCCGCTCACTTTCGACGTGGCCTCGGTCCGCGTGGCGGACCAGCAGCCTCCGAGAAGGCCCCTGCCGGCCGCGGGGACATCACCGGCGGTCCCGGAACCGCCGATCCGACGCGGATCAGTTATACGTGGGTCCTGGTGCGAAGGCTGCTGATGACCGCTTTCGAAGTGCCGCTGGACCAGATTTCGGGATCGGATTGGGTCATGGGCCAGGACGCCAGGTTCGATATCGTGGCCAATGTCCCGGAGGGGGCCACCAAGGACCAAGCCAACGAAATGCTCCTGAATCTGCTGAAGGAACGGTTCCATCTTACGTTCCATCGTGAGAAGAAGGATTTCGACGTGTATGCTCTCACGGTGGCCAAAGGCGGGCCGAGGCTGAAGGATGCCGCTCCCGCATTCGGCCCTCCGCCGCCTCTGCCGCAGCCCAGCAAGACCGTCTTGGATCGCGATGGATTCCCTCAGTTGCCGGCCGGCAGGACCTTCGCCCAGGGGGCAGGCAGCAACGGGGTCAACCGCGTTACGTTCAGGATGTCGACTCCGCAAGGGTTGCTGGACATGCTGGGGTTCGACTTGGGAAACGCTCGCACAGTGGATAAGACCGGTTTGACCGGCAAGTACGATTTCACCTTGGTGTATTCGCAGTCCGGTCTGCCCGGGCTGATGGGGAAGGGCGGCCTGAAGGTGGCCGGCGACGCAGGCGACCCGGCTCCAGATTTGTTCAACGCGATCGAAAAGCAGCTCGGGCCGAAACTGGAGAAATCCAAGACGCAACTGGATGTTGTGGTGATCGACCACATGGATAAGACTCCGACGGAGAATTGACTCTGGCGCGGCGTTTTCGCACCGGATGGTGGAATCGAATCCGTCCTGGTGAAGTAGAGGCTTTGGCCGCGCCCTTGGCCGCGGCTGGATTTAGCGGGTCCTGCGGCGATGGCGCGCAAACAGCACGGCGAGGCCGGAGCCGATAAATACGATCGTAGAAGGCTCCGGGACCGTTGAAGTGGTGCCGAGGACCAGCGCCAAACCGCTGGTCTCAGTGTCCGAGTTGGCCAACGTCGAGCTCTGGACATACGTCGAAGGGTCGATGGTGGTGAGGAAGCCTCGAACATCCAGATCCCATAAGAGATTTGTCGTTGGATCGTAGACGATCCCGCTGTCGTTGCTATCGAGGCCGGAGCCGTTGAGCAGTGTTCCTACTCCGGTGGTGGTGTTGACCGAATACAGAGCTGCGCAACCAAGGCAATCCACCCAGCCATAGAGCACGCCATTGGTGGAGTCGTAAGCCAGGTTGTCAATCCTGTCGGAGGACATCCCGCTGCCAACAGGAGTGGCAGCGCCGGTGGCGATATTCAGGATCTCAAGTGGTCCGCCGTCCTCAAATTGAGCGGCGTACAGGGTATTGTTGGCCGAATCGTACGTCAGCCCGGTTACATCCGCCAGCCCGGTGGAGCCGATCAGTGTAGCTGCTCCGGTGGTGAGATTCACGCTATAGAGCGAGGAGTGGGTAGTCGTCGAATCGTCGCCCAACCCGTCCACCATGTACATCGTGTTGTTGGCGGTGTCGTAGGCCAACCCGCCGTAGGCGGCATCCACACCCAGGCTGCCGATCACCGTCGGCGAGCCTACCGTGGCGGAAGTAAAAGATTCCAGCGTGCCGGACGAACCGCCAAAAGTTGTCGTGAATGAGTAAAAAAGGGGACCGGCTGTGAGCACCGATTGTGTGAAAGCTGCCGCCGCAAACAATGCGGACACATGTAGTAATTGTTTGAACAAGGGTAGGCCTCCTCCGATGCCTGAACTCAATTTTACAGACGATTCACAGAACTCGTCAATAACGGGTATTCGCCTTATGTCAGGCGTAAGTCCCGCCCGGTCATCTCCTTGGGCTGGCCGACGCGGAGCATGCCGAGGATGGTCGGGGCGATATCTTGAAGCGCGCCGCCTGGGCGCAAACCAAGCTTATCCGCATCGACAACGATGAACGGCACCGGATTGGTGGTGTGGTAGGTGTGCGGACCTTTGGTGACCGGGTCGATCATGGTTTCGGCATTGCCGTGATCGGCGGTGATGATCCAGCGTCCGCCGGCGCGGCGCAGGGCTTCGTAAATTCCGCCCAGGCAGCTGTCGACGGTTTCCACCGCCTTCACCGTCGGCTCGAATCGACCGGAATGCCCCACCATATCGGCATTGGCAAAGTTCATCACGATCACGTCGAAGCCGCGGCGGTCGATGGCCTTGATCGCGGTTTCGGCGACCCCGGCGGCGCTCATCTCCGGCGCCAGATCATAGGTAGCGACTTGGGGAGACGCGATCATCTCGCGCTCCTCGCCTGGATAGGGTTTTTCGTTGCCGCCATTGAAGAAGTAGGTCACGTGCGCGTATTTTTCCGTTTCGGCGATGCGCAGGTTCTTCCAATTCTCGGCGGCCATGACGTTGGCCAGGATGTTGTTGGGATGCTCTTTGGGCAGCACGAACGGCACCGTGAACGATTTATCGTACTGCGTCATGGTGGTGAAATGCAGCGGCGGAGTAAACGGCGCGCGCATGGTCAGAGCTTCGGTCATCTGGCGGCCGCGGTCGGCGCGGTAGTTGTAGAAGATGCAGGCATCATCCGCACGGATCAATCCGACAGGATCGTGGCGTGAGTCGACGATGGTCACGGGCTCGATGAATTCGTCGGTGATGCCGCGCTCATAGGATCGCTTTACGGCGGCCACAGGATCGGTGGACTTTTCGCCCGCGCCCGCGGTCATGGCGAATTGAGCGCGCTCAATGCGCTCCCAGCGCTTGTCGCGATCCATCGCGTAGTAGCGTCCGGAGACGGTGGCGATGCGGCCGACTCCGATGCGGCGCATCTCGCGCTGCAAGGCTTCGACGAACCCGGCTCCGCTTTCGGGCGGCGTATCGCGGCCGTCCATGAAGCAGTGAATGCAGACGTCGCTCACCTCTTCCTTCTTGGCCATTTCGAGCAGAGCGTAGAGGTGCGTGTTCATGGAATGCACTCCACCATCGCTGAGCAGACCCATCAAGTGCAGACGGCGGCCGTTTCCTTGAGAAGACCGCGCGTGACGCATCGCGGCCAGTAGCGTGGGGTCGCGGAAGAAATCGCCGGAAGAGATCATGCGGTCGATCCGCGTGACGTCCATGAACACCACCCGGCCCGCCCCGATGTTCAGATGCCCCACCTCACTATTGCCCATCTGGCCCTCGGGCAAACCAACGAACGGCCCGGAAGTGTGCACCAGCGTGTTGGGATACTCGCGCAGAAGGCGGTCGTAGTTGGGTTTGCGCGCGGCGGCGATGGCGTTGCCTTCGATAGCCGCTGAGTAGCCCCAACCGTCGAGGATGGTCAGCACTAGCGGCCGGCCGGTCATGCCGGGAGTCATTGCCGGAAAGCCTTGCGGCCGGGATAGCGCGCAGCGGAGCCGAGGTCTTCTTCGATACGCAGAAGCTGGTTGTATTTCGCGATGCGGTCGGTACGGCTGGCCGAGCCGGTTTTGATCTGACCCGCGCCGGTGGCCACAGCGAGGTCGGCGATAAACGCGTCCTCGGTTTCGCCGCTGCGGTGCGAGATGACGGAAGTGTACCCGGCGTCGGAGGCCATCTTGATGGCTTCTAGAGTCTCGGTAAGCGTGCCGATCTGGTTAACCTTGATCAGAATCGAGTTGGCGATGCCGCGCTCGATGCCGGTGGCGAGGCGCTTTGTGTTGGTGACAAAGAGATCGTCGCCCACCAACTGGATCTTCGCGCCGAGCATTTCGGTGACGATCTTCCAGCCCTCCCAATCGTCTTCAGCCATGCCGTCCTCGAGAGAGACGATGGGATACTGGCGCACCCAATCGGCCCAGAATGCGGCCATCTGCTCCGAGGTGCGCTCGCTCTTGTCGGATTTCTTGAAGATATACTTCTTGCGCGAGGCGTCGTAGAACTCGCTGGCGGCGGGGTCGAGCGCGATGCCGATCTGGTCGCCGGGCGTGTATCCGGCGAGTGTGATGGCTTCGAGGACCACATCGACCGCTTCCTGATTGGATTTGAGATTGGGCGCGAAGCCGCCCTCGTCGCCGACGGAGGTGGAGTAGCCGCGCTTCTTGAGCACGCCCTTGAGGGTGTGAAACACCTCCGCGGCCCAGCGCAGCGCCTCCGAGAATTTCTCCGCGCCGTAGGGGACGATCATGAACTCCTGCGGGTCGACGCTATTATCCGCGTGCGCCCCGCCGTTGAGAATATTCATCATGGGCACGGGCAAAATCGACGCGCCGACGCCGCCGAGATAGCGGTACAGAGGCGTCTGCTGCGAGATCGCCGAGGCGCGCGCCGCCGCCATCGACACGGCCAGAATCGCGTTGGCGCCGAGCCTGGACTTGTTAGCCGTGCCGTCGAGCGAGAGCATCAGATGGTCGATCGACGACTGGCGCTCGGCGTCGGCGCCTAATAGGGCGGGAGCGATCTCGTCACGAATATTTTTAACCGCGGTGAGCGTGCCTTTGCCGAGGTAACGGGATTTATCGCCGTCGCGCAGCTCGACGGCCTCATGCTCGCCCGTGGATGCGCCGGAGGGAACGGCCGCGCGTCCGATGCTTCCGTCGGCGAGGATGACATCGGCCTCAACCGTGGGGTTGCCACGGCTGTCCAGGATCTCGCGGCCGAGAATCTTGGTAATTTCCATGATCCAGGGTAGCGTAAGTCAGGCGAACCTCGCGAGTATGATTTGAATCATGCAGGATCTGATCGTGAGACGGGCGGCTCCAGATGACGTATTGGTTTTGGCCGCGCTGATCGACGGGTTCGCCAAGGGCCACCCGGCTGAGCAGCACTCAAGGCCGGCCGAGCGAATGCGCGACGCTTTCTTCGGCGAGCAGAGTGTGGCGCAGGTGCTGCTGGCGGAAAGACAAGGGAAACCCATCGGGTTTGGCGTCTGGCGGAGAACTTACGATGTGTTCTGGTCCATGTTCGGCGGGGATGGCATCGGGCTCTACGTGACGCCTTCAAATCGCGGATCGGGAGCGGCGCTATGCATTATCGCCGCGATCTGCGCGGAGATCCGAAGCTAAGGCGGCCATTTTCTCCAAACTTCTTATGATCCCGAGTTGGCTGGCTTGTACGAGCGCGTCGGCGTGGGAAGAGCGGAGCGCGCCTGTCACGTTTCAGCGCTCGCGTTCGAGGCACTTGCCGGAGCTGCCGGAGGATCGGCGCGCGAGATCCTCCGCGCGCTGCCTGATAAGGCTCTGAACTACGCTCGAGTGGATGTGCCGCGGCGATGACGTCAACGCCGGGCCCGCGCGGCCTGCGCTTCGGCGAGCCGCTGTTTCACGTCCGCGTCGTCGGGATAGACCGCGAGGATGCGCTGATATTCGGCGATGGCTTCGTCGTAACGGGTGGCTTTCGCCAGGGCGATAGCCAGGTTGAAGTGCGCGTTGACGAAGTCCGGGCGCAGGGCCACGGCCTGGCGATACTGCTCGATGGCCTCGGGCACGCGGCCCACGGCGGCCAGCACCGCGCCCAGAAGATTGTGCGCTTCGGCCTCCTTGGGCGAAATGCGTACCGCCGCCTGCACCACCGGGACCGCGCCTTGCGCGTTCGCGCGAGCCAGCATCAAAGCGCCCAGGATCATATGTGCCCGATAATCGTCGGGGTATTTTTCCAAAGTGTGGCGGGAGATGGCTTCGTCCAGCTCCAGCCGGCGGTCGCCAGGGCCGCGCGGCAGCACCTGAAGCCACAGGTGACCCATTTCATCGGTGGCGTGGTTGCCGGCTTGGACCCGCTTGGGCGGATGGTTGGGATTGCGCACGTTGGCCGCGGAGTTGTCATAGTGATAGCGCATCGAAATCACCGTGCCTTTAGGGAGGAACACAGGCTGGCGATAGCGGTACACGCTTTGCCAGCTCTGGTCCCACGCAGGGATGCGGAGCAACCATTTGCGGGTTCCATCGGGCAGGGTCGCATACGCCTCCATCAGCGTGGCCAGATAATGCGCGTGCGCGAACACAGCCAGCGCGTCTACGTCCAGGGGCAGGCGGAAATCGTCGGAGACGGGAAAATCGCGAACGCCGGGCGCAATGTTGATCGCGCCATCGCGCTCCAGTTGGAGCAGCATGGGGAACTTCGTTTGCGGCTTGTCGGTGAAGTACAAACCTACCATCGGGCGAATTTGTTCGGGCTTGCCGGTGGGACGCATGTGCGTGTTGAGGATAAGGTCGTTGCCGGGATCAAGCGTCCAGGCCAAACCGTCCGGCTCGACATAAGGCGCGCCGCCCGGACGCCAGAACAGGAAATGCCCGTCGTCGGGATCGAATACACTGCGGCGGTTAGCCAGCTCCATGCCCGCGAAGCCGGCGCCGGGGGAAGCCTCCTGCTGGCGGCCCCAGCCGGAGCGGTCGACAATCACGTTGGCGTGATGCACGATACTCTTTTGACCGGCTCGCACTTCGATGGCGCGCACGAAACGCCGTTTGTCGATTTTCGGGGTCAGCACGAAGTTGTGATAAACGTCCGTGCCATCTGGCGAGAGCGTGAACGCTTCGGGCGCCTCGACGATCAGATCCGGCGGACCAAGCTGCCAGCCACCGGGAAATCGGGGCTCGGGAGGAATCTCCGATGCGAGGCCTTCCGGAGTGCCTTGGGCTACCCAATCGGCGAGGGTGCGGATCTGCTCAGCGGTGAGGCGGTTCTCATCGGTGAAGTCGCCATAGCCGGATTGGGGCAGCCAGGGAGGCATGTAGCGGCTCTGGGTGACGGTGACGATCTGGCGGGCGTGCTTCTTGATGTCGTCGAAGGTCAACAGCGGGAACGGACCGGACTCGCCGGGCCGGTGGCAGGAGGCGCAGTGAGCGTAGACGATGGGCGCGATGTCGTGGGCGAAGGTGAGCGCCGGAGCCTTGGGCGCTTGAGCCTGGGCGAAAATGAACGATGGACCCGCGCAGATAGGCGCGAAGAGCAAGGCGCAGAGGCCCCAAAATGTCCGCTCCACGCTCACTAGGTTACTCCACTCGTTGTTAGATCTAAGTTCGCCGGACTAAATTCATCGCGGCGCCAAGCCGCGGATTCATCCGGAAAAAACGTCTATTGGCACAGCGGCGGAGGCTGGGTGGGATTGCCGACCGCAATGGTGACGATGTTGCTTGTATAGATGTCCTGCGAAATTGTGAGCTGCGCGAACCCGGTGGGTGGAATATCGGGATTCAGTTGCAGCACAATTTCGTAAACGCCCACGGCCCCCACCAGCAGACCCGCTGAGACGACGTCGGCGGTCTTGCCATCCGCCAGCGACGAGACGGTGGAATTGGCGGTATTCAACGCCGGTTGATTGCCCGTCCCGGGATACGGTTGACCGTCGGTGGGGCCGATCAGGTTTCCATTGATGTCGGATGTCAAGCCCAGGCCCGTGCCGTAGATGTAAAACTGCTCGCCCGGGAGCGCGGGGTCGTCGACCGTAATGGGCGCACCAGCGACGCTGGAGCAGCACAGGAAGACGTTATTGACCGCCAGCGAGAGGCTGGCGCTGCCTGAGTTAGGGCCCACGCTGGCGCCGCTGATGGCAATGCCGTCGCCTTCCGGTCCCGGGATCCTGGCCTGTAGCAGAATGCGCGTGAACGCGGCGCCGGGAGCGGCATCCACCTCTCTATCGGGATCGGCTTCTATCAAGGCGATCAGAGCATCCCGGACCGAGGTCAGGCTATCGGAATTTTGCACCGTGTAGTTGTAGGAGCGGTCCCCTATCTTGATGGTTCCGATGTCGCCTGCCGCGATGGAGCCCGAAACGGTGATCGTACCGGTGGCGTAACTGGACTTGTGATAGGCCAGGGCCGGCCGCGGATCCGTGACTCCCAGGAGGGGATTCGTAAAGATTCCGGGATTTGCGCCGGCAACCGTTCCACTGATGAGTTGCGGCACAATGGGAACTCCCACGGCGGTGGTCACCGTGACGCTGCTGTCGGCATGCTGGGTGCGGACGTAAGCACTGATGCTGTTGGAGGTGGACAGCTCCCACGGAATCTGGGTATTGATCTGCCCGGGCGACACCAGGAGCAGTGGAGCGCGAATGCCGTTGAAATATACCTGCACGCCGCCCAGTTCAATTGGAAGCTGAGCGGCGCCGGGGGGGGCGCTGGCCATTGTGTCCGACAGATTCGTTCCGAAAATGGTCGCCAGGCTGCCCGGCGCCAGCGTTCCGGCGCTGGCCCCGCCCTCCAGAGTGCCGTTACTGGCAAGCGCAGAGATCATCGCATTCGCAGACGTGGACACCGCCAGAGTGATGGCGTTTCCGGGCGGCCCAGGTAGGCGGGACGTAAGCAGCAACTGCTGGAGAGTCGGCGGCACCGACGCGTACACAAATGGATCCCCCGAGCCGGCGTTGATCAGATTCACCAGCGCCGTCAGAATCGTGGCGGTGGTGTCGGTCGAAAGGATGGTGTAGGTGTAGTTGGTGCCGTTAATCGTGATGGTCAACGTGTCGCCGGCATTAATCGTTCCGCTGACGTCCACCTCCCCGGTGGCGAAAGTTTCAAGGCTGGCGGAGTTGCGGATGCCGTCGTTGGGAATGTTGGGCGTTTCCGCGGTGTACACCAGGATCCGCCGGTTGCTGGGGTCCGCGACATATAGATTGGATCCGTCAAAAGCCAGCGAGGTCGGCGTCGGGTTGATATTCGCGGCGGATTGCACCAACAGCGGATGGAACAGATCCGTCATGCTGGTGACTGCGCTGGCGAATTCGTCCGGCTGGCCCAGCACAATATCGGCTTCCGCGCCATTCTGCGTGGGAATCTGGTTGAAGATCAGTATGCGATCGTTGCCGCCGTCGGCGACGAACAGGCGCGTCCCGTCGGAGAGCGCGAAGCGTGGATAATCCAGGGTCCGCCCGCACCTGTCCGGATAGGTCGGAGTCGGGGGAGTGACCGTGGTGTTGACGCCGGCCTGGGGGCACATATCCACGTTGTCATTGGCGATGGTGTTGGTAAAGTTGAGCTGCCCCACTTCCACGTCGGCCGGCTTGCCACTCTGCGTGGGGATGGAATTCCAGATCAGCACGCGGTTGTACCCCAGGTCTGCGACAAACAAGCGCACGCCGTCGCTGGTTACCGAGACCGGGTTCAGCATGGTTCCCTGGGTGGCTGTGAGCGTAGGGGTGGTGGTGAATCCGCCTGGACAGGTTGGACAGTTGACAATGGAGGTGACCGGGACCGCGAAGACAGAGGTGAAATTGGCTTGCCCCAGCTCCACGTCGGCCGGCTGATTGTTCGTGGTGGGGATGGAATTCCAGATAAGGATGCGGTTGTTCTGCGTGTCGGCCACAAAGAGCTTCCCGTTCTGGATCCAGACCCCTTGCGGACCCCGAAAGCTGGAAGCCGTGGTCACAATCAGCCCTACCGTATTGAAGTCCGGCTGGCCCAGCTCGAGGTCAGCGGGTTGTCCGTTGGAGGTAGGGATCGACTTCCACAGAAGCACGCGGTTGTTCTCGGTGTCGGCCACTGCCAGGATGTGCCCATCCGTCGCGACGGCAGTAGGAGTTCGCATGCCCGTCGCCGTGGTATGGAAGTTCGTTCCCAGAAAGTCCGGCTGTCCCAACACCAGCGTGGCTTGCCCTCCACACACCGGACAGGTACCGCTATAGGCTGGAATCTCCGCCAACGCCGTCGGCAAAGTTTGAGACATGTGCTCGAACATCAGCACGCGGTTGTTGAGGGGCGTCAACCCAACCCGGTTGGAATCCGCAACGAACAACGTATCCCCCGCGAAGGCCAAGCCCGCGGCTCCGCCAAGCAGAGTATCTGAAGCCCCGAAGACCTGGGATGTGAAAGAGGTTTGTCCGATCACCAGGCGGGCGGCTTGTCCGGTAACAAATGGCTGGGCAAAGGCCGCTCCGGCACATAGTGAAAAAAAGGCACAGTATTTAAGCATCGATGGAAGCGAACGGGGTTCTTATCAGTATAACAACCTACTGACGTTCTACTATCCGTGCACGTTGCCGTCCACTCTGGCGACTGCCCGAATGCCTCTGTTCAGGGATGCCTGGCCCTGGACCTTCGGCGGTTTCGCGCCGACCCGGTTATGCTACTTTCCGTCGAAGCTGATGCTGGTCGCCGCGTCGAACTTCCGATAGTTATGGAACTCGATGCGGTTACGCGAGCAATTGCTGCTGCCGCGCTCGCAGCTCAGCACTTCCGCGTCAGCGGGCAGAAGGAACTCCTGCTCGGCCGCCGCCAGCCGGATGAAGTCGTAGTCGGTGGCCGACTCGACGGTGTCAAGAGGAAACAGTGTGGGCAGATTGCGCGCCTCGATTTCGATTCGCATTACCCGCGAGGTTTCCTTGTCGACCCAGATGCTGCCCCGGATCGCGGGATAGTACAACTGCGAAGTCGATTCAATCCGCCAATGCGAACGCTCTCGGGGGATATCCAGCTTGAACACAATGGTGCTCCGCCCATGGATGGTGTCGGTGCCGCTGCGGCGGAACGAGGCCGCGGTGGCCGGACTCATCAAATCCTGGAGCAAGGAGGAAAATTCGCCCGTCGAGCGCGTGCCTTGGAGCTGGTCCATGGATTGAACGGCAGCCTTGCCGCCGGCTTTGATGTTGCGATAACTTTCCTGGCCGTCCTGATACGCCACGTCGGCGGTGACGATATCAACGGTGTCCCAGCCCTGCCTGGGGTTTTGGCTGGTATTGCGGGTGGTGATCTGCTGGCAAAAGAAATTGGGCAGGGACGAGGAGAAGTTGTAGGCGGCTTCGCGGACCTTCCCAATCAGCGGGTCTTCCTGGGGCAGAATCGGCTGCGAGACCACAGGGCGGGAAGCCGCATCGCTGGATCGTCCTACGATCGCGGGGCTGTTGTTGCCAGCAGCCGGGTTGCCAGCGGGGACGGAGGGCGCGCTGGAAGAAGCACTCGTCGAGGCCGAGGCCTGCGGAGCGGCCACTGGTTGGCGCGCGGTCGCGGCGCCTCCGCGGCGCAGCACGGGACGTCCGGGATCGTCGGCGTCGGCGGGCGCATCCGGAGGGCGCACCTGCGTGGCTGGACGGGAGCGGGCATCGTCATCTGAATCGGATGGTATGTTGGCAGAAGTCGCCGGAGCCTGGGCCGTGGCAGGCGGGGCCTGTGGCTGCGCGGCCGGCGGCGCGGGAGCAGGGCTGGCAGGGGTTGCCGGCACACTGTCGTCGGTCTTCCGCCGCAGAATCGGACGATCATCGTCGCCGAGGTCGCCAACCGTGTCGCGACGGCCGGACCCGGGGTTTGAGGAAGCTTGGGAGCTGCCGGGACCCGGCAGATCCCAGGTCTCACGGCCGCAGTTCTCTCATCC
>Ga0209167_10001424_pt1 | contig 14107 bp, 13 predicted proteins | sample Coa_R1_9_FD_187154 | JGI IMG/M metagenome (GOLD analysis project Ga0209167, IMG submission 187154) | Surface soil microbial communities from Centralia Pennsylvania, which are recovering from an underground coalmine fire - Coalmine... | ecosystem: Environmental > Terrestrial > Soil >... | reverse complement strand
ACGGATCGGTCACTACCGGTGAGGTTGCCGCGACGAAAGAGGTTGTTCCCGTGAACGAAGTCGAGTGACCTCGACCGCCTGAAGACGTCCGATATCCGTTCTCGTCTTTGCCGCGCGAGGACAAGCCGAATCGTGAGAGGGCGCCCATAGGGGCGCGCCGGTCGTTTCTCAAGGCGGATCGCCGGCAAGGCTCGTGAGAAGTTTCCGGACCTCTCGCCAATAAGCCCTTAAGCCGGGAGTTCGCGTACTACTTCCGAGCTTCACCTCCCGCGTCCCCGATTGACCCGAGTCGGCACCCGCCGGCTTTGTCGCTCAATCAGGCCGTTGATTGCGTCGTATGTGTCATCAAGCGTGCAAAACGCGCGGCCGCGACGCAGTCGCCACCTGACTCAGGAGGATGTGAGTGATATCGGAGATGCCTGATGCCGATGACGGGGCACTCGGGCTGAAACCCACCTTCACGGTCGGTGGCGATTTACCGGCTCGGGAGTCCAGGGGGCGCAAGTCTGCCGTACACATCGCGGCTCTCTTTGCCCTGGCCGCGAGTTGCGCGTATCTCAGCTGGCGGGTGGGCTTCACCCTCGGCCGTGATCTGTGGATCTCGATCCCTTTGTGGCTTCTCGAACTATCGGCGGTCGGAAGCCTCGCTCTCTACTCGTTCTCTTTATGGGACCTCGATAGCGGTCCGACCGTCGAAAACGTCGACGTGAGCGGGTTGCGGGTCGCTGTCCTCATCGCCACCTATAACGAGTCGCGCGAGGTCCTCTTGCCGACCGTCGCCGCAGCCATCACACTAGAACCCGAGCACGAGACGTGGGTCCTCGATGATGGTGGTCGGGGATGGGTCAAGGAGTTAGCAGAATCCCTCGGTGCGCGCTATCTAGCACGCGAGGAACGCTCACACGCCAAGGCCGGCAACCTGAATAACGCATTATCAGTGATTGATGTCGACGTCATTGCGGTGCTCGATGCGGACCACGTGGCAACGACAGGGTTTCTCACCAAAACGCTTCCCTACTTCGAGGATCCCTCGATAGCCGTCGTGCAGACGCCTCAAGACTTCTACAACGTCGAATCGTTTGAACATGCTGTGAACCGCTCCTGGTTCTGGCGTGAGCGGCGCCGCGTCTCCTACAACGAGCAGCGGCTCTTTTATCGGGCCGTGCAGCCGGGAAAGAACCGTTGGAATGCCGCCTTTTGGTGTGGCACGAACGCTTTGGTTCGCGTCTCGGCGTTACGAGCGATTGGTGGTATCGCCGAAGAGACCGTGACCGAGGACATGCACACGACGATTCGGCTCCACCGGTCTGGCTGGCGCACGATGTATCACAACGAGGTACTTGCCTACGGCATCGCGTCGAGGAACGCAAAGGAATATCAAGCGCAGCGGTCACGCTGGGGGACTGGGGCGATGCAAATTCTCCACGTCGAGCATCCCCTCCTCGGGCGGGGATTGACGCTTCGCCAACGCCTCGCTTACGCGTCGACCATCCTTGGATGGTTCGATGCTTGGCGAACCCTCGGATATGTCCTGCTCCCTCTCGCGGTTCTCTTCAGCGGGGCGATCCCGATTCAGGCTCCTGCCAGCTGGTTCGTCATCACCTTTGGGGCAACCTTTCTGGCCCAGCGGCTCGCGTTGGCCATGCTGTCGCGCGGCTACGCGCCCCAGGGAATGGCAGTGCTCTTTGAATTCGTAAGGATGCAGAGCAACATCAGAGCAACCCTCAGCTACTTCGATCGTCGGGAACATGCGTTCCGCGTCACCGCAAAACAGCGAACAGCAACGAGGCGGCGGGTTCGGTCACCACGCTTGCTTGTTGGTCTGCTGTTTCTGACGGTGATTGCCGGAATCTGGTTCGCCCTCACACTCTCGGGTGTGACGCCAATCTCTTACAGGATTCCTTGGACGGCGTACGGGGCTGCTGGCTGGGCGCTATTCAACGCAGTCATCCTCGTATTTGCGATCCTTCGCATTCGATCCGATCGTTACGCGACGGAACGCCGCGCAGCCGCTCGACTGAAGATTGATGCACCGGTTGAGATCGACAATCGAACGGGTCGCCTCGTCGACGTTTCAATAGGTGGCGCTCTCGTGAGAACTACGGAGCTGATTGACAAATCTCGGACCGACTATCTGGTTCGCATCCTGATCGGGCACGACGAGATCACCCTTTCCACAAAGATCGTCGGAAGTCATGCCCTCGGCGAAAGTGGTGAGCTCGTCATGCTGCAATTCTCGCCCGATCAAGACTCCGAGATCGCTCGACTGTCGAATGCGCTATTTGCTGGCGATGCAGCTCCGGTGGCGTTGACGGCCGACGAGAGAGCCGCCTGACCAAGCGGCCCGGGAAACAGGGAACCTCTCGGGCTGAAGACAAGCTCTGAGGACGTCCCAGATTGTGGGCGATGGGTCCCTCATGTCCTTTGCAGATACCTTTGGAAGGACTTAGGCTCCGTCGTCCGTGGTGAAAAGACGCGTGCGCCGTCGTCGATTCAGCGCGCTGCTCGCGGTTACGGTCGTCAGCCTGGTTGCAATTGTGCCGACCACGATTGCCGGCGCATCCCCGCCCCGGTCTTATGTGGCGACCGACCTCATTGTGGCTGAATTCACGGGCGACGCCTACGTGACGTCGACCGGCGGCGCCGCTACCGAAACGACCACGTATTCATGGAGTGAGACACGTCGGTGCCACTCGACGGCCGCTCGAGTCCGATTGTCATCGACCAAAGCAGCGAGATCAACAAGGTCGTCGGTTCGGCCGCCGTGTACTCGAAAAATGCTCTGGGCTCCTGCTCGGCGACGTACGAACCTATCGAGGAGGTAGAGACAGGGACCGGGACCGCCTCAGGTCTTCGCTTTTGGACGAGCCAGGACCACGGGATCTATCCGGATCCTGGCGAGGGCACGGTCCTCGTTACGGGCGTCCCGTTCTGGACGGACCTAGTGCGGACAGAGCCTCCTTCTGCGAAGTACGGCTACTGCCTCCCGACGTCGGCTCCGCAGATAGCGCAGGATCTCCAAGCGCGATGGGACAAGACGTTGATGTGCGACCTCAAAAGGGACGCCTCGTGCTTCCGGACTGAATCCTATTCGCACACCGAAAAGTTCACCTATAGCACCGAGTCCTTTAGTGCCAACGCGAGATTTAATGCACGACGAGAGACGTTCGCTCAGTTCGACGACGTTGCGCCGGATCTCCTTTCACAGCTGATCGAGTTCATGATCGATCCATTTTTCTCCCCGCTCGCGCAAAAGATTTGGCCGCTGCTTCCGGCCATACCTGACTTGAACCTCGTTTCTCAGGCCGTCGTGAGTAACGCGCCGGCCAGCGGCACGGTGACCGCTCAGACGAAGTTCAACACCAGCGCGATCCTCAATTTGCACGGGACGTTGACCAAAGGAACAAGGGACACGCTCGCCGTCTCGTGGGTCCGGTCAGCAGCTTCGCTTCCCCAACACGCCACTGCGCCGACCCTGGTCACCGCGACGCTGACGTTCACGCCGACCAAGGGATCGCCCGTCACGGTCACGCAGTCGGCCTATTTCTTGCCCACCAAGAACAGTCATACAACCTCGACATCGCACGGGAGAATCTCTTCGGTAGTCTTCGCCGGCACTGTCGCTGATCCGATGATCGTCATTCGCGGCACGAACCTAGGAAGGTTGCCGAGCCCCGATCCTACGCAGCACCCATCGGGACAGAACGGTTGTCCCATCGTCTCCGGCGACAATGGCTATGACTACGGAACGAACCTGTATATCTACTTTCCGTCGGGGAAATTCTCCGCTGGACGATACCGACCTAGCGTTGGCGAAACGGACTGCATCGACCTCGTCGTCACCAAGTTCACCTCCGACGAAATCGACCTCCACTTCGGACCGTTTTACACGCGCAATTATTCGAAGTACCCCTTCGCTTCTGGCAGTCAGGCGGTAATCGTCGTGAACGGCGCAACGTTGGCGACGACCGTACGCTTCAGCTGAGCCCCCTCTGGGACACGCGCCCGAGGTAAGTGCTGGTCAAGGCCCAGGTCCGCGAAAGACGGTTTGATCGCTACGCGACAAGAACGAGCCCAACTGCTCTTCGGCCAACCTTGCGGGCAGGAATTCGGCGCGACCAGGAGCCGGGCGAAGCACAAGTGTGATCTGCGGCTGGGCGTGAACTGCGACCCGAACGATATGCCGGCCAAAGCGGTTGCTGGCGGTATGTTCCGAGAATCGCGCAGGACGCGCTACTGAAAGGCGAACGATGCCTGAGCTCCCCGAGATCGAGGCCCTTTCGGTCTTCCTGGACCAAAAGCTCAAGGGGCGAGAAGTTGAGCGCTGTGAGCTTGCGGCGATCGCGGCGCTGAAGACGTTCAATCCCCCTCTTAATTCCGTTGTCGGACTGACCGTCAAGGGAGTCACGAGGCGTGGAAAGTTCCTCTGTATGGACCTCGACAGGCAATGGTTGGTCTTGCACCTAGCGCGAGCAGGCTGGGTCAAGTGGTCGGAGTCTCTACCAACGGCCCGTGCCAGGCCGGGCCGGAGCCCTCTCGCATTGCGGCTCGGTTTCTCGGGCGGCAGTGGGATCGACGTGACCGAGATGGGTACTCAAAAACGTCTCGCGGTCTGGGTGGTTGGAGACCCAAAGGACGTCGAAGGGATAGCTTCTCTCGGCCCGGATCCGTTGGACGCCTCCTTCGATGTTGAGTTCCTTCGGAACCTTTTGGCACGCTCGCCGGGCACGGTCAAGAACGCCCTGACCCGTCAAAGTTCAATTGCCGGAGTGGGCAACGCGTATTCGGACGAAGCGCTCCACGCGGCGAAGCTGTCACCCTTCAAGCCGGCGGCCCGGCTTACCGAGGAAGAGGTGGTGCGGCTCTACGAGACGCTCACCAGAATCCTGCGTGAAGCAGTGGAGCGCAGCAGTGGCCTCTCAGCGCGAGATTTGAAGCGAGACAAGAAGGAGTCAATGCGCGTTCATGGCCGCGCTGGCGAGACGTGTCCTGAGTGCGGAGACACAGTTCGTGAAGTGTCGTTCTCTACGAAATCACTTCAGTACTGCCCGACCTGTCAGACGAACGGCAAGGTACTTGCCGACCGTCGGTTGTCGCGAATTCTCAAATAGGGATCGACGGTCGTAACCGCTCTCGCAGCGTTCTGCGCCTCGTTCCCGGAGCGGGCCTGAGATTGACGTGCTCGTGCTTTTATGAGGGTGACCCCCCAGACTGAGATAGAGAGATATGTCCTTTTGAGAGCGGCGGCTGGGCGCGTACGAGCAAGGCAGTGCTCTCAACGGTGATCGAGTTCCTCGCTCGCGACGCACCGAGAGCGGGGCATCCCCCGGCTCGGCGGAATCCTTCGCTTTTGCCACTCCGAGCGATCGAACCCGGATCTCGATCAATCGGATTCGCCTCCTTGTGATCTCGTGACCAGTTCCTGAGCGTCGGGAGCGGTCCAGAAAACAGCGCCAGATTGGCATTCTCACGCTGGCGGCGTGGGTGGCGTTGAGTATATTTGCACGGTAAAGGCAAATTGGTGAAGAAGAGCAAGGAGGCGAGATGAGTCGCAAGGTTGCCGATTGTCGGGACTATCCAAGTGAGAGTGGGTGCACGCTCACGATTGCCGGTGAAGAGGACGAAGTTGTCACTGCCGCAGTTCAACACGCCGTTTCTGTTCACGGTCACGACGACACCGACGAAGTGCGTACTTGGGTGCGAGAAAACCTGAAAGACGAAGTACCTGCGAGCGGCTAACTCGGTTCGGCCTTGGTTCGATGCGGATGACTGATCACGTCATGACGGCACCTCGACGGGACGCTTCCGGTTGGTGACTCGGAACAGTCATTGTCCAAAGCCCGATAACGGTTCGAGGATGAGGGTTTGAGCTCGTCCAGAGCAAGCCGCGGTTTCGCTTAGGTTCCGCCGATAAAGAGGCAGAACGGATGGCCCTCAGGGTCGAGCATCACGCGCACGTCATCCTGTGGTTGATGCTCGGCGACGCGAGCGCCGCACTGCACCGCCCAAGCCACGCCGGCTTCGAGGTCCGCGACCGCGATATCGATATGGATCATCATTTGTTGTTCGCCGGCGGCTGAGGGCCAAGTGGGCGGCTGATACGCGGGCTCCCACTGGAATTCCAGTTTTGTTTCACCGCTCGATGGCCTGAGCATCGCCCAACCATCCTCAGGTGGTGAGCCAGGACGAGGTCCTCCGAGATCGGTGATCGTCCACCCGAGCAGCTGCTCGTAGAACCTCGCCAAGCGAACCGGGTCGGCAGCATCCAACACAGGTCCTGACACTCTCATCGTCGGTCGTTCCACCAGCCCATAATGCATCGCACCCATTGGATTCTGCTTTTCGCCCGCGTTGCTCGACTGACAGAGGCGAGCCAGGCCGATCTGGCAAAAGACGGTGCAACTTGGTGGGAAGAACGCAGGCGACTGCTCTCGGTTCTCACCTGGGACTGGCTGTCTCGGGTCGAAGAGTCGCCACTTCGTTAGGCGAAGTCAATTGCGGACCAGTTTCTCCTAAGACGTCAGATTCCTGCGTCATCTGCGAACTCACTCGCCAACAGTAACCGTTGCCATGTGATTGCCAGCCAACGCTCGTAGCGAGCGTCGGACCATCCTCGCTCTGAAGTAAGAAGGACGTAGAGCTCAGAACTGTTCGTTACCCAGAGAATGTCGGCGGCTTCGCCGGTCGTCAGCCCTTTACGAAGACACCGAAGATCATGAAGGTGCCGGGCGAGTTTGCGCATGTTCGCAGCCCGTCGCGAGCTGATTTCAAGCCACACTGTTTTGGCGTCAGTATCAGTCGCGGCCGCGTCACGTAAGGCGAGGAAAAGAGGGGCCAGCCGTCCCTGGATCCGACGGACTGCCGCCGCGTAGATGCGCAGTTTCTCCTTGGGATCGCTCTCGGCAAGGAGTCTCCTCACGTAGTCTCGCTCTTCGGCGACAACCGGCGTGTCAGTCCCCGACAGCGCCAGTTCGATCAACTCTCGGAGGATGAGAGGTTTGCGACCCACAAGTTCGTAGACCGTGTCGGCGTTCACCCGTGCGCGCCCGGCGATCGCAGCGACCGTGGTTCTGTTGTAGCCATGTTCGACGATCAGTTCCCGCGCCGCCCCGAGGATCTCGCTCCTTGTGACACGAGACCTCGCCCTGCGGCCAGTCGAGTCGTACGGGCGCCCCTTGACGCTGCGAGTCATATGAAGCAGACTTTAATCCGACAGATCATCGGATGAAAGTAAGCGAGGAGGCTGCCGGCAATGACATACGCGTTCGCTCAGGACGTTCCGATCGGCGAGGACTTCTATTCGCGCATCAAAGAGGGGCTTGGGCCAGAGTCGCCAAAGGGGCTGATTACTCACATCGCCTTCGAACGTCAGAGCGGTGGGCTCCGCTACATCGACGTCTGGGAGTCGAAGGAAGACGCAGATCGGTTCACGGAGGAACGACTCCATCCAGTCGTCCATTCGCTGCTCGCAGAGGTTTTCGGCGATTCGGTCCCGCCAGAACCGCCGAAGGAGCCTGTCAACGTCATCGACGTGTGGGGTGACGTCGAGCTTTTCAAGCGAGGATGACTCGGACGCATTCCACGGAGGAGTTCCCCTCCAATTCGCGGGCGACAACTGCGACTTTTCCGTGCTCGAACACTCTGCAACTCGCCAGCCTGTCGAAGGCCACTACGCGCCTATCGTTGCAAGTATGTGCCGGAACATCACACCGCTGCGTGGCCTGGAACCAGAGGCGACTCGCGAGGAAATCGAGGCCGCGGCGCTTCAATATGTGCGAAAGGTGGGTGGTCTGAGGGCACCCAGCAAGACCACGTCTGACGCTGTCGAAACGGCTGTGCGCAAGGTGGCAGAGGCAACTGCCGAGCTATTAGTTGCTCTTCCGCCGGCGAGGAAACCCCCGCCTGTATCACCCCCTCTGCGGCGGCGGCTCGCGGTAGTCAAATAGCGCTAAACGCCTTGGACCCCTTGTTTGGAAGCAGAACAATGGTCGGCAGCAGGGTTTCGTGCCAGGACGGGGTAGACGTCAGAGCGTCACCACGTCGGATGACGGAAAACGAGTCGGATCGACGGCCGGCATTCGCTCGGAGTGGACCGACCAAGTGCCGAAAATGGTGACAAGCTGCGCAGTGTGCGCCACGCGACGCCCGGGGATCTTGACCGAATAGAGACATTGCTCGATGCGCTCCGCAACCAGCCCCGTTTGCATGAGCGCAAACGCGGCTACTTCTCGCTTAGTTCACGGGCGTTTCTCCATTTCCACGAAGATGCCGGAGATCTTTACGCGGACGTTCGGCTCAAGGACTCGTTCGAGCGAGTTAGGGTCACGTCTCAAGACGAGCAGGCCGCGCTTCTCATGCGGGTATGCGCCGCACTCGAGAGTGTTTCTAACGAGAAAGCCTCAACGGACCAACGAAAAATTAGCAGGTGAATCTTGCTTCTAACCTAACCATCGGAGGCTCCGCGGACCCTGGGACAGGTTCCGAGCACCAAAATGCGCTACTGCTGGTGAACGCCGGCTGCCACAACGAGCGGAGATCTTTCGCTTCCTTTCGGTGCGTGGCGAGCCTTCACGCTGGCGGACGAGTGGCGCGCCCGCGATCCCGTTGCCGCGATGGCACGTCCGGTGCCTAAATCGAAGGCTTGTAATCTTTGCGACGTCAGAACCGGATCACGGGCCTGCTGGGGCAGGGGGGGTATGGGATGCACTGCCCAACATGTGGCGGGGAAACGCCAGAGGGCAAGCCCTTTTGCGCCAATTGCGGCGCGTCCCTCGGCTCCCACTGCTTTTCGTGTGGTTCGGAGCTTCTGCCCGGTAAGCCCTTTTGCGCCCAGTGCGGGTCGCCGGTGTCTGCTTCGACCGCGAACACCTCGGCGGAACGTTCGGATGTCGCGGCATCGTTTAGTCAGGGTTGGAACCCGACGACCGAGCGCCGTTTGTGCTCGATTCTTTTTGTCGACCTTGTCGGTTTCACGCCACTGGCTGAAAAGCGTGACCCCGAGGCAGTGAGAGAGTTGTTGTCTCTTTATTTCGATCGCGCCCAGACCGTCATCTCCCAGTACGGCGGCACGTTGGAGAAGTTCATCGGAGACGCGGTCATGGCAGTGTGGGGCGCGCCGACGGCCAACGAGGATGACGCCGAACGCGCTGTTCGCGCCGCGCTCGATGTCTTGGCGTCAGTTGTAGACCTCGGTTTGGAAACTGGTGAGCGAGAACTCTTGGCTCGCGCTGGTGTTGTTACTGGCGAAGTGGCGATAACCGTCGGCAAGGTGGCTGAAGGCATGGTGCTCGGTGACACTGTCAACTCAGCTTCGAGGCTCCAGAGCGTCGCTCCGCCAGGCAGCGTTTTTGTCGACGAGGCGACATGGAGGGCAGCCTCGGAAGCGATTGCTTTCGACGAAGTCGGCGCAGTCACGCTGAGAGGCAAGGAGGAATCCGTTCGCGCATGGCGAGCCCTGCGGGTCGTCGCTCAACGTAAGGGAGTAGGCCGCAGCGAGAGACTCGAGCCACCGTTCGTCGGGCGCAACGAGGAACTCCGCCTGATCAAAGATCTCCTTCACTCGACGGCGCGGGAGCGCAAAACGAGGCTGGTCTCAGTAACTGGGGTACCAGGGATCGGAAAGAGCCGACTTGCCTGGGAGTTCTTGAAGTACGTGGACGGACTGGCAGAGACCGTCTACTGGCACGAGGGTCGTTCGCCTGCCTATGGAGAGGGCATCACTTTTTGGGCACTTGGCGAGATGGTTCGAATGCGGGCGGGCATCAACGAGTCAGAGGACGCCTCTAGCTCGCGTTCGAAACTGTCGGCATCGGTCGCGGAATACGTCAGCGACACCGAGGAGCGGCGGTGGGTCGAGGCGCGCCTCGCGCACTTGCTCGGCCTTTCAGACGCGCCGCCCGGCGACCGCGAAGAACTCTTTTCCGCCTGGCGGACGTTCTTCGAGCGGATCGCCATGCGCGGTACGACGGTCATGGTGTTCGAGGATCTGCAGTGGGCTGACGCCGGGCTTATTGACTTCGTCGAGTCGATCCTTGAATGGTCAAGAGACCAGCCGATCATGGTGATCACCCTCGCACGGCCAGAGCTGATCGAGCGCCGTCCCACCTGGGGAGCAGGCCAACGCAATTTCACCTCGCTTCATCTTGAGCCGCTCTCTGAGCAAGCGATGCGAGAGCTTTTGGAAGGCTTCGTACGCGGCCTGCCCGACGCGGCAGTTGACAAGATTCGCGAGCGAGCTGAAGGTGTCCCCCTCTACGCAGTCGAGACAGTGAGGATGCTTGTAGACCGCGGAGCCCTCGTTTCACGCGCAGGGATCTATGACATCGAAGGTGAACTGGGGACGCTCGAGACCCCGGGCACCTTGCACGCGCTCATCGCGTCGCGCCTGGATTCGCTTTCAATCAAGCAACGCTCGCTGCTACAGGATGCGGCTGTGCTCGGAGGAACGTTCTCTATCGAGTCCCTAACCGCCGTTCATGGTGGTGACTCGACAGAGTTAGAAGGCGAACTTCGAGATCTTGCGCGCAAGGAGTTCCTCTTCTTGAACACCGATCCACGTTCGCCGGAACGTGGCCAATACGGGTTCGTCCAAGGTCTCATCCGCGAAGTGGCCAACTCGACTCTTTCAAGGCGCGACCGCAGCGCTAAGCACCTCGCGGCTGCACACTACTTCGAGTCGCTCGACGACGAGGAACTCGCCGGTGTTGTGGCGGCCCATTATCGCGAGGCATACCGAGCATCTCCTGAGGGTCCCGAGGCAGAGGTCATAGCCACCGGTGCGCTCGACTGGCTCACCCGCGCTGGCAGACGCGCGCTATCTCTTGGTTCTTCCGAACAGGCGATGTCCTTCTTCGAGCAGGCGTTGGAGGTGGCATCGTCGGACTCTTGGCGTGCGGTGTTGTTGGAGTTGGCGGGCCAGGCCGCGGCGGGGGCCTCGGACTACGACCGGGCGGTACTTCACCTTGAAGGTGCGATCAGTCTCCACGAGAGCATCGACGACAAGGTTGCAGCGGCTCGAGTCACGGCAAGACTGGCTGACGTTCTCGGTCGCGGTCTGCATCGCTATTCAGAAGCTATCGAGCGATCCGAGCACGCCTTGGAAGCCGTCGGGGACAGTGGCGACGCAAGCGTGAGGGCGGCGCTCGCTTGCGAATTGGCTCGCGCGTACAGCGGCTCTGGTTCGGAACGACGCGCCCTTGAATGGTCCGAGTTGGCGCTCGATCTGGCAGAGGGGCTCGACGATACGGAGTCACTCGCGGTAGGGATTGGCGCAAAAGCGCACGCTCTATTCGATCTTGGGCGACATCGCGAGGCGGTCATGCTCGCCCGCGGGATGGCGGCACTCACCGGCGCCGCAGGCGCCCTTGGAGAGCAGGCGAGTGCTCTTCTTTACGTGAGCGTCTTTGTCCTCGAGGACGACCCCAGAGAGGCGCTATCAGCGGCGGCTGAGGCCGCCGAACTCGCCCGGCGAGCGGGACAGCGAGGACTTGAGGTTCAGAACCTTCTCAATGCCGCCGAGACGTCATTGTTTCTCGGGGAATGGAACGACACTCGCGCCGCGATTGCCGAGCTCGCCCCGCGAGTGCTTCCGGTGAACATGCAAGATTTCCTTGAATGCGTCAAAGCGATGCTCATCGCACTGACCGGAGACCCGGCCGACGCGCACGCACGCCTTGATCGGCTAGCTGGGCGCCTGGGTACATCGGAGTTCGTTTCCGCCCGCACCACGTACCTGGAAGCGCGTTCAGTGGTAAGTCTCGCGGGGGGAGACCTCGAAGCCGCTCAGCGCGAGGCCAGCGAAGCGGTATCGACGGACCCAATGGGCATCAATAGCCCGACATCGTTGGCGATTCAGGCGCACGCGTCTATTTGGCTTCGCGACGTCGAAGGCACTCGGAGGGCTTTGTCCGCCATGCATGGCTTTCGAGGTCGTTGGATGGGAGCAGAACGTCTCACCGTTGAAGCTGGCCTCGCGATTCTCGAAAATCGCGAAGAACAGGGAATCGACACCTTCCGTGCGGGTATCGAAGCTTGGCGAGCCTTGAACTGCACCCTCGACCTCGCGCTTTGCGAGCTGGACTTAGTCTCCTTGCTTGGGCCGGATCATCCGGACGCTACCGTCGCCAAAGAGGCGAAGGACATCTTCACTCAACTCGGGGCGATTCCGTTCCTCGCGCGATTGAGTTAATCCTCGTACCAGATCTGTAGGATCCGCGTCAGGTAGCGCGCCGACGCCTGCTTGTCGCGGCACCACACGATCGTGTGATTCAAGGTCACGCCCATCTTTTGGTGCTCCTATTCGCGACCTTTTAGTTGAGACTCTCAAACGAGTAGTGGCTTGATCCAGGCCGCCCACTTCTTCCGCCAGAAAAGTGCCAGCATCAACCGGATCGGCAGTGGCGGCGGCGGCGGCCGCTCCTGTTCGGGCAAGCCCTGTATGAACTCGTCCAGCGCCCCGACTGCAAGCGGCAAATATCGTCTGGGCATCGTTTTCAGCGCCCGCGCGTCCAGGCGCTCCCACTCTTTGGGTGGCATCGACTCCGTAATCGCGGGGATGACTTGCGCGTCCTCGACATCGAGATGTGGAAAGAATTCGTCACGGACGGCGACGATTCGTTCATGTAGCACCCTTTGGTGTTCGGCGTCCGGCTGTTGCTCAAATGCGGCGACGGCGGCATTCACGGCTTCGAGTGCCTCGATCAGTCGACGATGGTCGTTCGAAAGCTCATTGACGAGCGGCTCCAAGTCGGGTCGCACGGCGACGAGGGCCGGGAGGATGCTCGTGTCCTCTGTCTGGTGGTGATGATCGAGTACCCCGGCATAGAAGCCCCAAGCTGAGCCGATCGCTGGCTGAAGCAGCGAGGCGGGGAGCTTCTCAGTTGCATCGACCATCCGATTGGTTCCCAATCGGAAGGTGTTGTGCACTATGTAAAACAGTCGAGTGTCCGCGTGGGACTCGGCCGCCGTTCGAACCATATGTACCCCCCCTACTACTGAGCGATCTCGTACCGTACCCGTTTTCGAGATCAGGGTTCCTGGCCGAGTTCGCCGTAGCTGCGCCGATTGCGAGGAGCGAGTGCGCAGGGAGTCTCCGCATGCGTCAAGTTCGCGACAAGATCGTGCCGCATAGCATTCAGAAATGGACCTCGGATTGAGTGGGTTCCGAGCTTTCGTCACCGGTGGGACCGCGAATATCGGTTTGGCGATCGCACGAGCACTCGCTTACGAGGGTGCGTCGGTCGGAATTTGCGGTCGAGATTCAAAGAGGCTCGATAGCGCGATAGCCGCACTTTCCGCAGAAGGCACCGCGTACGGTGTGACAGGCGACGTCACTGTTCCAGAGCAATTGGAACGAGCTGTTGGCGAGGTTGCGGACAAGCTCGGAGGACTTGACATCCTGATCGCCTGCGCCGGTGGTGACATTGGTGGTCCTTGGTTTCCGGCGACGACGTCGGAAGATTGGGCTGCCACGTTGCACTTGAATGTGATCCACTCCGCCGACGCTACGAGAGCAGCACTTCCGCACCTTCGTCGAAGCACCGCGGGCTGTGTGTTGTTCATCTCGTCTATCACTGGTTGGCGTCCCGGGCCGACAGCGCACTACGCGGCCGCCAAGGCGGCCTTGATCCACTTGGCGGCTTCCTTGGCGCAGGAGCTCGGGCCTTATGGAATCCGTGTCAATGCTCTCAGCCCGGGGTCGGTCGGAGACACGGACGGATGGACGGAGTTTGCTCGCGGCAATCCCGAGTGGTTCGCCCGCTTTGAAAGAGAGGACTTCGCGATGGGGCGATTGGTCACGGTGCAACAAGTTGCCGACGTGGCCTGTCTCGTGGTGAGCCCCCGCGGCGCCGGCATCAACGGAGCGAACATCACGGTGGATGCGGGGCAGTACCGCCCGCACGCATACCGGTTTCCGACGGACGTCTAGCCGGGACAACTCAGACGGCTAAAAGGCCGCTCTCTGGATCCTCGCCGACGAGACCGTCCACGGACTCGCGGATCAAGTCGGCGTGGCCGACGTGGCGGGCATATTCCTCGATCATGTCGATCATGTAGCGCCGCAGTGTTGGCGTTCGGCCATCGAGAAACGTCGTCCGGCCGGGCTGGT
>Ga0209167_10001423_pt1 | contig 14110 bp, 14 predicted proteins | sample Coa_R1_9_FD_187154 | JGI IMG/M metagenome (GOLD analysis project Ga0209167, IMG submission 187154) | Surface soil microbial communities from Centralia Pennsylvania, which are recovering from an underground coalmine fire - Coalmine... | ecosystem: Environmental > Terrestrial > Soil >... | reverse complement strand
TCAGCACGGTCATCATCGGTTGCGATTCGATTCCGCAGCTCGAAGAGAACGTGCAACTGGCGCGCGAGTTCACTCCACTCAATCAGCAGCAGATGGCGGAGCTCACCGAGAAGGCGCAGCCGGTGGCGAAGCAGTCACTGTTCTTCAGGTTTTATGAGCGGGCGTGAGGAAGGCCTTGACCGAACAGTTCTTTGCGCCACCGTCTTCGCAAAGTATGTTGCGGGCGGTGTCGGGCGGCCCCAGGCGGTTCGTCCACGAGCAGCTAACAAATGAAAAACTTGGCTAGAGTAACATTAATAGTCTGTATCGTCGGATTCCTCGCGTCCTTCTTCTTCGGGATCTCTTTTTACTATCGCGACTTTCCAGGCACGCCGCGACCGGAGCTTGGAAGAACCCACCCCATCAATAATCACGGATTTCCGCTGTATCTAACCAAGCGGGAGGAACTTGAGCAAACATGGTCATTCGTTCTTGCTGTGGCGCTTTTTGTATCTGCTTCAATCATCGACCAATGCGTCGATCCATTCGACAAACGCAAGCGGCAAATGATGCCGAAGAGCGCAGCCCCGTGGAATCACCGTTGGGGACCTTAGCACGCCATTCGAATCGTAGCCGATGAATTACTTCCGTTAACGGCCAGTGAGCCAGGAAGCTCCGGTCGCGCCCCGGCTGGCCACTTCCGCTCCGCCTGCCCCTTTATAATCACTGCCTATGGTCACTACGACGGCCAATTCGCTTGCGGCCCACGCCACCTATGAGCCGGTCATTGGGCTCGAAGTGCACGTTCAGCTGCTGACGGCGACCAAGATTTTCTGCTCCTGCTCGACGCGGTTTGGGGCGCCGCCGAATTCGAACGTCTGCCCAGTGTGCCTTGGGATGCCGGGCGCGCTGCCCGTGCTTAACAAGAAAGTTGTGGAGTTCGCCACGCTGGCGGCGATGGCGCTGCAATGCCGCATCAACGAGACTTCGATTTTCGCGCGGAAGAATTATTTCTATCCCGACCTGCCTAAGGGGTACCAGATCTCGCAGTATGACAAGCCGCTGGCCGAGCACGGCTACATCGAGATCCCGGTTGGCAAAGGCAAGAAGAAGATCGGAATCACGCGCGTGCATCTCGAAGAGGACGCGGGGAAAAGCCTGCATGAGGGTTTTCCTGACGCGGCGGAGAAGACGGCTATCGATTTGAACCGCACCGGGGTGCCGCTGATTGAGATTGTCAGCGAGCCTGACATTGCTTCGCCGGACGAGGCTTACGAATACCTGACGCGGCTGAAGGAGATCATTCTTTACACCGGCGTGAGCGATTGCAACATGGAAGAAGGCTCGCTGCGGTGCGATGCGAACGTCAGCGTGCGGCCGCGCGGGCAGAAGGAATTCGGCACCAAGGCGGAAATCAAGAACGTCAATTCGTTTCGCTTCATCCGCGAGGCGCTGGAATATGAAATCGGACGGCAGATTGACGTGCTCGAAGCCGGCGGCAAGGTCATTCAGGAGACCCGGCTCTACAACGCGAACGAGGGCAAGACCTACAGCATGCGCTCGAAGGAGCAGGCGCACGATTATCGTTACTTCCCGGAGCCTGACCTGCTGCCGCTGGTGGCGGACGAAAAGTGGAAGGCCGAGATTGCGCGTGCGTTGCCCGAATTGCCCGAGGCTCGCCGCGCTCGCATGGTGAAGGATTACGGCATTACCGAATACGACGCGCAAGTGCTGACCTCGCCGAAATCGCTGGCCGATCAGTTTGAGGAGGCGGCGCGGGCGGCGAAGAATCCCAAACGCGTGGCCAACCTGGTGCAGAGCGAGTTGATGGGGCGGCTCAAGGCCAAGGGGATCGAGATTGAGCAGTCTCCGATTTCGATGCGGGGAGTGGCGGCGTCGGCTGACCTGGTTGAGTCGGGTGCGATCTCCGGCAAGATGCTTAAGGATCTTTACGACTTGAGCTTCGAGCGCGGGAGGGATTTCCCCGTCGTCTATGAAGAAGAAGGCCGGCCGCAGCAGTCAACCGACACATCGGCTCTGGAGAAAATCATCGACGAAATTCTGGCGGCTAATCCCAAGCAGCTGGAGCAGTACCGCGCGGGGAAGACGACCATGATCGGGTTCTTTGTGGGGCAGGTGATGAAGGCTTCCAAGGGGCAGGCTAGTCCGCAGATTGTGAATGAGTTGCTAGGGAAGAAGCTGGGGTAGTTTGTAGAGCGGCGGATGGCCCCCGTCCGCCCAGACAGTTCCCCGGATGAGGCGTCCGAGGTTCCTTTTGGCGGTCTGTTGAAAGTCCCCACTTCTCGCGCAAAGGACGCGCGAGAGAATGGGGCACCCGGGCAAACCAAAACGGAGGTCCAAGGCAGCGGGCAGGAGTGTCCGCTCCACATTAGCCATCCATATAGTCATCCCGAGCCAGCACTTTGGTCATCTAATTCCATCTCCGCAAACCCGTTAGCATTGAAGCAACGAGAACCGTTATGAAGAAATACAAGATCGACCGGATCATCAGCATTGCCACGTTGGTGGCGTCGCTGGTGGCGATTGTTCTGGTGTTGAAGCGGCCGGCGCCGGTGGCGCATCCGCAGGCTCCGGCGGCGATTGCGGAGCATGCGCAGTCGTTTGACCAGAAGATGGCGCAGTTCGAGCAGGCGACGCAGCAGTCGCAGGCGAGTTCCTCGACCGATAGCTCGCAGTCTGCGGCCAGTCCAGCGTCATCTCCCGCGGCGGGTCCCAAGGCTGAGGTGCACATCAATTCCGATGAGATCAGTGCGGTGCTGGCACAATCGCTGGGCACGGCGGGAAGCGCAGGCCTTACGCCGGACTCGAGCGTGGGCAGCGCCGCGCCCACCATTAAAGATCAGCAAGTCAGTTTTGACGGCGATCTGGTGCACGGGCAGTTCCTGACGGAAATTGCCGGCAAAGATGTGTGGGTCACGGTCTCGGGGCATATCGGGCAGAAAGATGGATACGCGACCTTCGATCCCACGGAATTCAAGGTGGGAGACTTGAGTGTTCCGGTTTCACTAGTGAATCCGGCGCTGCAGAAGAAGCTGTCCGAAGAGCGCGACCGAATGAAGCTTCCGGACAACGTGGGCGGCGTGAAGGTGGAGAACGGCGAACTGGTGATGCAGCAGAAGTAGGAAAGGCAGGTCTTGGGTCTGGGGTGTTAGGTCCTGGGGATCAGGCTTCAGGCGGGCATTCTGGCGAGAGCATGCGAGACGAAGCCGGACTGGCGCGGAAAGCGGCGCGCAGGTTTAGTAGAGATGGAAGTCCACTTCTACCATGATCCGCACTGGCACTGGAGTGCCGTCTTTCATTCCCGGTTCAAATTTCCAGGCGCTGACTGCCTTGACCGCTTGCTCGTCCAGACCTAGCCCCAGCGGTAACACGATCGCGATGTCGCGCGCGGAGCCCGAAGGATCGACCACGAGCGAAAGCGTCATGGTGCCCTGATATTTCGCAATGCGCGCCTCGTCGGTGAATTCCGGTTCGCGCCCGATGGTTCGACGGGGCGCCGAAACCTCACCCTTTTTGAAGCGGTACACCACCTCGGTCGACTGAGCAACACGCTTCGGTTGACCATCGATCTGGTCGAAATAGTTGCTCCAGAAGTCGGGCACGAATTCGCGAATCGATTCGCCGGGCGCCAGAAAAACGGCATTCATTGTCGACGAAACCTGGGTCGAGTCCGGGTTCTGCATAGGAAGTTCAAGTTCGATTTTTACAATTTTCTTCCGAAACGGCTTCTCCTGACTAGCAAGGTCTTTCGCCTGCGATTCCGGCAGCCAGTCGAGCACATCGCGAAACACCTTTGCCTTCGAGTCGAAAACGACGCAGACGCGCCGCCCGCCGATTCGCAACGTCTGCCCGCGCAGATCGATGCTCTGAACCGAAATCTGTCCGTCTACGGTCCAGGGGCCGACCGGGGCAGAGCCAGCCAGTGAACCGTCGGTTCGAAAAACGAGTCTGTCGCCGGTGTAGAAATGACGGAGGGTGAGGACCTTGCCGAGGTAGTCGGACTTCAGCTGCGCTTCGAGATCGTCGCTGGCCGAGGCCCGGGGCACGTACAGCACGGCCGGCAAAATCAAACAAAATAGGAGAGCACTTCGTTTCATGCGATCCCCCTGCTATTCAGGATTCAGACTGTCGAATATTTTCCAGAGCTTGTCGGCGTTGGCGCGGTAGATCAACCATCCGCCGCCGGCGTCGGAGGTTTCACGAAACAGCAATTCGCCGCGGCCATCGCCGTCGGCGTCGACAGCGTCGACCAATTCGAGGCGCGGAGTGATGTCGAGATGGTTCTTGTCGGTGACTGCAACATAAAGCCTGTGCAAATTGTTGTAGATGTCGGTGCGGGCCACCAGCATGATGGAATACTGCAGGTTGTCGTCCGCGGTGGTGCCGGCCTGCAGCGGCAGGTGCGCCTCGGCGCTGAAAACGAGAACGGGCTGATTCGTGGTCCACAGATCGTAGGCCCCCATGTGCGCGTTTTCGAGAATCAGTTCTGGCGGCTTGGGAGACCTGTGTTTTGCGGATTGCGGGCCAGCCGGCGTGGCGGAGATTCGGTTCCTGGCCAGCGCCGCGATGTATGCGCGCAGTTCTTGCTTGGCCAAATCCGTCATCTGCTGAAGGCGCTCGCCTTCTTCGCTTTTCAGCCAGTCGAAGGCGAACGAGCGCGGCTCGGGTCCGCTCGCGTCGGAGATTGCAGGAATCAACTGGACCGGACCTGGAGCGGATGCAGCCGGAGACGTCTTCCCGGTATTGACGCCAGGTGCGCTCGATACTGTCGTAGACGCAGCGGCCGGGGTGCTGCCGAGCTTGCTGTAGCCGGGGATTTCCTCGTCAGGCAGGGGATCGACCGGCTTTCCGCGGCGAAGACGCGGGCGGTTCGTCTCACCCGCTCCACTGTTGTTATCGGGCTCTTTGGTCTGATCGCCAGGCTGAGGGCTGGATTGACCGCTGGCGTGATCGTCGGTTTTGGCGGGTTTAGGCTCGGCCGGCGGAGTAGTTGAATTCGGCGCAGGCGAGGTGGAACTTGTTTGCGGGGTGGGAGTGGCGGCTGGAGTTCCGCCGGCGGTCCCGCCGGAACTTCCCGCTGAACTCCCGTCAGGAGCATTCTGCGGCGTAGCGGACGTTGGCGTGGTCGAAGGTGGAGTCGTGGAAGAGGGTGCGGTCGTCGACGGTGCAGTCGTCGGAGTAGAGGTCGGTGCGCTGGACGTCGGTGCATTAGACGTCGGTGCCTTGGACGATGGTGCGTTGGACGATGGAGCCGCGGAAGGCGGCGTTGCTTTCGATTCGCTGCCACCTCGGCTGAGCCGGGGTGGTGCGTCGCTATTGTCGATGCCCACCGGCACGTTCTCAGCCTTGAGCGAAGTCTTCGCCTCTTCCGACCCTGCCAGAATCCACTTCCCGGTGCCGAGCCAGGGAGTCTGGCTATTGGCGACGGTGCTGTGCAGGGCACCATCCACGGTGAACAGGCCGAGGGAGCTGCCGGTGCGGACTCCCTCGTACACAGTGCCCGTCTCCAGCGCCATGGGCACGGGAGCGGCTTTGTACGCGGATGCGTCGTAGAATTTTCCGCTCATAAGAATCGTAATCGGCACCAGGGTGGCCTTGCCGCTCGCCGTGATGCGGAGCACTCCCAGAGCGCGCGGTCCGGCTTCTTTTTTGCGTGGGACCTTGCGTTCTCCGGGCGTAATCTGCGGGCGCTGTTCCTGCGCCGGGGCCATCGGCGGCAGCGACAGAACGCTGGCCAGCATCGCCACAAGGAACGCTCCCCGGTATAAAATCTTGCGGTAGAAACTTTTGCGGAAAACGGGCTGGCCGGATTCGACCGGCACAATCCCTGGTTTAGATTTTCCCGGAGAAACTCGCATGAATGTCAATGATAAGGCTCCCGACTTCACTTTGCAGGACGAGAATGGAAAAGAAATCGCGCTGAAGGATCTGCGCGGCAAAACCGTAGTTCTCTACTTTTATCCTCGCGCCGATACTCCCGGATGCACCATCGAGGCCTGCGAATTCCGCGACACTTACAAGAAGATGCAGAAGACGGGCGCCGTGCTGCTCGGTATATCGCCCGACACGTCGAAAGCGCAGAAGAAATTTCAGGACAAATTCAGCCTGCCCTTTACCCTGCTGGCCGACGCCGACAAGAAAGTCGCCGAGGCCTTCGGCGTGATGAAGGAAAAGAACATGTATGGTAAGAAGGTCTGGGGAGTGGCGCGAACCACGTTCGTGATCGGGCCCGACGGGAAGATCCAGCACATCTTCGAGAAGGTCAGGCCCGAGGGGCATGCGGAAGAGGTGCTGGGGTACTTGAAAGAATCGGCCAAGGGCGCGGCCTAGAGGGCTTGCGGAAAACGCCGATGAATCGCCCCTTGGTTAGGAACGGGGATTCGTAGCACTGGTGTGCCAAAACTGCGTCCCGCTTCGGTTACCAAAGTCGCTGCCCTCCACCGGTTACCGCACTGGCACTATACGCATCTGGAGCCTGCGCCCATTCCTCACTAGACTCAGCCAATCCCCCGCTCGTCCCGAGACTGAGTCCGCAGGAGCCATGCGCAACTATGCACATGCAGTTGATGAACTCGTTTCGCATTCCCTTCACCACCCTGATGAGCTACATCCCGGTCCTTGCCACCATCGTGACCACGTTCTTCAGCGTCATCCTGGCCCGCGCCACGCTGCGCTACGTTGAGGCTACCGATAAAGGTCTGGCCTTGGCGCGCGAAGAATTTGAGCGCGAGTGGTCGCCAGATCTGCACATCAAGATGGAACGCGTTTCCTCGGGCGAGGCGAAAATCACCGTCACGAATCTGGCGAAGACTTCGGTGTTGCTGCAGCTTCTGCAATTGCGGAAGTTATCGCATGCCATGCCGTTCGAGCGCTGCCGTCTTAACGATCCACTGGTCGGCGGCATGACCTGGACCGAGGATATGGGAAAGCGCATTCTGGCTTGCACGGGACAGGAATTCGAAGGCCCGATTGCGGCATCGATGACGTTCTATGCCGCCGGGCGCATGTTTCGCACCGACTGGTTCCGTTCGCAGATTCTGGTTCGTGGTGGACGCATCATCAGCCTGGCGCCCAGCAACATGCCCGCACGCCGGGTGCGGGTGGTCGAACGTAAAGGCCCCGAACGCCGCCGCGAGTTCGTGAAAGACGTGACCGCCGACGTGCCCGAGGAGAAAATCAATTCCAAGCCGGATGAGAGTTTCTTCGTCACTGGAGCGTAATCGGGTTCCGCAGGCTGACCGCATTCCACAACCCTCAATCAACTAAATCCCTGCGTCTCGCTCAGACGCGAGACATGGGGCACCCGCTAAACCCGGCAGATTTTTCCGACCCATGCTGGGCAGGTTTTGTCTGAAGGGACTTGCTCACCTCCCGCGACGTCACAAGAAGCAAACTAAGTCCAGCAGATCAGCGGGATGAGATTTTCGGATTCCTCCTCCGTTTGGCCGGTGGCGTGCCTAATACCGCACGTTACCGAGGGCCCAAATTGCAAGCAGAGGAGAGAAACCTATGTCGGTTGCAGGCATTTCCAGCAGCAACTTTCTCAATTACCAGAATGCGAACGTACAAGCGCAACAACAGCAGTGGCAACAGGCATTCCAGCAGCTTGGCCAGGAGTTGCAGACGGGAAATTTGTCGCCCCTGGAAAGCACCGCGCAAACCACGGCACAAACCGAATTGTCGGCACTGCAACAGCCATCGCCTGCCAGCGCCAGTCCGGCGGCTCCGATCGGCACTCCAGCCACACCGATCCTCTTCAATGTTCCGCAAGGAACGCCGAAGCATGGCATACACGAGCGCACTCCCCATCATCTGGTGAGCGCGGACGACAATAGCGATAATTCCACGCAGGATTCGAATCCGCTCGGCCAGACTCCGCAGGCGGGGAACTCGTCGACCGCTCAACAGGCCTACAACAGCTGGCAGCAGGATTTGCAGCAGGTTGCTCTGAACAGCGACTTGCTTACCGCCCAGAGCGCGGACTGGCAGCCGGTGTCACTGAGCGCCTGAGTTTTCAGATCGGCGAGAGAACACTCGGTGCTATAGATCTCGCGTACCCTGCGAGATGTGCGATGCGCGGCCTTTGACCGCGGGTGGGCACACAACTTGGCAGGCAAATCCCGGCGGGAGAGGATTCGTCGCGGAGCATATTTCGTTATTTTATGGGTTGGGTAACCGTTACCAGAGATCACGAATTCGAGCTTGATCGGCTAAAGTGTCGCGCGCTGTTGCCGATCTAGCCCGTATGACAGTAAACCCAACGAGCAACAGTAGCCATGCGAACCAAGTCAACCCAACATCGCAGCCGGCTGCTCGCCCGGTCCAGAATCAACAGAGCTCCAAGCTTCCTCAGGACACAGTCACGCTGAGCCGTGCGGCCCAGAGGAGTTCTGGCGACGTTGATCACGACGGCGACAGCCACTAACCTCGGTCAACCCGCAGCATAACCAGATCCGGAAGGGACGGGCTTGCGCCCGTCGCTTCTTTTTTGATGGAGAAACGTAAGCGAGCTAGGTCTCTTCAGCTACGACATTGCGCGCAAGGAGCGGCCGAAGCGTCCGCCCCTCCACGCGTCATTCCGTCTGCTCCAGCGTGCGGATGTACTCGACGACCGATTCGCTCCAGCCGTCGATGTGCGTCCACTTGCCGTAGCCGACGCCGTTCTTATTGCTGGCCACGTTGACCACATAGCCTTTGCTTTTCGGCGCGGGCACGCTGTCGTGTGCCTGCTCATCGGTGATGACGATCAGGCGGTCGTAGCCATGCTTCTGATTCAGCTCCGTCACAGCCTTCCCGAGATAGGTTGCGCCGTGCGACTGGCTGGCGTCGATGGCGTCGCGCAGCGCGAATCCGCGGCGCGCCGGCAGTTCGACCAGCGAGTTGGAGAAGCTGAACACGGCCACCTTCTCCCCGATCTCGCGCAGCAACACCGCGAGGCCGTAAGCCGCGTCAGTGCGCTGCATCTCGGAACGGTGAGAGAGCGGCGCGGTCATCGAGCCGGAAACGTCGACCAGCACGATCGTTTTGCCGGCCAGCTTCTCGCTGGTGGCAACGCACTTCAGCATGGCCTGCTCGAGTGCCTCGTCCCATTGCGGAGCGTAACGCGCCGCAGCCATGAATCGAAACGGAAGCACACGCGCCGTGCTCATGAAGCCGAGCGCGGCGAGCACCAGGTTCTCCTCCACACCCGCTTCACACATGTTGCGCAGATTGCGGAGGAATGCCAGCGCGCCCAGCTTCTGCTCGCGGAGCAGCCGCTCCCAAGCCTCGCGCTTGTCGGCGCCAGACGAGAGTGCAACTTCCCACGTGTCAGGAGCAGTTAGCTCGCCCGCGATCAAGCGCTTCCACACTTTCTCCTGGGCCTCATCGCGAGGCTTGGCGTGAGCGAGGAAAAGCACGTCTCGGAGTTTGATGGGCCCGCCGCGATCATACTTCGCGAGCGCATACTCATCGAACTTCGGGAACGCTGCAGCCAGTCCCTTCTTCACCTGCGCGGAGAGCGGGACGCGACCATCCTTCCAGTAGATGGCGACGAACTCGGCGAGTTCGTCGGCACGCTGAATGACCTGTACCAGCGTCTCGGCCACAAAGCCGCGATGCGTGGCGTGACGCGCCATCTCGCGCACCAGCAATAGAGGCGCATGACGCAGCTTCATCTTCTCGCGGGCTTCTACCGCAAGGCATGCCACCTTCTCGGCTGCAACCTTGGGCACGAGTTCGGCGATGCGGCCGGCAATCTCGACTCCGTCCTCGTAGAACTGGCTCTCCCAGAGCAGGCAGGCGAGGACCGAGCGCCGCAGTTGCAGTTCGATCGAGAGGTTGCGAGCCGGAGCACCTTCGTGCGTACGCGGACCGAAGTTCAGGTTGAGTAGATTCAGTCGAGCCATTGGAGCCTCCTTTCGAGTGTGTAACGACAGCCCTCAGGCTTCAGCCAAGCATTTCTGTTTGCTCACTCTGCAATTCCGGTTTTGGCACAACGGTCTTAAAACTCCGTGTTCGTCCGGTTTCGCCGGACTTCGGCTTGGTATGATGCCTTGTTGTCTCAATGTCTTTGAGGTCACAAATTGTGACCTCAAACTTGCTGGTGCACCGTGAACAAAACTGCAATCGTCCTTGCCAAAAGAGTTGCGTCGAAGATCGTTGTCTTGCGCAATCAGAAAGTCATCCTCGATAGCGATCTGGCTGAGCTTTACGGAGTCCCGGTGAAGCACCTGAACCAGCAGGTCAAACGCAATGCCGATCGCTTCCCGTCGGATTTCCTTTTCACTCTGACCAAAGCCGAGCAGAAAAGTTTGAGGTCACAAATTGTGACCTCAAACTCCGCACGTGGCGGGCGGCGCTACCTGCCACATGCTTTCACCGAACACGGCGCCATCATGGCGGCGACCGTTTTGAACTCGGGGCGCGCCATCGAAATGAGCCTCTTTGTAGTGCGCGCGTTCGTACAGATGCGCCAAGCATTGGCCGTCAATCAACATGTCGTCTCAAAACTGTCCGAACTCGAAGCGCGCCTGGATAGCCACGACGAAGAAATTCAAGACCTCGTCGAGGCCATTCGCGAACTCCTCACGCCGCTACCGGCCAGCCAGCGCCGCATCGGGTTCGAACCTCCGTCTGGCAAGACCAAGGCCAGGTCCCTTGTGGCGGGCAGAGCGTAACCGCATTTCGCCTTTGCAACGATCCGAACTCGCCGGGGAATCTGGCGGCAACGGCATTGCCCTGCCAAGTGAGCTACACGTTCCGTGAAGAAACGTGGCAGGACTCGAACCTGCGACCTTCGAAGCAACCGTCCCTTCACCACCGGCGAAACTTAAGCTATTCGGACGAGACGAGTTCCAACTCGTCTTCTTTCTCCCTCTCGTCGTCCGCTCCCTTTTTCGTGAAGCCCACTGGACGATTCACGTCCTTTGTGCGAATGATCCACGCGATCTCTTCCATGTCGGCTTTGCTGGGCACACGCTTGTCGTTATAGTCAGTGCAGTAGTTCACCTTGAACGGCACAAGCCGCGCCGGTCGCAGGAACGCGCAGAGGATGATCTCTTCGCTCTCCGCGAATCCACGCTGAATGTGCGCCCAGTAGCAGGAGTTGCACAGCGACTCGCTGACCTGCGGCTTTCCGTTTCGAATGACGATGCTCATACACTTGCTCTCTAACCGGCACGCGCCGGGAGTTTGTAATCGAATCATCAGCCGGGGAATCAGCGACGAAGGTATAGTTAGGCGCTTTACCGTTTAGCCACACGGAAAAAACTCCCGTGGCAGGATTCGAACCTGCATCTCCCGCTTTACAGGCGAAGTAACCCTTGTCTTCACCACCGGCCGAAAGCGTCTACATTCTTCTCCCGTCTTTGTGCCAGGTCCGCGCCAGACTTGGTTGGCAGCCAGGGAATTTTGATCACGGGTGAGGGCTCGAACCCCGGCCTAGTAACAGGCACGCCACGAAGTTGCCGTGAAGCTCGCCACTGACTGAACTTTTGTTTGCGCGGAGGTTTTGTCCGCGCGTTGTACAACTGCGAATGAAACGGCCAGGGAACGTGCGGCCACGGAGTGGGCTTGCGCCCGCGAGGGGTCGAACCTCACAGCCGGGCCACTTGCGAAACCCGCCGTTCTACCGGAAGAAGTAACCGTAACCTTTCACCACTGACCGAGCTGCGCCGGACGACGACCAACATTCGCCAAGCAGGCGGACGAATGCGTCCTTCCCTGCGTGGAACCTTGATCACGCCGGGGGAATCAGCGACGGCGGACGTGTCGTTTCAAGGCGAAGGAACCGCAGTCTACGCCACCCGGCGTACTTTTTGTTTTGTTAGCTTTGCGTTAAAGGGCGTCGAGGATTAACTGACGCGTTCGAGGGACGCCCTAAAACCGACTCGGCCGCTTGTTAGCCGGGTCAGCCCGCTTAGCGATTTGTGCGTATACATTGACAAATTTGGGCATCCTTTCCTATGGGGATGTTTGAAGATGCCATAACTTTGAGTTTTTCGCAAGAGGAAAACCATGTTTTGTAAAAAATAATTTCTGTTGCGATGTGGAAATGCGTGAAGTCACAACGGCAGAAGTTCGAATGAGGGATAGGTCGTTGCCAGTTCCTTGAATGCTTCTACGGGTGAGCCGGCGGGGATGGGGAAATAACTCTGGACCTCGCGTTTGAAGTTATCGAGGTAGGCTTTCAGAATCGGCGGCTTCTCGGCGTCGGGGAGGGGACGCGGGCGGTATTTCTGGCGTTGGCTTCCTTTCTTCAGAGTGATTTCTCCAGCGGCTTCGGCGTTGCGGACCCATTGGGTTCGTCCGCGAGGAGCGACCAGGTAACGCTTGCCGTTTTGTTCCAACAAATCGACGGGAGTGGAGTAGAGCTTGCCGGACTTGCGTCCGCGAACTTCGAGCAGATAGCTGTGGGAGAAGCCAAGACCGACACCGACCAGGAATCCGAAGACGCGGTTGAAGATTTTTTCGATGGTGGTGGGTTCGCGGAAGCTGGGAAGGGTGGAGGGCATGGCGATCATTATAGTGATGCTCGCGGGCTGTTTGATCGTACCTAAAGATTCCCACCCTTCGACAAGCTCAGGGCAAGCATTCTCGCGCAAAGGACCCACGAAAAACGGGGCAGTCAGTTTTCATTCGACACGAGATCAAGTCTGCTTCACGAAGCGCAACGAGGCGGAGTTCATGCAGTAACGCAGGCCCGTCGGTTCGGGGCCGTCGTCGAAGACGTGGCCGAGGTGCGCGTCGCATTCTGTGCACGAAACCGCGATGCGGACCATTCCGTAAGTTGTGTCGCGAATTTCCGTGACGTTTTCTTTGGCGATGGGCTGCCAGAAGCTGGGCCATCCAGTTCCGGATTCAAATTTCGTAGCCGAATCGAAGAGTGCATTGTCGCAGCAGATGCAGCGGTACAGGCCCTGATCGTGCAGGTTCCAGTATTTGCCGGAGAAGGCGATTTCGGTGTCGGCGTGGCGGGTGATGTCGAAGGCGTTGGCGGAGAGTTGCTTGCGCCATTCGTCTTCGTTTTTTACTACTTTGGGGATGTGGACTTCTTTTAGGCGCTGGCCGGCGTCGGAGAATTGAACGATCGCAACTTCTTCGGGCTTGCCGGACGCGGCGTGCGCGGCCTGCAGCACGGAGGGTTTTCTCCACTGCCAAAAGGCCAGGCCCGCAATCGTGGCGATCGACGTTGCGAGGAACATGCGGCGCTGGGTGCTTCCGGCGGTAGCCGAGCTTTCAGCCGGACAGCCGGGGGCGGCTGTCTCCACATGATTGGTTTTGCGATCCAGATCAGCGTCGGACATATCTCCTCCGTACGTCTCTTACTTTCCGGTATAGAGGTCGGGGAACTGCTCGCGCAGGTGCTCGACTTTGGGCGCGTCGTTGTAGACGATGTAGGGCTGGTTGGGATGCAATGCCGCGTAATTCTGGTGATAGGCCTCGGCCGGGTAAAAGGCCTGCAGGGCGACGACCTTGGTCACGATGGGACGCGGAAAAACCTTGGCCTTGTCGAGCTGTGCGATGTAGGACTCGGCGATGCGCTTCTGCTCCTCGTTAGCGTAGAAAATTGAGGAGCGATATTGCGTGCCTTCGTCGGGGTCCTGACGGTTGAGTTGTGTGGGGTCGTGCGCCACAGAGAAGAACACGCGCAACAGTTCGCCGTAAGTGATCTGCGAAGGGTCGTAGACGATCTGCACAGACTCGGCGTGACCGGTGTCTCCAGTGCTGACGATTTCGTATTCGGCGGTCTTCGCCGATCCACCGGAGTAGCCGGAGGTCGCGCTGATGACTCCCTTCACGTGCTGGAAGACAGCTTGGATTCCCCAGAAACATCCGCCGGAGATCACGGCGGTCTCGTGACCGGGGACGGTCGCACGCGGGGCGTTGAGCGCTGGCGGCGGTACGGCAGCGGCGGGGCTGGCTTTCGCGTTGCAGGCCGTGACGCCAAGGATCGATCCCAGAAGGATGAGAGCTAATCGGGAGGTGGAAAGTGGCATTTGTGTGGTCCCCTTCTTAAGTATGAATCAATGTGGGCTGTCAGATTGGAGTGTTACGCCGGGAAAAAGTTTCAGCGTTCCTCGTGTCTCAGTTACTGGGTCAATGTTTTGTTGATGCCACGCTTGGACCA
>Ga0209167_10001421_pt1 | contig 14116 bp, 12 predicted proteins | sample Coa_R1_9_FD_187154 | JGI IMG/M metagenome (GOLD analysis project Ga0209167, IMG submission 187154) | Surface soil microbial communities from Centralia Pennsylvania, which are recovering from an underground coalmine fire - Coalmine... | ecosystem: Environmental > Terrestrial > Soil >... | reverse complement strand
TAGGTAGTGATGCCGGCGCATCAGCTCTTCCCAGCGCTCCCCCGGAGAATCGGCCGAACGATGATTTCCTTCAGAAGGCCCTGATGGACCCTTTGAAATTCCACACCCGAAGGTTCACCCATTCGCAGGAACAAAGTCCAAAGAAAAATGAAAAGACTTCAATCACCACGACTTATCTAAAACATTGACGTAGCCCTGTGCGCATTGCGCTTGCACTCCTCCTCCCACGCCAGGTATGATAGGCTCCCATTCTTATATGATGCGTTCACCATCAGACGGGAGACGGAGAGAGGAGATGGACGAAATTTATTTTTCAATCAGAGACAGTCAAGGGGGAGAGATCTCCGGAACACTCTGTCGGCCGGCCGCCGAAGCTCGAAGCGGAGTGGTTCTCTGTCACGGATTTCTCTCCGATGCGCAGAGCAGCACGAACCTGGCCCTGACGCGCTCCGTGACAGCGAAGGGAGTAGCGGCCGTCCGGTTTGACTTCTGGGGACACGGAAAAAGCAAAGGGGACTTCGCGGAGCTGACCATCACTCGATGTGTCGATCAGCTTGAGCGTGTTTTGGCCTGGTTTAAAACTCAGGGGATTCGAAAGGTGGGCCTGGTCGGATCCAGCTTCGGAGGTCTGGTGGTTCTATCGGTTGCAGAAAACCACCCGGAGCTTCGGATGATCGGACTTAAATGTCCGGTTTCCGATTACGCGCCTCTCTGGGATGCACGCCTTGGAGAGGCTGGGATGGCCGGGTGGAGAGAAAAGGGCGAAACCTCGATTTTGAATGCGGAGGGAAAGCGGGCACGCCTATCCTATGCCTTTTATGAGGACATCCTCCGTCATGACGTCTATGCCGCGGCGCGCCAAATACGGATCCCGGCCTTGATCATCCATGGAGATGCCGACCAGGATGTACCGGCGGATCAGAGCCGACGTCTGAAGGAGGCCTTTTCAGGACAGGCGATTCTGGAGATTCTGCCTGGCGCCGACCACAATTTTTCGAAGCCCGAGGATTTTCAGAAAATGTTAGAGCGCATCGCCGCTTGGAGTATCGAAAAACTCCTGTAACCGACGGCTCGAAGCCAAGGGAACTGCTAGGGTAACGTAAATAAATAAAGGTAGCAAATGATATCGGGAGCGTGTATGATTGCGAGGTATGAAGTCTCCCTCGAAACTTCAGGAGAAGCTGGCCGGCGTGTGGCCGCTTCTGGACGAGCGGACACGTCGGCTGCTGGCCGCCAACGAGGCCCGTGCCCTGGGGCGCGGCGGGGTTTCGAGGGTGAGCCGGGCGTGCGGCCTGTCGCGCAAGGCCATTACCAAGGGCATCAAGGAGATCGAGGCCGGAACGGCTCCCCCGCCGGGCCGTGTGCGGCAACCGGGAGCGGGACGTCGAAAGATCACCGAGCACGATCCCCGGTTGAAGGGCGCGATGGAACGTCTGATCGATCCGCAATCGCCGCTGCGCTGGACCTGTAAGAGCACGCGGACCCTGGCCGCGCAGCTTGACCGGCAGAAGCATCCGATCAGCCACACGAAGGTTGCCCAACTCCTTCACGATCTGGGCTACAGCCTGCAGAGCAACCGCAAGACGCAAGAGGGCGAAGACCATCCAGACCAGGACGCGCAGTTCCGGCACATCAACATGCGGGTCAAGCGGGCCCTGGCGAAGGGCGTGCCAGTGGTCTCCGTGGATACCAAGAAGAAGGAGCTGGTGGGGAACGGGGGAGAGCAGTGGCTGCCAGAGAAGAGGTCCGTCAAGGTGCAGGGGCACGACTTTCCCCGGTCCGATGTTCCCCGCGCGTTCCCCTGCGGCATCTATGACCTGGGGCGCAACACAGGATTCGTAAACCTGGGGACGGATCAGGACACCGAGGGTTTCGCCGTGGCGTCCATCCAGGGCTGGTGGAGGTATGAGGGCCGGCGCCTCTATCCTGCGGCCAAGGACCTGCTGATCACTGCGGACGGCGGGGGCAGCAACGGGTCGCGCCTGCGGCTTTGGAAGCTGGAACTGCAGATGCTGGCGGACGAGACGGGCCTTTCCATCTCCGTCTGCCACTTCCCGCCGGGCACGACGCAAGTGGAACAAGATCGAGCACCGGTTGTTCTCCTTTATCTCCTCGAACTGGCGCGGTGAGCCGCTGCGCGACTATGAGACGATCGTGCATCTGATATCCAAGATGACCACGACGACGGGGCTCAAGGTGACCTGTCGCCTGAATCGGCGCAAGTATCCCACGGGCCGCAAGGTGACGAACGAGGAAATGAAGCGCGTAAACCTGGAGCGCCATCAGTTCCACGGCGACTGGAACTACACAATCCGGCCCAGATTGCCAAAGCCAATTTGATACCTTTATTTATTTACACTGCCTAAGACAGTCGATTATGGGGTTGGCGTAGAGAGCGGAAAAACCGGGGCTACGCCGCCTCCTTTTTTATTTCGATCCACAACTTTCGAGTATAACTCCCGGAGGTTCATTTCGTGCTTAACCTGGCGTGGTTTAAGCAACTCGGGTTTCTCTCTCTCAACGATTTCACTCAACGGAATCTTGAATGGGAATTTGAATTCAGTCGCTAATCGAAGAGCGGCTTACCTGGCCGGTACGAGCCGTTCTGTTGGGAGGGGTGGCCCGCTGAGGCCACCTCCTACCAGATTGTCTTGGGTTTCCAAAGGGGGGAGCCTCTGATAAGAGGCGGAACTCCTTTGGCCAAGGGCGGGGTTAAATGCCCCGCCCGCGGAGCTCTCGTGATGAGCCGCGCCGAAGGCGGTGGCTCATCGCAGTTTACTCGGATAAAATAAATGGGTCTTCGCGGACTTGAGTGGGTAAAATTAGGGGTATTTAGATGAGAGAAGAGGCCGTGGGCAAGGGTTTAATGAGTTTTAAGGGGAAGAAAAAAGTGGTATGTTCTACGAATGCGAAAAAAGAGACGACTTCAAGAATTGGAAAAGCAGTACATGCGGGAGCAACTGAGACGGTTGGGGATGCCAGCTTCTTCTGTGATTGGGATTGATGAGATTTCTATCAAAAAGGGGTCAGGATATCGGCTCTGTGAAATGTATAAATCGCGAGGGCAGCAGAACGGCGGAGGATTTTATCAACAAGTTCTTATTGCTACAGTGTCACAAAATTCAAAAACCCGCGTCATTATTGGGCCTGATAAGGCAGTGGTACAACAGGCTGTTTTTCAGAAATGCCTGGAAACAGCGAAGTTCCAGCGGACTTATGACACAGTAGTATTATAAACCGGTTCGTAAATGAGCTGCAGGGGACGACCTAAAAAACGACCTTCATGGCCGCGATTGTGATTGCAAACTGACCTATGATTGTGGCGACATCTCTCCATAGAGGCAGAGGACGATATTTCGCCTCGGTTGAAACCGGGACCACGACGGTATCTCCCCGATCGAGATGTGCTCGCAGCGAGAGATCTGTCAGGGCTGAGCCATCGGCCTTGATGACATAGATTCCTTTAGAATTCGCATCCTCCGTCGGCCCGCCGGCGCGGTTTAAGTAATATTCAACGGTGGCACCCTCCTGATAGAGAATTCCAGTCGAGTTACGGACCGAACCGAGTACCACCACTGCAGAGGGGGGCGGAGGAACGCCAAGAGTGTCGCCATCTTCAAGAATAATATCGTTTTGAGTCCCTTCCATTCGATCGGGTTGATCCAGGTGGACCACAATTCGCCCCAAGGTTACCTTGGATGCAATTACCTTCAGGAGCTCCCGCCGCTGGCCCAGTTCGGCGGCCGCGTCGGCAGCGGCGACTCCCCCTGCAGAGAGAGCCACCGATTCTGAAATGAGCCGCTCTTCCTGGCTTTTGGCGAAAACGCTAAGCTCCTTGTCCTCTTTCTCCATGACACTTTTTCGGAAGAAGAGAGCCGCCGGAAGATAAGCATTTTTCGTATATCCTCCGGCGCGGCGCAGAACCGAACTGAGTCGCTCTCCGGGGGAGAGGGTATAATTCCCCGGTCGAAGAACCTCGCCGCTCAGGGTCACTGTCCCTGATTTTCTAAATTCCGAAGAAACCACAACCCTGTCTCCAGGAGACAGTTGCAGATCCTGATCGGTTTGACCCTGTTGGATTTTCCGAATACTGAAGGAAAGGACCTCCGTGGTGAGGTCCGGCTTGATACGAACTAATTCCGCCCTGTCCAGATAGGATTCGGGAAGAAGTTCCTGATCGGTGACGAGCTGGCTGATCCGCATTCCCTCCGCGAATGCGTACTCTCCGGGGTGACGCACCACTCCTTCCAAATAGACAGCATCCATCAACCGCCCGTGAATGGCGAGGATCTTAACCAGATCGCCGTCCTGGAGCGTGGCCTGGGACAAATCCGAGGCAGGCGGGGGATGGATCAGGTCGAAGTCGAGGAGGACCCGTTCCTGATGGTTTTTCACCCGTTCGACTTGAACCCGTTCCAGATAGGCCAGGGGCGTAGTCCCCCCAGCCATTTGAATCAAGACATTGAGCGATTCGGGGCCAGAGAGTTCATAAATGCCGGGCCGCTTCACATTTCCGGTAATTCCCACGACGGGTCCAATCGGGGGGATGAGGACGACGTCTCCCGATTCGACGCGGGCATCCTTCGTCTTATCCCCTCTAATGATCAGATCATAGAGGTCAAGCTCTCCGATGTTTTTGTTGTTTCGGAAGTGTTGGATGTGGCGCATCGTTCCGATCTTGCTGGGGCCTCCTGCCACGAAGAGGGCATTGGAGAGGGTGGATAGAGCGCTCAGCTCGTAAGCTCCCGGTTGAACTGCTTCCCCTAAGACAAAGACCTTGATGGTCCGCAGGGCTCCCATGCTGATCGAAACCTGGAACTTTGAGAAGGACCGAGAGAGCTGTTGTTCGATGAGGAGTTTTGCCTCTTGGAGGGAGAGACCCCAGAGGGAAACCGGTCCGACCTTGGGAAGAAAGATCTTCCCCTCCCGATCGAGGGTGACCTGAAGGCTTTGCTCAAGGAACCCCCAGACGTTAACGACCAGGGTATCCCCTGGTCCGAGGACATAGTCAGGTCCCACCGGGACGTCGAGAACCGGAGCGAAAGTGGTTGCAGGAGAATAGAACAAGTTGTAGCCGAACTGCTTAAGAGATCTGGGAAGCGCCAATTCCGAAGCGACTTGCCCGGCCGGTGAAACGGGGGTGGAGAAGGATCGCTCGATCGGGGAGAGGGCCTGTTCGGACAGCTGTGCTCGGGCCGCCGGGCCTCCAGGGGCAGCTTCGGCCGGTAAATTGGGGAGTACGGGCAGGACCGGCGCTGACGGGGCGTCCGGCTTGCCGGACGAGGGTGCGGATTGAGTCGGCCCGGCCGGAGGCTGTCCTAAAGCGAGGCCCTGAGCCGCCAGGGGATTCGCTGCGAACAGCGGCGGGACAAATCCCACCAGGTATGTCCAGAGTATGAGGAAAGCCAGACCCCTATGTGCTTTCAGCATATCACGAGTACCCCTCGTTATTCGGGTTTACCGCCAGGGTGCCTTTTTGTAATAGCTAGGTGAATACCGGCTCGGTTCGTACTTCGAACGTCGAAGGAGTTCCGGGAAATCGGTTTGAAGCTGGGATGCTGTGAGCGAGGTCGAGCGAACAAGTCTTTTTCCAGCGGGGTAAAAGACCGTCGCGATTATAATCCGACAGGATAGGATCGTCAAGCGATTCTCGTCGATCGATCCTGCTTTTATTTTCAGATCGATGAGCCTGTACTCCGGTCGCCCAGAACGCATTTGCGCCCCAGGTTATTGGAGGGGCTTGGGCAAAAGATGCGGTGTTGATTCCTCTTTAAGCGCATGCTGATTGGTGGTAAGAGACCTTTTCGCCTTTTCCATGAAACCCCTTAAGGCGATCTTTTTTGAAGCGTCGCTAGAATAGGTGGGAATCAACTCTTGAAGAAGATTCTTAATCTCTTGGACCGGCGTTCTTGACGTCATTTCCATGAACTCGCTGATATAAGACCCCAAATCAGCAATCGTTTTTCTGTTTTCTGCCAACCGGATCTTCTCATGACGGGTTTGAATGACCTTTTCGCCTTCCTCAAAAAGTTCTTCCGTCAGTTTTTCCCCCGGACGTAAACCTACAAATTCAATGGGAATGTCTTTTTCCGGCGAGAAGCCCGAGAGGATGATCATCGTTCTTGCCAGGTCCTGAATCCTGATCGGTTCTCCCATGTCGAGGACGAATGTTTCTCCTCCCTCTCCGAGCACCGTGGCGTGGAGTACCAATTGGACTGCTTCTTGGATCGTGATGAAATAGCGCTTAATATCCGGATGCGTTACGGTGACCGGTCCCCCTCTCTTGATCTGTTCCCGAAAAAATGGGACGACACTCCCGTTGCTCTCCAAGACGTTTCCAAAACGCACCGACACGAGTTTTGTTGAACTCTTCTGATTGAAATATTGGACGAGCATTTCGGCGACTCGTTTTGTCGCACCCATAATGCTGGTGGGATTTACCGCTTTGTCCGTTGAAATGAGGACGAAGTCATCGGCCCCGTATCGATTCCCCGCCATAATGACCCCGTAGGTTCCGAGGATATTGTTTTGAGTGGCTTCCAGCGGGTTTTCCTCCATCATGGGAACATGTTTATAGGCCGCTGCATGGAAGACGATCTGTGGCCGGTGTGAAGAAAACACCTGATCGATCTTTTCTTCATCCAAGATGTCGCCTAGAACCACCCTGAGAGGAAGGTGAGGAAACCTCCGTGCCAAGTCGAGTTGAATGTGGTGGAGATTGTTCTCGCTCCGTTCAAAGAGGATCAAAGTCTCCGGTTGAAACGCGGCGACCTGACGGCAAAGCTCGGAACCGATCGAACCACCGGCTCCCGTGACCAGGACCGTTTTTCCCCGGATTTTCGCCTTCACGGTCGGGTCATCAATCTCGATTTCACTTCGGCCGAGCAGATCCTCGATGTCCAAATTACGGATATCGCTTACGGAGACCCTCCCTCCCAACATACCGGTCAAACTCGGAAGGATTTTAATCGGAAGACCAAAGGACTTACAGCGACTGATAATCGATTTGATCTGGGACGAGCTTGCGGAGGGAATGGCGATCAGGATTTCATCGGGACGCGTTTTTTGTATGGCCGCTGCCATGTCATGAACGTTGCCGATCACTGGAATATTGTGAATCTTAACGAATAACTTCTGGGGATCGTCGTCGAGGAAGGCCACCGGTTGTCGCTGATAGGAGGGATTTCGCTCCATGTCCCGGGCGACCATTTCTCCTGCGTTTCCCCCACCGATGATCAGGACGCGGCGCGCGCCAACCTCGGTCTGGGTCAGGATGGCGTAAACGCGTTTAACGACCCGAAAAGAGGATAAGGCCACTAACAGCAGAAGGCTGTCAATCCAGAGAATGGACCAGGGATAGCCGCTTCCTGGAAACAATCCGAGCGCGCAAAAAATCCCCAGCGAGCTGAAAAAGATGGCCCCGCCCAGACTCAAGAAGTCCTGAATGCTGACATACCTCCAGAGCCCTTGATTTAGGCCGAAGAAATGAAGCGCGCCCAGCCGCAGCAGCAGGACAATGGGAATCGTTTTTAGAAAAAGCGAGAGATCTTGATCCGGCACGTGCCCGTCAAACCGGAGCGAGAACGCGATGTAATTTGATGCGACGACCGCGCTGGCATGGATCAACACGATGATGGTTCTGCGACGCTTCTCTATCACCTCCTTAAACGTGTTTTTCCCCTGTTTTTCCTTACTTAAAAAGGGGAAAGGAAGATTCAATAAGAAAACCATGAGGGTTGAAAAAAACACCTTCATATCCAGCAGGATTCCCTGATGATGAACATAGAGCTTTGCGAGTTCTATTTTCTCGGACAATACCTTCTCCGGACGGGTGGTTTCGGGGCGCTCCGAATGGGAATTGCTCAATAATCCAGCCGAAACCAGGTCGATGACCCCAGGGCGAACCGTCAGGATTATTTCAAAATCCTTGTGAAAACATTCCACATGGTTTCGGGTTTCGGGTCTCGGGCCCACGAGGCTCATTTCTCCCCTGAGAACATTAAAGAGTTGAGGGAAACCAGCCAATCGGAAAGCGCACAGGAGAGAGTCGATCCTGGAAAATCTCGGCGCGCTGAAGGCGCGATCCGTGTCCCGGGACTCCAAGGCCGCCGTTCGAAACCGCCAAAGCTTGAAAGGGCGAAACCCTTTTCCCATACGCTCCTGGCCGACAAAGGCGGGTCCCGGAGTCGTTATCTTTATTAAGAATGCGGCGGCCAGCCAAAAGGGCGACGAGAGAACGAGCACGGTCAAGGAAACAACGAAGTCAATCACCCTTTTGGTTTGGAGAGTCTTTGTTATTTTCTTGTCAAACGGATTGATCGAAGTTCCCCGCATGAATCCTCCTGTACATGTGATCGGACCGACTCCTCGACAGCAGACCCTTTTTTAACGGATACGTTATGCGGGGAGAGATTCCGATCAAGCGGCGACCCGTCCGGAGGCGTCACCTGTCAAGTCACTCGGTGTTCAGGAAAGGACGTCCGATACGATGGCCCACCCTATGCCCGCAGGAGGAGTACTGCCCCTGACGGGCCCGAAAAAAACCTCAGAGCCGGTACTGCGACGACGCCGCAGCGAGAGAACGGGTTTTCCGAGGCAAACGTTTGAGGCATGTCTTGCCCTTATTGCTCGAGTCGACTTGAAACAATGCGGTGATTCGCGAGGAAGAAAAACGACGGTGCCTTGGATCAAACGGTGGAGTGTGCCCTTCGACAGCTGGCGCATCGGTTGCTTCGACCCGGTGTCTTCTTTTTCATGTCCATTCGTCTCGGTGATTAGGTCTTCTTTTTAAGGAAGCGGGTGGGTTCCTACCGTATAAATTGCCACTTTAGAGAATAGGAGTGTAGGAGTTCCGATTTCGAGCGAACGAGGGCACTTAAGGGGGGCCGCCTCGAGAGCGATTCTGTCAAAAGTTATTCAATCTGGGCTACAGCATAGATCACTTTATAGGTTTCATTTAACGCGCCCGGGGCAAGCCTGACCGGCGGGGAATAAACCGCCATTTCGTCCTCCACCTCGGGAGGGAGTGGAACGAGTTTTCCGAAAAAGATCCCCTTAAGAATTTCCTTTCCTTTCATTGTCTTGGGCATAAGATGAAGAGCAAGCGCGGCGCGTTTTAGAATGGAGACGATCCGGCCCTTCGTCGTTTTCTCAGTTACAGGGAAAGCCCCATAAAGCTCGACACGAAAGTGATGCTTTTTTAACAATTCCACAAGTTCTGGTGGAGAAAAGTACCGTGTGCTGAATGGGCTGGGGTTGAAATCAGGCCACTCTTTGTTCACCGTACCAATGAGAACGATTCCTTGGTCTGAAAGAATCCTGCGGCACTCACTGAGAAACCGATCCGGATTCTTAAGGTAATAAATCGCCTCATAAAGAATGATTACGTCAAACGAACGCGCCTCAAATGGTAATTGATGAGCGTCGACCTTCCGGAGTTCGATCTTTTCCCGCCTCCGATAGTGTTCAATTGCAAATCGCAGATTGTTCTCATCAATGTCTCCGCCCACTACCTTTTGAGCAAACCTCGCTAAGTATCCTAACCCCTGACCTGCACCGCAAGCCACCTCTAAAACGGTCTGACCAGCACACAAGGAAGCAGCAAATCTATAACGGGTGTAGAGCATACACAATTGCTCGCGGCTTGTTCTTATGCCCGGGACCTCGGTCACCGTGATATAGCTATCTCCCATGTCCATTTCCTGTCGCATGATTGTCGCACCGAGACGGTCTAAGAGGGGAAAAAAACCATATTTTGACTCTTAAATCTCGAATTCTATTCCAATCGTTCGATCCTGCGGCATGCCTCATCGAGGACGTCGTCGTCCTTCGCGAAGCAAAATCGAACGAGATTCTCTCCCTTGGAGTTGTGGAAGAAGGCTTCACCCGGAACACTCGCCACCCCGGTTTTTGCCAAGAGATGCATCGCCTTCTCCTTGCTTGTTGATCCGGGTAGACGGGAGACATCGGCCAGGATGTAGTATGCCCCCTGTGGAATTCGGGGAAGAAGGCCTCCCTTCTCCAGGGCGCGGCAAAGGCGGTCGCGCTTTTTTTTGTATTCGAGCGAAAGCTCGGAGTAAAACATGGGTTTGAGCTCTTCCAGTCCGGCGGCCACACCGTACTGAAGGGGTGCGGGTGCGCAAACATAAATCAGGTCATTCATATAGCCGATCATCTGAGCCCATTTAGGATGACTCACGCTGTAGCCGAGCCGCCACCCGGTGATGCTGAACGTCTTTGAGAAGCCAGAAATCGTGATGGTACGGTCCGAGAGGCCGGTTAGGGAGCCGGGACTTACATGGGTACGGCCGTCATAGAGAAAATACTCATAGATCTCGTCCGTAAAAATAAATAGATTGTGGCGCTCGGCAATATCCCCGATCTGTTCGATCTCCGTCCGGTTGAAGATCTTGCCGGAGGGATTTGCAGGGGTGTTGATCATGATTCCCTTTGTCCGAGGTGTGATCGCTCGAGCCAACTCTTTAGGCTCAAAAACCCAATCAGGCTCCCGAAGGGTCACGTATGTTGGCACCGCCTCGACGGCGAGAAGGGTGTTGACGTGATAGCCGTAGTAGGGTTCAAACAGGACGACCTCGTCTCCGGGGTCCAGGAGTGCAAGGCAGGCGCAATAAAATGCGCCGGTTGAGCCGGCGCTGATGATAATGTTACTTTCGGGATCGGCCGTGATCTTATTGTAGGATTTCATCTTCCGAGCCACCGCGTTGCGCAGCTTGGCGAGGCCATCGAATCGGGTATAGCTGTTTACTCCTTCATCGATGGCCCGCTGCGCCGCTCGGCGGACGGGAATGGGCACTTCGGTGTCGCATACCCCCTGGGCCAAGTTAAGACCTCCGACTTTCTCGCATTCAAGCGACATGGAGCGGATCTCGGCCTGCACGATTCCATCGGTCCGCCGACTGAATGAAAGTGACATCTACGCTCCTTTGGCAAAGAACTTGACGATTGACTCGACCGTGGTCTCGACCTGCTCCGCAGAGGTCTCCGCACTCATCGGAAGGGAAATCACCTCGCGGCAGATTTTCTCCGTCTCTGGAAGATTCGGGTCCTTGAGATCAAGGCCTTTATGTTCCCACATCGGCTTCGGCCAGTGAACCAGCGTCTCAATCCCGTCTTTTTTCAGGTGCTCCCGCAGGCGATCCCGCCGCTGGGTTCGGATCACATAGTTCTGAAAGATGTCGAAGTGATCTTTTCCATCAGACCGCGGGAGTGTAAGCCCGGTAATTCCCTCGAGTCCCTTTTGGTAGAGCCCCGCGATTTTCCGGCGGTGTTCGATCCACCGCGGGAGATGGCGAAGCTTGACTTGCAGGACCGCCGCTTGGACGTTGTCCAGCAGGGCCGTGTATCCGTGGTGATGGTACTCGCCGGTGTCCCGGTCCTCTCCATTGTAGCGAAGGAGGCTGACCATGCGAGCCAGGCGGGCATCGTTGGTTGTGATTGCTCCGCCATCACCAAATCCTCCCAAGACCTTGAAAGGATAGAAACTGAAGCAACCCGAAAAACCGAACGAGCCCGCTCGGCTTTTCCGATGAGTTGCCCCGAGCGCCTGTGCCGCATCTTCGATGACCAATAGATTGTGCTTTGCAGCGATGCCCATGATCCGATCCATTTCGCAGAGTCTTCCGTTGAGGTGGACGGGAAGGAGGACTTTTGTTCTGGGTGTGACGGCCCGCTCCACCTGGTCAGGATCCATATTGTAATCGTCCCGAACGTCGACGAGAACAGGAGTTGCACCGCAGTGAACAATTGCGGAGACGGTGGCGACGAAGGTGTGTCCGACGGTGATCACTTCGTCTCCAGGCCCGATGCCCGCACCCACCAGCGAAAAATGAAGGGCATGGTAGCCGCTATTGACTCCGACGGCGTACTTGACCCCGACGAAGGCGGCAAGCTGCTCCTCGAATTCACGCAGCTGATTCCGGTAAATCAAATCCCCTTTGGAAAGACAGTCGATGATGGCGGCATCGACCTCGGGTTTTAGGCTCCGATAGTGTGTCCTTGGATCGACGAACGGAACTTTATAAGTCATAAGGCCTCCTTTTTTACTTCCAATAGATTTTCGACCGCGGAAACCAGGTCGCTTGTTTCGGGATAATATGCCTTCTCGAGGGGCGCGCTGGTGGGGGCGGGGAGGTCCGGAAGGGTGACCCTCACCACCGGCCCCGTCAAATGATGAAATGCCTTCGATGCGACGGTCGCCGCGATTTCTGCAGCCACCCCTCCGCACTCCCAGGCCGCGTCCGCAACGACCAGGCGTCCCGTCTTTCTGACCGAGGCGCAAACCAGATCGCTGTCCCAAGGCTTGATCGTGCGAAGATCGATGACCTCTGCGTCGATGCCCCGCTCCGCCAGGATCTCGGCGGCCTTTATTGAGAGCATTGTCATGTAAGAAGTCGCCACCAGGGTCACGTCCCGTCCCTCCCGACGAATTGCGGCTCGTCCGATTGGAACCGAGTACATTTCTTCCGGCACCTCTCCGAGTTCACCATACAACCATCGATCATCGATATACATCACGGGGTTTCCATCCTGTATGGCTGCGATCAGCAGCCCCTTCGCATCATACGGTGTGGCGGGCATGACCACCTTGAGGCCGGGTACATGCATGAACATGGCCTGCAGCGCCTGGGAGTGCTGGGCCCCCTGTTCTCCTCCGCGATTGATCACGGCTCGGATTAAGACCGGAACGCCGACCTGTCCCCCGAACAGATAGGACCAGTTGGCGGCCTGATTGATGATCGGGTCGACGGCCAGCAGCATGAAATCCATTCTCGGGTGGAAAACGATGGGACGCATGCCCGCCATGGCGGCGCCAACGGCCGCCGCCGTCGTTGCGTTTTCTGAAACGGGCGAGTCGATGATTCTCTCCCTAGTGAATTCTTTATCGAGATCCTTCAAGGAAGCCCCCGCATACCAGGGGCTCCAGAGGCCCTGTCCGAGCACAAAGACCCGCGGATCGCTCCGAAGCAACTGGGCATGAGCCTCACGAATCGCTTGTGCGTACTGGATTAGTCTCATGATCGTTTGGATTCCTCCATGCAATAAACGTGATTGCGCACTTCACTCTGATCGGGATAGGGCGACTCCCTCGCGAAGCGAACGGCTTCCTGCACCTGGGCGGAAACTTCCTCTTCGATTCGGTTGAATTCCTGATCGGAAATGCCCGAATGGGTGAGGACCGAGCGTAGTCGTGCGAGCGGGTCTTTGGGCATCCAATCCCTGAGCTCGTCGTTACGCTTTACCCCGACGTCCATATCCCAGGAGGCTCCCACGTGTCCCCGCCATCGATAGGTCCGACACTCCAGCAGGGTGGGGCCCTCCCCGGCTCGGGCCCGGGCGACCGCGCTCCTGGTCGCCCGATAAACATCGACCACGTCGTTCCCGTCAATGCGGAAACCTGGAATGCCCTGGGCCTCGGCCGATTTGGGGATATTGTCCTCGGCGCGACGCAGCATCAACTGCATATGGCTGGCATAGAAGTTGTTTTCGCAGACAAAAACAATGGGAAGACGGTAAACGGCTGCCAGATTGAGCGACTCGTGAAAATGACCCTCTTCGGTCGCGCCGTCTCCGAAGAAAGAAATGGAGACGCGTCCATTGCCCTGCATCTTGGCGGCCAACGCTGAGCCCACGGCGATCGGAATTGTAGCGGCGACCAGGGGAACGGTTCCCAGAATTCCGATGTCTTTGGCGATCAGGTGCATCGATCCTCCCCGTCCCCTCGAGCAGCCCGTCGCTTTCCCAAATATTTCCGCCATCATGTCGCGCAGGCTTCCCCCTTTAGCAAGGTAGTGACCGTGAGAGCGATGGCCTCCCCAAATGTAGTCGTCCCGATTTAGAATGGAGCAGACGCCGACCGCGACGGCCTCTTGGCCGATGCAGAGATGACATGGGGTCCTGATTTCTCCCGTCTCGACGAGATCTGCGATGGTCTCCTCGCTTCGACGGATTCGCAGCATATGGGTATACATTTCGCGAAGCACGGCGGTGGAAATCCGATCCATGAGCTCTCCTTCACGCATAAGCCGTAACGATGTAGGTGATTCCGGAATGGGGAAGCCGCAGAATATTGGCATTTCGGAATCCCCCACCGACGCAG
>Ga0209167_10001416_pt1 | contig 14151 bp, 11 predicted proteins | sample Coa_R1_9_FD_187154 | JGI IMG/M metagenome (GOLD analysis project Ga0209167, IMG submission 187154) | Surface soil microbial communities from Centralia Pennsylvania, which are recovering from an underground coalmine fire - Coalmine... | ecosystem: Environmental > Terrestrial > Soil >... | reverse complement strand
ACAGCGACGTGCGAGTCGATCCGGGCTTTCTGCGGTCGATTGCCGCGCCGTTCCGGGATCCTGCGGTGGGCGGCGTCACCTGTCTCTACCGCGGCTTGACCGACGGCTCCTTCGCTGCCGGTCTCGAAGCGCTCGGCAGCAGCGCGGATTTCGCGGCGGGAGTCCTGGTCGCGCGGCAGCTCTCCGGAATCGACTTTATGCTGGGCGCGGTGATGGCGACCACCAAGGAGCGCTTGAGAGAGATCGGCGGCTTCGAAGCGCTCGTCAATCACTTCTCCGATGACTACGAGCTGGGGAACCGGATTGCGCGGAGCGGTCATCGAGTGGAGCTGAGCTCCTTTCCTGTTTCCACCGTCTATCCACGCGAGACTGTGGCGCAAGCCTTCCGCCACCAAACGCGCTGGTATGCAAGCGTCAAGCAATCGCGGCCGGCTGGCCACTTCGGGCTGATCTTCAGCGAGGGCCTGCCCTGGACAATTGTCGGCGCGGCGCTGGCTCCGTATCGCTGGACGGCCGTCGCATATCTGCTCGCGTACCTGGTTTTGCGCGCGTGGATGGCTTGGAGGGTAGGCGTCTCCGGAATGCGCGATGATCTGGTGCGCCGCAAATTCTGGGTGTTGCCGCTGCGGGATGCGTTTGCCTTCGCCGCATGGATTGCAAGCTTTTTTGTCCGGACAATCGATTGGCGCGGACAGAAGTTCCGCGTTCACGACCGGCGACTCGTTCCCGTTCCGCCGCCACACGGAGGTCCGCGGTAAGCGGGCTTCGACTTCGCAAGCAGACAGAATTTGAAGCCGCGCCTCACCTCTCCTCAGTTCCTCTCCGCGCAAGCTCGCCGGTCGTTTGACGCTTCTGTGACAATCTGGTGACACACTCCGCTCGTCGCGCGTGCAAACTGCGCGGGTCTCAAGCGGTTGCTATAGAAACCGCCGCTTTCACTAATGTCTCTTGCGACGAATTCGTTGCCGGACGTCGGAGGTTCTCCCGCGCGACCCGCGGCGCCGAAGGTGTCTGAAAGGTTCGCCGATGCCGCGCTGCAAATTCTAAGTATGAAGGGAGTCTGGCGCGGATTGGCTCTGGTTACCCTCGTTATTTTCCTGGCTACCGCGTTTCGCGCCGGATGGGTAAACGCCGAAACGGATTTTCCGAATTACTACACGGCTGCGGTCCTGGTGCGGAAGCACCAGCCTCTGGAAAAGTATTACGACTGGACGTGGTTCCAACGCCAGATGAATTACGGCGGAGTCGAGCGGCAGCTCGGCGCCTACTCGCCGCAGACACCGTTGACCATGATTCCTCTCGTTCCGCTTGCCGGCCTTCCCGTGCAGGAAGCCAAGCGGGTGTGGCTGATCTGCAATCTCCTGTTTCTTGGCGCGGCCATCTGGATGCTGTCTCGCCTCACGCGACTTCGCGTCGAGCATGTCTGGCTGCTCACGTTCGCGGGATATTTCTCGCTGGAGATGAATTTTCTTCTCGGGCAGTACTACATTTTTCTGCTGTTTCTGCTCACTCTGATGTTCTATCTGCTGCGACGGAAAAGCCCCGGGGCGAGTGGGGCAGCAGCCGGGGTTGCGCTTGCCTTGAAGTTATACGGCGGACCGTTTCTTCTCTACTTTGCCGCCGAGCGCAGATGGAAAGCAGTCTCCGGAATGATTGCCGCGATTTGTTGCGCTGGCGTCGTGGCCATCGCCGTGTTCGGCTGGCCAGGCATTCATTATTATCTCGCGCATATCCTGGTGCGCTCGGTGACAGACGGATCGATCGACCTCTACAATCCCGGCGTTCCCACGATCTCAACCATGCTGCGGCGGCTTTTCGTGAGAGAACCGGCGCTGAACCCCAACCCGCTTTGGAATGCGCCCTGGCTGTTTTTCTGGCTGCGCACGTTTGTCAGCTTGGCGATTGTCGTATTCGCCGGCCTCGGTCTGGCGTTTCGATCGACGACGGAGCGGCGCGATTTTGCCTGGTTCACGATTGCCGTGCTTCTGTTGTCCACGAACACCGCGCCTTATACATTCATTCTTTTGCTGCTTCCGGTGGTTCTGCTGCTGCATGATTCGACGATCTGGCGCGGACTGCTTCTCATCGGCGCTTACATCCTGTTGAACATGCCCCTGCCCGCGGCGTGGCTTTTCCCGAAGGTCTGGCTGCTGCTTGCGCTTTTCCTGGCGACGGGATGGGAGTACCGGCGAGCGTTATCGCCCAGAGCCGCAATCGCGGCCGTATCGCTGATTGCCGTATTTGCTTTAGTCGATGCGGCGAGACAAGTTCGCCAGTACGACGCGGAACCAGGGCGGCATTTCGAGCAGATAGCTACCGGCAGCGACTCGCTGTTCTCATCCTTTCCCGCGGTTTCCAGGTTCGGGTTGTTTTATCAATCGATGGGAAGAGATCGGTACGTGTTGCGATGGCTGCATGATGGGCGCAGGGAGGAAGTCTCCCTGGACGGTCATGCCCTTCATCCAACCGCGTTGCCGGATGGTTCGGTGCTTTTCGAACTTGTTGCGAATGGGACGTCCAGGATGATGCGGTTTGATCCGGCCACCCGGATCGTTGCGTCAAGTGCGCTAGCGGCTCCAGTTGCCGACGAAAACTCTGCGGTATCGCCTGACGGCAAATGGATTGCGTTCACCTCCTTCCAGAGTGGACCAAAGCACCTCTGGCTTCGCAATATTGCGACGGGGCGCGAAACGCTTCTCGCCGGCGGGAATTGCGACAGCTCGTGGCCTGCATGGCAACTCGATTCGAGGGCCGTGGTTTTCGCAAGTGATTGCGGCCGCGCGCTTGGGCTGCCCGCGCTCTACCGAGCGCCGGTCCCTGAAGAGGGAAGCCTCGAAACCGCGCCCAGACCGGTGAAGCCGGGACGTTCTCTTTCGCCACAATTGGCCTCCATGCTAAAATCGCTGTCCGTGATCATCTCGCTTCACCTTTATCTGGGTTAGGGCGGGTGAAGTGGAGCGTTCCGGCCACGGAATAGGCAACTCCTCTGTTTTCTAGCGACTGGGAGGTCGTACAATCGGTAGTACATCAGACTCTGGATCTGATTATCCTGGTTCGAGTCCAGGCCTCCCAGCCAATCCTTTCGAGATACACGCGTAAATTCCGGAGTACAGAGTAGAATGTCGCGCTGAAACTGGTCCGGAACTGGTCGGCGGGAGCCGTGCATGTGAAACCGGCAGCGATTGGCATTCGTGCGCACTCGGGGTGGGTCGCCGCGGTTGCGGTGGCAGGGACGCTGGCCGCGCCGCAGATTCTTGCGCGGGAGCGCATTGTCGTCATTGATGGCGACGGGCCCCGAGCGAATCAGCCCTATCATTTCGCCAAGAATCTTTCGCTGCGCGAAGCGGAGCTTCATCTGGCGCAGTGCGCGAAAACATCACGGCGACTCGCCGCGACGGGACTCGAAAGCATCGCGGAAAGCCTGCACAAAGCGCGATACGCGATCGTCGCTTGCGGCATCCTGACGGCTTCTGGTCGTCCCGTGCCGGCGCTGCCGGAGATTCTGGCGTCGCACGCCATGATTCATACGGCCGAAGGCGAGTTTTTCCGGGACGCCTTTGCGGACGCCTGTGAGCGGCTGAAGATCCCGATTACGAGAGTCCGCGAACGCGAATTGCTCGACCGCGCCGTGAGCGAATTGCGGATCGGCGCTCCAAAACTACGGGTTCAATTGACCGACGCCGGACGCGGCGTCGGGCCTCCCTGGACCCAGGACCAGAAGAACGCGGCGCTCGTTGGCTGGTTACTTCTGGAAAGCGCCGGGAAGCCACATCGCTGATCACGCCGGTCGCAGCGCTCCAACACAAATTTGCAGCTCTCGCTCTCGCAGAGGAAGGGAACCTCGACGTCGCTTTTCTCTGTCGACTGTAAACTGTTGCCTGTAAACTTTCTCCGCTAATGCGCTGGCTCGAACAGAAAATTCGCCGCTACGAACACATGCGCTGGGCGCAGGAGCCCGGCCGTCGCGTTCTTCCGTTCGCCTGGGGACTGGAGCACATTGGCGGAGACGCCCATGATCCCGATCCACGCGCGTTCCTGAATCGCTTCGTCGACGCGACGCTGGCGGACAGCGACGATTGGTTCGCTGTCAGTCCGGCCGACGACTACGAATTGCGCGATAACGTCCTTACGTTCACGAGCCAGATCGCATCGCCGTGGCCCGAAAACAATCGCGTCTACGGGCAGCTTTTCCGCGCGCGGCAGACGGGACCTGCGGTGGTTGTGCTCGCGCAATGGAACGCGCGCTGGGAAGAGCAACAGAATATTTGCCGCTGGCTGAATCGTCTTGGCATCACGGCCGTGAAGATGAGTCTGCCGTATCACGACCGGCGCGCGATCCCGGGCCATCCGCGAGGCGATCACCTGGTCGGCCCGAATATCGGGCTCACACTCCAGGCGAACCGACAAGCCGTTGTGGACGCGCGCCGAACGCTTCTCTGGCTCGCCCGCCAGGGCTATCACCGTCTCGGGATCATGGGCACCAGTGTGGGCTCCTCCATCGCGTTCGTTACGATGTGCCACGAGCCGGCGCTTCACGCGGGCGCATTTCTCCACGTCGCGACCTATTGTGGGGATGTGGTCGCCAATGGCCTCACCACGATGAACGTGTGGGAATCCCTGCGGCAGAAAGTTTCGCCGGAAGAGTTGCAGCGCTTCTGGTCGCCGATCAGCCCGTTCCCGTACATTCCGAAGCTCAACGGCACTCGAAAGGAAATCCTCGCGATCAGCGGCCGCTACGATCCGACATTCTGGCCTGAGTTCACGGAAGCATTTTTGCGCGAGATTCACCGCGACGGCTTGCAGGCTGAATCGCTATCGCTCCCGTGCGGGCACTACTCGCTGGGCGTCGCGCCGTTCAAATATGCCGTCGGTTTGCGCTTCGGAACTTTTCTCTTCCAGGCGCTCTCGTGAAGGTGGATCCAGAGAACAGCGAACCAAGTGCTCAACGAAGAAGTTGGCAGAAAGAGCCCTTCGCGATCGCCTGCGTGACGGCTTCGATATCGGGCGCAAGCGAGCGGTCGGCGTCCACGCGCTTGGAGAGGGAACGGACGATATCGTAGCCGCGCTCTGCTTCCGCGCCCGTTCGCAGCGGCGCGAGAAAATCGATTCCCTGGCATGCCGCCAGAAGTTCGACGGCAAGGATGTGCCGCAGGTTCGCGAGCATCGGCTGCAATCGACGTGCGCCGGCCATGCCCATCGAGACATAGTCTTCCTGATTTGCCGACGTGGGAATCGAATCGACGGAGTGCGGCGTGGCCAGCGCCTTGGTCTCGCTTGCCAGTGCCGCCGCGGCAATCTGGAGAATCATGAACCCCGAATTGACTCCCGGCTCGCGAACCAGGAATGCCGGGAGCTGGCTTGTTTGAGGATTCGTCATCTGCTCGATGCGCCGCTCGGAGATTCCTCCCAGCGTTGCGAGCGCGACGGCAAGCTGGTCGGCGGCCATCGCCAGCGGCTGTCCGTGGAAATTGCCGCCGCTGATCACTTCGCCGGAGTCGACGAACACCAGCGGGTTGTCCGTGGCGCTGTTCAGCTCGATCTCGACGGTCGCGCGAATCTGCGCCAGCGCGTCGCGCACCGCGCCGTGCACCTGCGGTGCGCAGCGCAAGCTATAGGGATCCTGCACGCGCGGATCCGTTTGCGCGGAGCGATGCGACTCGCGGATCTCGCTCCCGCGATTCAGCCGCTCGAGGTTTCGCGCGGTGGTTGCGTGCCCCGCGAACGGCCGAGCGCTCGCGATTCGCGGATCGAACGCCGCGGGACTCCCGCGCAAAGCGTCGAGCGAGAGTGCGGCGGCAACATCGGCCGTGTCCACCGCAATCTCGGCGTCGCGTAGAGCGAGCGCGAGCAATGCCAGCATTCCCTGCGTGCCATTGAGCAGCGCCAGCCCTTCCTTCGCTTCCAGCGTGAGCGGGGCGATCCCGGCTGCGCGTAGCGCTTCGCCTCCCGCCATGCGCCGCCCGCGATAAATTGCCTCTCCTTCGCCGATCGCAACAAGCGCCAAATGCGCGAGCGGCGCCAGGTCGCCGGAGGCTCCCACAGATCCTTGCGACGGAATCACCGGGTGCAGCCCGGCATTCAGCATGGCGCAGAGCGTTTCCGCCAACACGGGGCGGACGCCTGAAAATCCCTTCGCGATAGCATTGGCGCGCAGCAGAAGCATCGCGCGAGTTTCCGTTTCGCTCAGCGCCGGGCCCACACCACAAGCGTGGCTCCGCACCAGATTGAGCTGCAGTTGCTCGATCTGCTCGCCGGAGATGCGCACGTAGGCAAGTTTGCCGAAGCCCGTGTTTACGCCATAGACGGTCGCGCCCGATTGAATGACGCGCTCAATCACCGCGCGCGACGCCTTCATGCGCTCGCGCGCCGCCGGAGTCACCTCTGCCGTTGCGCCGCCCTGGGCGGCCTCGAAGAGCTGATCGAGCGTCAGATGCTCGCCGTCAATGGGAACTGTGTTCATGATGTGTCGCGCTGTGCGCTCCGTCGGACACGGCGAAATACTTCTTGTACTTCTCGGGAAGGGATTTGGGCCGGCCTTTGCTGTCGCAAATCACGTGCACTGTTTCTCCCGTGGCGATGAGTTCGCCGCCGTTCAGGATCTCGTAACCGAATCGCACGGTGCGGCGCTGCGATCCGATCACCCGCGTGCGAATCGTCAGCAAATCGTCGAACCGCGCGGGGCGCTTGTAGCGGCAGGACGCTTCCGCCACGACGATGTAGCTGTCGTCGTCCGTTTCCATGCGCTTGTACTCGAAACCGAGCTGCCGGCACAGTTCGACGCGACCAACCTCGAACCACGTGAAATAATTCCCGTAGTACACCACGCCCATTTGATCGGTTTCGGCGTAGCGCACGCGTACGTTCGTCTCGGAATGCGGCGTCATCGAGTCCTAATTTCCGTACAAACAAAACAGGGGACCCATTTGATTTGCAGCCTCCCTCGGTGCCCCGAATCTCGTTTCGCGAATTGGCATGGCGCGCTCATCTTGCTAACTGGCATTCCTAAACGAACACGGCAGGCGATCGGGTCTCTACGATTAGAGTGAGGCCAGCGGCCCCCGACAGACTCCCTTGCCCGAATCGTCGGTTCCCACAATTTGTCATAGCAAGACACTCGCGCCACGCCAGTTCGCTATACGACTTTTCGAAGTGCAGCGGGAGGCTGCAAAAAAAAATCGGTTTTCCATCTCGCGAATGAGCGAGGGGAAAACGGCCAAACGGTTTTACTGTCTCGCGAAGCCGCAAACTTAGTGCCCCGTCCATTTCGGCGCGCGCTTTTCCAGGAACGATGCAAGCCCCTCGCGAAAATCATCCGTCGACCGAATGTCCGCGTTCTCGTGGATGGCGTTCTCGATTTCCGCTTGCAACTGCGCTTCGCCGCTTCGCAGCAGCAAGCGCTTCGTGCGCCGGATGCTGGTTGGGCTCGCCGCAATCAGCTCCGAAGCGATGGCGCGTGCGCGAGGGAGAAGCGAGTCTGGAGCGACGATTTCCGTCACCAGGCCGAGGCGATGCGCTTCCGCTGCGTCGACGATACGTCCGCTCAGAAGCAGGCCGCGCGCGATTTTGTCTCCCACTTGTCGCCGCAGAAAAACCGACACGAGCGCGGGAATGAAGCCGATCTTCACTTCCGTGTATCCGAACTTCGCCTCTGGCACGGCAAGCGTGAAATCCGCGAGCGTGGCGATGCCACAGCCGCCTGCAATGGCCGCGCCATTCACCGCCGCGATCAACGGCTTCGGAAAGCTGTAAATGCGATAGAACATCTTTGCCATACGCCGCGAGTCTTCCACGTTCTCCTCGGGCGACTGCGTGGCGATTGACCGCAGCCCGTCAAGATCCATTCCCGCGCAGAACGCCTTGCCCGCCCCGGTGACGATCCCGACGCGCGACGATCCAGTCTCGATTTCGTTCAACGCGGCCAGTAAGTCTTCGATCATGCGCGTGGAGATCGCGTTGCGCTTGTCGGGACGGCTCAGCGTAATCGTGGCAATCTCGCCTGCGCCATCGAATGTGAGCGTCTCGTAGCTCATTGCCGATTCTTCTCCACGTCTCCAGTGCCTCGCGGCCCCGTGCAAATTTGCGAAGGGTGCGACGAATCTTTCGTCAGTTGGGCTTCGGTGCTTCCGTTGCGCCTGCGTGCGCGTACCGCTCACGAAGTTCGTGCGTCATCGCGCAGGCGACCGCAAGCGATTTTGTGTCGATGCCCGTTGCGACGCCACGTGCCGCCAGCGTGGTCAGGACGGTTTCGGTCGGAATGTTCCCGACAAGAGCGTCTCCCGCGAACGGGCATCCTCCCAACCCAGTCAGCGCGCCGTCAAATCGGCGGCAACCCGCCTCATACGCCCCCAGTACCTTCTCCGCCGCGTCTTCACGCCGGCTGTGCAGGTGCACGCCGATCTCGATCCCCGCGACGGAATCTTTCACCGCGCGATAAAGCTCAGCGACAGCTTCAGGCGATGCGGTCCCGACGGTGTCGGCCAGTGAAACCGTTCGCACGCCAGTATCCTTGAGCCAGACCAGCGTATCTTCCACAATTTCCGGTCCCCACGGTTCCTCGTAAGGGTTTCCGAACGCCATCGAAATGTACACTACAAGCTTGCGGCCCGCAGCTTTCGTCTCGCGCTGCAGTTTCTCAACCAGCTCACGCGATTCCGCGCGCGACATGTTCGCATTCGCCCGCCGGAAATACGCCGAAATGGAATAGGGATACCCGATCGTCGTCACGCCCGGCGTCGCCAGTGCGCGCTCGAGTCCCTGCGCGTTCACGACAATGCCTATGATGTCCGGTAGCTCGCCCGACGGCAGCTTTGCGTTGCTCAATCCTTCCATCACTGCTCCGCTGTCCGCCATCTGCGGCACGTGCCTCGGCGAAACGAAACTCACCGCATCGATATGCCGGAATCCCAACGACACAAGCGCGCGGAGATACTTGACCTTTTCCTCCGTCGGGATATTCTCCCGCAGCCCCTGCCACGCGTCCCGCGGACACTCGACGATGGTCACTTCACTCATGAATCGCTCATACCTGATTCGAGGTCCTTTTCGGTTTTCGGTTCAAGGGCAAAAGTTGAAAGTTGAAGGTTGAAGCGCCCTGACTCCGGATTTGCTACGTCTGCAAAACACCCGTCTTAAATTCCGCGACTTCCGGATTCAGGGCCTCGCTCTCCAGCGACTCGATCAGCGCTTCGCGCGTGTGCGCCGGATCGATGATCGCGTCGACCCACAGCCGCGCAGCCGCATAGCGCGGATCCGTTTGATGCTCGTAGGCCGCGCGCGTCGATTCGTACAGTTCCTTTTTCTCCGCTTCGCTGAGCTTTTGCCCTTGCCGCTCGAGCTGCTTAACCTTGATTTCCACCAGCGTTCCCGCCGCCGAATCGCCGCCCATCACCGCGTACCGCGCCGTGGGCCACGCGAAGATAAATCGCGGATCGTACGCCTTTCCGCACATTGCGTAGTGCCCCGCGCCAAAACTGCCGCCGCAGATGACCGCGATCTTCGGCACCACGCTGTTTGCCACGGCGTTCACCATCTTCGCGCCCGCGCGAATGATCCCGCTCCACTCCGCTTCTTTGCCCACCATGAATCCATTCACATCGTGCAGAAAAATCAGGGGAATCAGGTTCTGATTGCAGTCAAGGATGAATCGCGCGGCCTTATCCGCCGATTCCGTATAGATCACGCCGCCGAATTCCATTCGTCGTTCGCCCGTTCCGGGCGCGGAGACAGTCACGTGTTGCCGGTTGTTGGCCACGATTCCGACGGCCCATCCGCCGATCCGCGCATACCCGCACACCACCGTTTCGCCGTATTCCGCGCGGTATTCGTCGAATTCGCTCGCATCAACGATGCGCGCGATGATTTCGCGCATGTCGTACTGTTTCGAAGCGTCCGCTGAGAAGACTCCGTAGATTTCGTCGGCGGGGAAGGCGGGCGGCCGCGCCGGCTTGTGATCGAATGGCGCAGCCGGTGGGTGTCCGATCTTGTCGACCAGCGAGCGAATGCGCCGCAGGCAAGCTTCATCATCCGGCTCGCGAAAATCCACGGTTCCGCTGATCTGCGCGTGCATTTCCGCGCCGCCCAGTTCCTCCGCTGACGTCTTCTGCCCGATCGCCGCTTGCACCAGCGCGGGGCCTGCAAGAAAAAGCCCGCTGCCGTCCGTCATCAGGATGTGGTCGCACATCACCGGCAGGTATGCGCCGCCCGCTACGCACATGCCCATGATCGCCGTGATCTGCGGAATTCCCATCGCGCTCATCACCGCGTTGTTGCGGAACACACGTCCAAAATCGTCCGTGTCGGGGAACACGTCCTCCTGCAAAGGGAGGAAAACGCCCGCGGAATCGACCAGATAAATCGTAGGGACGCGATTCTCGATGGCGATGTTCTGCGCCCGGATCACTTTCTTTGCCGTCATCGGGAAGAACGCGCCGGCTTTCACGGTTGCGTCGTTCGCAATGATCATCACGCGCCGCCCGCAGACGCGCGCCAGCCCCGTCACCGTTCCCGCCGCCGGGGCGCCGCCCCACTCCTCGTACATTTCGTACGCGGCGTAGAGGCCCAGTTCGAACAGCTCGGTTCCCGGGTCGATCAGGCGGGCGATGCGTTCGCGCGCCGTCAGGCGTTCCTTCTTATGCTGCGACTCGATCGCTTTCGCGCCGCCGCCCTGCCTGATCTGCTCTTCTTCGTTCTTGATTTGCGTAAGCCGGTCAATCATCTGCCGGCTGTTCTTTTCGAACGCGGGCGAAAACGTGTCCACACGCTTACCAATGAGGGTTCTACTTGTAGACGAGACCGTCGTCGCGGCGTTTCCGCTTCCCGCGGCCCCGGGGTCTGCTTCATGTCGAGATGGGCTCTTTCTGCGCAAGCGGCGATTGTATCATCCGAAATTCATTTTGCATTGCGGTCCGCGGAGGTATACTCGCTTCCGGCTCTCGACTGCGTCGGAGTCAATTTCCTCCCCGGAGGCGCCTATGCGCTGCGTATCTCACCAGAAGGACGCGTCTGCCTCCGCTGTTCTCCCATAGCGCGGCCGCTCGTTCTTCTGCTCTGATTTTCGATGCCCCATTGCCGCGCGAAAACGGTGCGGCCCAAACGTCTCGGTATCCGCCTGCATGGGCGCTGCAGACATGGAGGAGATCGCAATGAAATTTATCGATTTGGAGTTGGTGAGGCGTCTGGAGATGGCTTCGGCGTGTTCCGGCAGGAGTTGCGCGGAGGGCGCGCAGAGGCTGCATCCCGAACTCGGAGCCGCAGCGGAAGAAATCGCAGGGGGCATCGCCGTTTATGCGGGCGTCGATTCGCCCGTGACGCAGGCGCTTGGTGTCGGGCTGAACGGCCCGGTCAGCGACGCCGAAATCGACCATCTCGAAGATTTCTTCCATTCGCGCGGCGCGGCAACCGCCATTGAACTCTGCCCATTCGCCGGCATTCCTCTTTACGAAGCGCTCGCGAAACGCGAATACCGCCTGATCGAAGTTTCGAACGTTCTCTTTCGGGAACTGGCGTCGACGGACGGTTTTCCGCCACCCGCGCCCGGCGTCACCGTGCGTCCCGCAATGCCTGAAGACGAGAAGGTGTTCACGCGCACGGTCGGGAAAGGCTTCGCCGAGACGGCGCCAATCACGCAGGCGTTGCTCGACGTGATGGATGGCTTCTTTCACAGTGAGGGGAATCATCCGTTCCTCGCGTTTGTCGATGGCGCGGCCGCTGGAGGGGCTTCCGCGTTTGCCTTCGACGGCGTCGCGGGAATGTTCGGCGCCAGCACGCTTCCGCGGTTCCGCGGCCGCGGAGTGCAGACCGCGTTGCTCGCCGCGCGCCTTCAGTGGGCGATGCAACACGGTTGCAAGTTGGCGAAGGGAATCACGGTGCCCGGCAGCACCTCGCACCGCAATCACGAACGCTTCGGCTTCCGCGTCGCCTATACGCGCACCAAACTCATGCGCAGCAAGTAGGGCATTTGCGGTCACGGGCTCGCCCGGTGGGTTGCGCGGCGCGTGATCACCGCTTCAGCCGCTGGCATGAGCGCATCGCGCGAGACGATCGTTTCGACGAGTCCGGCGGCGAGCGCTTCCTGCGCGTGGAGTTTCCGTCCTGTCGTGAACATCTCCAGTGCAAGGGCGCGGCCAATCAATCGCGTGAGCCGTTGCGTTCCGCCCCAACCGGTCAGGATACCGAGCGCGCCGCCGGGATGCGCGAAAACGGCGTCCGGCGTCGCAATGCGCGCGCGGCATGCCAGCGCAAGATCGAGTCCACCGCCCATGCAGTAGCCTTGAACCGCGGCGACGATCGGCACGGGCGAGAGTTCGATGGCGCGCAGGACGCGTTGTCCCTCGCGCGAAAACTCGTGCGCCTCTGCCGGCGTCAGCCGCTCGAGTTCGCTGATGTCTGCGCCAACGGCAAAGGCGCGCTCAGTGCCCGCGATGATGCATCCGGTAACGCGGCGCGTTGTAGCGAGTTTCTCAATCTCCGAGCCAAGCTCCGCCAGAACGCGGCGCTCAATGCGCGGAAGTCCATCTTCGCTTTCAAGCTTCAGAATGTGGAGGCGTCCCTGCGACGTGGAACGCAGATGCGTGCCCACGGCGGGTTCACGCGCTGCGCGGTGCCGTGGAGACTCGCTGGCGGATGAAATCGACGATGGCCTGCGTGGGAGTGCCGGGGAGAAAAACTTCCGCAATGCCCATCCGCTTCAGCGCGGAAATGTCCGCGTCAGGGATGATTCCGCCGATCACGACGGTCACGTCGGTCATTCCTTTTTCTCGAAGCAGATCCATCAGCCGCGGGCAGAGCGTATTGTGCGCGCCGGAAAGAATCGAGAGCCCGATCACGTCCACGTCTTCCTGCACCGCGGCCGAAGCGATCATCTCCGGCGTCTGGCGCAGCCCGGTGTAGATCACTTCCATTCCCGCATCGCGCAACGCCCGCGCAATGATCTTCGCGCCGCGGTCGTGGCCGTCGAGCCCCGGCTTCGCAATCAGCACCCGTATCTTCTTTTCAGCCATCGGCTTTCTTCTGGTCCTCTGCGTCTCTGCGGTTAAGATTCAGTCTCGATGATTCAGCACGAGACGGCGTATCCCGTCCTTTAAAACCACGGTGTGAAAATTTATCAACAACCCGACCGTGCAACCTGCCGCGCTAAGTGATGGCGACTTCTTCGTAGACGCCGAAGACCGCGCGCATAGCGTCGCAAATCTCGCCGAGCGTCGCGTAGGCCTTCACGGCGTCGTAAAGGCAGGGCATCAGGTTTTCCTTGCCCGCGGCGGCGCGGGAGAGCGCGGCCAGCCTTCGCTCGACTTCCTGATTCGACCGCTCGGCGCGGAGTTTGCGCAGCTGCTCGGCCTGTCGGTGCGCGACGCTCTCGTCGATCTGCAGTGTTTCGATCGGCTGCTCCTGCGCGACGTATTCGTTCACGCCGACAATGATCTTCTCCTTGCGGTCAACGGCCATCTGATAACGGTAGGAGGCCTCCGCGATCTCGCGCTGGGGGTAGGCTCGCTCGATGGCTTTGACCATGCCGCCGAGCGCGTCGATTTTCTCGATGTAATCCCATGCCCCGCGCTCCACTTCGTTCGTCAGCGTCTCGACGAAATACGATCCGCCCAACGGATCGACTGTGTTCGTGACGCCGCTTTCGTGCGCGATGATCTGCTGCGTGCGCAGCGCGACGGTCGCGGCAAATTCCGTCGGCAGAGCCCAGGCCTCGTCGAGTGAATTCGTGTGCAGCGACTGCGTTCCGCCCATCACCGCGGCCAGGGCTTGGATAGCCGTGCGCACCACGTTGTTATATGGCTGCTGTGCCGTCAGGGAGCATCCTGCCGTCTGCGTATGGAACCGCAGCGCCCACGACCGCTCGTTCTTTGCGTGGAAGCGTTCGCGCATCGTCTTGTACCAGATGCGCCGCGCCGCGCGGTACTTGGCGATTTCCTCGAAGAAGTCATTATGCGCGTTGAAGAAGAACGAAAGGCGTGGAACAAATTCGTCGATGTCGAGCCCGCGTTTCAGACCCCATTCGACATATTCGATGCCGTCGCGCAGCGTGAACGCCAGTTCCTGAATCGCGGTCGAGCCGGCCTCGCGAATGTGGTAGCCGCTGATCGAAACAGAATTGAACCGCGGCGTGTGCTTGACGCCGAATTCGAACGTGTCGATCACCAG
>Ga0209167_10001414_pt1 | contig 14160 bp, 15 predicted proteins | sample Coa_R1_9_FD_187154 | JGI IMG/M metagenome (GOLD analysis project Ga0209167, IMG submission 187154) | Surface soil microbial communities from Centralia Pennsylvania, which are recovering from an underground coalmine fire - Coalmine... | ecosystem: Environmental > Terrestrial > Soil >... | reverse complement strand
GCTCCAGCCTGCAGCTCAGCACACTCATCAGCCCGGGCCATCTGGCCGGCGATGTCGGCCGCAGGACATACGGCGTGTCGCGAGGATCACGCGCAGCCGTGCCGCGCGCCCACCGGGCCGGTGACATGACGACCGCGGCGTTGCTGAGCATTTCAGCGTGATCCGGAACTGGCCACACACGGGCTGATCACTGAGGTGCCGGCTTGTGCCGCGGGGGCTTGACACCACTATTTCATTGCATCATGATGAAACGAATATGGGAACGGGGAGGATGCCATGACTCTCACCATCACCACCGCTGCCGGCAGCCAGCCGCTCAACGTCCTCGGCGAGCGGCTGCGCCCGCTGACGCCGGCCGGGCACGGGCTCAGCATCGAGATCTTCGAGACCACCGGGCCCGAGCAGGTCGGGCCGCCGCCGCACCGCCACCCCTGGGAGGAGTTCTACGTGGTGCTCGACGGGACGCTGGAGGTCTTCGACGGCCAGGCCTGGCACCAGGCCAAGGCCGGGGCGTGCGCGTGCATCCCGCCGGGCCAGGTGCACGCCTACCGCAACGGCAGCCCCGGCTGCCGGTTCCTGACCATCACCGGGCCCGGTCCGGCGCGGGAGTTCTTCGAGCAGCTGGACGCCGAGGTGACCACGCTGCCCCCGGACATGGGCACGGTACTGGCGGTGGCGGCGCGCCACGGCCTGGAGGTGCTGCCGGCCGGATGACCGTCACCAGGACCTACCACAGCCCCGCCCGCCAGGCCCGCCGCCAGCGCACCAAGCAGGCGATCATCGACGCGTTCATCGCCCAGCTCGGTGATCCCGGCCGGGCGGTGCTGTCCCCGGCGGCGGCCGCCCGGGCCGCGGGCGTGTCGATCAGGACCGTGCACCACTACTTCCCCGATGCCGACGCCCAGCTCGCCGCGGTCGCCGCCGAGGTGGAAACGCGGCTGTTCCCGCAGCCGCCCCCGCTGCCGACCACACCCGCCGAGCTGCCGGACCTGGTTACGGCCGTCTACCAGGGGTCCGAAGGCCAGCTGCCGCTGCTGCGCGCCCTGGTCACCAGCGGCATCGGACCACAGATCCGGGCCCGCCGGCGGGCCAGCCGGCTGGAGGCAATCAGGAACGCGCTCGAGGGTATCGGGGCGGGGCAGGCCGAAACCCGCCGCGCCGTCGCGATCGTGTCCCTGCTCGCCAGCGCCGACGCCGGGGTTGTGCTGGCCGACCAGTACGGGCTCACCCTCCCCGAAGCAGGCCACGCATCCGCCGAAGCCACCCGCGCCATCATCGGCAGCCTCAGCGCCCAGGCCACCCGGCCCAAGACACCCACGACCGCCGCCGGCCCGATCCCCAGCACAGGCAACCAGCCAGCCGCCAACCAGGACGGCCGACGGTAACGCTTCCGCGAGCGCCCGCGCCGCTAAACATCAGCGCGCACGGGCTAATCACGGGGTCGGCCGGATCGTGCCAAAGCGGAGCCCCCGGCAGATGAAGCGATCACTACGATCTTCAGCGTCCCCAGGACTCCGAAACTGCGAAAGTCGGGTGGTCAGCACAGCCGTTGGCCACCACCTGGACCAGCTCGAAGATATCCCAGGCCACCGCCAGCGTGTCCGCGACGGTCCCCCGCCGCACCCAGCCGCGCCCGCACTGCGTCAATGTCCTCTGCAGCCACCCCATTGCCTTTCTGGACCGGCAAGCATCCGAGTCTGATCACCGCCTTGGCACCGGTTCAAGCGCCGGCCCGGCACCTGTGGATTAAGGTGCCGCACCATCCACAGGACTGCAATCCGCCGCGAACAATGCGGGCTTCACTGCCACTGTCCATCAGACATTGGCAATCAAGCAGGCGAGCCCCCTGTCCACCCTGCGGTCGCTAAAAAAATGAGCTCAGCGACAGTTATCCCAAAGAGTTCTTGGCGACCAGATCGCCGAATACGAGTGCGTGAGCGTTACGCGTAGCTCACACAACATGGACGCAGAACACCGCATTATGCGCGGACCCAGCGCATGCGCGCGCCAGCAAGTTTGGTATATCAAGGCTGTCCCTGAGAACACAAGCTCAAGATCAATAAGGGCGGGCCACCCGTCGAGCCAGCGGTTTTACATCCCTGAAGAAGCGGGCTGGGGTCAAGGGGCCGGTGTGCCCGTTTTTGTGGCGTTTCCGGGCCGGATTTTGGCATGCCGGGAGGAGGGCCGGGGTCAAGGGCAGCGCCCGGCTGGACGAACGACCTGGGGGCCGGTCCTTCTTCCGGCTCACACTGGGCCAGGCCGGGAACGGCTATGGGGTATGTGGGTGGCGCGCACGGGGCCACTGGTCATGGGGGCGGCGCCTTCTCGTGGCAGGGCTGGGTGCGCCCGAGGTTAGTGGCCGTCAAGGTGAGCGGCGGTCACCTGATCCTGGTGATCTGCGGTCCGGGGTGACCTTTGGGATCTCGAGCAGGTCCAGGCCGAGCGCCTCGATCTCAGCCAGCACGCCATACAGCGCCGACCGGTCCAGCAGGCCGGGGAGTACGGTGTGCGCGCCGTGGTGCTCCGGCGCCAGCGCCGGGAACGCCGCCAGCACGGTGGCGCCGAGGCACCCGTTGATCCGGATCATGTACGGGACCGGTGCCGGGTCCATGACGCCATGATCACGAGCGGGCAGGTGACCCCGGATCACAGCGATCCGGTGACCGCCCGGGCTAGCTGACCCTAACAGTGAGGATGCCGAGCAGGGCAATGCATACGGTTATGCCGGCGAAGAGCACGTCCCGGCCGGCGGCGCCGGCAGCAGCGGTGACCGCCTCTTCCACGCTGAGACCGCGTCGCAGCCCGGCGCGCGTCCGGGTGAGGATGAACAGCGAGTAGTCGATCCTGACGCCGAGGCCGATGAGGATGGGTCCGCCAAATGTGGCGACGGTGGTGCATAGTGGCGACCAGCCGGGGGCATGTGCAGTCCGAGCGGCCGGGGAGCGTGTATCTGGCTGGCACCAGTGGCTCCCGTCGGCCAGGGATCGGCACCGGTTCTCCTTGTGAGGAGGTGGCTGGAACGCGATGAGGCAGCGTGCGAGCAGCCCTGATGGCCCCGGCGGACCTGGATCTTCTCCCCGCTCCGCCGCCGGGAGCGCGCGGGCCTGGCGGAGCGCCTCGGCGATGCTGGAGGCTACTCCGGCACCTGCATGCCCTCCCGCTCCAGCAGGACGCGCGCCGCTTCCAGGAAGGCGTCGTTGTCATCGACCAGCAGGCAGCGCAGCGGCATGCGATCAGGATGCCAAGGAGACGGCGCGGCCGCATTGTGGCTAGCAGGAAATCGCGCGCGGGCCCCCAGCAGCCGGTCCGCCAGCTCGTCATCGACCAGCGGCCGCGCCCGGCGGCGGCCACCCTCACGCTTGCGCGCCATCTTCGCAGTGCCGGTCATCACGCGCCCTTCCGCGAGCCGCCTTTCTTGCGGCTCATCGCCAGGCCACGTCACGCACGCAGCCGGTAGGACACGCCCTCGCTACCAGCTGGCGGTAATGCGGGGATAGCAGGCAGCGTCCAGGGAAGACGGCAGCTGACGGTGATGCCGTGCCGCGGGCGGCGGGCGATGCTAGCTCACAGGCAGCTACCGGATCGGTGGACGTGGCTTACATGAACGCAGTGAAACACGAGGCGAAACCCGGCGCAGGCCGCTGGCGACGCTGCTCTCGTACCACCCAGCCTTGAAATATTCGATTTCGCCACCCTGCGGAAGGAGGGAACGGCGTTTCCTCCCCGGCCTGTTAGGCCGGGGTCTCCACGCCGTGATCCTTATGAGTATCATCGCGCCTGACAGTGTCTCGCCCGGCCCGGCCGGTAGCCGGTCGTTCCTGCTGGAGCGGGTCCAGCCCGCGCTCAGCGGGCTGATGGACGGGTCGTTGTCGACGTTGGCGCCCATCTTCGCGGTGGCGCTGGCTACCCACCGTCCGCTGACGGCGTTCTTCACTGGCGCCGCGACCGCGCTGGGCGCGGGAGTGAGCATGGCCTTCTCCGAGGGCCTGTCCGATACCGGTGACCTGACCGGGCGCGGTAGTCCCGTGCTGCGCGGGGCGATCACCGGCGGCGGGACCTTCGCCGGCGGCATCTTCCACACCCTGCCGTTCCTCATTCCCGGCTTCGGTGCCGCGGTCGGCGCGGCGATCGCAGTGGTCGGCAGCGAGTTGCTCATCCTCGCCTGGCTGCGGCACAAGTTCTTCAAGACCAGCTTCGCCCGGTCGTTTCTGGCGATCACCGTCGGCGGCGCGGTCATCGCCGCCCTCAGCGCCGCCCTGGGCGTCGCCGCCGGGGGCTGACCGGGCTGATTGTGTCAGGCAGGGGCACCCGTCCAGGCATCCTCACCATCGACGGCCAGACCCGGATCCTGACGGCATCGCGTCACGACCACAATTGGGGCGACCCGGCGATGCCCGAGTTAATCCATCACTGTACTGGGCCAGAACCTCAGTGGTGACGCCGATGACCTCGGCCGCCGGTGGCCGAGTGCAGTTGAAGGCCGCGTCCTGACCCTCGCGAAGCAATGACCTCACGGCCGGGCAACGAGGACGATCAGCAGGTCCTCGGCCTGGCGGTGAGCACCTCGGTTACGTAGGCGTCGATCGACTGCTGGCCGGTCGCGACGGCTATTGATACCCGGTGATGGCCGTCGCTGACGAAATGCTGGCTGCCGACCCGGTACACCTCGATCGGCGGGATCGGCGCACCGCGGCGCTGGGCCAGCGCCAGCTGTTCCCAGCGCGCGCGCACCCGGTTGGACGTGGGCCGAAAGTGCCGGTCGAAGTCGCGGCGGGAATCGACCGTGCCGACGATCGTGTCCAGCGGTATCGTCTGCAGGCCCAGGGACCGCTCGCCGCGCATGCCGAGCGCGCCGACGACTTCGTCGAGAGTCAGGAGGCGGTCGCTGTCCTCGGGCCGGCGGCGCAGGCGGTGGGCCAGCGTTTCGGTGACCTGGCGCCGCCTGGCCCGCAGAAAGTCGTTCTGGACGTCTGCCTGCGGGAATCCGGTATCGAGCATCGGGGCTCCGTTGGGTTGTGTGATGTGGCCCCGGGGTCAGCCGATGCCTACGTTCGCCCCCAAGGATTTCGCGCATCCAGGCCGCGGTCATCCTCGCCAGCGCCAATGTGCGCTTCCGGCTATCGGTACTGGCCAAAGCCCGGCTAGCTGCAATACCCGCGCGGGGCGGACGCGACGTGCCTGGACTAACGCGCTTCCAGGAATCGGAGGACCGCCAGCACCCGCCGGTGCTCGGTTTCGCTCTCTGGCAGGTTGAGCTTGGTCAGGATGCTGCGGACGTGTTTTTCGACGGTGCCCTCGGTGACGAAGATCCGGCGGGCGATGCCGGCATTGGAGGCGCCCTCGGCCATCAGGGCCAGGACCTCGCGTTCCCGCGGAGACAGCACGTCGAGCGGATCACGCCGCCGGCGGGCCTGCACGAGCTCTTGTATCAGGGACGGGTCCACCACTGAGGCGCCCGCGGTGATCCGCCTGGCCGTTTCGATGAACCCCGCGACGTCGGTGACCCGGCTTTTCAGCAGATAGCCGGTGGCCTCCCCGCCGGCCAGCAAGTCCATCGCCTGGTCCACCTCGACGTGCGCGGACAGTACGATGATCGCCGTGCCGGGCAGTTCCGCGCGGATCACCCGGGCCGCTTCGAGACCCTCGGTGGCATACCCGGGCGGCATCCGGATGTCGATGATCGCCAGCTCTGGCCGGGCCGAACGGGCCAGCGCGAGCAGCTCCGGCCCGTTCCCCGCCTGGCCGACGACCTCGAACCCCGAGCGGTCCAGCAGGCTGGCCAGGCCTTCACGCAGCAGCACGTCATCGTCGGCGAGCACGACCCGCGGTGCACGCTGGCTCTGTGGCGTTACGTCGGCTGTCCCGGACGGTGAGGGCATCCCCTGATTATCGGCCAGGCAGGCGGTTGCGCCCAGGGGCCGGGCCTTTCCGCCCCATCGGCTACCGGCTTGGGCCCGCGGGGCCCGTGTCGGGCTGGCCGACGCCGGCCTCAACCGGAAGCTCGCAGGACACCGTCGTGCCTCCGCCGGGCGGGCTGTGCAGGGTGAAGGTGCCGCCCAGCGCCTCGATCCGGTCTTTCAGCCCGGCCAGCCCCGAGCCGCGGTGCGGGTCGGCGCCGCCGGCGCCGTCGTCGTGCACGCACACCCGCAGCGTGCCGCCGCAGGCCTGTGCGGCCACCTCGGCCACCGACGCGTGCGCGTGCCTGGTCGCGTTGGTGAGCGCCTCGGAGACGAGGTAATACGCCGCCACCTCGATCGGCTCCGGCAGACGCGCGATCGCGGCAATGTCGAGCTCGACCGCGATCGCAGCCCGGCGGGCGAGAGTGCGCAGCGCCGGCCCGAGCCCGCCCTCGGACAAGATCGCCGGGTGGATGCCACGGGCGATCTCCCGCAGATCCTCCACCACCCCGGTCAGCTCCTCGGCGACCCGGCCGATCACGGTGTCCAGCTCAGGCAGCCCGGCGGGCACCGTGGACTGGGCGAGGCGAAGCTCAAGCCCGAGCGAGACCAGCCGCTGCTGGGTCCCGTCGTGCAGGTCCCGCTCGATCCGCCGCCGGGTCTGATCCGCGGCGGCGACGATCCGCGCCCGGGAGGCGGCCAGCTCGGCCCGGCTCTCAGCGTTTCCCACCGCCATGGCGACCAGCTCAGTGAAGTCCGCCATCCGGTCGGCGGTCCCCGAAGGAAACAGCCCGCGTCTCGTCAGCGCGGTCACCACCCCCCACAGGCGACCCTCGACCACGACCGGGCTTGCCACTATCGACCGGATGCCCAGCTCACGCAGGGCGTCGGCGGACGGGTCCGACACGCTGCTCCACGCATCTTCATCGACCTGGGCGGCGCGGCCGGTCCGCCACACCATCGCCGGGGCCAGGTGGTCGCGGAGTTCCACGCGTGTCCCGATCGGCAAGTTGACCGGGACGTCCCCGGCATCGTCGCTGACCACCACGACCGAGGTCCCATCCGGCTCGAAGCGGCCTATGCCCGCGCTGTCCGCGCCGAGCTGCCGCCGGATTTCCTCGGCGACCGCCGAGAAGATCTCGGCCGGGTCGATCCCGCGGGCGACGAGCGTGGCAACCCGGCGCAGCGCGGCCTGCTCGGCCAGGAGGTGGGCGAGCTCCTCCCGGCTCGCCTCTAGCAAGTCCCGGTTCTGCGCGTTCGCGACCGCGGTGGCGACCAGGTCGGTGAACTGCGTCATCCGCCGCTCGGTGTCGGGCGGCATCGGCTCCTGCCCGGACCCGACGGCGATCATCCCCCAGAGCTGGCCGTTGACGTGGATCGGTACGCCCACCGCGGACCGCAGCTCCTCGCGCAGATAACGTTCCCCGCCCGGGATGTCCTGGTAGTCATCGACCCGGGCGGCCTGGCCGGTGCGCCGCACGGTCGCGGTGACCCCGGCCGGCGGATAGCCCTCCCAGCGTTCCCCACTCCGCATGTGGGCGCCCATCGTGCCCTCATTAGCCAGCAATGTCGCGGTTCCGTCGGGCTCGTAGCGGATCATCCTGGCGGTGCCGCCGCCGAAATATCGCAGCACCTCCCGGGTCGCCGCCGCGAACACCGCCTCGGGCGGCTCGCCCCGCGCGACCAGCGTGGCCAGCCGCCGCAGCGCCGCCTGGGTGTCCGCGAGCTCGCGCAGCTCCTGCCCGGCCTGGGCATTGGCGATCGCGGTAGCCACAAGCTCGGTAAACGAGCCGAGACGCGCCTCAGCGTCTAGGGGCAGCGGCTGGGCGGCCTGTTTCGAGTGAAGGAACAGAACGCCCCACAACCTCCCCTCGACGACGATCGGGCTGGCGACTGAGGAGCTGATCCCGAGCTCTTCTCGAACGAACGCGGCGATGCGCCCGGAGACGCCGCGATAGTCGTCTATCCGGACGGATCGGCCAGTCCGGAAGACCGTCGATGCCAGATCGCCTCCTTCCAGCGGCCACGGCCCCGGAACCAGCGGGTGCTCGCCTTCGGAAGCCCAGGTGGCCAAGACAGTCAGCGTGTTATCACTTTCGTAGTGGGCCATCCCGGCGAGATGGGCTGCGAGCAGCTGCCCGGCCTCCTCGGTGACCGCGGCGAACAGCTCGTCCGCCGGCGCTCCGCGCGCCACCAGCGTGGCGACCCGGCGGAGCGCGGCCTGCTCAGCGGCAAGCTGACGCAACCGCGCCTGATCCGGTGGATCATGGCCCGCCCCCCCGCCGGCGGCGCGGCCCACGTCGGCGCCGGTGTCTGGCGCGTGCATAAAGCTGACGGTAGCCCGGTGCCCGGCGGCCGGCAACGCCGCGAGCTGCGGCCCGTGCCCTCCCGCTGCTTCAGTAAACGTAGGCCAGGCGCCTACTTCGCCCAGTCCGGGTTTTCGCTGATGTCCTGGTCGGTGGTGGACTTGCGCACCAACTCGGTGGCATCACGGTGCTGGCCGGAGTCCGCTGATTCCAGCTGGCAGGTAGCCGGGCTGGCCGCTGGCCGTGAAGACGTGAGCGGGCCTGGCCGCGAAGCTGGACAGCAGGCGGCGCGAGCCCCAGTGAGCCGCAGGGTGGAAGGAAGCGAGGCACAAGCGATGGTGGAGAATCCGGCAAAGAAGACATCGCTTCCCGGATGCGAGATGCCAGGCACGTTCGAGGCGGTCCGCGCCGAGGCGCTGTTCGTGTCGACTCTGCAGCCCTCCGGGTCGCCCTCCCCCGACCAGGTCCGTCACGCCGTCGCGTCGATGCTGCGGCGGCTGGGAGCCTGCGGCTGTGCCGCACAGATGGCCGGTGAGTTCGGGGACCACCCGGACATCGCGGCGGCCAGGATGAGCTGGGCGCTGGCGACGGTCCACACGGTCTACCCGGCGCCATCGATGACCCCGGCTCCCGGCCTGCGGCCACTTGCTTTCGCGAGCTGACCGTGGAGTCATGGCTGAGCTCCGGCCTGGTTGATACCTGGTGACGGGAACGAAGGAAAAGCGGAAGGGAAATTGATGGCTGTCAAGACCTGGTTCATCACCGGTACGTCGCGTGGCTTCGGCCGCGAGTGGGCGATCGCGGCGCTGGGCCGCGGCGACAAGGTCGCCGCGACGGCCCGGAACGTCTCCGCTGTCGATGATCTCGTGGCCAAGCATGGTGACGCGATCCTGCCGATCCAACTGGACGTGACCGACCGCGACGCCGGTTTCGCCGCGGTACGGCGGGCACATGAGCACTTCGGTCGGCTTGACGTCGTCGTGAACAACGCCGGCTATGGCCAGTTCGGCATGGTCGAGGAGGTCAGCGAACAGGAGATCCGGGCGCAGCTGGAAACGAACCTGCTCGGCGCGCTCTGGGTTACCCAGGCGGCCCTGCCCTACCTGCGCGAGCAGGGCAACGGGCACATCCTGCAGGTGTCATCGATCGGCGGCATCTCGGCGTTTATGAACACCGGCGCCTACCACGCCTCGAAATGGGCCCTGGAAGGGCTGAGCCAGAGTCTGGCCCAGGAGGTGGCCGGGTTCGGCATCAATGTCACACTGATCGAGCCATCCGGCTATTCGACCGACTGGGCCGGATCGTCGGCCAAGCACGCGACGGCCCTGCCCGCCTACGACCCGGTCCGCCAGCAGGCCGGACAGGCGCGCGCCAGGCGCTTCACGCCAGGCGACCCGGCCGCGACCCGCGACGCCGTGCTGCGGCTCGTGGATACCCCCAACCCGCCGCTGCGCCTGTTCCTCGGCGAGGCGCCGCTGCGCATCGCGACCGCGGACTACGAGTCCCGGCTGGCTGCATGGCGGGAATGGCAGCCGGTGGCCGCCGCCGCCCAGGGCGGCGGGAACTAACACAAGACCGGTTGCGGCGGGGCCAGTGCGCGCCATTCACTCAGCGGAACGGCGCGCCGGGCTCAGGCCCGCGCATGAGCCTTGGGCTGAACGCACTGCGCTCGGCCGAGAGTGCTTCGCATCGCCTGCCGTGACATCGTCACGGCAGGCACCCGGCCCTGCTGACGGTACTGCGGGGACTGCAGCCAGCATCCAGGGCCGGTGGACGCTGGCGGCGATGCCGGATCGCCGACAGCGGGCGATGCTAGCCGAAAGCCGAAACGGCCCATTTACCGGCAGGCGCGACGGACTGGAGCCAGCCGGGTAAACGGGCCGCACCAACAGCAGGCAGGAGGCCGGCATGGAGCACGCGGACTGGCTGGAGGGGGGTTTCGACTCCGCCCAGGCTCGATTCCTCATGATGACGGCGATCACACAGCACCGGTTCAGCTCCCCGGACTGGGGAGAGCACGAGATCAGAAGGCTCTATGCCGAGCTCACGGAGATCGACGTTGCTGCGGCGCGGGTGCTCGCGCCCCGGCGCGGTCCCGGGAGCCGGAACCGCCGTACCGCGGAACGACCGGGGCCGCGAGGTGCACGAAGCTTTTTGATGGCCGCTGTGCGGCTGAGCCTGCTACTGCGGCCGCTCGCGCGGTTGCTGGCCGGGGCGCGCCAGCGGGGCCGATCCGGAACACCGGCCGGGCCGGGCTGAAGACTTTGTCGAGGCCCTCGGCGGCGCAATCGCCCGCCATGCCCGGCGCCGACACATTTCCGGACGCCGGGCTTCCGCATGCCCCTGGACGCCGGACGTCCACTCGCCGGCCGGCTGGGCGGTGGCGAGCTGGGGCGGGATTCCTGCTAGCCGCAATGCGGCGGGGCGATGGTCCCTGGCACCATGATCGAATGTGGCTTCGGTGCTTGCTGGTTGATGACAATGATGCCTTCCTCGCGGCGGCGAGCGTTCTGCTTGAGCGAGAGGGCCTGACGGTCGCGGGGGTGGCCTCGAGCACCGCCGAGGCGCTCCGGCAGGCCCGCGCGCTGCGGCCGGACGTCATCCTCGTCGATGTTGGGCTCGGCGACGAGAGCGGCTTTGACCTGGCCCGGCGCCTGGCCGGGGACGGTCAGGGCGGGGGCGCCGCTGTGATCCTGATCTCGGCACGGGCAGAAACGGACTATGCGGAGCTGATCGCCGAAAGCCCAGCGGCCGGATTCTTGGCGAAGTCGGAGCTGTCGGCGCGGGAGATCGGCCGGATCCTCGGGCACACGCCGTGAATGGGTACCAGCCGGCAACGTTCGGCCGCCCAGCCTTTCGGAACGTGCTGCAGCTAGCAGGAATCCAGCCATTCCGGCTAGCAGGAAGCAACGATGCACGCTGGCATTGATGGCAGGCGGCCAGCCGCACGAAACACTTGGATGGCCATGGCGTGACGGTGGAGAGCCGCGCGCACGCCTATGAGGAAAGGCGGCGTGGCCCGATGAGTGACACGAACCGGCCCCTTCTCCAGCGGAGACGGGACGCCGCGAGCATGGACTGGCGTGACCACGCCGCCTGCCGTGACGTGAATCCCGACCTTTTCTTTCCCTTCGGCACGTCGGGTGCCTCCTTGCATCAGATCGATGAAGCCAAGCAGATATGCCGGACGTGCCCGGTATGCGGACCGTGCATGCGGTGAGCACCGGACAGCGGCGACGCCGGTATCTGGGGCGGCACCACGGAAGACGAGCGGCGCAACCTCAGGCGGCGGCGCGCGGCACGGTGAGATTGCGGCTGTTTCCAGCGGCCTAGGCGCCAGCGGGTAGCGCCTCTGACGATGGCCCGCCCATGTCTGGCCATGGGCCGGGCGCGGCAGCTCCCGTTCCGGCGACTCAGGCGGCACGGCGAATTCAGGCTTTTCTTAGCAGCCAGCGCACGTATTCCCTGTTTCCGTGCCCGGTCGGTGGAGGCTGCGGGGCGTCTTTGCCTGCGCAGAAAGGCCGGAATCACCAGCGTAGTTATGGCTAGCAGGCATTCGTTCGGTTCGGCTAGCCGGGGGCTTGAATGGCCGCTGGCAACAATGACGGCGGGCCATATGCGCGGAATCGTCGAGTGTGTCACAGGAAGCTTGAGGCACGCTGGACAGAAAGGAAAGGTTCGCTGTGAATCTCTCACCAAATCTCCCACGGCATCCAGGGCGGAGGCGGCTGGCCCTGGGCGCCGGCGCCACCGGCCTGGTCTCCCTCGGCCTGGCCCTCGGGCTGACGCTGCCGAGCTCGGCCGCCGTCCAGGCCACGACCCCGTCCCCCACGGCCGCGACCGGAACCCCGTCAGCGACGCCGACGCCCACGACCGCGACTCCGGCGTCAACCGCTGGGTCGACGTCCCAGCTGTACCCGTTCGGCAAGCCGCCGGCCAAGCCCGACTACTCGGTGCCGCCACCTCCCCAGGATGCCAACCTGGTACCCACCTACACCACGAAGACGACCACCCGCATCTGGGGCACCAACCCCTATGAGGAAGCGGTGTCGGTCACCCAGCATGAATGGCCGGCGGTCATACCGCTGAACAATCCCACCGAGAACAACAACGTCCCCGACCGCCCCTGGGGCGTGACCCTGGTCACGCCCAACGACCCGATAGCCGCGATCTCGGCGGTGCCGCTCATCCACTTCCCGGACGACGCCCCCATCCTGTACGTCACGCCAAGCGGGGTTCCGGCGGTCACGCTGCACGAGATCCAGCGCCTCGGCGACACCGGCATCTCCCGGTTCCACAACGTGGACGCCTTCCTAGTGGGGCAGGCGGCCAACCCGGGAGTCGAGAAGCAGCTCAAGGCCATCGGCGTCAAGTACTACGCGATCACCGCGCCGGACGACTTCTCGCTCGCCAACAAGATCGACCAGGTCTACGGCAGCATCCAGAACTCCGACACCGGCGTGCCGCAGATGGAGACCAGCGCCAGCACCGGCGGCAACGGCGTCCAGGACGTGATGATCGGGACGCCGAGCGCCTACCAGTACATCCTGCCCGCCACGCACTGGGTGTCGCACATGCCCGCCGGGCTGTTCTGGGTCAACAAGACCGGGGCAATCCCGGCTCCCACCGTCGCCGCGCTCCAGCGCCGCCACGGCCACGCGATGATCTACGTCTGGGGCGGCCCCTCGCAGATCTCCGCCCAGGTGATCAGGGAACTGAGCGCCTACGGGTCGGTCACCCGGATCACCAACGACGACAGCGTCGCGTTCAACAAGCCGCCGGTGGACAACCCCATTGACACGGCGATCGCGTTCGCCAAGATGTGGGATCCGATGGGCATGGTGGGCTGGAGCATCAATGGGCCCGGGCACGGCTTCACCCTGGTCAACGAGAACAACTGGCAGGGGGCCGTGGCCTCGGCGCCGCTGTCGCACCTGGGATTCCACGCCCCGCTGCTGCTGACCAACAGCTCGACCACGCTGCCGGCCGACGTGGAGAACTACCTCAAGGCGGTTGCCCCCACCTTCCTCACCTCTCCGGCCGACGGTCCGTACAACATGACCTACGTCGTCGGGAGCTGGAACCAGATCAACTGGCTGGAGCAGTCGCGGATCGACTACGTCTCCGAGATGTCGAACCGGCGGGTGTACAACAACGACACCGGCAGCCGCTACGGCGACTCCGGGTCCCCAGCCTCAGGCTGACCCCGGGGCAATGCGCAGGACGCTGGCGTTCCGCTCCCCTCGGGGCAGCCGGAACGCCAGCGGCCGGCACCCCAGTGAACGGTCCTGCTCGGCAGATCGCGCCATGACAGAGGGCCCGGCGCCAACAGGCGCCGGGCCCTCATCCAGCCGCAAGCCGAATCCCCACGCGCAGGCAGACCACGATCAGCACCCGGTTCGGCCTCCGGCCTTCGGCGTCACCGGGGCCTTACCAACGCTCCAGGAGTCACCATGACCAGCAAGACCACCCGCGAGGACACCACGCCCGCGCACTCGCCAGCGCGGTCACCGGCCCCGCGCGGCCGCGCCGAGGCGCCACGGCTGAGCATCATGCCCCGGGCCGCCGGCCAGGAATCCCGGGGGGTCCGGCGCGGACTGCAGATCGCGCTGGGGCTCATCTGGCTGCTCGACGCCGCCCTGCAATTTCAGCCGTACATGTACAGCAGATCCTTCGTCAGCCAGGTGCTCGACCCAACCGCCGTGGGCAACCCGGCCGTCTTCGCCAGCCCCGCCCTGTGGGCCGACCGCCTGATGTCGCACAACCTGCCCGTGTGGAACACCGCATCCGCCCTAACCCAGCTGGCCATTGCCGTGGGCCTGCTGTGGCGGCCCACGGTCAAGGCCGCCCTGGCCGTATCCGTCGTCTGGTCACTGGCGGTGTGGTGGGTCGCCGAGGGGCTCGGCGGGGTGCTGACCGGAACCGCCAGCCCGGTCACCGGGGCGCCGGGCGCGGTC
>Ga0209167_10001413_pt1 | contig 14171 bp, 8 predicted proteins | sample Coa_R1_9_FD_187154 | JGI IMG/M metagenome (GOLD analysis project Ga0209167, IMG submission 187154) | Surface soil microbial communities from Centralia Pennsylvania, which are recovering from an underground coalmine fire - Coalmine... | ecosystem: Environmental > Terrestrial > Soil > Unclassified... | reverse complement strand
CGGGTTGGACAGCGCATAAACTTCCATCGCCTCGTCCACACTCTTAAATTCAAACTTGCCCAGACATACGGATTTAAATTCGGGCTGATTTTTTATTTTATCAAATACTTCTTTGGAAAAAAGAACCGTGTTTGCCTGACCGAGTGACTGGATACGCGAGGCCACATTGACCCCGTCGCCCATCACCTTTTTCCCTTCAAAAAAAATCTCCCCTGCATGCACACCAATCCGGAGCGGCACGGGCAAATCTGTTTGAAAATGACGCTGCATTTCAACGGCACATTGCATAGCCTGGGTAACGCTTGAAAATGAACACAGACTTCCGTCGCCATAATCATTCAGAATCTGTCCCTGATGCTCAGAAATCATTTTCTCCAAAATGCGGGTATACTGTTGCATCACCACGATGGCGTTCTCCTCATTATGCTGCATCATGGCGGTATAGCCCACGATATCCGTAAAAAGAATGGCAACAAGCTGACGGTTTTGCGGAGACATCCTAAAGGTTCTGTTGTGGAATTTTGCAGTTACCGAATATAAACCATTTTACCCAATGGCTATCCGGATATCATCGAAAGCTCTACTGCACACCAACAGTGATAACCATCACTCAGATTGTACATTATATATTATTTTACCGGCGCAATGAGATCTTCGGCAGCAACAATTTGCCATTTATCTTTTCGAAACAGCCAGGTATCTGTCCACACAAAACGACCCGTAAGCATTTGTCCGGAATAGCGGACCCATGTTTCATCGCCCTGTGCCACAGCCATGTTGCCGTAGAAACGAATCTTTACATCATTGAGGTGATTTGACTTAAAATATTTTGGGCCATCGACCGTACTGTGAACTTCATGATCTTTGTTGTACTGAAAACCTCTTGTATCGACGCCAATGAAGTCATCAGCCAGAATTCTTTGAACAACAGTTGAGTCGCCGGACGCCACCACTTCAGCCCATTGTTTTTCAGAATCTGTAATGTATTGTCGCGCTTTTTCATAATCTATTTTTGCAGACTGTGCCTTAACATTATTGAAGCTTGTAAACAAACTTATGCCGGTTACAAGAGCAGAAAGTTGTAGTAATTTTCTCATTTGTATAGATTATCGTTTTGGTATTATTCATTTAATAAGTCAGTATTTCAATGATACTTACAAATAAGCGGAGATGATAACATTATCCGGCAGCTAAACCAAGGACTTCCCTGGCCTTTTTTAATAATGCTTCAGGGCTAAATGGCTTGGTAATATAAATATCCGCGCCCACCTGCTGTCCTTTTATACGGTCTAACTCCTGTCCTTTTGCGGTTAATAAAACGATGTATACATCCTCCATATTAAGCTCCTTCTTCACTCGGCGGCAAACTTCCATGCCATTCATTTTTGGCATCATGACGTCCAAAAAAACCAACTGCGGATTTTCGGTTTTAATGATTTCTAGCGCCTGTTCACCGTTTTCAGCAGTAAAAAAATCGACCCCGTTATCTTCCAGTTCCTCCAGGCTTTGTTCAATCAGGCTGCGGATATACGATTCATCATCAACTATCAATATTTTTAAACTCATTAGATTTTTTTTAAGTCACAAACAATTACGTCCTACTCGTAAATCAGAAACAAAACATTTTCGAGGCCCTTTTCAAAACGCAGTGTTTGTACTACCTCCTGCCTGCCTGAGAATACAGAATTGAGGATGATCATATCCGGTTGAGTTGCAACGGCTTTTTCTGTCAGTACATGCCAGTCTGATTCAAACACCTGGTATCCCCTGGTCTGCAACACATCTGTCAAAGTTTTTACAGCAGCCTGGTCTTCATCAACGATCATTACTTTTTTCCTGGATTTGCCTTGTTCCAGCAGAACACCCACTTCAGTAAATAACTGACTGGTATCAATGGGTTTTGTGAGATAACGGTCTACGCCGATCCGGTATCCTCTGGCCTTGTCCTGCACAACGGAAAGAATGATAATAGGAATATCCAGTGTTTTCGGATCATTTTTCAGAATAGAAGCTACTTCGAATCCATTCATTTCAGGCATCATTACATCCAGTATGATCAGATCAGGCTGATGATTGCGGATACTCTCCAGTGCGTCTTTTCCATTCTTTGCCTCTTCAATTAAATAACCTCCATCCGTTAATTCCTGCCGTAGGAGGGAGCGGATGGCATCGTCATCATCCACAATCATTATGGTTGCACTTCCATTTTTCAACCTGAAGCCGGATTGCGCCACGTGATCTTTTAGTTGCTTCACCAGGTCGTCGAGGTGAATCGGTTTATTAACAGCATCCTTGTTATTGATTGGTAACGCAAAGAAAAACGTACTGCCTTTTCCCTGTTCGCTTTCCAGCCAGATGCGGCCGCCATGATGTTCGATGATTTCCCGGCAAATGGGAAGCCCCAGCCCGGTGCCCTTCGGTTTGTCTGTCAGTGTATCGCCGCCAACCTGTTTGAATTGTTCAAATACAGCTTCATGATCCTGCTTCGCGATGCCGATGCCTGAATCTTTAATACTCGTAATGATCTCGTCTCCCTGGTGAACCACACGACAAACGATTTCGCCTTCTGCAGTAAATTTTACGGCATTTGAAATGAGGTTAACAACTACCTGGATGAGCTTATCTGAATCACCGGAGATCTCCGGCAGCCCAGGCTCCATGAATTTCTTCAACTCAATATTTTTATTATAGAACAAAGAAGAGGTAGCCGCAATCGCCCGGTCAACGATATCGGGAATTGAAATGATTCCCATATGCCATTCCATTTTACCCGCTTCGATTTTTGCCAGGTCCAGCACATCATTGATGAGATGTGTCAGCCGCTCACCTTCCGAAATAACCACTTCCAGATTTTCAGAAACCTGGCTCATCGCTTTTTCCGTTTTCGGATTGCTTTTATTTGTGTCGGGGAATACCCTTTCTTCCAGTCTTTTTTTAATGATCTTGGCAAAGCCAAGCACAGAAGTAAGCGGAGTTCTCAGTTCATGGCTAACCGTGGAAAGAAATGCGCTTTTGGCTTCATTGGCACGTTCCGCATTTTTGCCTGCTTCCTCAGCTTCCAGTTTCGCTGATTTGACTTCTTCAAACAATCTTGCTTTTTTTAATGCCACGCCCACATTGGCAGCGATCGTAGACAATAAACGCTGATCTTTCTCATCAAAATAATCTTCTTTCACCGTGCTCTGAACACTCAGCACACCGATGATTTCATCGTCGATCGGAATGGGAACTCCCAGATAGGAGGAAGGAGGAATTCCAAGCGGACTGATCCCGAGTTGTTTAATCTGTTTCTTAAAATCCTCATTGATCAGCAGGGGTTTTCTGGTGGAAATGATTTTAGATGCAAGGCCCTCTCCCAGCTTGATGGGTGGCAGTACCTCCCCATACTGGTAAGGGAAATGGATCATGTTGGTCTTTTTGTCGAGCATCGCCAGGTAAACGATTTGTGCCTGAAACACCTGGCGCATTTGCTCTCCGACCAGCTTGATCAGATCGTCCAGATTGAGTTGCGATGCCAACGCCTGACTGATCTGATTGACCGTAGTAAGTTCTTCTGCCTGTACCTGAACCTCGTGCGTACGTTCGAGCACTTTCTTCTCCAGTTCGGCCCTTTCCCTGTGCAGTTTTGCGGTCCGGTACCGGGTAATCAGATATACCACAGAAATGGCAGCCAGAAAATAAAGTAAATAAGCCCACCAGGTTGCCGACCAGGGCGGGTTGATCGTATAATAATAATTTGCTTCCCCGCTGATCTTCCCGTAAATGTTTTTGGCCCTGACATGAAAAATATAATTTCCGGCGGGCAGGTTGGTATATTCTTTATATGAATTATTATCCCATCCTGACCAGCCGGTTTCAAATCCTTCCAGCCAGGTTTGATATTTTGTTTTTTCTTCCTGCTCGAAAAACGGGGACGCATATTCGAAGCGAAGCGTATTGTTTTTATAGGGAATGCTGATGCCCTGTCCCGCGCTGTTCGTCAGCGAAAGATTTAGTGTTTCCTGACCCGCTGTGATATGGCGCAATAACGTTTTATAAGGCTCACTATAATTCTTATTAAGATTTTCATCGTACCTCAGCAAACCATCCGTAGTACAAAACCAGATGATCCCATTTGGTTCGGGATACACCTGCGAGATCGTGCCACCCGCAATGGGCAGGAAGGGCGTTTTATCTATGGAATACTTTCCGTTCGCATCCGGTATGGCCTGCATAAGTTCCTTTCCCATTCTTATCCAAACCCGCCCGGATTGTTCTTCCACCATATAACTCTCGTCTTTACCACCGGCATTTGGAAATCTCCCAAAGGTTGTATCCACATTAAAACGTTTATGCGTTTCATCAAAACTGTAAAGAGCGGAATCAGCTATAAAATAAGTTTTCCCTTTCACCATATACACGGGTCCGGAGCCGGTGCCCAATCCATCTGCGATCGAAAATTTCTGAATATCCGTTTTTTTCAGATCCGGTTCTCCCTGATCATCAAATGCCAGGGTAACGCGGAATACCGTCGAATTTTGCGTGCCAACCCATATCCGGCCACTGGAATCTTCTGTAAAAGTCCAGGTAGCTTCTTCGATGCCCGGTATATTTCCCCTGTAAATCCAATGCTGAGCACTGTCCAATTTACCCGCAACCCTTTTGCCCTTTGTAAAAACAACCACGCCAAAGGTGGCGCCTGCAAGCATTATATCGGGATGGCTTTTCAATATCCTCATACCGGAAATTTGCAGGTCCCCGCTGGAAGATGGCCGGATCAGATGTGTCTTTTTATCTTTCACATAAAAAAGGCCGTCATTGGGTACCAACAGTGTTTTATCATTCACTGCCATGGTAAATATCTGTGTCAGCGGAATGCCCGGAAGATCCTCAAATTTTCCATTGGACTGGTTTAGCCTTAGAAGACCATTGGTAGTTCCCAGATATAGCGTACCCTCGAAACGATTTATAGAAAGCACAGCCGTGTTAATACCGGATTGAATACCAAATGTGGTAAGCGGGGAAGATATTTCGATTCTTGAAATCCCATTATCAAGGGCCAGCCATAAAGATCCTTTATGATCAAAATACATTCCGTATACCGACTCATCCTGGAGTCCCACGTCGCGGTTGATCACCTTAAGGACCTTGCCCATAGCGTCGATAATCACGACCCCCTTACCGGTTGTAGACAGCACAAAAGATCCATCTCTTAATGAAACCCCTTTGTAGAGTGTAGCCTTTTTAATGATCGGATCCGCTTCCGTTTTAAAAGGTCTGAATGATTTTCCATCGTAGATATAAAGTCCGGTATAGAACAGGCCAATGAGGTATTGCTTATCTCCCTTGTTACCGTTGCTTCCCTGAGCTGGTGCAAAGGGTAACATCACCTGCATGCGCTCCTTACCCAGAAATTCACTGCCCGGTATCAATTCCAGCGAATCGTTGATCATTTTAAAAAGTCCGAGCCCCAGTTGGTGAACATAGTAAATGCCATCCAGATAGAAGGCATACATGAATTTGGTAGTAGGTTTCCAACTCTTTATTTGATTCACCTGAAAAGAACCGTCCTGATTTTTGACAACCCGAAAAATTCGTTCCCTCGACTGGAAATAAATCCCTTTGTCTGTTGCATAGGTACTCCAGACATCAAAAAATTCCTTTGCAGAATCCGGAAGATATTTTTTCAGGGAATATTGCTGGGTCAGCCCAAGGCTATCCTTCGCCAGGTATCCGAAATCGCTCGTGGATCCATAAAAAATTTGTCCACTCTTATCCTGATCCAGAGACCGAAGGGCCACGGCCATCGCACCCGAAAAAAATATCTTTTTCCATTTTACCCCGTCATATTGCAACAAATAACCCTCGTTGCCAAAATACATCAGGCCGCTGCTGTCTTCGATGGCACACCAGTTCTGGGGATTACCATTGTATTCCCTGGCCTGATAATTCTTGATCAAAGGAAGACCCTTTTCTGCCAGACTTTGTCCGACCGTTCCCAGGGAACAAAATGTATTCAAAATAAAAATTCCTGACAGAATGCGGAGGAAGCTGAATCGCATGAATGGATGATTTAGGAGGTTACACAGTAACTATCAGTTTTTTCAGGGTATCCTCATTAAGCCATCATGGATTTTTCGATTGGTCCGGATCGTTCACTTGATTTAGTAATTTATGAAAAATATTCACTTGCCAAGTAAATTCCGGCTATTCGCTGTGATTTATTGATCCGGATGTTTTACTTTATTCATATTCTTTCCTATGTTACAAAAAAATGGCGGGTCCTAATGATCCCGTCCCCATTGCTCAACTGAATTATCATCTGATGATCACCCCTTAAATGAACCAAACCGACAATCCAAACAATACCTACGGTTCCCCCGGATCGGTTTTAATTACCAAAGGTTCTTTTAAAGACGTTCCGGTGTTTTACTAAGTATCTATTAAACTAAACGGCCGGGATCTGAATCACAAACTCAGTAAACTCCCCCTCTTTAGTCTCTACTTTTATCTCTCCGCCATGCACCTTTACAATGTCATAACTGAGGGATAATCCCAGGCCGGTTCCCTGCCCTGCCGGCTTGGTAGTGAAAAAGGGCTGAAAGATTTTATCCAGCACTTTTGGAGGAATGCCTTTACCATTATCCTTCACTCTGATTTCAACTTCACCATTCATTTTTTTTGTCCCTACAAATATGACCGGCTCAAAATGTTCTCCCTGCAGTTTACTTTTTTCCGCTAAGGCATAAAAAGCATTGTTGTATAAATTCATTAAGACTCTCCCGATGTCCTGGCGGATCACATGAACCATACCTACGCTTTTATCAAAGTCTGTTTTCATCGATACATTGAAAGATTTGTCTTTAGCCCTCAATCCATGATACGTTAAGCGCAGATATTCATCAGCGAGCGCGTTGAGGTCAGTGGACTCTTTTTGACCTGTACCTGTACGGGAATGCAGGAGCATTCCTTTAACGATTGCGTCTGCGCGCCTGCCGTGATGATTTATTTTATCCTCATTTTGCTGAACGTTATTGGCAATGATTTTCGCTTCATCAATATTGCCCGCAACCAATTCCTGTTTCATTTCTTCAATTAATTCTTTATTCACTTCAGAAAAATTATTCATGAAATTCAAAGGGTTTTGAATCTCATGGGCGATACCTGCCGTCAGCTCACCAAGTGAAGCCATTTTTTCAGATTGTATCAGTTGCGTCTGAGTGGCTTTCAGATTTTCCAGGGACTGTTTCAATTGCTCTGTGCGATGACTTACTTTCGTTTCAAGCAGTATATTTTCCTTTTTCAATTGGCGTGACCGGTAATAAATAAAGGTCCAGAGCGCTAAACCAAAAACAAATGCATACAATGTATAGGCCCACCATCTTTCCCACCATGGCTTCCTAAGATGCCGGGATTAGAATCACAAATTCAGTCCCTTCTCCCTCTTTTGTTTCTACCTTTATCTCACCTCCATGAGCTTTAATAATATCATAACTCAGGGACAATCCTAATCCGGTACCCTCCCCAGTCGGTTTTGTTGTAAAGAAAGGCTGAAATATTTTATCTACTACTTTTTGAGGTATGCCATTCCCATTATCCTTTACTCTTATTTCTACTTTGGCATTTATCATTCTTGTACTCACATGAACGGTGGGTTCATAGGTCTCCGGTTCACCCTGCTTTTTTTCCGCAACCGCATAAAATGCATTGTTATACAGGTTCAAAAACATCCTGCCGATATCCTGTGGTATGATGTTTATTTTACCAATGTTTTTATCATAGTTTGTTTGCATAGCTGCATTGAATGATTTGTCCTTTGCGCGTAAACCATGATAACTTAGTCTCAAATATTCATCGGCTAATTTATTCAGGTCTGTGGGTTCTTTTACACTATTGCTGGTTCTGCTATGCTGAAGCATGTTTTTTACAATGGCGTCAGCTCTTTTACCATGCTGCAGGATTTTTTTTTCATTTTCTTCTATATTACCCGCCAGTGATTTTATTTCCCCTATGTTTCCTTTGGCGATCTCATCCTTCATTTCCGAGATCAATTCTGAATTCAGTTCAGAGAAATTATTGACAAAATTCAGCGGATTTTGAATTTCATGGGCGATCCCCGCCGTGAGTTCACCGAGGGAAGCCATTTTTTCTGACTGGATAAGCTGGTTTTGTGTTGATTTCAATTCCTTTAGAGAAAGATTCAATTGTTCCGTGCGATGGGCCACTTTCTCTTCCAGCAGCCTGTTTTGAGCTGACAGTTTTCGGGAGCGGTAAACGATAAATCCCCAGATAGCTCCTATTACCAATGTGCCAAAAATGATATAGGCCCACCAGGTCTTCCACCAGGGAGGGGAAATAATAATCCGCATTGACTTTTCACTCAGGCCTCCATATTTGACGAATGCTTTAACTCTTAAAGTGTAACTGCCGGGAGGTACATTAAAATAATTTGCACGGCGTCCGTTGCCATAAGCCAGCCAGTCATTGTCATAATTCTCGAGCTTGAATAAATATCTCATCTCACCGGGCGCCTGGTAGTCGATGCCTGCAAATTCAAATGAAAAATTGTTTTCATTATGAGCCAGCCTGATCTCATTCGTCATCCAGACAGCCTTCTGTAAGATGCCACTTTCAGCAGGAAAGATTTCTTCTCCATTGAGTATAAACCTTGTAAAATTTAACAGGGGCTGGCTGTTGTCTTTTAAATCATCGGGGAAAAATGAATAATATCCGTTAGCGTTACCAAAAAACATTTTCCCATTCCTGGCTTTAAAATTATCTCCTGTAAATACATCCTTGTGAAAACCATATTCCGGGCCAAATCTTCTTACCCGGTCTCTTTTGTCATTGATTCTGAAAATGGCGTTCGTTGTGCTGATCCAAAGATTCTGATGGCCGTCTTCCATGATATCGTAGACATCCGAGATTCTTCCCTGCGTAATGGGATCAGTGAACAGAACAAAATGGTTCTGATTTAACCAGTACAGGTTTTGAAAGCCGGTGCTTCTTCCGGTATCAGAACTAATCCAAACTATATTTTTTGAATCCACAGCAATACTTAATGTTCGGGCAACTGGTAAAATAGTCGTTATAGCCCCGGTGCTAATATTAATCCGGTATAAACCATCTACCGTTCCAACCCATAACTGACCATTCTGGTCCTCCTGCATGCAACTAACCCAGCTGTCATATTCATACCTTCCCCTGTTTTCAAATTTAAAATGTATAAAGCTGCCAGATTTTTTATCCAGCTTATCCAGCCCGTCAGGAGTTCCCACCCAAAGCCCGTCATTATGATCCACACAAATGCAATTAACGGTATCATTACGGAGGCTTGATTCAATTTTCGGACTGAATTGGAATCGGGTAAAACGACCGGAAACCGGATCGTACTTATTTAGCCCCGCGGCTGTTCCAAGCCATAGATTTTTTTCTTTGTCAACCCGGATTACGTTGATCATCTTATTGCTCAGGCTGTTCAGATTTCCGGATTCTTTGATGTAAATCTTTTCAGTGTGAAGAATCCTGTTTTTTTTGATCAGACCGCTGTCTGTACCCACCCATAAGAGACTATCCGAATCATCGTAAAATGTATTCGCGGCACCCATTTTATCCGTAGGGTAAAATGGAATTCTATTCCGGATAATTGTTGAATGATAAATCCGGGGTTCGGCAATTGGACGATAAAGTGTAACCCATATCTGACCGTCCGGCGTAAACAGGGCCTGCCAGGTACCAAAGTCTGTATAACCGGAAGAAGTATCTGCAAGAAACGTAGGTAATGATTTTGAACCATCCCTGGCTTTTCCATAATGGGTTATTTTTTTCGCTGCCGGATCATATCGGTTGATCCCTCCTGAATAGGAGCCAATCCAGATACCGCCTAAAATATCTTCATTGATAAATGTGATATGATCGTAATTAAATCTGCCAACGACTGGTCTGCTTAGTTTTTCCGGATGGTTGGAGTCGTAATAATAATGAGTAAAAGTTCCTTTGTTCCTGTCCATAATATGCAATCCGTTTCCGGAGGTTCCAACCCAGAAATTTCCTTTACTGTCCTCAAACAAAGCTTTCACCTTGTTTGTCTCCAGGCTGTTTGGATTTCCGGGCTCATGCATAAACCAGGTAAAACTACCATCCGATCTATTGAAGCGATTCAGGCCTCCTTCCTCCTGAATTGCTCCTTCATTCGGAAAAACTGAACCGCATCCAACCCAAAGCGTTCCCTGGTGATCCTGATAAATAGACTTGACCCGATTGCTGCTTAAGCCTGATCTGTTATTCGGATTATGGGAAAAATGTTTAAACGTACCCTCTTTGGAATTGAACAGATCAAGGCCTCCATAGGTTCCGATCCAGAAATTACCTTCCCGGTCCTTTAAAATAGCGGTTACCGTGTCGTTTGCCAGGCTTGAACTTTCATGGGCGCTGTGCCGGAAATGAGTGAAATGGTTGGTTATCTGGTCAAACCTGTCAAGTCCCTGGCCAAATGTTCCAATCCAGATCATATCAGATGAATCTGCATAGATACATTCGGCATGATCACCGGCAACCGAATTGGAACTTGTATCATTATGTTGAAAGTTTACAAAACCGGATCCGTCATAGCGATAAATTCCCCCGTCGAAAGAACTCAGCCAGATATTTCCTAACCGGTCCTGCGTAATTCCCAGGAAACCGGCATTGTCCCTGTCGGATTTATAAATGACCGGAGTGAAACTGATCTGCTGGGAAAACAGATTCGAGTGTTGACAGATAAGACCGGTAAAAACCAGGATCAGAAACCGCTTTCTCATATGAAGCTTCTTAAACCTACAGAAGAATGTTTGCATGACCTTCTCTAACAGTCCGGACCAAAAAAGGATCTACCATGTGGCAGATCCCTTTTTATTAAAATTAATTATTTGGACTGGTTATTTAAAAATCAGTTCCTGTGTCATTTTGCCTCCCAATAGTTCCCGCAGGTCATTTCTTGCCACAGCCGATTTTTGCTGAACATCCTCGCTTCCAAACATTTTATTACGCATGGCTTCCATCTTATCGCTAAGCCCATCCTCTGCAGCATGATTCTTTAATTCATACATTAACATCAGATCCCAGTCGTCTTTGGAACCGGGCGTTCCTGAAAACACTTTGTAATCCATGATGAGTCCTTCCGTTTTTGCTTCGTTCATGATTTTTATCCAGCCATCATTGAGGTTGTTCAAATAAAGACGCGCCATCCCCGGCTTTGTTTTAATAAATTGCACATTCCATACAGGCCCTTCGGTATAAGGTTTGCTGGTTTGAGCCGATACCGTTAATTGTGTCATTAAAATGAAAAGAGTCAAACTGAAGAAAAATAATAATTTTCTCATGATTACTTTTTTTTGTTAAAAAATTAGATACAACAGCATCATAGAACCAGGTCAACCTTCTTCAATAGGGGGAATTGAAACGTGTAGAAATATCAGGTTAAGATAACGATTTACTTCCAGATCTTATTATGATATTGAAATAGGTAACCGAATAATGAACTCGCTTCCTTCATACTCCTTCGTCTTCACTTTTATCTCCCCGCCGTGTGCCTTCACAATATCATAACTCAAAGATAAACCCAATCCTGTTCCCTGCCCCGCTGGCTTAGTAGTAAAAAATGGCTGAAAGATCTTGTCAATAACTTTTTGAGGGATGCCATTGCCATTATCCTTTATGATTATCTCTACTTTATCGTTTACTTTTTTTGTAGTCACGGAAATCGTTGGTTCATATCCGTTAGGTTGTTGTTTTGCTTTTTCGGTAACGGCGTAAAAAGCATTGTTGTATAAATTCAGCAATACTCTTCCAATATCCTGCGGAATGATATTGATGTTCCCAATCGTTTCATCGAAATCCGTTTTCATTATTGCGTTGAACTCTTTGTCCTTTGCTCTTGACCCGTGATACCTCAATCTTAAATATTCATCAGTTAATGCATTGATGTCAGTTGGTTCCTTTAGACCTGTGTTTGATCTTGAATGTTGAAGCATGCCTTTTACAATAGCATCCGCCCTTTTACCATGATGCATGATCTTACGGTCATTCTCCTTAATGTTATTTGAAATAGAAAATGCTTCATTCATGTTACCCGCCTTTATTTCAGATTGCAGCTCATCAATTAATTCTGTATTCAGGTCGGAAAAGTTATTGACGAAGTTCAGGGGATTCTGAATTTCATGAGCAATCCCTGCTGTGAGTTCACCAAGCGACGCCATTTTTTCAGATTGTATGAGTTGGGCCTGAGTGGCCTTTAGTTCGGAGAGGGTCACCTCAATCCTGTTCTTTGCAACTTCTAATTTTTTAAAATCTTCGTAGCGGGCATAAGCTACAGAAAAAGAATCGGCCAGCGGTGTTAACAAATCCATCTGAAAAGCATCCACCGTCTGATGACTACCTACATAAAGCATACCTTGTGAAAAAGGAATAAACTGAAGACTAAGCGACTCTATAGCTGATTCTTCCGCCTGGTACTGTTGAATATCTTTAATCTGCCCTTGCTTAAACAACGATTCCATCCAATCCCGGAATTGCTTCTGGTCCCATTGTTCAGTATACACTTTTTGCTGACGCCAGTTTTCGACAACTTGTTGAATCGTAGTGGAGCTCGCAAAAGCAAGCTCCAGCACGGCAAGCGAAGCACCATCAGGTGTTGACAAATAAGCATGAACAACCTGTTCTGTTTCATTGACAATAAAAATTCCACAACGTGAAAAGGGAACTCCAAGAGTCACCAGTTCTCTCCAAATCAACGGTGTAATCCTATTCAGATCATCTATAGTACGCATGCAGGCAATTTCTGCCCGTACACGGTTGAAAGAAGTTTGTCTGATGGCTTCCAGTGTCTGTGCTTCGGCTTTCAATAATTCCAGGAAACGCAGATATATAAGCTCAAATACCTGCGCAAACCGTATTATGATATTACTTTCCTCCTCTGTTAATTGCTGACTCGTGGTTACGTTTAAAGCCCCCTGCGAAAAGAAGAAGGAATAAAAAAATTCTTTCTCCCGATGCGATTGATGAAGGGGCACAGTCAGGGAAGCGGACATTGTTTGATAATATTGCTTCACCTCAATACCACTTAATACTGTCAGAGCAAAGGGTTTGTTTTGCTTCCGTGCGGGACTAATATTTTCAAAAACCGGGTGAATATGGAGGCTTACATAGTCTAAAATTTTTACGACCTCCTGGCTATCTGCCACGGTTCCGCCCCAAATTTCCATCGCTTCATTTGCATCATCAAATATTCCTACACCCGTACGAATGGCAGTGATACCTAATTCTTTTAACTCGCGGAATAAGACAGCCGACGTTTCCGCCAATTCAGAACTACTGCGCATGGCTATCGTCCGGGCACTCACTTTTTCGAGGGCAGTCTCAATCTGGAGAGCCCGTTTCTTTTGCTGCAACTCATTGATGGTGTTTTTCAACACCAATTCAAGATTTGCATTCTTTTCCCCGAGCAGTTGTAGTTCGTCTTTATCCAATGTCAGGTAAATGAGTTGAAATCAATAATCGTATTCACCCAATGGTTTAATTCCTTTCGAATGGTGACCAGGGTTGTCATTCAGCAGTAAATGGTTCGATAACCGCTGAAATTTCTGTAATACTGTTTGCCGGAAACCCTCCGAGTCGGGCATGTTCCAGTAGCAGTTCTTTATTGGTTGCCATGTAGATGCAGTATATTTTATCCCCTGCCACATAACTATGTATCCATTGAATATCGGTCCCCAATCTGGAAATCACCTCTCTTGACTTTTTTGAAATGGCGCGCAATTCATCCGGTGAAAGGCTGCCAGCCTTTGGGACGAAACGTTCAATAATATATTTTGGCATACATTTTCTCTTTTAAAATTGAAAGTAAAAAAAATAAATACCTCGTTTTAATCAGTGATACCAATGAAAACCCGACTTTACGGCCTTAACCAAATATAATTATTTTGATCAGGTTTTGAATTCAACTTCCAAAATATCCTAATCCCTAAAACCAGCAATTAGTTTTTAAGGGAAGGCTTTTGTCCCGACTGGATTATTATCGCAAGAAACTAAAGACTGACGAACTATGATTTTATTTTTTTTACAGCGATCCCGTCTTCAAACTGAACGATCCACTGGCCGGGTTCATCTTTTAAGGATTGCTCATACATGGCCCTCGCAACGGCTTCTCCGGAAAT
>Ga0209167_10001409_pt1 | contig 14195 bp, 13 predicted proteins | sample Coa_R1_9_FD_187154 | JGI IMG/M metagenome (GOLD analysis project Ga0209167, IMG submission 187154) | Surface soil microbial communities from Centralia Pennsylvania, which are recovering from an underground coalmine fire - Coalmine... | ecosystem: Environmental > Terrestrial > Soil >... | reverse complement strand
GCGGCTCTGACGCCGCCTCACCGCTGCGTCAACCCGCGGAAACCCGGGGGACCCTCTCCCCCTTTGTCGAGGCTCTTTGCGGATGCCTCGATCGTACGACCGCGGGAACTGGTCGTTCCATATCGTCTAACAGTGTGAGGACACCACCAGCGCGGCGCCCCGTTTGACACGCCCGGCACGCAGGCTATAATTGGCTAAAAGCCTGAGAGCCAATCCGAGTCTCCGGCATGGGCAGAGTCAGCTGAATGCGAGGGCTTCCATCATGCGCGGTGCGCGGAGGTTGCTTGCGGATGTCTTGCTGTTGCTAGTCCTACCCTGCGCCGCTCAGGCAGCCCCAACCGCACAGGCAGCCCCAACCATCATGGCCACCGGCGTGGTCCCAGGATGCACCGGTGACGTAGCAACTCTAACCATCACGTTGAGCTCAACAACCTACAGCTTCTTCGGCGATAGGCTCTATTATCACTTCGATCCGCCTTCTCCAGGAACCGGGACGACCGGCAACCCGGCCACCCTGGCCATCCCACCGTCATTCCGACCGGGCTCCACTCACATCGCAGGGATCTCGACGCTAGCGGCTGCGACGGGCGGAAGCTCCTCACCGAGCTACGGCTTCACCGTGCCGCTCTGTAGTAAGGCCTCAGACGCTCTTGACGAGAGTATCGAGGTCAAAGCCAGCCGCTCGAACGGCTTGACCTGGAAGCTGGTCTCGACGAATCCGCTGACCGGGACGATCAACGTAGGCTGCGGGAATGATTGCAACGCCTATACCGGAGACGCCCCGTGCTCTGCCGCACTCCCTCTCCTATGCATCAGGAATGCCGGACCTGGTTTCCCCCTTCCATGCCCTGCAAGCGTGGACGTTAGCCAGTACCACCAGTGGTCAGGCGGTATCGTTGCGACGACGAACGCCATGGTACCGCCACCGACCCTTGCCGCCGCAGATGCCCTGTGCGCGAAGGAGTTCGGCGCGGGCTGGCGGGTTGCGGAGTTTCACGATGGCTGGGGCTGGTACTTCCAGGCTTACGGGAACGTGGGCGATCCGGCCAAGCGCTTCTGGATCCATATCAATGATCAGCCCCATGCCACCTGCTGGCACTAGAACCGGTCTGCCAGGCAAGCTGCGCTGCTCGCCGTGCCGCGCATTGCCCCGCTGCGCCGCGACCCCGATTCTTGGGAGAAGGAGCCCCTTGCGAGGCGCCAGGCATTGGAGCGCCTCCCCGTGCCTGCTGGTGCTCGCTGGCGCCGCGGCGCTGGGGATGGGATGCATCGACGTCGAGGAGTCGGTGAGCTTGCGACGCGATCTCTCGGGCACCGCGGCGTTGAGGGTGACTGTCGACCGAGAGATGCAGATGAAGTACGTGGCGTTCGAGCACCACGTGGCAGAGATGCAGATGAAATACGTGGCGTTCGAGCACCACGTGGGGTACCTGACGAAGGGGGACCTGACACCGCGCGAGATCGACATGGCCTGGTGGCAGTACCTGCTCGCAAAGCAAGGCGACAAGTCGGACATGAGAGAGGATCTGCGGAAGATGCTGCCGCCGGGAGTCTCGCTGCTGGCGATGACGATCGCCGAGCAGGGAAGGAATCCGCTCGTCAGAGACGCCGAGCTCGCGTTCGACGATGTGCGCAAACTGCGGCGGATCGCGCTGCAAGATCCTCCCGTCGAGACTTGGTTCTACGGCCTCGCGATGCAAGATCCTCCCGTCGACGTCGAGACTCCGTTCTACGGCCTCGAGGTGGTTGACGAGGGCGAGACGGTGCTGGTCAGCCATACCGACGCCGACCCTCTGTCGCGCATCGCCGCCATCCTGTCGGACATCCAGGAGCGGATGAATGCCCGGCGGAAAGTGACGGGCGCCAGCCCGAGTCCGGCGGAACGGCAGCAGGTCGCGGCGGCCATCGATTCCGCGCGCCTCGTGTTCCGGCTCGACAGCCCGTTCGAGGTAATCGAGACCAACGCCACCCACCGCGACGGCGGCATCCTCACCTGGGAGATCAGGGGCTCCGACCCGATCGCCAAGCGTGAGGCCAAGCTAACGGCCCGGCTCAAGAAATAGCGGCATGCGAGAGGTCGGCCGGCCGACGAGAGACCGGCGGCGGCTGGAGCGAGACTGCTGGCATAGAGAGGATGGGGGCGTCGCGGCAAGCGGTGGCGGCCGGAAAATGAAAGCCATGAAAGCACTGAATCCCTGGAAGGGGCTCCCGGCCGTGCTGGCGCTGACCGCCGCCGCCGGCTGTCTGGCGGGCTGCGTCGAGATCGAGGAATCGCTGACGTTGCGGCACGACCTGTCAGGAACGGCGGTCTTTACCTTGACGGTCGACAATGACCCTTGGATGAAGCAGGCAGCGCTGGTCAAGCACCTTTCCGATGGCAAGCCGGGCGACCCGACGCCGGCTGAGATCGACGCGACACGGGAGACCCTCGCCGGCATCCGAGCCGATGCCGGCGATTCTGCGAAGAACGAGGCAATGTTCAAGCAACACTTCAAGGATACGATACCGCCGGGCGTCAGGCTGCTGACAATGACGATCGAGCAGCAGGGCACGAAAACCGTCACGCGCGCCGAGTTCGCCTTCGACGACGTACGGATGCTGCCGATGATCGGGATGTCGCAAGAGGTGACGGACAACTGGCCAACCCCTGACATCCGGGAGCAGCCGTTCTGCGGGCTCGAGGTGATCGACGAGGGGAAGACGGTGCTCGTGACACACGCCGAGGCCGACCCTCTCGAGCGCATCCTGCAAGATCCTCGGCAACCGGGGATCGATTCCAACTCCAGCCCCGAGGTGCGCAAGCAGACGGAGGCCGCGCTGAGCTCGGCCCGCCTGGTGTTCCGGATCGAGAGCCCGATGGAGGTGGTCGACACCAACGCCGAGCTGCGCCGTGGCCGCTCCCTCTCCTGGGAGGTCAAGGGCTCCGACCCGATCGCCAAACGCGAGCGCACGCTGACGGCCCGCTTCAAGAAGTAACGTTGGCAAGAGACCTCCAGGCCTGCGTATTCCGGTCGAAAGCGACCACCCATTCCAGTCCGAAGGCGACCAGGGATTCCGATCGACGGTGCGCGAGTCGACGCGCCAGGCGAGTATGCCGGAGATCGCGCGATGGGCGTTGAGCAACCGCCGCGCCCAGGTGATGGTCTGCATCAGGCCGCCGAGGCCGGCGGTCAGCAGCTCGCTGGCGGCGGCGAGGGCGTTGATGGTCAGCAGACCGAGCGCCGGCGGGCGGTCGATGAGCAGGTAGTCCCAGCGGTCGTGGTCCAGCTCCCGGACGAGCCGCGCCGTCGCCGCGCGCATCCTGGTGAAATCTACGGAGGTTGGTGCTGCCGAGGAGCTGTTTACCGCACTGTGGTGCGCATCTCCTCGGCCGCGCGGTGTGCCGGCAGGCTGCGGCAGCAGCTCGCTCGGGCCGGCCTTTCCCACGAACGGCTCGGCGATGGGAGCGAGCGCCTGCCGCCGCAGCCGCTATCTCTGAGGGCGGCGGTCCCGTTGGTTAGGGTCGGTCCCCACCGCGCCGCATCGCGTGCGGCCATCGCTCGGTGCCGCGCGCTGCTCACCCTCCGGAGCGGCGAGGCGAGCCACCTCCCGCATGAACTCGTCGAGCCGCTCCGCCAGGTCCTGCATGCGGCGCAGCAGGGCTTGCGCATCCGGCGCCCTGAGTCCGGGCGTCGGCGGTGCGGCCACCGTCCTGCCGTCAGGCAAGAGCGCCTCGATCCTGCGGAGCAGCGGGCTGCGCTGGCCAGGCTTGGACTTTAGTATTACTCCGTTAAGTCATGAGGAGTCATTCTGAAAGGTCCTGCGGCAGACTGGGCACCATCCGGCCCAGCGAGCGAGAAGGCTCTGGAAGTTCTGCCGGGTCTGGGGAAGGGTCGAGGATGGAGTTTTTTTTGGAGCGAAGCGTCTCCAGGGCAAGAAACGCATAGGCCAGGCTGACCAAGGTCACGTGATGATGCCAGCCCCTCCACGAACGGCCCTCAAAGTGATCGAGGCCAACCTCTTCCTTGAGCTCTCGGTAGTCCATCTCGATGCGCCATCGCCCCTTGGCCAGGCGAACAAAGCGGCGCATTCCGAGAGGCTGGCCCGGCAACTCCGCCAACCAATATTTCGTTGGCGCCGCGGCACCCGGCGGCCATTCCACCAGACACTCGACCGAATGATCCGGGAGGCTGCGGTCGGTAGTCCATCGATGAGCGATCCAGACTTCACAGCGGGCGAACCTCGACTCGAGACCGCCACGGCTGCCAGTCCGCCAACGGACGGTCTTCCAACTCGTAGATGGCAGCGATCGAGCTATGCCAAGAAGGTCAAGAGGCTGGGGCAACTCCGCGGTCGGAGCGCGTTTGCGTGGACGACCTCGCCCGCGGCGGGGAGGAACGGCTCGATCTGGTGCCTCGGTCCAAGCCTTTGTCGTGGCGACCACTTGGACGCAGTACGGCAGACCCCGGTTGCGCAACGCTTCGCGGAAGTCAGCGCTGTTGCCGTACCCCGAGTCCGCCAACACGACTCGCGAACCCACTCCCCAAGCGAGCACACGATCAAGTCCCAGCAGCGCCAAGTCGTTTTTCGTGCGATAAGCGACCTCTTGCGGAATGCCAACCTCGGCCCTCCGCTCGGGATCGCTGATCCACTCCTCAGGCAGGTACAGCTCCCAGGTCAACGGCGAGCAACCGCCATCGGTGCCGAGATGGACCGTCACCGCCACTTGGCAGTTCGCCGTTTTTCCCAGAGCGCCACAGTACTGGCGACTTACGCCTACCGAGTGACTGCCTTGCTTGGGAAAGCTGGTCTCATCGATGATCAAGACGGCTTCCGGCAGCAGTCGGTCCACCAAGTCGAGCGCCACAGCCTCCTGAACGGGCTCCCAGGCCCACGGACTCTGGTTGACGAACTGCTGCAGTCCTTGGGCGTCGGGCTCCCCGACGCGAGCGGCAATAGGCTCGATCGACTTGCGCTGCCCCTCCATCAAGAGGCCGCGAACATAGACCTCGGCCCATTCGCGGCGCTCCGCGCGCCCGAGGAGCGCCACTTTGTCTGCGAGGAACGCCTGCAACCTACTCTCTGCCGAGGCCAACGCTCGCGAGTCCATGCCACCATCGTACGCCCCGATTGCCCCAATGGCAAGCCAGACTTAACGGAGTAATATTAGGAGCCGTCCGAACTCGCGCCAGGAGAGTTCCTGGTCGTCGATCCCGATGACGGCATAATGGCTGAGCCTGAACAGCAGTCCATCCGCTTCCTGACGGAACCTCGGGAGCCGCTCATACAATAGCTCCAGTGTGCCTTTCTCGCACTCGAACCGCGATAGGGGCGGGATCTGCGGTCGACGACGCGCCGGCGGGGCCAAAGGCAACTCACCCTGGGGACAAAAGGAAGGGGACGCTTGCGCCGTGAAGGATGAAGTGCTCAAAGACAATGTCACAGAGCTTCTGAAGGCGTGGGGCTTTGAGGTTGAACAGCTCCAAGAGCGAGCGATGGTAAGGACTCCAGATCTGGTGGCGACAAAGGCTGGGCAGCGCTTTATTATCGAGCTTAAAACCAAGGGCAGGGACGCTCGGCGCCTGGCGAAGGAGGCGGCACGAATGGCTCAGGGTGAAATTGTCGAGCACGGTGAGTTGGCGGGAAGGAGGGGCACGCAGGCGGGAATGATCGCCGATGGCGTTAACCAGATCCTTGCATTGCCACCATTGGAAGCTGACTTCTTGACGATTTGGATCCTGCGGGTCGCGGCGGCGCGGGGCCGTCGGCGGCGTCGCCGCTCCTCGACAGTGTCCGCGCATTGCCAGCGTCACGGCTCCTGGCATCCGGTCCCGCGGCGCTCGCGACGCGAGCCACGGGGTTTTTCAGCACCCTGCTCAGGGATCATCCTGTTTCCGCTTGGGATCGGACTCAACCGGCTGCTTCCGCGCTCAGGGCTGATCCCGGAGGGTTGGCGCCAGCGGCTGAACTTTTTTTGGGGCGAAGCGACTGGTATGATGCGTTTTACCAGGAGGAGCGCACGACGAATTTCTTTGGCGAAGAAGAAACGGCCGTGGCGAAGAGGAACGTCGAGACGATCGGGAGCTACTTCATCAAGCGCCTGGCGAGTATCTTCCCGGGCGTCTCTCCGCGGCCACGTGCACTGATGAATTCCGTAGGGTGTCCTCTCTATCTCTTCTGGTCATCGATTCCAAAAGAAAGAGCCCCATGGCCCAATATCTGATTTCCTTTCCCAGCGCGGCGATGGTTGTGCCCGACGGCGAGTGGGAGATGGTAGGCCGCGACGCGCACGCGGTGATCGATGAGGCGAAAGCCGCCGGCGTTTATGTCTTCGGTGGCGGAATCGATGAAGCCGTGCCGCCCGTGCTCGTCTCGGCCGATGGCGCGGTCGCCGAAGGCGGCTACCCATGGGCGCCGCCACTCAACGGCGGCTTCACCGTGCTCGAACTGCCCTCGCGCGAGGAGGCCATCGAGTGGGCCGCACGCATCGCGAAGGCCTGCCGCTGCCAGCAGGAACTACGCGTCTTCGGGTTCGACCCCGCTGCTTAGCCGGCGCTGATATGAAAGAAGAGCCGAACCAGTCGCCAGATGAGCGAATCCGTGATAGCCGATAGCTGCTTGAAATCTTCCTCAACCGACGTGAACACCGTGCTGTAAGCGCAGTGAGCAGCCGTAACCAGAATGCCAGGAGGATCGCATTGAGCATAGCAAACACCTCCTTGAGAGGATCGGTTAATGGCCGTGAAGTCGAAGATCGAGTGGACGGAGTCGACCCGGAACCCGGTGCCGGGCTGCACGAAGGTGAGCCCGGGATGTAAGTTCTGCTACGCCGACAGAATGGCCAACCGCTTGCAGTTGATGGGCCAGGTCAACTACCGCCACGGCTTTCAGCTGACCTTGCAGCCTCACATGCTCGACCTTCCATTGAGATGGAAGAGTCCGCAACGATGCACCGGGGCCGCCGAGGCCCCTGGCGTCGCCTACCTGCAGAAGCCCTTCGCTCCCAACCTCCTCGCTCGCCGCGTGCGCGCCCTGCTCGACGAGCGCACGTAGGCGACCCCATAGGCGCCGGGGCGGCGCTTGCTTTATACTCACAGAACATGTAAAAACTCGGGCGCACGTGGCGCCCCCTGAGAGGGATGGGTCATGACCGGAAAGCACCGTCCGCAGATCCTGCGCACCGTCGCGATCGCCGCCGCCGTTGCCGCCCTCACCATCCTGGTCGCCATCGCGGCGACCGCCGGCCGCGGCGCGGCGGACCCGCCGCGCCTGACCTTGTTGCAGGACCGGCACGAGGCGCCGCCGCCCGCCGAGCTGCAGCAGATGATCATGCAGAAGGGGGCGCCGGCGCCGGGCTGCCTGGTGCCGCCGCATACCCCGGCCAACCCCGACCCGCGGCGCTACGGCGCCTGGAGCACCGTGCTGCCGGCCGAGGGGGGCGGTGCCATCCGGCAGATCCTCGGCATGCAGACGGTGCACACCCTGATGCTGCCGTCGGGCAAGATCCTGCTCGCCAGCGGCAGCAGCTGGCGCAATCTGGCGCCCATCCAGTACTACCCGCATGACAGCGACCCGGTCGCGCCGAAAGGCATCTTCAACCGTGACAAGGACCCGTTCCGCAAGAGCAAGCTGCGCTGGTACTACCAGCTGGTCAACAACGCCGCGATCTACGACCCGGAGAACAACACCTTCTACCGCATCCCGCACCCCGTGCCGGTCGACGATCCCGACAACCCCGGCCACTTCGCGCCGAACGATCTGTTCTGCACCGGCCAGCAGCACCTCCCCGACGGCAACGTGCTGGTCACTGGCGGCACCCAGTATTACTACCCGTTCCGCACCGGCAACCGGTCGACCTACATCTTCGACTGGAAAAAGGAGATGGGCATCCACTGGTCGACGGTCGACTGGCGGCAGCTGCCGACGCCGGCGCACGATCCGTGGATCTTCTCCGGCTTCATGAAGCGCGGCCGCTGGTACCCGAGCCTGGTGCCGCTGCTCGACGGCCGCCTGGCGATCTGGAGCGGCTTCGTTGGCTTCGACAAGGGTTATCCCGAGATGTATCAATTCGAGATCAACCACTACGTCGAGCTGTTCAACCCGGCCGCCTTCGATCGCCGCGATCCGCAGGCGGCCTGGCGGGCGGTCGACGTCAAGGAGCTGCGCGACAGCCCGTATCGGACGGAGATCAATCCCGACTTCCGGCCGACGCCGGGCAGCGTCTGTCCGGCGCGCTGCATCGAGGACAACCGCTTCGACGCCTTCAAGCTCTACCCCGAGAATTACCTGATGCCGGACGGGCGCATCTACCTCACGCGCGAGGGCGACTGGGTGAGCCTGCGCACCTGCGACACGGCGTTCATGCGGCGCACCAAGCACACCTATTGGGCGACCTTGGGCGGCACCGACGCGGCGCCGACCGTCGAGTTCTCCCGCGGCCCCGACCGGCCGGAGGACATCACCTCTTACGGCACCTCGCTGCTCGATCCCAACAGCGGCAACATCGAGATCCTCGGCGGCCAGCCGACCTCCCCCGGTACCCTGCTGCCGGTGAACTCCGACCAGACCACCCACTTCGCCGGCGGCCGCGGCAGCCGCAAGATCGAGACCTTCCACGCCGACGCCGGCGAGAAGCTCGGCGGCCACTGGACGCTCGACGAGAACTTCCTGGGCGACGCGCCGCAGGACGACCGCACGATGCACTACGCTTTGATCCTGCCGACGCGGCAGGTGCTCATCATCAACGGCGGCAACTACGACTTCTACGGCCCGGTCTTCTACCCGCTGCTGCTGACGCCGAAGTTCGACGGCGACCGCCGCTTGATCGGCTACGACAAGGTGCGGATGAGCGAGGGGGTCGAGCCGCGGCTTTATCACAACGCGGCGCTGCTGCTGCCGGACGGGCGGATCTGGGTCTCCGGTGGCAACACGGCCCGCGCCACGGTGCACGACGAGCCGGCGCCGAAGGCGAGCCCGGCGGCAAAGCGCTCGATGCAGCCGCTGCCGAACCTGAATGCCGTCGACGTCGACATGTATTTCTTCAACGACGGCCCGATGGCGCGCGGGCAGAAGGGCATGCTCACCACGCCGACCGAGGATTGGGTCGCCGAGACCTTTTCGCCGCCCTACCTCTTCATCGATCCCGGCCGCCGCGCCGCGGTCGTCAAGATCAGCGCGCCGAGCCGCGAGATCGGCGGCAAGACCTTCTACCTGCTGCACAGCAACGAGAAGTACGACATGCTGCTCGGCGGCCTGCCGGCAAGCTGCGCGGCCGGCGGCGAGGCCTCGCTGGCGCTGATCAAGCTCCCGTCGGCCACCCACGGCTGGGAGAACGGCCAGCGCTTCGTCGCCCTGCAGTTCGAGGCAGCGCCCAGCCACCCTGAAGAAATCCGCCTGCACACCCCCGACGCACGGCACGCCAACATTCCGCCCGGCTACTACATGCTCTTCTACGTCGACTGCATGGGCAAGCCGTCGGTGGCGCGCATGGTGCGCTTCGACGACCAGGCGCGCGAGCCCTAGGCGCCGGAAGGCGCCGGGCGGGCGGCGGGGACCCAGGGAACGTCGGACGGCGGGCGCTCTATAGACTGCTGCGCGACGCCGTACGCTCCGGCCTCGACAGCCCGGCCCCATTCGGCGGCACCGTCGTTCATCGGCCGATGCCGCCCATCCCGTGCATTCCCGTATGACGTTCGACGCCCATGATTCCATGGAACTGCTTAAGAGCGTGCTCGCCAACCACCGCCAGCGCGCCGCGCCAGCCGGCCAGCATCTTGTCGTGGCACCGGCGGGACGCGGTCTCGGCGCTGTGCGCGCACGGCGCCAAGGCCGCGCAACAGGTCCAGCTGGAAGGCGCCCAGCGCGCTGACGTGGGCGCGCACCCGCCGGTCGTGGTCGCGCGCCGCGGGCGCCAGGAGCGCCGCCACCTGCAGCGCCTGGGTGAGCACCGCGATGGCGTGGGCGCGCTCGGCTAGGTCGGCGTCCAGGCGGCTTCGCAGGTATTTGCCGGGCAGCCGAGGCAGCGTCGCGCCCGCGGTGCCAGCGCAGGGCTACCCTCCGCCACGCACGACCCGGCTCTTGCGGTTCGAGCGGTCGTGGCGCCCCGTGCCCGCCCGTCGGGATGCCGCACGCGCACCAGCAAGGTACCCGCGACCATCAGCCGGTCCAATACCACCGACGGCAAGCCGGAGGCACCGGTCGCCTCGCCGCCCGAAGAGAGCGCGCTCGCCACGGGAGGCCGTGGCCTGGTTGCCGGCGAGGTCGCCATATTGCAATCCAACTGCGGTATAGTGTATTGTGCATACAATTAACGTGTTTTACTGGTGTGATGAGCGTCCATTGCAGCTATCTGATTGTTGGTTCAGGAGGTGGCGGAGTTGTCGCAGCGACGCTGAAGGCGCTTTCTCGAAAGGAGAGAGACATGTATACCCGTTTCAGCCAGCGCGAAGAGACCTCCTGGAGGCGCAGCAAGCCCATCCGCATCGGCCTGGCAGCCGCCAGCCTGCTGGCATTGCTTGCCGGTCTTGCGGCGTCGCCGGCGGCCGGAGAGGACGAGGGGAGGGCGCCGGATCCCGCCACGGCCCAGACCGCCGGCTCCGCGGAGCAGGCGGCCAGCCCGGGGGAGCAGGATGCGGTGCCGGAGGATCAGGCCGCCGGGTCCGAGGAGCTGGCGGCGCACCGGCCACCGCCGCCCCTGGCCACGTGGAGCGGCGTCTTCGCCATCGGCCGCAAGCGGTACACGTACACCCTGGTCGGCACCAGCCCGATGGTGAAGCGGGCGCGCAACACGGTGGTGCCGGTTGCGATCGTCCCCATGCGGTTCGTCTTCCACGACGGCACGGTGCTCGACCCCACCCAGCCTGACGCCTGCCTGGGGGGCCGGGTGCCGCTCAACGTGACCGTCCAGTCGCCACTCTTCCAGGACTTCGACTACGGCGACGGGCCGCGCCAATTCTTGGAGCACATCCAGCGCATGGCCTTCTGGCAGTACACGGGCCCAGGCAAGCTCAATCCCAACTACAGCGTGCGGCTGGGGACGCCCACCATCCTACCCACCCAGACGCTCACCCTGCCGCCCGACAGCACCACCGAGGACTACCCCTGCGCGACCACCGGCGGGACCCAGAAGTACGGCCACATCGAAGGCGAGGTCTTCGACAACTTCCTCCTCGGCCCGCTCACGGCGCAGCTTCCGCAGTGGGGCCTCGCCGGCAACACCTTCGTCCTCGTCCTCCTCCCCTTCGTCGACTTCAGGACCAACGGCGTCGAGACCGACTTCGCTTTCCACGCCTATCTCGACACCTCGCGCGGCAAGATCACCTTTGCGGCGGCGCAGCTCGGCCTGGCCTTCCCGGACAACCTGATCAACATCGGGCCCATGTCGCACGAGTTCGCCGAGTGGCTCAACGACCCCTTCATCAACAACCTCACGCCCTCCTGGCGCGAAACGGGGGAGGAGGAGTCGGGCTGCAGCAACTTCCTGGAAGTGGGCGACCCGCTGGTCGGCACCTTCCTGCCGCCGATCAAGATGCCCAACGGCATCTCCTATCAGCCGCAGGAGACCGTCTTCCTCTCCTGGTTCTTCAACCAGGTCCCGTCGATAGGGATCAACGGCTGGTACTCGACCGGCGGCACCTTCAAGACCCCCGCCACCCCCTGCCACTGAGCCCGCCCTCCCCCGTTCCCCCTCTTCCGGGCCGCCCGTCCTGGAAGAGGGGGCCTCGTCGCCGCGCCCGGCGCTTAGGGAAGCGTCGGCGCCCTTCAGTGTCGCGCTTCCGGTCCGCGGCAGCGGGTGCTCAGTGGCAGGGATGACAACCGGAACACAACTGGGTGGCAGAGCAGCCAGGGGCGGTATCGCCGCCCACGGCAACGTTGAGGCGGGGGGCGTCGAGGTTCTTGAGGGTCTCGGCATTGAGCGCCAGCTTCTTCGCAATCTTCTTCAACGCAGGCTCCTTCTATGGTCGAGGGGGTGGGTCCGCCCACCCCGTTCGTTGCCGTCGATCTAGATGGTGCCGTCAGTTGAGCCAATCGGGCCAATTGGCGGTGCCCCTTCCGCCCGCCAGGCGGCTGGTCGGACGAGACGCACGGAGCCGGCGACGGTGACCGGCTACCTCACGGAGGAAGGTTCTGCGGTCGAGCTCGTAGCGGAACATGAGCGCCCGATGAGCCGGTAGCTCTGAGCCGCCGGTCAGCGCCCTCGGACAGCGAGGGCAGCGCCCGCTCCGCCGCCGACGCGCTTGGCGCGGTAGCCGGCGCGCTGGAGGTCGGCGAGAAGCCGGTCGGCGTGGTCGCCCTGTACCTCGATCTCGAAGCAGGGATCGCCGTTCGGCAGGCGAGCGGTGCGCAGGGTTCCGCCGCCGCCGCAGAGGCGCTTCCAGGCGCCGAGCAGGGCCGCGGCGTCGGCGCGCGTCAGGACCACGGGCGCGGCGACGGTGACGGTCTTGCCGCCGCGGTTGCCGCGCTCGCGGCGCACCCGCACGTCCTGCTCGGCGGGCGGCAGGCTGCGCGGTGGCTCGCAGCGGCAGGGCGCGGCGCCGCAGTGCTTGCAGGGTTTGGCGCCCGCGGCGGGAACGGTGCCGGGGTGAGTCGAGTATGCCAGCCTGGTCGCCGCCGGCCGCTTTTCCGCCATGGCGCGATCCTACCCCAGCGCGCCGCCGGTCATCCCCGCGCTGAATCGCGTGGTGACCGTCGGCAAGGCTCAGGCACCGGCGGCGGCGGTCCGCTGACCAAGGGTATCCTTCCGGCCGGTGTTTGCGGCCTTGGTCGGCCGGGCGCAACTTGGGTGAATAATGGGGGCATGCTCGACGCACCGACCGCCACGCTCGGCGCCGCGCTGATCGCCGCGCTCGCCGGCCTCGGCACCGCCGTCTACGCGGGGGTCACCACGCGCAAGAGCTCGCGGCGCCTGGCCGAGCTGCAGGCCGAGAGTACGCGCCGTCTAGCTGAGCTGCAGGCCCAGCTGGCCCAGCAGAAGGACGCCACGCTCGAGTATCTGCGCACCTACCTCAACCTGGAGGTCGAGAACCGCAACCAGACGCTGGCCGCCTTCCGCGAGCTCATCCGGCTCACCCAGCTGATCCGCGAGAAGCTCCGGCGCATCCTCGCTTATCCGGACGCCTATGCCCCCAACGTTGCCGCCGAAGAGGTCGCCGCGATGGCGACCTCCGTCGCGGAGTGCTATGCCGGGAGCCAGATCAACTTCGAGGACGCGGGCAGCGGGAGCGACCGGTCGGTCGCGCATGCCTTGAAGAATGACTGCAGCAAGGCGGCGGAGCTGGTCGAGCGGTTCCTGTCACAGCCCGGCAATGCCGAGCGGGACGCCCTCGCGGCGCAGCTGGCAGCCATCACCGCCAAGCAAGACGACCTGCGCCGGCGGGCGCGCGTCCGGGTGACCGCCATCGTGGACGACATGAGGCGGCGCTTTGACGGTGAAGGCCACCCGGATGCAGTCTGACCGCATCGGCCTCGACCACCTGGCCGTTGCCAGCGCCGAAGACCTGAAGCGCTTGCCGCTGGAGGTCGCCCTCCTGCAGAACGATCTAGAGATGGCCGAGACCTGGGCCGACCTGATGTCAATCGCCACGTCGTGGCGCGTGACCCCCCTGGAAAGCCTCGAGCACGCGGTGCACTACCTCGAACGGAGGCTGCCCCACGTCCTGATCATCCACTGGCATCGTGGTTCGGATCACGAGCACGCCAATCCCGTGACCGACCTGGTGCATCGCCTCAAGCGGCGACGCCAGCAGCCCGGGATTGGCGCCGGGCCATTCCTCGCCGGCACTTACTGGCATGACTCGGATTACTACCGGGACCCGACTTTCATGCCGTTCATCGAACGGACATATGACTGCACGATCGATCTCGCCGAGGTCGGCAGCGACCCCTTGGACACGCTGACCCGTGAGCTGTGGGCGCGCCTGCCAGCTCCGCCCGCGCCCGGCACCCCGCCTCGCGACTGAGGTCTACCCAGGCGCGGCCAGGCGGGAACGGGGAGGGGGGTGGCCGCAAGGCCGTCGACTATCGGATAATGTCTGAACCACCTCATGCGAGGACCACCTCGGCGGGAGATGATTGGCTGAAATCCCATTTGCATAGATAGGTTGCTATGTTGCGATGCATTTGTGGTACACCACGATGCATTTCCTTCAATGTCTTTGTAGGATAGAGTGCTCTCGCAACGGGTCGAGCGAGTCTCGTGGTGCATCGTCTCCACCGGA
>Ga0209167_10001408_pt1 | contig 14201 bp, 8 predicted proteins | sample Coa_R1_9_FD_187154 | JGI IMG/M metagenome (GOLD analysis project Ga0209167, IMG submission 187154) | Surface soil microbial communities from Centralia Pennsylvania, which are recovering from an underground coalmine fire - Coalmine... | ecosystem: Environmental > Terrestrial > Soil > Unclassified... | reverse complement strand
CCGGCTCGCCGAACAAGAAATCGACCGGTGCTAACCTCTCCACCAAGCCCCCGGCCGACTTAAATAAGCTCGTATCATTCCTTCGCGTATGGTTCCGGCGGTCACGGCGGCCCGGTCGAGACCATAATGGTCGAGAATCGCCGCCAGGATTAGCGCGCCCGATATTAAAAGCGGTACCCTCTCGGCATCCACGCCGTATTTCTTAGCGATTTTCCGGGCGGGTTTTCTGAGGAGATGCCGCAACGCTCGCTCGAGAGCGGCTCGTGTTAGCAGGTGGCGGGGCGTGCCCGCCACATCGCAAACGTGATGCGCAGTTCCTCCACTGAAGAGCGCGGTGCGCACTACGGGGGTCAGCGGCGCCTTTTGGATCGCGTCTCGAATGGGAACCATGAGTCCGGCAAAGCTCAGGAGTCCGGGAGGGTCGCCTTCGAGTAAAATGGAGAGCTTCGAAGCGCCCACCGGTAGGGAGATGGTCCTGAGGGCACTCCGGCCCTGACAGACGGTAACCTCCGTAGAGGCACCGCCACTATCGACAAAAATCTGTCTTCCGGTTGGGCGTAAGTCATGGCGGACCGCTAGAAACCCAAGCTCGACTTCGCGCTTTTTTGAGATGACGTGCACTGGCACGCCCGTCGCTCGGGCGAGCCGAGCCGCGATCACGTAATGCCCGGGATCGTCTCGGAGTGCTGCTGTTGCGCCCACGAGGATCGGGGAAGCGCCCGCGTCGCGGGCTTGGCGCACGAACGACTCCAGTGTCCGACGAATCGAACCTTGCGCGTAGTCCGGTAGACCCCCTTTCCGCTCTTCCAGGAGCCCAAGCTTCAGGAGTCGCGAGCTCTCCAAGACATGTGCTAAACGATTCCCAGACCGGCGCTCTACCACAGCCAAGTGGACCGTATTACTGCCGATATCAATCGCCGCTAATCGAGCATTACTCATGAGCTTTACCTTAACGGCTCCTCTCTAGATTTTACAATGGGCCCGAGGTCCGGTGCTTGGCCCGTGACTCGTTTCTGCCTCGTCACGTCCATCCAATCGGCAGGTATGAAGACTCACATCCACCGGTTCAAATGCGGGCGGGATCAGCGGAGCGGATCGATTATTTGCGATCAAAATGAGCGGTGTTCATAACGGTACAGACGCGCGGTGTCGGCGTGTCTAGTATGGTGTCTGCGCACTGTTTGAGTTGTTGAGGGCTCGGCCCGAGAAAGACCAGCTTTACGATGCACGCGGCAGGAATTCGCCGCACCATTTGAAAGAGATCACGCTACGAGCTTATGACTGATAGGAGGCAACAATGCTTGGACTAGGACTGCTTGGGACGATCTTGGTTATCTGCTTGATATTTTACCTTGTTCGGAGAGCATAGGAGGAGTTTCAGCTTGGGACGTGAAACCACGTCCATGCAAGTGAGAAAGTGCCGTTGTGCAGGCGTTCTTGACCGGGGTGTGCGGCGCTTGCTATGTTGGAGGACTATGCTGGGCGTATTGCACCCAGTGTACTGAGGGCCCTTCTGTCCGGACGTAGACTGGCTCGTTTCGGGCTTGGGGCGCTCCAACCAACATGGGTCTGAAGAAAATCGTCATCCGGGGCGCCCGGCAGCACAACCTCAAGAATATCAACCTCGAAATTCCTCGCAATACTCTGACCGTGGTGACCGGGCTATCCGGCTCGGGCAAGTCGTCTCTCGCATTCGACACGCTTTACGCCGAAGGGCAGCGACGCTACGTGGAATCGCTTTCGGCGTACGCGCGGCAGTTCCTCGACCAGATGGAACGCCCGGACGTTGATTCGGTGGAAGGATTGTCGCCATCGATCGCGATCGAGCAGAAGACGACGAGCCGTTCGCCGCGCTCGACGGTGGGAACGATCACGGAGATTTACGATTATCTTCGCGTCGTCTACAGCGCGATCGGGACGCCGCATTGTCCCAACTGTGGCAAGCCCATCACGCGCCAGTCCACCGAGCAAATCGTCCAGAACGTGATGGCACTGAAGCCGGAGGACCGCATCATGGTGCTCGCGCCGGTGGTGCGCGGGCGCAAGGGTGAATATAAAAAGGAATTCGAGAAGTATGCGAAGGACGGATACGTCCGCGCGCGAGTGGACGGCGAACTGGTCAACCTGGACGAGCCGATCCCGCTCGACCGTCGCAAAAATCACAGCATCGAGATCGTGGTGGACCGGCTGCTGATGAAAAACGGCGTCTCGCAACGGCTGGAACAATCGATCGAGACGGCGCTGAAGCTGACGGGCGGGTTGGTCACGATTGCCGTGGTTGGCGGAGAAGAGCAGGTTTACTCGGAAAAGCTGGCCTGCCCGGACTGCGGAATTTCGGTGCCGCAGCTCGAGCCGCGCTCGTTCAGCTTCAATTCGCCCTACGGAGCTTGCTCCGAGTGCAACGGACTCGGCTCGAAATACGACTTCGATCCAGCCAAGGTGATCGTCGATTGGACCAAGCCGCTTTTTGAAGGAGGCCTCGGACCGGGCTCGGGCTCGACGTTTCTGCAGCGTACGTTGCGGATTGCAGCCGAAGCGTACGGATTCGACCTGGATACGCCGTTCGAGAACATGTCGCGGAAAGTGCAGAACCTGATTCTGCGCGGCAATCCAGAGAATGGCGGCTCGAAGAAGGGCCTGAATTTCCAGGGCATTCTCGGCCACCTCGAAAGCAGCCTCAAGGAATCCAGTTCCGACACGTATCGCGAATGGCTGACGCAGTACATGTCGCCAGCGCCCTGCCCGGTGTGCGGCGAGCGCAGGCTGCGACCGGAAAGCCTCGCCGTAAAAATCGCGGGACTGTCGATTGCGGACTTCACAGGCCTGCCGTTGTCGGAAGCAAGCGGGGCCGTCGAGAAAATTCGCGCGAAATTGAGCGAGCGGCAACTGAAAATTGCGGACCGGCCGCTCAGCGAAATCGCCGAACGCATCGATTTTCTGCTGGCCGTCGGCCTCGGCTATCTGACGCTCGACCGCTCGGCTGCAACGATTTCGGGCGGCGAAGCGCAACGGATTCGTCTGGCGACGCAGATCGGCTCGCGCTTGCGGGGCGTGCTGTACGTGCTGGACGAGCCGTCGATCGGCCTGCACGCGCGCGACAACGGCCGTTTGCTGGGCACACTCGAAACGTTGCGCGACCTGGGCAACACGGTGCTCGTGGTGGAGCACGACGAGGAGACGATTCGGCGGGCCGACTATGTGGTGGATCTTGGACCTGGCGCGGGGAACGCCGGCGGTTACCTGGTAGCGATCGGGTCGCCGGCGGAAGTGGCGGCGAATCCGGCGTCACTGACGGGGAAATATTTGTCGGGACAGGTGAAAATTCCCGTCCCGGAAACGCGCCGCGCGAAGAACGGTAAAGCGATCACGATTCTCGGCGCGCGTGGAAATAATCTGAAGAATATAGACGCTGTGATTCCGCTCGGGCTGCTCAGCGTGGTGACGGGCGTGTCCGGATCGGGCAAATCGACGCTGGTGAACGACATTTTGTACCGTGCGCTGGCTGCGAAGCTTTATCGTTCGATGGCCAAGCCCGGCGAACACCGCGCGATCATGGGAATCGAGCACATCGACAAAGTGATCCAAATCGACCAGGCGCCGATCGGGCGTACGCCGCGCTCGAATCCGGCCACCTACACCGGCGTTTTCGGGCCGATTCGCGATCTGTTCGCGATGCTGCCCGAGTCGCGCGAGCGCGGCTATAAGGCGGGGCGATTCAGCTTCAACGTAAAGGGCGGCCGCTGCGAAGCGTGCCAGGGCGACGGGCAGCGGCGCATCGAGATGAATTTTCTGCCGGATGTGTACGTCACGTGCGAAGTCTGCCGGGGGAAGCGGTATAACGCGGAGACACTGGCCGTCAAATATAAAAGCTACTCGATTTCCGACCTGCTCGATTTGCCGATCGACGAAGCGTTGAAGGCGATGGAAAATATTCCGGCAATCCAGCAGAAGCTGCAGACGCTGGTGGACGTCGGCCTGGGATATGTTCAGCTCGGACAGTCGGCGACGACGCTCTCGGGCGGCGAAGCGCAGCGCACGAAGCTCGCGCGCGAGCTTTCGCGGCGCCAGACCGGACGCACGGTCTATATTCTCGACGAGCCGACGACTGGATTGCACTTCGACGACGTAAAGAAATTGCTGGACGTGCTGAATCGCCTCGTGTCGCTCGGCAACACGGTCCTGATCATCGAGCACAACCTGGACGTCATCAAGCAGGCGGACTGGATCATCGATCTCGGTCCCGAGGGCGGCGAGGAGGGCGGGCGCATCGTCGCGCAGGGCACGCCCGAGGACGTGGCGCGAGTGAAGAAATCCTATACGGGCCAGATTCTTGCTCGCGCGCTCAACGGCTCGCTCGGCGCCGGCGAAAACGGATCATCCTCGCGTGCGCGAAAGACGGCGGCTCAGTGAGTGCGCCCGACGATCCGCGCCCCTTTGGCGGGCCTGATCCCGATCCTGATCCGAATCCCGCGAGTCCCTCTGCTGAGTCGCAGGAACCTGCGCCGCTCGACGGAGCCATACTTTCCTACGGGACGACACCGAACCAGAACGTTGAAACTAACCCGGGCGAGCTGACGCCGCCGAGCATCGTTCCGCAGGGCGTTGGGGCCGACGGCGGGCCATTCAAGCCGCAGATTGACCCTGATCTTCGCGTGCCGTGGGGATGGATCGATTTGCTTTTGCTCGTGATCGTCTGGTTTGGCGCGACGATCGGTTCCACCATTTTGCTGGCCATCCTTTACACGTCGCGAGGCGTCCCCTTTGGCGAAATTCAGCACTCGCCGCGCGACCTGGGTTTTTTTATCGTGGTGGATCAGCTTGTCGTTTCTGTATTCGTTCTGCTGTACCTCTGGCTGCAGGCGCGCATTCGCTTCAACGCGCCCTTCTGGCGGACGCTCGGCTGGCGCAAACTAGACGCGGGCAGATGGTCTCGCCCGCTCACCTACCTCGGCTTCGTCGCCTTCGGTTTCCTTCTTGCGCTTTCGGTGCAGTTGGTTTCTTCGGAATTCCCGTCGAAATCGAAACTGCCTATCGAGAATTTGCTCCAAAACCGGCAGGCGGCGCTCGCTTTGATGATTATGAGCGTGGTCCTCGCGCCTGTCGTCGAAGAAACGGTGTTCCGGGGCTACATTTACCCGGTGGTGGCGCGCACGTTTGGCGTTGCCGTCGGAATCATTGGCACAGGAACGGTGTTCGGGCTGCTGCACGCGGAGCAGTTGTGGGGCGGCTGGGCGCAGATCGCGCTGCTGGTGGCGGTAGGGATCGTGTTCACCTGGGTTCGCGCGGCGAAGCGAACCGTGTTCGCCAGTTACCTGCTGCATGTGAGCTACAACTCGCTTCTGTTCATCGCATTTCTCGTGTCCAATTCAGGCTTCCGGTCGCTGGTTCACCACTGACAGACTCTGTGCTAGGATGATGCGCTCTTGAGCCATGCTCAGGGCTGAAGGTAGAATCCCGAGACTCGATGCGCGTCGTCGAAAAAAGGCAACTCCTCTCCGGCGAGGAAATTAGCCGGACGCTGAACCGCCTCGCCCACGAAATCGTGGAGAAGAGCGGGGCGAAGGATTTGGCGTTGATCGGAGTACGCCGGCGCGGCATACCTCTGGCGCAGCGGATTTCGAACATCATCCGCGAGTCGGCGCATATTTCTGTCCCTGTCGGGAGTCTCGATATCACGCTGTACCGCGACGACCTCTCAACCGTGGGACCGCAACCGATTGTCCATTCGAGCGAGATCGAATTTGGGGTCGACGATCGCGATCTCGTCGTGGTGGATGACGTCCTCTATACCGGGCGAACGATGCGCGCCGCGATGAACGGCCTGTTCGATCTGGGCCGCCCGCAGCGGATCCGCTTGTGCGTGCTGATCGACCGCGGCCATCGCGAATTGCCCATCGAAGCCTCGTTCATCGGGCGCACGGTGGAAACCAGTGACACGGAGATCGTCGAGGTTCGGCTGCAGGAAATCGACAAGGAAGAGCGAGTGATGCTGGTGGACCGCGTGGCGTGAGGAGTTACGAATCGGCCTGGAATTCTGCCACAGAGACACCGAGCGCACAGAGAAATGGGTTGGAACTCCCCAAGCGACCTTGGGTCGCGAGGTAGGGAGCGCAAAGGGAGACCGTGGTACAGCGACTGCAGCATATCCTCGGAATCGAGCCGCTGAATACAGAGCAAATCACTTTTATTCTCGACCAGGCCAAGCCTTTTCAGGAATTCCAGCGCTATCCACTAAAAAAACTGGCGACGCTGCGGGGCAAGACGGTGGCGATCGCGTTTTTCGAGTCGTCAACGCGCACTCGGATCAGCTTCACCACCGCCGCCTCGCGGCTCGGCGCGGACACCATGAACCTGCAGGCGGAATCGTCCAGTCTGAAGAAGGGCGAATCGCTGATCGACACGGTGCGGACTCTGGAAGCCATGCGCCCGGACGGAATCGTCATTCGTCACGCGGCTTCGGGCGCGCCGGAATTCGTAGCGGAGCGATTGGCGATACCCGTCTTCAACGCTGGAGACGGCACGCACGAGCATCCCACGCAGGGCCTGCTCGACGCGCTGACGATTCGCGACAAAAAGGGCACGCTCGAAGGCTGGAACGTCACCATTGTGGGCGACATCCTGCATAGCCGCGTGGCGCGGTCGAATATTCACCTGCTGACGAAGTTCGGCTCACGCATCACGCTGTGCGGGCCGGCCATGTGGGTGCCGCGCGAACTCGAGAGCCTGGCGCCGAACATGCGCCGAGTACTGCGAATCGAAGACGCGCTGGACGGCGCGGATGTGATCATCGTGCTGCGCGTGCAGACGGAGCGTATCCACGAGCCGGCGATTGCCGCCGAAGAATACATTTTGCAGTACCAGCTCACGCCGGAGCGCCTGCGGCTGGCGAGGCCGGAGGCGCTCGTCTTGCATCCCGGCCCGATGATACGCGGGCTCGAAATCGATCCGGCGGTGGCGGACGGGCCGCAATCGTGCGTCCTGGAGCAGGTAACCAACGGTCTTGCGGTCCGCATGGCGCTGCTCTATCACTTGATCGGCGGCGCGCCGGCCGACGCCCCGCATCCCGCAAAGGAACGTACGAATGCTACTGATTAAGAATGGCCGCTTGATCGATCCCGCAAGCAAGGCTGATGCTGCAGTGGACGTTTTGCTAGACGCCGGCAAGATCGCGAAGTCTGGCCCGAACCTTTCCGCGCCGGACGCCGAAGTTTTCGACGCGGAGGGGTTCGTGGTTGCGCCAGGGTTCATCGATTTGCACTGCCACCTGCGCGAGCCGGGCCAGGAAATGTCCGAGACGATCCAGACCGGGACGCGCGCAGCGGCGCGCGGAGGATTCACCGCGGTTTGCTGCATGCCCAACACGCAGCCGGTGAACGACAACGCGTCCGTTACGCGCAGCATCGTCGAGCGAGCCGCCGCGAACGCGGCTGTGCGCGTCTGGCCGATTGGCGCGGCATCGGTGGGAAGCAAAGGCGAGGCGCTGGCCGAAATCGCTTCGATGAGGGACGCGGGTATCGTTGCGGTCAGCGACGACGGGAAACCTGTGGCGAGCGCGCGTCTGATGCGGCAGGTGATGGACTACTGCAATCCGCTCGATCTGCCCGTGATCGATCACTGCGAGGACCCGTCGCTCTTCGCGGGCGGCGTCATGCGGGAAGGTGCGGCGTCGGTGCGCCTGGGATTGAAAGGCATTCCCGCGCAGTCGGAATCGATTTGCGTGGGGCGCGACGTGGAAATGGCGTTACTGACGGGCGCCCGGCTGCACATCGCACACATGTCGACTGCGAAATCGCTCGAATATGTGCGGTCGGCGAAACGCGCGGGCCTGCGCGTGACGTGCGAAGTGACGCCGCACCATTTCACGCTGACCGATGCGGACGTCCGCTACGACACGCGCTACAAAATGAACCCACCGCTTGCCTCCCGAGCCGATCGCGATGCGCTGGTCGAAGGCTTGGCCGACGGAAGCATTGATGCGATCGCGACGGACCACGCCCCGCATCATCCCGCGAGCAAGGACGTCGAATTCGATCGCGCGCCTTTCGGCATCACGGGATTCGAGACGGCGCTGTCGCTCGGGCTTGCTGAGCTCGTGCACACGAACAAACTGTCGCTGATGCGCCTGGTCGGGCTGTTCACCACGGGCCCAGCGCGCGTGCTCGGAATGGAGCGCAAAATCGCGCCCGGTCAGCCCGCCGATTTGACGATCTTCTCGACAGATCGTGAGTGGACGTTCCACGCAACCGAATCCGCGAGCAAATCGCGCAACACGCCGTTCGATGGCCGCGCATTCAGTGGCGCGCCGGTGGCGACAGTTGTGGCCGGCCGCGTCGTTTTTGGCCGCGAGTCCAAAATGCACAGCGGGCGGGTCTGAGACCCGCCCCTACGGAATGGGTTCGCGTTCTGATGATGCGAGGAACACAGGCGAGGGCGCCCGTGTCACACAACATCAGCGGTCAGCGGGGGTTGGCGGTCATGGAGGCGCGGTGGCCCGTGGCAATCGAGAAATACTTCATCCACCGGTCGCGAATTCCTTCCGTACGCTCGATCAGTTCGCTGCTCGGCTTCATGCCGTGCTGAACGACGATCACCATGCCCGTGTTGAAGTGCCGCTGCGAGTGTTCGACGTCGGGCAGGCGCGGGCCTTCGGCGGCAATCACGTTCTGAATCGTGACTTTGGTTCGCTCCGCTTTGAAGATGCGATGACCATTGGCGTCTTTGCCGGCGGGCTCGAGATGCCGAAGGATGAAGAAGTCGGGCACTTCGGCGGGTGAGATCAAGCCGATCAGATAGAGATCGAGGTAGGAATATCCCGTCGCGGGAACATAATAGTTGTCGTCGAGCTGCGTGTAGGTGCCGTCGAAATTATCCTGCCAGACGCCGCCGCCCATGATGGATGCTTCCGTAGGGCGCACGTACGGGAACGGCACGCGCGCTTGCAGTCCCATATCCCAGTGCACGGGACCGAGTGGGATGGTTTCGGCGCCCACCTTTGCCGAAACGAATGCCGCCCAGCGGTGGCCCATCTCGTGCCCGATTTGCGACATCGCGTACATATAAGGAGGAATTTTGCCGTCCTGTGAAATTTCCTCGAGCTGCTTCTTGTAGAAGGTGATGTCGTGACTATCGCCGATGGGCGTATCGGGCGGCGGATACTTCTGCGTCTGGATGGCGCCCGCGTACACCGGTTGAATGAACCCCCATTGGAAGCGTCCCTGCGAGCAGTACGACGCGAGCCCGCGCTGCTCGGCGCCAATTCCGGTGACGGCGCCCCCAATAGCGCCCAGCGGGCCGTCGCTTGGCGTGCCCGCTTCCTGATTGTCGACGCGGAAATCCGAGTAGTAGGCGAGGAAATCGAAATTGTCACCGAGGCCTTTTATCACGGTGCAGGAGAGGTCGCGCGGATTCGGCAGCGTGTAGTAGTGGAAGGCTTCGAAGGCGAGCGGGAACGGCCCGGCTTTCGGTTTCAGCGAGGAAAAATGGACTTCCGGATTGCGAATGCCGCGAAGCGCGATCGTGTGCGGCAGAATTCGGGCGGCAGACTGGCGCGAATCGCGAACGAACGATTCGGCGGACACGGTGATCTGCGCTGCGTCGTCAATCTCCGGCGGAAGAATCCCCTGGACTGAGATGCAGTTGCCCCTGACGTTCACTTTGCGCGACACGCCGGCGCCGAAGGCAACATATCGCGGCCGGCCAAACGCAGGATTGCGAGGAGCGAAGCCGAAAATGGCCCAATCCGTTCCGGCGTGTGCTGGCGCCGTAGCTTCTCCAGGAGGCTCCTGGCCCGCGAAGTGAACGCGATAGGAAATGCCTGCGATGGCCGGATCGCCTTCGGGCAACACCGGGCCCGTGGTTTCAAGGGTGATCTTGAGGAACAAGCCGTCAACGACTGAAACATGCAGCTTCCGGATGTTGAGATTGGCGGGAGCGGTGGACGTGTTATCAGCGGCCAGGGTGGCCAGAGTCTTTTCCGCACCGGCGGAAATCAGCGGGTAGACGCCGATGATCGCGTCTTTTGCGGCAAGCTGATCGTACGACATGTCGATCGTGCCGTCTTTATGCAGCACAGCCTGGAAACGGTTGACGGTCCTGGTCCAGGTGAAATCCTGAATGTTGCCATACGGCTCGGTGACGTCCCACGTGACCACCACGCGATCGTCGAGTTCCTTCACGTAGCGATCGCCGGACATGCGCGGCTTGAAAAAAACGCAAATCGCCGGAACCGTGTTGACCAGATTGGCCGCTCCCTCCGATAGCTGGTCGAAGCGGGCGATGGAAACTCCGCCTTCGTCACGAGGGCGGAAACGCGGATTCTCGCCAAACGCAAAGCCGTTCGCTGCCGGAGGTCCGAAGCGAATCGAACCGGTGACGCCGACCGTGAACGCGTTCCACGTCTTGCCGGAGAAGGGAAACACGAGATTGTGCAACGTGACCTGGGGTTCCACCAGCTTCTGGCCGAAGTTTGCGTCCCATTCGAGAGGCAGGTTCTCCACGCGATATCCGGTGCGTCCCGGCGTAAAGCGGAGCGTATGCCGCCCAAGGTCAAACAGGTTTTGCTGACCCAGCGCGCCGGAGTCCAACTCCATCAGGATCAGATTCCCGACGACGGAGACCTTGCCGATGGGCTTGCCGGTCTCCTCCCGCTCCTGGGCGCGCAGGCAGGGCGCCAGAACGAGAGAGAGGATGGGAAGCAGCAGGAAAAAGACACGGTTTGTTTTAGTCACGAGCAGGCTCCTAAGCTCACAAGGAGTGAGAGGACGCGTATGTATACAATATCCAGAGGTTCAAGGGAAGCCGTTTCCGGCGCGGGCATGTGCCAGTCAACCCTCGCAGCATTTGACATCCGGCCGTGATAGCGTGGAACCGTGGCGTCCGCGCGGGAAGAATCACTCGACGAATTGAATGCGGAGATTGTCGCGTGCCGCAAGTGCCCGCGCCTGGTTGCGTATCGCGAGCAAGTGGCGAAGGAGAAGCGCCGCGCGTTTCAGGAATGGAATTACTGGGGCAAGCCGGTTCCCGGCTTCGGCGATCCGGACGCGCAACTGCTGATTCTGGGTCTGGCTCCGGCGGCGAACGGTGGGAACCGGACGGGGCGAGTCTTCACCGGCGACCGCTCGGGCGATTTCCTATACGACGCGCTTTACCGTGGGGGATTCGCGAACCAGCCGACGTCAACGCATCGCGGCGACGGCCTGACGCTGACGAATGCTTACGTTGCGGCGGTGGCCCGCTGCGCGCCGCCGGAGAACAAGCCGCTGCCGTCGGAGCTTGCGAACTGCCGCCCGTATCTCGAGCGGGAACTCGGAATTCTGCGGCCGCGCGCGATTCTGGCGCTGGGACGGGTCGCAATGATCAGCTATCTGGAGGTCTTGAAGCGAGAGGGAAAAATCAAGAGCTATGCCGCTTTTCCTTTTGCGCATGGAGCGAGTTTCGGACTGGGTGGCGATTTGCGCCTGTTCGTTTCATACCATCCGAGCCAGCGGAACACGTTCACCGGCACGCTGACACAGCCCATGCTGATTGGAGTTCTCCGGAACATCCGCCGATTTCTCGAGGGCGGCGGAAAGCACGAGGGAACTGGCCGGAAAGCGGCGGGGACGAAATCGAAGAGGGAGTGATCTCGGGCGGCCTATGCAGAAAAGGCGAGCTAATCCGCCTGAGTTGGAACCTTCGAACCTGCCTCGGCGACAGGCTGCGGCGCGCGCCGCATCGTTTCGATGAAAGTCCGCACGATTTCCGGATCGAACTGATTTGCCGCGCAGCGCTCGAGTTCGGCGAAAGCGTCCTCGGGGCTACGCGGCTTCTTGTATGCGCGCTCGGAAGTGATCGTGTCGTAGGCGTCGGCGATGGCGATCACGCGCGCGCCGTATGGAATGCGCTCGCCATCGAGCTGTTCCGGATATCCGGTGCCGTCCCAGAACTCATGATGATGCCGGACCATTTCCCGGACGCGCGCCATGCCGCGCAGGGGCTCGAGAATCTTCGCGCCGAGGTCGGTGTGCGTCTTCATCGTTTCCCATTCGCCCGGATCGAGCGTGCCGGCCTTGTTGAGGATCGCTTCCGGAATGCCGACTTTTCCGACGTCGTGCAGCAGCGCCGCAAGACGAATCTCCTCGACTTCTTCGGTGGCGCGCCCAAGCGCCTGCGCCAGCATGCCCGCATACGCGGAAACTTTCGGCGAATGGCCTTGGGTGTACTGGTCTTTTGCGTCGATGGCGAGCGCCAGGGAAGTAACGGTTTCGACCACGGCGGGCGGCACTGCTTCGTCTTCCAATCCGCCAACGCCCTGCTCGAGCGACCTGGTGAATTGTTCAAGCCGGCGGTAAATCTCCTCGAAGGCTTCCGGGCCGGTGACAAATAGCCGCTTGAGCGTGACTCCGAGATACGCTTCGAGGACGTCTTTCTTCCACCGTTTGCGATCAAGCGAGTCTCCTTGCTCGGCGCTCGAAACGGAGTTCCCGCCCTGATGCTTCGAGAGGTACATCGACGAGTCGGCGACCTGGATCAGTTCCTGCGGAGTCGAACCGTGCACGGGGAAGCCGGCGATGCCGAAACTCGCGGTGATGTTCTTGTCGCGCAGCAGGGGATCGGACGCCACCCAGCCGCGCAGTTTGTTCGCGAGCTGCCGCGCCTGTTCGATCGTGGTTTCGGGCATGAGAATGACGAATTCGTCGCCGCCGTAACGCGCAACGACATCCGAGCGGCGGCAATTCTGCTCGAGGATATGGCCGACGCGCTGCAGCACCACGTCGCCTTCTAGGTGCCCGTAAAAATCGTTCACAAATTTGAAGCGGTCGAGGTCCATCAGCACCAGCGCAAACGGACGATTGGCGCGCGTCGAGCGTTTCCACTCCGAGGACAGCGCCTCCATCAGGAACCGATGTGTCTTGACGCCCGTGAGGCCGTCCGTGATGGCCTGCTCCTGCGCTTTCTGGAACGTCAAGGAATTGTGCAGGGCGCCGGCAAACAAATCGGCCAGCGTTTGGAGCAACCGAACTTCCTCTTCGGAAAAATCACTTGGCGTGGAGGATTCGACGTACAACACACCCAGCAGCATCTCGGCAAACGCCACGGGGAGCGCCAGGGCGGCGGCTGATCCGGGCAGCACCGTTCTTGGCGTCGAGGCACTTGCTTCGCGGACGGTCGCGGCTTCGCCCGTGCGCGCCACCTGGCCAATCAGTCCCTCCGAAAGGGGAATGCGGCGTCCCAGCGCCTCGCGTCGTAAGCCGGCTTCAGCCTGCACGACAAGCTCTTTCGCTGAATAATCGAGGACGGCGATCCCGATATGGTCGTAGGGCAATTCCTTGCCAATCTCCAGAGCAATTTTCGAAAGCATTTCCACGGGATCCAGAGTTGTAATGGCATGGTTCGAGATGCTGTTGATCAAGGAAAGCTGGCGCGATTTCTTCTGCTCTTCGGAGAACAACCGGGCGTTCTCGATGGCGATGGCCGCCTCGCTCGCGAGCACGCGCAGCAGCTCCACGTGCCCCTCGTCGAATGCCCGCTCCTCGCGGCTGTGGACAGCGAGTACCCCGACGGGCCGATCGTAAAGAATCAGCGGGACCGCGCAAAGGGACGCAGCCGTCGCCAGCGGCTCGAACCCCAGGCGCTGAGCCTCCTCTGCGAAACGTTCGCGAATCAAAAGAGGCTGACACGTGCGGATCACATATTCCACCATGTGGTTTCCCGCGGGCCTCGAGAACTTTTCGCGGAGCTCGCCGTCGGTGAATTTGATTTCAAACCGAATTTCGCGGCTCTTCGGATCGTGCGAGGCAATGAAGAAGCTCTCGGCGTCGAGCAATCGCCGGATTTCCGTGGAGATGCGACCGAAGAGCGCGTCGGGTTCGAGGGTGGAGCTGAGCGCGCGCCCAATCTCGTTCAGGATGTGTAGCTCTTCGCTGCGGCGCGCCGTCTGCCGCACCAGATAGCTGTTTTCGACGGCCATCCCGATCTGGTGTCCCAGCGCGAGGAGCAGCCTCAATTCCGCCGAGGTGAAGTCCCGGTGGTCCGGCGTTCCGAGAAGCAGTACGCCAAGGACGTGCTCCTTCGCTTGCAAACTGATGCCCACCACGGTCCGCAGGTTCTGCTCGAGCAGCAACTGCCGGAATTGGCGGAAAGCGTCCTCTTTTTCCAGCGCCTCCCAGTTCGAATCCCGTCCCAGCTCGCGGAGAACCACGAGACCGCCGAGACGGGCGACC
>Ga0209167_10001407_pt1 | contig 14210 bp, 16 predicted proteins | sample Coa_R1_9_FD_187154 | JGI IMG/M metagenome (GOLD analysis project Ga0209167, IMG submission 187154) | Surface soil microbial communities from Centralia Pennsylvania, which are recovering from an underground coalmine fire - Coalmine... | ecosystem: Environmental > Terrestrial > Soil >... | reverse complement strand
TTCGAGGCAGAGTGTCGGGCGAAGCGATTACAATCCCAACTTCCCGTTGACTACCATGGCCTTCAGGGTGAACTTCGCCTTCACGGCGTTTTTGCCGAACTTGGTGGCGAACTCGACTTCCTTATCGCCCTCCGTAAAGGCGGCCTTGCGCGGGAACAGGAAATGCGCGTCGGTCGTGCGGGCGAACCCACCGCCCCCTTGGGCGGGAGATGGAAAGATCACGTCCGTGGCCACGATCGAATCCTTATCCTTGGCGCTCAGCGTCGTCACCAGCAGCAGCGCCTTCTTCGCTGCGTCGTCGCGTGGGCGCACCCCGCCGGGAAGCCCCGCAACCCAGATCACGTAGTACATCTCGTCCGGCTGCAATGCCTTCTGTGCTTCGGGATTTGTCGCAGCTTCGGCGCCGTATTTCGCCTTCACCAACGCCTGCTCGATCGTCGCTGCGGTCTGCCAGCGAATCGTCAGTTCGGACTCGGGTACTCCTCCGCCACCGCCGCCCGCGCCAGCGTCAGCGCCGCCTCCTCCACCACCGCCCTTTCCGCCTCCGCGTCCGCCGCCACCGCCGCTCTCCGCGATACCTCCGCCACTGTCACCGGAGTCAGCCCCTCCGCCTCCACCGCCGCGACCGCCTTTAGCGCCCCCACCACCGCCGCCAGCCTGCGGAGGTGCACCACGACCGCCGTTGTCGAAGGCCACGGAAACCTTCTTGGCCCACGGCGAATCCGTCATGATTTTCAGGATGTCTTTTTCGCTCCAATCGGTGTAGGGTTTAACCCAAACATCCGCGGCCCAGAGCGTGAATGCGGCCACGAACATCAGCAAAGTGAGTAGTTTCAGGGTGGGTTTCTTCATGGCTGAGGTTTAGTGTACAACACTTCACCCCGAACGGGCAGTACAGTGAGTACACTAGAAAGTTCGTTCATGCGCCTGTTCACGGCTATCGATATTTCGCCTCGGATCAGGGATCGTCTAGGTGCATTGCTGGATCGAATCCGGCCTTTGGCGAAGCTCTCCTGGACCCCTCCCGAGAATCTCCACGTGACCACCAAGTTCATAGGGGAGTGGCCGGAAGCGCGTGTTGCCGAGGTGCACCGCGCCCTCGCCGCCGTGCCGCGGCCTGGACCCATCGAAATCGCCGTTCGAAGCCTCGGTTGGTTCCCGAATGACCGCAATCCCCGCGTCTTCTTCGCCGGCGTCGAAGCGGGCCCGGAGCTGCACACTCTGGCCCACGATACCGGCGAGTACGTGTCCGCGATCGGCGTTCCAGCCGACGATCGGGAATTTCATCCGCATCTGACGCTCGCCCGGCGGAGAAATCCGGTCGCACTCGACATTTTGCGAAAGCAGCTTGCGGAAATCGACTCGAACGATTTCGGCTCCTTCCACGCCGAGTCTTTTTTTCTGTATCTTTCGAAAGCCGGAAAGTACACCAAACTTCACGAGTTTCCGCTCTTACCAACACTATGACTGGGCTGCTGGCGGTGGTCATCGCGTATCTTCTTGGATCCATCCCGTTCGGATATCTGCTGGTGAAGTTCTCGACCGGCAAGGATGTCCGGGCCGAAGGCAGCGGCAACATCGGAGCCACCAACGTGCTGCGGACCGCCGGCCGCATTCGAGGTGTCGCCACCCTGGCGCTCGATATCGCCAAAGGCTTTGCGGCGGTCTGGATCGCGGCTCAGATGACCGCGAACTCCTCGGTCTGGACCAGCGCTGCGGCTCTCGCGGTCTTGGCCGGCCATTCCTTCCCCGTATTTCTCCGCTTCCGGGGCGGAAAAGCGGTGGCCAGCTTCATCGGGGCATTCCTGTATCTGACTCCCGAGCCGATGATCGCCGCGTTGGTTCTGTTTATCATCGTCGTCGCCGGAACCCACTACATCTCAGCCGGCTCCGTGATCGCCGCTGGAGCCTTCCCCTTGGGCGTGTGGCTGATTCTGCACCCTCCTATCGAGGTCCTGGTGGCGTCGGCCGTAGCGGGCGCGTTCATCGTCTATCGCCACAAAGCCAATCTCGAGCGCATCCACGCGGGCACGGAGAACGTCTTCCGATGGAGCAAGTAAACTCCAAGTGAACTTAGCGATCATCGGCGGCGGAAGCTGGGGCACGGCGCTCTCGCTGGTGCTGGCTCCCGAATTTCAGACCGTCCGTCTGTGGGTCTATGAACCGGAGTTGGCCCGCCACATGGCCGCCACTCGTGAGACTTCCGCCTTTCTCCCCGGATTCCGCCTTCCCGAAAACGTCGCCCCTTCGCCGATCCTCGCAGAGACACTGAAGCATGCGGACATGGTCATCGGCGTCATGCCTTCGCAGCACGCCCGGGAGCTGTACACGGCGATGCTCCCCCATCTGGCGCCTGGGTCGATCCTGGTCAGTGCAACGAAAGGTCTCGAGAAGGGATCTCTGTTGCGTATGTCGCAGGTGATCGAGCAGGTGTGCCGGCCCCGCTTTGAGGCCCGCGTGGTGGTCCTTTCCGGCCCGACTTTCGCCCGCGAAATCGCCCAGGGTGAGCCGGCCGCGGTAGTCGCCTCCAGCGCCGACCCCTCCGCCGCCCGTGAGATCCAGAGCGCATTCTCGACTCCGGCTTTCCGGCTCTACACTAACTCCGACCCGGTAGGCGTCGAAATCGCGGCATCGCTTAAGAACGTCGTCGCGATTGCAGCGGGCGTATGCTACGGGCTGGGACTCGGCAGTAATGTCCAGGCGGCTTTGATCACCCGCGGCCTGGCCGAGATTACCCGCCTCGCCGTAGCCATGGGCGGGAAGCCGCAGACTCTGGCCGGTTTGGCCGGGTTAGGCGACCTGGTGCTGACGTGCAGCGGCAATCTCAGCCGTAACCGGCAGGTAGGACTGGAGTTAGCCAAAGGTCGACGCCTCACCGAGATCCTCGGTTCCATGCGTATGGTGGCCGAGGGCGTGGAAACCTGCGGAGCGGCAGTCGAACTGGGTCAGAAGTTCGGCGTCGATCTGCCGATTATTCAACAGATGCACGCCGTGCTGCATTCCGCCAAAAGCCCTCGCGAAGCTTTGCGCGACCTGATGGATCGGTCGCTCAAAGAGGAGTAGGGTGGTAAAAGCGTAACCCGTGCTTCACACGCAACCTTCTTCCGATCCCAGTGTTAAGAAAGACATGGAGGCTGTTGCAGCCCTGGAACGCGACGCTCAATTGATGTTGCGCGTGCGCCAGGGCGATGAAACCAGTTTCGCTCTGCTGCTGGAGCGTCACCGGTCGCCCGTGGTGAACTTCCTGCACCGGATGGTGCAAAACCGCGCCGTATCGGAGGAACTGGCGCAGGAAGTTTTCCTGCGGGTGTACCGCAGCCGCGAAACCTATGAGCCGACCGCCAAGTTCACTACCTGGCTGTTCCGCATCGCCACCCATTTGGCTCTGAACTGGATTCGCGACGGCAAGAAGGAAAAGAGCAACGAGAGTTTGAACGAAGAAGTCATGGAGGGCATGGAGCGGCAGGTGGCCGCCCGCGAGCCCAGTGTTGAACAGACGATGATTTATGAAGTGAAGGTGCAAGAAATAAGAAAAGCGATCGAGGCGCTGCCAGAGAAGCAGCGCGCCGCCGTCTTAATGCATAAGTACCAAGGTTTGGATTACTCTCAAATATCGGGAGCCTTGAGCTGCACGGAGTCGGCGGTTAAGTCTTTGCTGTTTCGGGCCTACGAAACGCTGCGTTTGCGTTTGGCCCATTTGGCGTGAATACACGAGCAGTGGCACAGGGCCGAAGGCTTGGTTGTGCCGCTTGTAAGGATGGCGGCATAATTGCCGTTTGAAGCATGAGGGAATCATGGATTGCATCAAGAAAAATAGACAGGGCGTGGAGATCCTGACGGACTACTGCGCCGGCATTCTGGACCCGGCGGATGCCGCCGCCATCGACGCCCACATCGAACAGTGCGCGGAGTGCCGCGAGATGGTGCAGGCGCAGCGCGTGGTGTGGGAAATGCTCGACGCCTGGACTCCGCTCGAGGTGTCGCGGGATTTCGACGCCCGGCTGTATGCGCGCATCGCCGAGGAGCAGGCCCAGCCCGCCTGGCGCCAGTGGCTCGGACGGTTGTTCCGTCCCGCTACTCCCTTGGGCTTGTGGAAGCCTGCCGTCTCGCTGGTGGCGGCTGGCGCGGTCCTCGCGCTGGCGCTGGTTGTGGGAGTGCCGGACAAGACGCCGCCGGCTTTTAAGACGCCCTTCGCTAGCACCACGCCGTCCGCTTTCAAGAACACCACTTACAAGAACACGCCTTACAAGAACCCCACCGCGCAGGCCCTGACAAGTTCCGAGGAGATCGACCTCGAACAAGTGCAGCAAGCCTTGGACGACTTGGAGATGTTGACGCCGGCGGGCCAAGCCAGTCCCCTGTAATCCCAACCGGTCGAATCGCGTCGAATAAAAAGAGGCTTAAGTGCGGGTTGTATCGCTCATCTGCGGAAGTGTACTGGTCGTGTACGGCGCCATCGCTGGCGTTGGACTCGGCGCACTCAAAGCCGCGCAACCCAAAATCAAGCCCCCCCCGATCGCCAAGGTGCCCAAACCACAGGCAGGGCCCAAACCCGCCGCCAAGCAGGCCAACAAGCAAGCCGCGAAAGCCGTTCCCGCCGACCAGTTGGAGAAGCTGCTGAAGATGTCGCCGGAGGAACGCGAGAAGAATCTTTCGAAGTATCCGCCGGCACAGCGGCAGAACCTGGAAAACCGTCTTAACAATCTGGACAAATTATCCCCGGAGGATCGCGCGCAACGCCTGGATCGGGCGCGCCGGCTGGAGAGCCTGCCGCCCGCCCGCCGCCAGGCCGTGACCCAGGAGGTGCAGAGCATTCGGCAGCTGCCGACGGTCAAGGAGCGGCGTGCCGCGATCAACAGTCCGGAGTTTCAGAAGAACTACTCGCCCGAGGAGCAGCAATTGATCCGCGAGCAATTCCCCGGCGCCGCCAAATAACTCGGCGGGCGCCACCCAAAACAATCCATTTGTCACCAAAGATGGTGTATACTTTTTTGGAAATCGAGGGCACACCATGATCCCAGACGTGCCGAAACTGGTCACCGCCGTCGGAGGCTTGGGAACCGCCTCCTTTGGCCTGGTGGATGCATTCAAGGCGGTCTTCAGCGGAATCAACCGCATGGGCTTAGCCGGGATTCACGATGCTGTCACGGCTTTGACGCCCGACGCTCCGCCCCAACAGAAGATCCACGAAACGCTGGAGGCGAACTGGATCAATGGGACCGATCTGAGCAGCCAGAAGTCCATTGCGAAGTCCCTGATCAAGCTGAACCTGAACGCTGCGAACGCCCCTAAGCTGGCGGCTGCAACCGGCGTCGACCCCGACGTTCTGACGAACGTCGCCACCAAGATCGCAACCGGAAACGCGCCCGGGAATGCGCTGAAGCCTAACGAGTCCGACGTCTACCAGCGCTTCGACTTCGCCGTGACCTCGTTGCTCGACGAGGCCTACCAGCGCAGCGACCAGGTTTATCGCAACCAGACCAGGGCGTTGGCGATGCTGGTGTCGATTTCGCTCGCCTTCGCCGGCGGGGTGATCCTGCACGACGTCAAGGAAACCAACTTCTGGGACTGGGCCAAGAACTTTTTCGGCTCGCGGGACTTTTGGGAGTCGCTCATCGTGGGCGTGTTGGCCACGCCCCTGGCTCCCGTCGCCAAGGATCTTTCTACCGCCCTGGCAGCCGCCGTCAACACTCTGCAACTGGTGAAGAAATAGCCGGCTGTGACCCGATTCCTCGATGTCCGCCTGTGGCCGGTCGGAGGTGGCTTGGCTGCCTCGGTCGCCACCATGCAAGGTACAGCTATGGATAACTACCAGAGCCTGGACCTGGCTCAATTGATCCGCGAGGTCCAGGGCCGCCACGTTCTCATCGCGGCCCATGGATTCAATGTGACCCGCGCTGATGGAATCGCGGCCCTGTCCAACTGGGAAAGCCTGCTTCAGCTCGCGCCCCCGGCCGTCTTTGTGGCCGTGCTATGGCCGGGCGATTCCATCTGGCTGCATGGTCTCGACTATCCCGAGGAACCCCAGGTCGCCGACGGCGCCGGCAGCCAATTGATCGCTCCGTTTCTCGATGCGCATTTCGGCGGCGCCGCGAGCCTTTCGTTCGCCTCGCATAGCCTGGGAGCCCGCGTTATTTTGCAGGCCATCTCCAACATGACCCTGCCGGTCCGCCGGGCCGTGCTCATGGCCGGCGCAATCGACGACAATTGTCTGAACACCGAGTTCCAGGCCGCAGCCGCCCGAATCGGGGAAATCTCGATTCTGGCCTCCCATGAGGATGAAGTGCTTTCGCTGGCATTTCCACTGGGCAACTTCTTCGCGGGAATTCTGGACGCAGGGCATCCGTGGTGGCACTCCGCGCTAGGCCGCTCGGGTCCTTCCAATCCGCCGCCCGCAAATTTCCAGGCTCCTTACCAGATTCCCGATAAGTGGGAGTTTGGCCATGGCGACTACCTCCAGGTCGACCCTGCCGCGCCGCCCCCGCCGCCGTTCCTGGTTCCCACGCCCGCCTACGTTCCAGCCCAGGGCTCGGATCCGCCTGCCGGTGGCGCGCCGGGCTGGCAGCAGTCCTTTTCCGCTGCCTTCGCCTCCACACGCTTCCGTTGAAGACTAGGGCGTTTCCCTGATACCCCGCCCGCCTCGAGGGTCCGATTATACCTAGGAGTGGCCACGGCTGAGGACAATACGCTCCAGACACTGCACGCCACGGTGCACTGTTACTTGAGCATTCTGCAAACCGCCGCGGACACGCTGTCCCAAGCCTGCCCGCCGATTGGCGGACCCTACGGGCAGCGGCTAAGCCGCCTGCGTGCGCGTCTTGCGTTCGATTCCAGCGCCGGCGCGATTGAAGAAAGCTGCGCGGACACATCCCGGGAGTTGCTGGAGTACGCGGCCAAGGCAGCCCTCTACCTGGAGCGCCACCGCGTGGAGCTTCGCCGCGCCATCACGGGCCTCGAAGGCATCATCCGGACGCTGGCGCAACGGCAGGATTTTTATAGCGCGCGTCTGCGCCAGTTCGCCGCCCAGTTGGAGAACCCGCTGCGTCCTTCGAATTTGGACCAGCAAGATGCGGAACGTCTGTCTGAAGTGGCCACGTTGCAGGTAGCCGGCCTGCTGAGCTGCGTGGAGAGCCTGAGCCATGAATCGCAGTCGCTCTTCAAACGCATGCGTGACGAAATGGCGCAGGTGGAGAAACGCATCGCTACGGCCGAGATCACCGACCCGGTCACCGGGCTGGTGAACCGCCGCGAGATGGAGCGGTGTATTCAAGCGGCGCAGGCGCGCGGCGAATCGCCCGTGCTGCTGCTGTTCGAGTTCGGCGACGACCTGCCCGCCGAGGTGGCCCAGCAGATAGCCGCGAGGCTGAGCTCGCAATTTCGCTATAACGACCTCATCTCGCGCTGGAGCGAGCGCCAGTTTTTGGTGCTGTTCCAGGGCCGCGCCGAAATCGCGAGCATGCGTGCCGAACAAGTATCGCCGTGGATTGCCGGCCGCTATCTTCTCGATACCGGGGCCACGATCGAGACCGTGGTCCAGGCCCGTCTGGTCGACGCGCCCCTGACCGATCTGGAACTGGCCCCGATTCGTTAGGAGAAGTTCGGACCGGGTCGCCGTCACGCGCATGTAACGCGGGCTTGATAGCCTGAAAAAACGTAAACTGTGCCAGAATTTGCGGTTTCGAGCCTAAGGGAGATGGGAGACTTATGGCGCCTGGTTCTTTCCACTATGAAATTGAGAAGTCGGAAGTTGCCGAGTCGGAAGTTCTGGATTCACGCGGGAATCAAATAACGACGATCAAGGGTCATGGCAAGCTGGTGGCCGAGAACCGAGATCAGCTTGAAGAAATATTCAAACACACCCCTTTCAGCGGGCGCATCGTCATCGACCTGAGTGACGTAGATTACATTGATAGCGCTGGTCTGGGAGCGCTGATGCGCCTGAAGTTGTCCGCCATCAAGCAAGGCGGGGTCAGTGTGAACTTCGTGCAAATGACACCCCGCGTGCTGCAACTGCTAAGCATCGCCAACCTGACGGAGTGGTTCTCGTCGTAAAGCCGGCGTTCGAAATCGGGCCGCCAAACTGACGCGCGCTATCAATCGTCATCCTGGTCGCAGCCGGTTTGCCGATGACGCCGGCAGTATCGCGACTCAGCTACGCATGAATCCGCAACGCTGTTTCAATTCGGTTACTCTAAGGCCATGGCGGAAATTTTTGATGTCGGCGCGCCTGCCGAACCAGCTCTTTCGCCGGCTGAGTTAGTCATCGAAGTTAATGGCGACAGGTCGGTGCTGCGCCTGGAGGCTCCCCGTTATCGCGTTGGCCGCGCGGAGTCGAATGAACTCTCCTATCCCTACGTCACAGGACTATCGCGCGAGCATCTGGCGGTCGAGCGCGAAGGCAGCCATTGGGTGGCCCGCGATCTGGGCAGCACCAACGGAAGTCTGGTCAACGGAGAACGTATTTCCGAGCCGCGTATTTTACGTTCTGGCGACCGGATCAAGGCCGGCCAAATAACTCTGGTGTACGAAGAGATTAAAAGGCCCGCGGTCGACGCCGTGGTGTTCACGGATGAGGCGTCGGCCACCACCGGCGCAACCACGATCACGGAGAGCCTGCGGGGACTGATCGCCGAGGAAAGCGCGGAGGGCAGCCGGCACATGCAGGCGCTCATCACGGCCGGGCGCGAGCTGGCCACGCATCTTCCGCTCAACAAACTGTTCGATCTGATCCTGGATCTTTCCGTGGAGGCGGCCGGAGCGACGCGCGGCGTGCTGATGACGCTCGAAAACGATGAATTGCAGGTGCGCTCCATGAAGGGCCAGGGCCTGCGTATCAGTTCGCATGTGCGCGATATCGTCATTCAGGAAAAGCGCTCCCTGCTGGTGCATGACGCCATGACCGACTCGGCGCTCGCCGCCCATGCCAGCATCGTGCTGAGTCAGATCCGCAGTATGATGGCCGTGCCGCTGCAAACCGAGGACCGCGTGATCGGGTTGATCTATCTGGATTCCTCGCACTTCGTCAAGGAGTTTACGAAACAGGATCTGAGTCTGCTCACGGTCATGGCCAACATGGCGGCGGTGCGCATCGAAAACGCGCGTCTGGCCGAGGTGGAGCAGGCCGAGCGATTGCGGGCGCGCGAGCTGGAACACGCCGCCATGATCCAGCGCTCCATGCTGCCCAGCCAGTTTCCGCCGTTCCCGGGGCGTACCGACTTCGAGTTGCACGCCGCCATGGTCCCCGCCAAGGAAGTGGGAGGGGACTTATTCGATTTCTTCCTCCTCGATCCGGAGCACCTTGGCTTCGTGCTGGGCGACGTCAGCGGCAAGGGGGTCCCCGCGGCGCTGTTTATGGCTATCGCCCGCACGCTGCTGCGCGCCGCCGCCCATCACGAAGCGTCTCCGGGCGCGTGTCTGACATACATGAATCAATCCCTGGTGGAGCAGCACGCCTCGGGGATGTTTGTCACCCTGTTCTACGGGATTCTTAACACGCGCACGGGTGTGATCAAGTACTCGAACGCGGGCCACGTTCCGCCCTACGCGTTCTCGCCGGACGGGCAAGTGCGTGCGCTGAAGGAGCGCTGCGGCCCCATGCTAGGTGTCTTCGATGGTTTTCAATATCCGTCGCGAAAGGCGGAAATACGGTCCGGCGAGGGGGTTCTGGTGTTCACCGACGGCGTCACGGAGGCTCGCAACAAGCAAGGCGAGTTCTACGACGAATCGCGCCTGGAGGAATTTCTGGCAGTGCATGCCTCGCGGCCGGTCGACGAACTGGTGCGCGGACTTCACGCCGAGGTGGAGCGTTTCGAAGCCGGAGCACCGCGCGCCGACGACATCACGGTGCTCGCGCTGCGTTGGCGCGCGCCTGCAAGCAAGTGACTTTCCATTGCGCGTCGCCGAGCGAAGCTTCCAAGTGGTCCGGGTCTGGGAAATTTCGCACGGAGCAAAAAAACTCTTGACTTCCGGCTATACCTGCGACATCCTGTAGCAGGATATGCCCTCCAAACCGGACCCGCCCCGGAAAGCCCTCAGCGGCCTCGAGCACCAGCTCATGGAGATTTTGTGGAAGGGCGGTCCGGCCACAGCCGAGCGGATTCGCGAGGCTCTGGCTCCGAAACATGTGCTGAAAGATTCGAGCGTGCGCACGATCCTCAGCCGGTTGGAGGAGAAGGGCTACGTCAAGCACTCACTCGTTGGGAAGGCGTTCGTGTACCGCGGCGCGGAGCAGCGGCAAAGCGTAGCTGTGCGGGCCGTACGGCAGATTCTGGACCGTTTTTGCGATGGCTCTCTCGAGCGGTTGCTGGTCGGGTTGGTGGACGACGAAGTGGTGGACAGAGCCGAGCTGGAGGAACTGGTTCGCAAGATCGGGAAGGGGAGGAAGTGACATGCTCGCTCATTTTGCAGACATGTCGGTTCGAGTGCTGGCATTGGCGCTGATCGCATCTGTCTTTGCCGGGAGGCGTTCAGCGGCCGTACAGCACGCAGTATGGACAACGGTGGCGTGCTGCATGCTGGCGCTATTTGCGTTTAGCTCCGCACTGCCAAGGCTGCCGCTGAGAGTGCTGCAGGCCGTGCCGGAGCAAGTCGTGTTCGGGGAAGTGCCGCCGGCTCCCGTGGCGCACTTCGATCTTCCGGGTCTCGCTGCGGCTTCGGCGCCGATTCCACTTCCGGCCCCGCCCCGCCCTGAGATGAACTGGATTGAACTTGGCTATGGCTCGGTGACGCTCGCGCTCCTTCTGCGCTTCGCGCTCGGGGCGTTTCTGGCCGGGAGGCTCGTGAAGCACAGCACGTTTGTCGCTTCCGGATCCACCAGGCAGGGCTTCCGCGAATCGGAACGGATCACCGTACCGCTGACGGCCGGTTGGGCTCGTCCCGTGATTCTGTTGCCGCTGGAATGGCGCGATTGGGACCGCGTCAAACTCAACGCGGTGCTGGCGCATGAAGGCGCGCATGTCAGGCGGCGCGATGGCTTGATCGCCGCCATCGCCGGAATCAATCGCTGCATCTTCTGGTTTCATCCGCTGGCGTGGTGGCTGGAGCGGAGGCTGGCCCTTCTGGCCGAGCTGGCTTGCGACGACGCGTGCGTCGTCGAGACCGGAGATCCCGCGCAGTACGCGAGTCTGCTTCTGGAGATGACGCTGGTGGTGGACGAATCTCGCGGACGCTTGCGCGGGCATGCGCTGGCAATGGCTGCGGGTTCGCATATCGCCCAGAGGGTCCATTCGATTTTGAAGGAGGGTCGCATGTTTTCAAGAGGTGTAACCCGCGTGGGTTGGGCTGCGCTCGTGCTAGGTGGAATTCCGCTGGTCTGGGCCGCCGGGGCAATCACGTTGGATCATCAGGTTCCGCCGTTGCCCTTGCATCCACTCTTGAATTCGTCGCAGCCACCTGTATTCATCGCCCAGGCCCGGCCGGCTCCTACTGCAACGCCGGCGCCTGCTCCCGTGGCGCACGTTCAGTTTGAAGTCGCTTCCATAAGGTCGAACCCGCAACTCTGTCTCGAGGCCAGGTTCACCATGAATCCCGGCCGCGTTCAAATTGACTGCGTTACCTTGCAGCAACTGATGGAATACGCTTTCCGGCTACCGCAGAAGCAGGTGGATGGGCCAACGTGGATCCATCATCACGGCGGGCCGCGGTTCGACATCTCGGCGAAGCTGCCCCAGGGAGCCACCGCAGACCAGGTTCCCGAGATGCTGAAGGCGCTCCTGGTGGACCGGTTCAGCCTCATCTACCATCTGGAGCATAGAGAGCAAAATGTGGATGTCTTGGTGGTGGGTAAAGTCGGGCTAAAGCTGGAAGAGGTTTCGCCGCCTGCTCCTGTCTCACCCGCTGAGCCTGATGCGCCGGCAAGCCTGCAAACGGTCAATGGCATTCTGACGCGGCTCGATCCCTCGACCGGCGGCCGGAGAGATTCTGATGGCTACGTACACGCGCAATCACGAGACATGATCCATTGGGATTTTTCCAGCACAACCTTCGAAGATCTCGCCGGCCAGTTGGCCGAGGAGTTCCAGCGGCCGGTGGTGGACCTGACCGGAATCAAAGCAAGGTATCACGTCGTGCTGAACGTGAAGTACGACCCAACCGGATATGAGATCAAGTCCCTTCAGGACCTCGAAGACCAGACCACCGACCTCCGGAATCACTTCAACACCGAGCTTCAGAAGGTCGGACTCCAGTTGGAGACGCGCAAGGCGCCCGTCGAATACGTGGTGGCGGATCGGGTGGAGCAGACGCCGACGGACAATTGAAATAGGGATTGGCACTCAGGTCAACCCGCGCTAGGGAACACCTGACTCGCGGCGAGTCCCGTCGGGCTTCAAGAATGAGCGTGTTTGCCGTGCGCACGAAACGGGCAGCCGCGGAGAGCTTCCTGACCGAAGCCCGCCAGGCGATCTGGTCGGTTGATAAGGACTGCTGCTGGCGGGAATCGGCGCGGGGCTGGGGATGATGGCGGCCGCCGGCCTGACCCGGCTGATGGCGTCGCTGCTGTTCGGAATCACTCCGCTCGATCCGCTGACGTACGCAATCGTCCCGGTGTTTCTGCTCGCGGCCGCGGCGCTGGCGAGCTACGTCCCCGCGCGTCGAGCCACCACCGTGAATCCAGTCGACGCGTTGCGGGCCGAATAACAGCCTCACTTGCAGCGGTCTGCAAGCCTGGCTTTATCGCGATACTTACGGTGGCAGTTCCCGCACGCCTTTGTCATCACATCGGCGGCATCGATCATTTTGTCCTGATTCTTGGTTTGCGCCGCCGCGTAAGCCGTCATTCCCGCATCCCGTAGCTGCTGCACGAACTTGGCCCAATCCGGATTGCCCACCGGAACATCCAGACCGTTCGTGCATGTGCGCCCAGGAAGGGAGAGGAGGTTCGCAACCTCGGCGATCGCCAAAGCACTGTTCTCCACCGCTTCCCACTTTCCATAGGCGCTCGCCAACGGGTCGGTCGCCATGTTTGGATCTTTGGCCCATGGCACGTCCGCCGGATTGTCGGCTTGCGCCGCAAACATCACATTCGAAGCCGGGTATAACGTCCCCTTCATCAATTGTGCGAGGTTCGCCGGCATCCGCGGCGCCGGCGTTGTCACTGCGGTTCCCCGTTCCAGTGATTGAGCCTTGGCCCGAACAACCAGGAAAGCGGATATTGCGCTCGCGACAAATAGCGCCCAGGCTGCTCTGCTCATTCGAATCTTCTCCCTGCTTCTAAGGATTCCTTCGGAACGTAAACTTGCCGGCTACGATTGTAGCGCTTCCCTCACTCAACAATTCGGCAAGTAGCAGGGCTTCCCGTCATCCCGCGACACACACACCGCGCGCCCGAGGGGACGGTTGGGCACTTTTTATAAACTCGTCAAATCCGGGAATCCGGCTCAGGTTGTAGCAACGCTAAGTTTCGCGAGCTAATTCGCGGTAAGGTAGCCTTGGACCTCAGCGACCACCTGCATGGAAGGCTGCGAAGTCACAATGCCCGTCACAATTATTGGCGCGGGCGACGATCGCTTTGCGGATTAGTCGGCCAAGCCGACTTGTAGAAGGGATCGTCCGCGTGGCAAATCAACTGCTCCAGGAATTTCAGAAGATTTCGAAACTCTATTTCCAACCGATTCCTCGACTTGGCATTTTCACTCGCCGCCTTTCGCGAGGTCCTCGTGTAACTTGGAGTCGTAAGAGTCTGGATGTCTCATTGCATCCGGCCACGCCAACGCGGAGGAGTTCTCGAGAGCAACCCGCGCCATTGTCTATTACCGATGCGGCGTAAATCACGGTGGGCTGTGCCGTTGTAGTATCGACGGCGCTTCCCGGTGAGCGACATCACCGTGGCAAGAGGTACCTCTTCGATCTTTCTCATACGCGCCCGCTCAGGCCGGGCCGGACGGCCGGCAGCCGCAAAAGGCGCGGGGCGCCCCCGCGCGAACGCCGTTTGTATTACTTTGATGGAGGTGTATTCATTCAAGACGGTGCCCGTGTTCGTCACCGGCGCAGGACGCGGAATCGGCAAACGCCTCGCCATAGGTTTCGCTGCGCGAGGCGCGCGCGTGGGGCTATTGGCGCGAAGCAAGGCGGAGCTGGATCTGTGCCACCTGGAGATTGAACACGCCGGCGGTTCAGCCCTCCGTCTCCGCGCCGACACGGGCGACTATGAGCAGGTGACCGCCGCGGTGGAGCGCATGCGCGTGCAGTTCGGAGCCCACCCCAAAGTGCTG
>Ga0209167_10001406_pt1 | contig 14217 bp, 9 predicted proteins | sample Coa_R1_9_FD_187154 | JGI IMG/M metagenome (GOLD analysis project Ga0209167, IMG submission 187154) | Surface soil microbial communities from Centralia Pennsylvania, which are recovering from an underground coalmine fire - Coalmine... | ecosystem: Environmental > Terrestrial > Soil > Unclassified... | reverse complement strand
GCCGGGCAGTCCAGTAAAGCCCGCCGAATCGGCAGCAATTTTCTTATCGCGTACCAACGCGCGGTACAGACGCGAGGTGCGCCCGTTCGACATCAGGTCGGCAATCGCGTCGTAGACGGCATCATCCGCGCTGCGGTAGTCCGGCCGGTGGTAGCCCTCGAGATACAGTGGTTGCGACATATCTTGCAGGATGACCCGGCGCTCAGCATTCTGCGGAGGCTCGGTAGTTGTACGCTCGTCCGGCTTCGGGCGCGAAGGGATGCGGCCGAAATACTTTTCGATGACCGGCATCGTCTCAGATGCCTTTACGTCGCCGACTACGGCTACGACCATGTTCGACGGAATGTAGTATTTATCGAAAAACTTTTTAGCGTCGGTAGCGGAAAATGTATTCAAGTCAGACATCCAACCGATTGTTGGGCGATGGTACTCATGCGCCTGAAAAGCTGCCGTGGTGAATTGTTCGAGCAGTCGTCCGATGGGGTTGCTGTCGACGCGCATGCGTCGCTCCTCGATCACGACATTCCGTTCCTTGTAAAACTCCCGCATGACCGGGTGAAGGAAGCGCTCCGACTCCAGATACGCCCACAACTCCAGCCGGTTCTCGGGGAACGAATAAAAGTAATTGGTCTCGTCGTCGGCAGTATTTGCGTTCAGGTCCTCGCCGCCGTTATTTTCAACGATCTGTGGAAATTCGTTGGGCTTCACATATTTGTTGGCTTCGGCGACGGCGTCCATCCAGGCCTTTTGCAACTCCTTCAGCTTTTGCTCGTCGCGACCGACGGGCTTGTCACGCTCTGCGATGTACGCTGCGTAAACTTGCTCGACCTTTTCCAGTGCAACTTTTTCGGCCGCGTAGTCGGTAGTGCCGATCTTGTCGGTACCCTTGAAAGCCATGTGCTCGAACATGTGCGCCAGACCAGTCTGGCCGAGGGGATCCTGGACCGAACCGGCATCCACGTGGGTGTAGAAAGAAAATACGGGAGCCTCCGGCCGTTCGCAGATAACGACGGTCAGTCCGTTGTCCAGCGTCTTGACCGTGGTGCGCTTTTCGAACGAAGCAACATCCTGTGCGACGGCCAGTGGTGCCAAAACTAGAACGATGGCGAAGGACTTGAGGAAGCGTTTGCAGCTCATTGGACCTCCACGAGATTGGACGTGTATGAAGGGCAGAAGTTTGAAATTACGTGGCCGAAGGGGAGGTTGTCAAACGCCAAACCGCTCCAACGATTACAATTCTGCATCCAAGAACGGGTGATGCGCCCGGAACGGAAAGAATCGGCATGAGCAAACCAGAGGTCGTTGAAATCGAAGGCAAGCACCTGAGTCTGACTAACCTCGACAAGGTGCTGTACCCCGCAGCCAGATTCACGAAAGGGCAAGTCATCGACTACTACGCCCGGATCGCGCCCGTTCTCCTGCCGCATCTTAAGGATCACCCGCTCACTTTAAAGCGCTATCCCGAGGGCGTCGACAAAGAATACTTCTTTGAAAAGAACGCAACCAAGCATCGCCCGGATTGGGTGAAGACCGCGCCCATCTGGAGCGAAGGCAACCAACGCAACATAAATTACATTCTGGCCAACGATCTGCCTACGCTCGTCTGGATCGCGAATCTGGCTGGCATCGAACTTCATCCATCGCTCTCATTGGCCAGGGACATCCTGTGTCCACGCAGCATGGTCTTCGATCTTGATCCGGGAGCGCCCGCGAATATCGTGCAATGTTGCCAGGTCGGAATCTGGCTGCAGGATATTTTCGCGCACTTCGGATTGCAGAGTGTTCCTAAGACCTCCGGCTCCAAAGGTCTGCAAATCTATGTTCCTCTGAATTCGCCCACCAGTTATGACGTCACCAAGCCATTTGCTCACGCGCTCGCCCGATTGCTCGAGAATGAACACAGGGATCTGGTGGTCTCTGACATGAAGAAAGAGCTGCGTGTCGGCAAAGTGTTCGTCGACTGGAGTCAGAACGATGACCATAAGACCACGGTAAGCGTGTATTCACTGCGAGCGCGCGAGCACCCTACAGTCTCGACACCGGTAAAATGGGAAGAAGTTGAGCAAGCATTAAAAAAGAAAGATGCGGACCTGCTGGTGTTCGAAGCGGGTCAGGTGCTTGATCGTGTCCAAAAAATGGGAGACTTGTTCGAACCGGTCCGCACGCTAAAACAAAAGCTGCCAAAACTCGGCGGGATTGCGAAAGGTGCTGCGTCAGAGGAGGGACTGGAACTGGCGGCGCAGGCGGAGGACAGCGGCCCTAGAAGATCAAAGAAGAGCACGAAACCTGCACGCCGTTCCGCAGCAAAGAAGAAGAGGCGAAAGGTATAATCCGGTTGGTTTTTTAGTCTATAGAACGTTCACATCTCTAGAACTTCAGGAGCGAATTTGTGGCGCAACTTTACGCCGGCACATCGGGATGGGCTTATCCCAGTTGGAAGCCCGATTTTTATCCGGCCAAACTTGCTCAAGCGAAATTCCTGCAATACTACGCGACGCAACTGAACGCCGTCGAGGTCAACTTTACTTTCCGCCAACTGCTAAAAGAGTCGACTGCCCGGAAGTGGATCGACGCCACGCCCGCCGGATTTCGCCTCAGCATCAAAGCGCACCAGGTCATCACCCACATCAAGCGGCTGAGGGGGGCGGATGATTTCGTTCCGCGCTTCTTGAGCACGATTGAGCCGATCGCGCGCGCGGAAAAGCTTGGGCCGCTATTGTTTCAATTGCCTCCGAACATGAAGGCAGATGCGACGCTTTTGCAGGAATTTCTCACCGTTCTCCCGCGCGCGGTTCCCTCGGCATTTGAATTCCGGCATGCCTCGTGGTTCACAGACGAGATTTTCGCCATTCTCAAAAGCGGCAACCGCGCCCTTTGTGTTGCGGAAACCGAAGAACGCACGACACCTGACGTAGTCACAGCCGACTTTTCTTACTACCGGTTTCGCAAGCCGAGCTACACGCCTGATGAGCGGCGCGCAATGGTAGATCGCATCCGAGAGCACCTGGCACAAGGCCGAAACGTCTTTGCATATTTCAAGCATGAAGAAACGCCCGAAGGGGCGATTTATGCATGCGAAGTGCTGAAAGAAGTAAATCATCAGTAGAGACGTCGCTTGCAACGTCTCGTTTGTTGGCTGATGCGGCTAGCCGAAAGTGCCACGTCTCTGCAGCATCGTTTTTGTCACTTCCTGCAACGTCCGATAACGCTCATACTTCTGTTTGTGCCTTCCGAAGCAAATTCGCGAGTGGTCTCGGGCTTTCTTGACTACCTTAAAGTCGAGAAAGGACTCGCGCCGCTGACGGTTGCTGCCTATACCACTGACGTTGGTCAGTTCACAGGCTTCCTCGAGAAACGCAAGCGTACGCTGCTGAACGCGCGTCGCAACGAAGTGCGCGAGTTCATTCAGGAGCTATTCGCCAACTCGGTCGATGGACGATCCGTGGGAAGGAAGCTCTCCGCGTTACGCCATCTGTATCGATATCTTCTGCTCGACAAACTTATCGAGCACGATCCCACGCTGAACATCGACTCGCCGAAACAGTGGAAGGTGTTGCCCAAGTCCCTGGCTCGCGACGAAATGGAAATCATGCTGCAGGCGCCGCGATCGGCTTCAAAGGGAAAGCTGGGTGAAGCAATCATTTTACGCGATCGCGCCATGCTGGAAGCCTTTTACGCCGGCGCTCTGCGCGTCTCGGAGATGGTTGCAGCGAAGCTTGAAGACCTGAAACTCGATCTCGGTTATCTGCTCGTGCGAGGCAAAGGTGATAAGGAAAGAATCGTGCCCTTGGGAAAGTCGGCACAGGAAATGCTGGCAAAGTATATGAAGCATTCCCGGCCGGTGCTGACGGGAGAACGCACTTCGCCGCTCTTGTTCCTCGGACGTGGAGGACGCAAACTGACCCGTCAGCGCGTTTGGCAAATGGTTCGAGGGGCATCCTCGACTATGGGGCGCAATGCGAGTCCGCACATGCTGCGCCACAGTTGCGCCACACACATGGTCGAGAACGGCGCAGACCTGCGGACAGTTCAGACCATCCTGGGCCACGCTGATATTTCGACTACGCAGGTCTACACGCATCTGGCGCTCGATCGATTGAAGAGCGTTTATCAAAAACATCATCCGAGAGCGAGGGCGAGATAGGTTCTGAGAAGTATGACGACAAGAATTCGAACTCCCGCCGAGAACGCCATCAACAAATTCTTGTATTCGCTACGCCAGCGTAACGCGTCGGTTCACACCATCAAGGCCTACACTGGCGATCTGGGCAATTTTTCTGCTTACATTGGCTCACGAAATTGGCGAAGCATCGACCACCCGACGATCCGAGGATTCCTGTCGCATCTTTATGAGAAAGGACTCAGCAAAACCTCAGTCGCCCGCGCCCTCGCGGCAGTTCGTTCGTTTTATCGCTGGTTGGCTCAGGAAGGAGTTGTAGAACAGAATCCAGCTGCACTGGTCTCGACGCCGAAGCTTCCAAAAAAACTACCGCGCGTGCCCACAATCGAAGAAATGAACACCGTACTCGATGGACAGATGCCCGAGATCGCCTCATTTCCTGAGCGCGACCGCATGATGTTCGAATTGCTTTACGGATGCGGCATCCGCAACTCCGAATTGGTTGGCATTAATCTTGACGACATCCGTTTGAGCTCCGAAGCCATTCTCATCCGAGGCAAAGGCAAGAAGGAACGCTACGTGCCATTTGGAGATTCGGTGAAAGCCGCGCTGGCAAGCTATTTACCTGTGCGCCTGCAGATGTTAGCAGAATGCAAAAAGAACACGTCAGCGTTGCTAATTAATCAACGCGGCAGCCGCCTTACAACGCGCAGTGTCGGCCGCATCATCAAGAAGATCGCGGTCGCCAAGGGTCTGTCTCCGGACGTCCATCCGCACACGCTTCGCCACGCGTTTGGCACACACATGCTCGAGGAAGGTGCTGACCTGCGCTCTATTCAAGAAATGCTCGGTCACGAGCGTCTTTCAACCACGCAGCGCTACACGCAACTCTCCATGAAGCACGTGCTCGAAGTCTATGACCAGACTCATCCCCGCGCAAAGTGAACTGTAAAGACGTTGCTCGCAGCGTCTCCGTCGCGTGAATCTAACCCCGAGACGCAGCGAAGATGCGTTTCTACACAGACTGCGTTCGCAGTTGCTCCCACATCTCCACCACGTGCTCCTTCAACTCTGCCGTGAGCTTTTCGTACGCTTCTTCCGAAGCCTCGGCTGCGGACGGCGGATAAATCGGATCGCCGATTTTGATCCGCAGCGGGGCAAATTTCTGAAATTTCTTGCCGCGTGGCCAAGCTTCATAAAAACCTTCAATTGCCACAGGAACGACTGGCGCCTGAATGTGAATGGAGAGGATTGCCGCACCTTTCTTGAACGTCTTCGGCGTGCCATCAATCGACCGTTCACCTTCGGGGTAAAGCAATAGCACGTCGCCCTTCCGGAGTCCGAAGGCCTCCGCGCGCATCGCAGGAATCAGGTTCGCGTCGGGATCCACTACGACGACGCGCAACCAACGCGCCAGGATTTGCATGAAGCCTTCGCCGAAAATCTCGCTGGTCCCCACCGCGAAGGTGTCGCGGAACACTCGCCAAGGCAGAACACCTGCAAGGATAATTGGATCGATGAAGCTTTGGTGATTCGAACAAATAATGAATGGTCCATGAGCGGGAAGCTTTTCCAGTCCGTCGACGCGCAGATGAAAACGGTCGAGAGCGATGATCTGAATCAATCGGCTCAGGACATACCAAAGCTTCTCCTTAAATGGCTGTCGCTCGAGCAAATGTCGGAGCTCGGGATCCGCAGGGTCTTCTTCCAATACCACATCCCACCCGGCAAACTGCGCGCGCGGCATAGCAACCGCGGAACTGGCCCTGCTCTGACGCACCGCGTCAACCAGCTCGCGTACCAAGTAAATTTCCGACAGGCGCGATTCCTCCATGCCTCCGCCAAGCTCTTGTTCAAGGGCGACGAGAAGCTCCACTCGTTGCATCGAGTCCAACCCAAGATCGAGTTCCAGATTGTCGCCGGGTCGGATCGATTGCGACCTGTTTCTTGCTGCCTCTCGGATGATCTTGAGCGCGCGTTGCACCTCGGGCTGCTCCACCCACGCGACGTCTTCCTCGCTTAAGGGTTTTTCTGAGCTGACCTCCGCGTCGCCCGACCGGCCTTTCGCCCGATTTACTCGCACCCGCTTCTCGATCTCAAATCGCTTCAACTTCCGCGTGGTCGTTCGTGGCAAACTGTCCTGCCAGATTTCATAACTTCCAATTCGCTTGGTCGAAGGCAGTTGTGCCGAAAGATTTTCAATGTCATAGCGGATGACCTCTTTCGCGTTGACGATCTTGCGTTGTCTGAGCACATCGAAATTGGGAACCACCACGGCATGCAACCGGCCTTCTCCCGGACCGCTCTCTAGTCCCATGACGGCAATTTCCCCAACGTAAGGTGACTTCAGATAGTGCGCCTCGACTTCCTCCGGATAAATATTCTTTCCATTGCTGAGGATGATGACTTCTTTCTTTCGGCCAGTGATAAATAAATTTCCAGCGCCATCGAAATAACCCAGATCCCCGGTATAGAGCCAGCCGTCCCGAAGCGCCGCCGCCGTGGCGTCAGGCCGATTCCAGTAGCCTTTCATCACGATGGCTCCGCGAATCGCAATTTCTCCCGTCGCCGGGCCGCCGTCCTCTTGAGTCTGAGGATCGACAATCTTTCCTTCCACACCCGTAAGCGCCTTGCCGACCGATCCAATCACGTTGTCATCCGGTGAAGTCGCAAAAGCGGCGGCGCTGGTTTCGGTAAGGCCGTACGCCTGCAGAATGTCAATTCCCAGCGCATGAAAATCGCGTCCAATCTTCGGATCAAAGCGTGACCCACCCGTCACCAGATAGCGCATCTTGCGGCCGAAGGTATTGTGAATTTCAGGAAAGAGAAGCGCACCCGGATTCCATCCGAATCTTCGGCTGATGCGCGTGAATGCCATCATCCTTCGCACTGCCCAATTTGCCAGTCGTCCCCGTTTCTCCATTTCTTTGAAAATGCGCTCGTGGATCAAATAAAAAAACTGGGGTACGACCGCAAACGCTGTAATTTCCCGCTCTGCCAATGCACGAAGCAGTTCCGTCGTATTCACCGTCTCGAGATAAACAACACGTGAGCCCTTTACCAGTGGCAACAGCAGATTCGCCATCTGCGATAGCACATGAAAAAGCGGAAGCACGCCGAGCAATGCGTCCTCGGGGCCGATATGCGCCCAGCCAAACACGGCCCGCACTTCACCCATCAGATTGGAGTGCGTGAGCATCACTCCTTTGGGATCAGCCGTCGTGCCAGAGGTGTAGAGCAGCGATGCAAGGTCGTCATCTTTGGAAGCCACAGGGACAAAGGTTCCTGGCCCGGCCGCAAAAATGCTGTCGAGATTAGCTTGCGCGGGGACAGCCGCCCCCGGATGTCCAGCCGAGCGAAGGTCGGCAGAATCCATTAGCAAGATCCGTACCGACACCTCCTCTACGGCTTTCTGGGCGAGCGCCAGGTGCCGCGCATCGCAGAAGACTACGGAAGAGCCGCTGTCTTTGAGAAGTTTCGCAACCTGATCCGCATGAAACGCCGTGTCCAGCGGCACCGCCGCACATCCGGCTGCGATAATGCCAAGGTAGGCAGTGATCCAGCGCGGATGATTATCAGCCAGAATTGCGATCCGAGCCCCCGGCTGAAATCCATTCTCGGTAATCCAGCGGCCAATACTTTCCGCCATGCGCCGGGCTTCGGCGTAGGTGAAGCTCTCAACCCGATCCCGCAGCTGAATCTCCAACGCGACGTTGTCGGGCCAGCGCTGAGCGCACTCGCGAAACAGTTCGTAGAAGGTTGGCATGGGCTGAAGGGGGAATATACCTGAAAACGTGGTTCAGCGCCGTTTTAGAGAGATGGTGCTGAGAAGGCTTTCGCCGCGACTTACGCTCTGCGCACGCATCTAATATACTAACCTTCTAGGGTAGTGGGTGTAGTGCCCCTCCAAGGATTCTCATTTGATTAATGCTTTGGTAGCCAAGGTCTTCGGGACCAAGAACGAGCGCGAGGTAAAGCGCCTGATGCCTCGTGTCGAGGCCATCAATGCGCTTGAACCCGAAATGCGCAAGCTCAGTGATGAGCAACTACTCGCCAAGACGGACGAGTTCCGGCAGCGGATAAAGGAACGCCTAACCAGCATTCCCGACGAGCCGGATGCAGATCAAGATCGCCGTAAAGAACTCGACGACGAGCGCACAAAGCTGGTGAACGAGGTCCTCGATGACCTTCTAGAGGAAGCGTTCGCCGTGGTTCGCGAAGGCGGCCGTCGCGTCCTGAACATGCGCCACTTCGATGTGCAGCTAATCGGTGGCATGGTTTTGCACCAGGGCAAGATCGCTGAAATGAAGACCGGCGAAGGAAAAACCCTGGTCGCGACTTTGCCGGTGTATCTGAACGCCCTGAGCGGGCGCGGCGTGCATGTGGTCACGGTCAATGACTATTTGGCTAAGCGCGACTCCGAGTGGATGGGCAAACTGTATAGTTTCCTCGGCCTCAGCGTAGGAGTTATCGTCCACGACCTCGACGATCAGCAGCGCCGCGAGGCCTACGCCGCTGATGTTACCTACGGGACCAATAACGAGTTTGGCTTTGACTATCTGCGTGACAACATGAAGTTCGATCTGCACGACTGCGTGCAGCGCGGCCACAACTTCTCTATCGTCGATGAAGTCGATTCCATCCTGATCGACGAAGCTCGCACCCCGCTTATCATTTCCGGCGCCAGCGAGGAATCTACCGACAAGTACGCCAAGGTCAATCGCATCATTTCCAAGCTCGAAAAAGGCGAAGAGATCGATGTCGCTCCCGGTGAGCCCAAGCAATACACCGGCGATTACGTGGTCGATGAAAAACATCGAAACATCACCGTTACCGACGAGGGCTGGGTAAAAGTCGAGGAGTTGCTTGGCATTGGCAATATCGCCGACCCCGAGAACTGGGACCTCAAGCACCACGTCGAGACCGCTGTCAAGGCCCACGCTCTCTATCACCGTGATGTTGAATACGTTGTAAAAGACGGTGAAGTCATCATCGTGGACGAGTTCACCGGTCGCTTGATGCCCGGCCGCCGCTGGTCTGATGGTCTGCATCAGTCCGTCGAAGCCAAGGAAAACGTCAAGATCGAACGTGAAAATCAGACTCTCGCCACCATCACCTTCCAGAATTATTTCCGCATGTACAAAAAGCTCGCGGGCATGACCGGAACAGCGGAAACCGAGGCGTCTGAATTCGACAATATTTACAAGTTGGAAGTGATGGTCATCCCGACCAACAAGCCCATGCGCCGCCTGGAGAATCCGGACGTCGTTTACCGTACTGAAAAAGAAAAGTACTACGCCGCCGCCGACGAAATCCAGAGATTGCACGCCACCGACCAGCCCGTGCTGGTCGGTACTACATCGATTGAAAAGTCGGAACGTCTTTCCGACTTGCTGAAGAAAAAAGGCGTCAAACACTGGGTCTTGAACGCCAAGCAGCACGAGAAGGAAGCTGAAATCGTCGCTCAGGCCGGCAGCAAAGGCATGGTCACGATCGCCACGAATATGGCTGGCCGTGGTACTGACATTCTGCTCGGCGGCAATCCTGAATTCATGGCCAAGCAGGAATGCGTGAAGAAAGGAATCGCGCAACCACTGCGCGCCGCGCAAGGCAAGGTTCAAGCCGTGGTTGACGATACCAAGAATACCGTTTGGTATTACGCGGGCAACGAATACGTGGTTCCCACCGAGCAGTGGACAGAAGTTTTCAATCGCTACAAAGTGCAAACCGACAAAGAACACGACGACGTCATCGCCGCCGGTGGACTGCACATCTTTGGCACCGAGCGGCACGAAGCTCGCCGCATCGACAATCAGCTTCGCGGACGCGCCGGACGCCAGGGCGATCCCGGTTCTTCTCGTTTCTACCTTTCACTCGAAGACGACTTGATGCGCATTTTCGCTAAGGAGTGGGTCTCGAACTTGCTCCAGCGGCTCGGCATGGAAGAGGGCGTTCCGATCGAATCGAAAATGATCTCCCGTCGCATCGAAGGCTCGCAGAAGGCCGTCGAAGCTCAGAACTTCGAAGCCCGCAAGCATTTGCTCGAATACGACGACGTCATGAACAAGCAGCGCGTGGCCGTCTATGGCCTGCGCCATCAACTGCTGGAAGGCGTGGATCAAAAGGAATTGATCCTCGAGGATTACGTCTCCGGCATTCTCAGCGATTTAATGGATCAGTTCTGCGCGGTAAAGGTTCACGCTGCGGATTGGGATCTTAAGGGTTTGAAGGACGCCATCTTCACTCGCTTCGGAGTGGATATTCTCGCCGAAGGCATCCAGCCCGAGACCCTGAACCGCCAGGAATTGGGCGACGCGATCTTCGACAAGCTGAAAGGCCGCTACGACGCCAAGGAAAAATTGATCGGCCCTGATGCTATGCGCTATCACGAACGAATGATCATGTTAAGCGTGCTCGATGCGCAGTGGAAAGACCACCTCCGTGACATGGACCACCTGAAAGAAGGTATCGGTCTGCGCGGCTACGGGCAGCACGATCCGCTGGTCGAATACAAGCGCGAGTCCTTCGACATGTTCGAAGCCATGATGCAGCGCTCGCAAGAGGAGACAGTCCGCTATCTCTACCTCATGCAGATTCTGGAGCGGCCGAGCGAAGGCGGTCCGCCGCGACCTGTGGGTAGCGCGGGTCCCGAAGCGGCCATACCGGCGCCGCAGATGGGAGGCGATGGCAATGGGCGCAAGCCTCGGCAAGTAGCCACTTCCGTTGACGAAATCGAAGAAGCCTTCCAGCGCAGGAAGCGCCGCGAACTGGAGCAGGCCCGCATGGCCGGCTCTGGCGATCTGCAGAAAGTGCAGCAAGTGGTGCGGGGCGCGGCCAAGATTGGACGCAACGACCCCTGTCCATGCGGCTCCGGGAACAAATACAAGAAGTGCTGCGGCGCCAAAGCCTGAGCCGCACTTCGACCCTTTTGCCATCCCATCTCTTTGTCATTCTGAGCGCGCAGCATCAGCTTCGCGAAAGCGCGGTCCAAAATCCTCACGCTGTCGTGGACAAGGATGACCACTCACTTATAAGTTGGCTTCGCCAGCACGAACGATTTCACCACAATGTTGTTTGGCTGAACTCCGACGGGAATCATGGTCAACAATGAATATTCGCCCGGTTCAAATTTTTTCTTGGGCGTGCGCTTCTGGATGACCGTCACATCTCCTGATCCCGAATTCAGAACCAGCAAGTAATTCTGGCTTTGCGATAGCGCTAGCCCGTCCGGATGACTACCGACGGGCAATGTCGCAATCATTTTCCCAATATCAATGTCATAGACCGCGACCGTGTTCGATCCGAAATTGCTCACGTAGAGCCGCGAATTATCCGCCGTAACAATCCCCCGCGCCGGATGCGTTCCGATCAGATAGCTCCCGCCCACTTCGTTCGTCGTTGTCTCGATAATTGAAATATTGTCGGAATCGAAGTTGCTAACCATGAGTTCACCGCCGTCGGGTTTGAGCGCCAAATGAACCGGAGTTTTGCCTACGTCAAGCAGGGCTAGCAGTTTGTCATTTTTCAGATCATCATTTTTCAGATCAATCGACGCGACCTGTCCCGACGCCGCACAAGCGACAAATGTCTTGCTGCTGTCCGGCAAAATGGCGATGTCTTCCGGTTGCTGGCACACCGGAATGGTGCTGCGAACCGTGAGCCGTCGAGCATCGATCAACGAAACCGTATTGTCGCCGCGATTGCTGACCACCACAGTTTCGCCATCCGGAGAAACTCTAGCCAGCCCCGGCGAAGCTCCCACGCGAACGTTAGCGATCACAGCGCGCTTCTCAAGATCAATCACCGAAACATTCGCCGAGCCTGAGTTGGCGACGTATCCCCGCTTCCCATCCGCAGAAACATCAATGAAGTAAGGCCTTCCGTGTACGCCGATGGTCGCGACCACCGCGTTGCGTTCGGCATCAATCACACTGACATTGTTCGATCCAGTGTTGACGACGTAGATTTCATTCTTCTTAGTATTTGCAGCGACGCCAGTAGGCTCGTTGCCAACCTTGATCGTCTTCGCGTATTGAAAAGTCCGCAGGTCGATGACACTAACCGTATTGCTCTTTCCATTCGTGATGTAGGCATACTCGTGGTAAGCCGGGCCGTAGTCCGTGAGCTGCCGCTCGTGAAAATACAACCACCCAAGGCCGACGAGCACTGGGATCGAAACGATAATGATGAGGAGTTTTCTCAAGGTCAGGACGACGCCGCGACCGAAAAACCGCTAAGAGCTTTGCTCAATACAATCTGAATGCCACGTCAATATTGATCGATACAGCCACAGGATTCCCGTCTTTGGTTGCTGGCTCGAACTTCCATGTCCGGACGGCGTCCACTGCATTCGCATCGAGGTCAGATCGCAGACGCTTCACCAATTGAATATCCTTCGTCGTGCCATCGGGCGAAACCGTTAGTTTTATAGCCACGACGCCTTGAACTTTCGCCTTTCGTGCTTTTTCTGGGTAATCGGGGCCTGGGCTGTAGATGGCGTGCGGAGGTGTCGTTCTGCCGCCATCTGGCGGAGGGTTGCCGTTCTGTGCGGGCGGCGTGATGCTGGGGGTCGGGCCGGGCGCCTGCGAGGAAGACTGCGGCTGACCCTGCGCTTGGGTCACGACGCAAATGCTTCCGGCCAGCAAGGCTGCGGCGAAGGCCATCCGGAGATTCTTCATGCTGACCTCGGACCCTCCCCGAGAATTGGCACCTATCGTTCGCTAACCACAGCCGGCGGCTTTGCCGACGCGACTGCCACCGTCCTTCCCACCACCGGCGCGATCTGCCGCACCTGCGCCATCAACTCGTCGAATTGATCGGGATACAGTGACTGCATGCCATCTGACATTGCTTTGTCCGGTTCGTGATGAACTTCGATAATCAACCCATCCGCCCCCACGGCAATCGCCGCCCGCGACAGCGGAGTCACTTTGTTCCTCTTGCCCGTGCCCTGGCTCGGATCCACAATAATGGGCAAGTGGCTAAGCCGCTGCACCGCCGGAACCACACTGAGGTCGAGTGTGTTGCGCGTGTGGTCGGCGAAAGTGCGGATCCCGCGCTCGCACAGAATCACGTTGTAGTTGCCCTCGCTCATCACGTATTCGGCCGCCATCAGAAACTCTTCCAGCGTAGCCGACATGCCGCGCTTCACCATCACCGGACACTTCGAGCGCCCAGCCCGCCGCAGCAGAGAGTAGTTCTGCATGTTGCGCGCGCCAATCTGAATGATGTCGGCGTACTGCTCAACCAGGTCGAGCGATTCATGATCAATGGCCTCGGTAATTGTCCGCAGACCAAAATTCTCGCGGACCTCAGCCATGATCTGCAAGCCTTCTTCGGCCAATCCCTGAAACGAATACGGAGAAGTTCGTGGCTTGTAAGCTCCGCCCCGAAAAAACCGCGCGCCCGCCCGAGAAACACGCTCAGCGATAGCAAACGCCTGTTCCCGGCTCTCAATCGCGCACGGCCCAGCCATGATCGCCAGCTCCGGCCCGCCAATCGTGGCATCGCTCCCGGCGAAACGAACGACAGTGTTCTCCGACTTAATGTCACGACTGACCAACTTATAAGGCTTGGTAACACGAATCACTTCCTGCACGCCCGACATTTCTTCCAGCGTGCCGGCCTCGACCTCGCCCTTGTTTCCAGTAATGCCAATCGCGGTCCGCTCCGCGCCCGGAATGGAGTGAGCGCGATAGCCCAAGGACTCGATTTTCTGGCAGACCGCACGCACTTGCTCTTCGCTCGCGTGCGCCTGCATCACGACTAACATGAACCCACCTCGAAAGGCTTAAGTCTATCGTCGAAGGCGTATGCACGCAAACCTCGTCGGACTTAAGAACCGCGCCGATTCTCGCCAGCTAGCTATACTTCATTCCATGCCCCGTTCCATAGCCCGCGAGCAGGACATCCTCAAGCATCCCGCTCCGAAGCGCCCGCCCCGCCTGACCTCGCGCCGCATCGGCATCCACACATCGACCGCCGGAGGCGTTCACAATGCGGCCGAACGCGCCTACCGTCTAGGCTGCAACACCTTTCAGATTTTTTCGTCCAGCCCGCGCCAGTGGGCGCCCTATGAGCTGAGCCGTCCGCAATGC